>Ga0315541_1003208_pt1 | contig 12810 bp, 11 predicted proteins | sample SalMarSW160190MG_FD_203095 | JGI IMG/M metagenome (GOLD analysis project Ga0315541, IMG submission 203095) | Salt marsh sediment microbial communities from the Plum Island Ecosystem LTER, Massachusetts, United States - Salt Marsh Sediment SW1601-190 ...
TTGATAGATTCCTTCATCTGAACGGAGCGCACTTTTAAACGTATTTGTGACGTTGGTGTAGGTGTCATTGCGGTACATAACAATGCGGAACTGGTTGTCATTGCGTACGACGTCCTGCAAAAACAGGACCGTGCCCGCGCGGTCGCTTACGATGTCGTCCACGCGCTCAATGTTCGCGTTTCGCACGTCGAGCGTGACGATGGCGCTCGTCTGGCCGTCGAACCAGTACACCTGGCCTCCGTCCCACAAGTTAATGCCGTCCGTGTAAAACCACCCGTCCTCGCTCCAGGCAACGGCCCACACCGGGCGCTGCGTCTGGTACGTGACGCGTGGGGAGATGTCATGCCAGGACCAGGGGCCCGTGGCGGCTTGCGCAATGCCCGGCAGGACGAGTGCCAAGGCGACTGCGGTCGTGATGAAGGTGGAGATACGTTTCATAGAGATTTTATGGAGATTGAGATAATTTGTTGGTTGGTAGTTACTGTTGAGCGGCGGCTGGCGGCTGCTATTAGTGAACAGGAAAACGTAGCAGAAATCGATTAAAAAGTCAATAAATTCAGCCCATGAGGCTGAACGATCGTTATTTGGCTGAACAGACCTATTTTATTTGGATTTGCTGCCCTTCGCTTCGCCCGTAAGACGGGCTCGCTCAGGGTGACGAAATTGTGCTACATGCACCGTTAGTGTTTGTTTGGGAATTGTTGCATCCATCGGAGGAAGCCGGTTATATCTGTCTCATCATACCTATTATTTGAAATTGTGCTATAGGGCAGTTGCTTTTTTTCTAGTTTGGAAAAGAGGGTTGACATATTGAAAAATTTATGGTATATAGTATTTAGTTTGAGGAAAGTTTTCACACTAGGAGGAGATGAGATGGATTCCAGCGTACTTTTTCTTTCGCTCCCCGGCGTCATCCGTGCGATCCGTTACCATGAGACGCCTCTCATCGGACTGGGCGAATTGTTCTTCCTCGATCGTCCGCACGATGCTCTTCACGAGCAGGATGTCGAGTTGGAGGCCGTGGCAAGGGGCACGACGCTTCTTCCCATGGTTTTGAGCACGATCGAGACCGCTGACAAGAACGGATGCGTTTCTTGGGCGCGGAAGGAAGGAAGTGCCGCCCTCCCGCGTTCATGGAGTCAGCTCAACGATTTTCTTTCTCGCCATGGACTCGGGGAGGTTGAGGAAGAGGGGCGGTACACGGAACACGAAGCCGCGCATCGGGTGTCGGAAGCGAATCCTGATCTGGCGGTCTTCGCCTAGATCATGCCTTCCGCTTGTTCGTCAGGCGCTCTGTCTTCAGCAGGGCGCCTTTGTTATTGCCGGTTAATCATTCGCAGCCACTCTCGCATCGGCAAAATGTTCGGTTCCTCCGAGGCTTTATCAAAGCTCGTGCGGTAGTGATCCGGCGTTAAGAGCATGTCCCGGAGCATGCCGGCCCAAAGGTGCGGTTTCATGGGCGGGGCAAAGACGGTCCCTTCGGGTGCGGTTTCCGGGAGCGCGCCGTGCGTGGAAGCGAGACAGGGAACACCGAAGCGCGCGGCTTCATGGAGGGGCAGGCCGAAGCCTTCGTACCAGGAGGGGTACAGGAGGGCGCTCGCATTCTTATAGAGATCGGCAAGTTCCGTATCGGAGATCAACGATAGACGGGTGATCCATGTTTTATCGTTCCATTGTTCCATGGTTCCATTGTTTGATCCCGTGAGGACGAGGGAGAGGTTTTCGAAGCCGGGTTCTTTTCGGACCTGCTCCACGGCCGCGATGGCCGTGTTCATATTCTTGCGCGGATCCTGTTCACCGAAGGCGATAACGTACGGGTGCGTCGTGCGTCGTGCGTCGTGCGCGGTCTCTTCCTGTCGCTTGAGCTTCGGAGTGCCGGGACGGAAGACCTCAATCTTTTCTTTATCGATGTTGAGGAGGCGTTCCGCATCCCGCGCCGTGGTTTCGCTCACGGTGAACACGCGGTCCGCGCGGCGGGCGATCTCGCGCGGGTTCACGGCGTAGTGCCACAGGCGTCCTTTGAGCGAGAACCATTTGGGGTGAATGAGGAAGGACACGTCGTGGAGGATGAGCCCGTAAGGGATTTCCATGAAGCCGACGAAGCCGAGGTTCGTCAGGATGGCGGCGTCGAGGTTGGGGCGCCGGCCGCCGGCCGCCGGGCGCGGTGTCTCTTCCTGCGCCCCGCACACTGCGCCCCGCGCCCGGAGTTCGCGGGCGGCGAGGCGGTCGATGCTCGTGACGCCCAAGGTCAAAAGCGCGCTCAAGAGCTTGTTCGGCCATTTGATGTGGACGTGCGTGATTGCCGGATGATCCCGGAACGCTTCAGGGAGCTTCAAGGCGTGCGCGCCCGTGGTCACGAACGTGAACTCCGCGTGCAGATCCGCCTCGATGAGTCCGCGGAGCACCTGTTCCGCCACGCGCCGAACACCGCCGGCGTTCGGATCAACGAGCGGTCGGGCATCGACGAGAATGTTTTTTTTATCTTCCATGATTATGCAGACAAGTTCCACGTACCAAGAAACAAATAATTCCCAAGTCCCAATGTTCAAATACGTTTGTCGTTTTGTTCGTGTGGTTGAAGATTGAGTATTATTTGTACTTTGGGATATGCAACGTGTAACTTCACATCTATCTCCGTGCCATCAGCTGATCCAAGAAAAGCTTAAACCGCTCCTTGAATCGTTCTTTCGAGAACCCTTCCGCGTGCGCGCGGATAGTCACGGGATCGTACGTCGCGGCATTGAAGCGGATGATGGCGTCGCCGATGTCCTCCCAGGTTTGCGCTTCGATGAACGCGCCGGTTACGCCGTCCACAACCGTCTCCCGCGCGCCGCCCTGCCCGTACGCGATGACCGGCTTTCCCGCGGCCATGGCTTCCACGGCCATGATGCCGAAGTCTTCCAGTTGCGGATGGATGAAGCCGATGGCTTGCGTGTAGAGCCGAATTTTTTCTTCATCCGTTACCCGTCCGAGAAATTCCGTCTTCGGTCCGGCCATCCGGCGAAGTTTGTCGAGCTCCGGTCCTATGCCGAAGACCTTGAGCGGCATGTTCAGTTTCTTGAACGCTTCCACGGTAAGTTCAAAGCGCTTATATCCTACAAGCCGTCCGCCCGTGAGCCAGAAGTCGCCCTTCGATTCCGCTTTGGGGATGCGTTTCACGTCCACGGGCGGGTGGATAACCGTCGCGTCCTTGCCGTAGTAGCGGAAGATGCGCTTGCGGCTCGTTTCCGAGTTCGTGACAATGACGTCCGGACGTTCCGCGGCCAGCCGGTCCCACATGCGCAGGCGGTGCAGAAACAGGGGGAGCGCGCGTTTGATCACCTTGGGCTGGGGCAGGTCGTTCACGTAGCTCATCCGATCCTCCCATAAAAATCTCGTCGGCGTATGCAGGTAGCACACGTGCAGGGAGCCGGGCGGTGCGATCACGCCTTTGGCGAATGCGCTCGAACTTGAGACGACCACGTCGAATCCGGAGAGGTCCAGGTGCTCGATGGCCATGGGCATGAAGGGAAGCGTCCACTGCTCGCGCCCTCTGGTGAGCGGCCACTTCTGAAGCATGCTCGTGCGGATGTCCCGTCCGCGGAAGCCTTCGTGCGCGCGCTCCGGATCATGGAACAGCGTAAAGGTCGGCGCGTCTGGGTAGAGCTCCTGGAACGCCTGAAGCACCCGCTCGCCGCCGCCGTCCTGGATGAGGTAGTCATGGACGAGCGCCACGCGCGGTTCACCGCCGTTTTTTCGGAAAAAGGGGATGGTTTGCTGCATGCACCCCCTATCCTAGCGGAAGGAATGAGGCGCGTCTTGCGGGGGAGGTCAAGACCGGGGAGTTAGGGATTAGGGAGTTAGGGATTAGGGAACGTCGCGTCCCCCTAACTCCCTGCCCCCTAACTCCCGAACTCCCTAAAACAACAATGCCCGCCGGAGAGTGAGTTCCGGCGGGCAGAGGACGAGCGTAAGAAAAAAATTCAGTCTTCATTCCGGATTTTTTGATCGGATTCGTAGAGAGGGATGATGAACGTCCAGCCAATGCCGAGTGACCAGGCGGACCACACTTCATCGAAGAACACGCCGACGCGGCCAAAATTAATGTCCTCCCAGTTTGGACGATAGTCCAGTCGCATTCCCAGTCCGAGGCCGCTCTCGAACACGTCCCTCTCGATGGGGACGGAATAGTTTCGTGAGCCCTGGACATCCACGCCACGGTAGCGCACGTTGGCGAGAGCGTAGGGGAAGGCCGAGGCCTGCAGGATGAGCTGCGCGTGTTGAAAGGTGCTGGCCCCAATGAGGAATCCGGCAGACGGGCCTCTTCTGAGGGTGACGCTCTGGACGACCACCGGGTCGTACCAGTCGAGTTCGTACTCGCTCACCCTCTGATCAAGGAATCCGGTGGAGTAAAACTCGTAGCGAAGGAGCGCGCCGAGAATCAACGTCGAGCCGAGGTATCCGCGTAACTCCGGCTGGAAGCCGAGTCCGGTGCTAAAGACGTGATTATGCTTTTCGACATCCATGCTCCCTCCGTAGGGCTGGAATCTTTGGGCATAGTCATCGGGCGGCTCCTGCTCGTTTCCCGTGAAGCCGGCGGCGAGATCGAACTGCGTGGCAAGCGCGAGCTGACCCCGTGATTCGTTCTTTAACGAGACGCAGCTGGTTGACGCGATGAAGACCAGCGCGTAAAGAGACGTTTTTTTCATTGTAAAGTACTCCCGGTGTTGTCCAATTGCTGCAAAAATTTTATCTCCTCACGAGTTTCGGATTACCCCATACGAGCAGAAAAGTCAAGGGCGGAAGGGAGTTAGGGGGCAGGGAGTTAGGGAGTTAGGGATTAGGGAACGTCGCGTCCCCCTAACTCCCTAACTCCCTAAAACAACAATACCCGCCGGAGAGTGAGTTCCGGCGGGCTTGAGAGGATGTTCGTACTGATGGAGAGGACGATCACGCGAGCGGCATCGTGAACAGTCCGCCGCGTTCCGTGAAGCCGAGCTTCGCGTACAGAGCGCGCGCAGCCGCTCGTTTGGGGTTGTCCGGTTTGCTCGTGAGGTGGAGCGTCTGCATGCGCAGATGCTCGTTTGCGTATCGCAGGAGCTCTTCCATGAGGTTGCGGCCAAGCCGTTGACCCCTGAAGTCTTGGTGCACGACCATATCTTCCACGTGGCCTTCGAATCCTGTGAGTTTGTATGCGGGCACGAGAATGGCCAAGCCGATGATCGTTCCCGGTTCTTCAAGGCGTTTGCTCAATCGCGCAACGAGCACGTAGCTCTGGCCAAGCACGCGTTCGAATTGCGAGCGGAACGCGCGCAGGTTCGCGAATCGGCGATTCGGTGAGAGCTGTGCGATCAGCCCCATGAGTTCGTTCAGGTGCGCATCGGTGAATGCGGAGACGGTTCTTTCGCCGTGAAACCACGTAAGCGAAACGGTCATGGTTGGCCTCCTTTCGTTGGCTGAATGTCCGGTCCCGAGTGTTGCGGATTGCGGGCGGGATGTCAAGGGCGGAAGGGAGTTAGGGGTTAGGGAGTTAGGGATTAGGGAACGTCGCGTCCCCCTAACTCCCTAATCCCTAACTCCCTAACTCCCTAGCCTAGTACGCTCCCTTCCTCCCAATCACCACGAACGGTGTTTTTAATAAAATCCACAAATCAAGCGCCGGGGACCAGTTTTCGATGTACCACGTATCGACCTTCACCTCATCATCGAAATCCAGGTCCGCGCGTCCGCTGATCTGCGCCATGCCCGTGATGCCGGGCTTGATCGAAAGCACGCGGCGGTGATGCGGCTTGTAGAGCTCCACCTCTTCTGGCAGGTGCGGGCGAGGACCCACCAGGCTCATGTCCCCCTTGAGCACCAAAAAGAATTCCGCGAGTTCGTCGAGCGACCACGCGCGCAGGAATCTGCCAACGGGTGTGACGCGCGGATCGTTCTTGATTTTGACGAGCGGACCTTCGCGGAGCGTTCCGTGCTTCCTCTGGAATGCCGGATCGTAGCGGAGCTTGTGCACGTCATGCTCCATGGTTCGGAATTTGAAGTATTTGAAGGGCGTGCCGTCCTCGCCGATCCGTTCCGAGGGCTTGCCGTTCGGGAGCCTGCGAAAGAAAACCGGTCCTCTGCTCGTGAGCTTGATGAGCAGGGCTTCCAAAATCATCACCGGGCTCGTCACGATGATGAGCACGAGCGAGACCACGATGTCGAACAAACGTTTGAAGATGCGCCCCCACCCTTCGAGCGGCGTACGCTTCACTTCGATGATCGGAATACCCTCGTTGGCCGTGACCTCGATCTTCGTAAAGCTCGCGGCGAACAAATCCGCCAGGTATTTGAAGGTGATGTTATTGGATTCAGCGAGGGCGATGAGTTCGAGCGCATCCATCTTCGGAACGTCCGGGTCCGCGAGCAGGATCTCATCGATCTTTCTCCTTCGGATGAGCCGATTCAGGTCATGCCGCGTCTGTTCGCTCCAGGATTGGAAGCGGCGCGCTACCGTAAAGCCGAGCACCGGGTTCTTCTTGTACATATCCGCGAGTTCGTCCGCGGCCCTGCCTTTGCCGATAATGACCACGCGGCGATGCCCGACCTTCATGCGGAGCAGGGTGTGCCGGATCACGCGAATCACCAGCCGTTCAACGAACACGAAGACAATGGAGAAGCTCCATACGGCAAGCACAATGAAGCGTGAAGTCGTGAATTCACGCTGGAAGAACACGGTGGCGATGAGCACCATGGCGCCGGCCGTGCACGAGATGATGATGCGTCCCAGATCGCCCCAGGCACGGCGTTCCCGCACGGTGTAGAGGCCTGCGATCGCGAACACGATGATCCACACGAAGGCGAACAGGAGCGACGTGGCCATGTAGTCGCTGAAGTGAATCTCCGTAAACAGCGGGCGAATTTCAATGAACGCTTCGGAGTAGCGAAGCGCGTACGCGGCGAGCGCGCTCAAGAGCAGCGCGATCAGGTCCAATGGGACCTGAAGGGCCGTGAAGGTGAGACCGAATCTGCGGCGCATAATCTGGATTCGTTCAATAATAGCACATCGGCCGTCCGATGGATGTCTCCGGTAGATGTCCATGGTCCATTGTCTTCCGTTGTCTATCGTCTGTTGTCTATCGTCTATTGATCTCAGAACGTGAGAAGAGAGAACGACAGACAACAAACCATAGACAATAGACACAAAGAAAAACCGCAGCCCGGGAGGAGGGGCTGCGGTCGGTGTAGGGAGTGGAGACGTGAGATTATTCGGCGTCGACCGGCGGATTCCGCAGGAAGCGGTATGTGGTTCCCAGCGAAAAGGCGTAGATAACCGCATTGGCGCACAAACCGGAGTCGGTGTAGAAGCTGAGGACGCCGGAAGGGCGATCGCTTCGTCCAATTTCATTGATTCGGATCCAGTCGGGTTCAAGCGTCCCGATAACGCGAATGCAGTCGCCGTCATCCGAGAGTTCATACTCGGGATTCTCGATTACCGTTCCATCTTTCGTTTCGTCCGAGGAGCACTGCTTTCCTTCAGTGTTGAAACAGATCGTTTCTCGTTCGTGACCCTTGCAGATCAAGTCGGATTGCTCCGCGTCGATACGTTTGATGAAAAAATGAACGGCGTGAATTGTTCGTAGCAAGAGCACCTTCCTTTCACAGTCATGATTGAAGCCTGTGGTCATTTTGTTGTCAATGACGGCGGTTGTCTTCCATTGTCTGTTGTCTATCGTCTATTAATCTCAGAACGCGAGAATAGAGAGCAACAGACAACAGACCATAGACAACAGACACAAAGAAAAACCGCAGCCCGGGAGGAAGTGGGGACTGCGGTCTTATTCGAGGGGAACATAATTGCTCAAGATTTCTTCGCGCGACGTGGGTTCCGGAGACGGGACGCACGACGCTGTATGCTGTTCGCTGCCAAGGGCGTGGATGTTTCGGCGTACGCGCCGGACGTACAGATCAATGTCATGTTGCGGTTTGCCCCGGAACAGGGTTTCGCGCAAGGTGAGTGCATCAGATTCCAGGACAGTCAGCTTCGTGATGCGGCGGATCGTTTCCGTCGGAAGGTAGTTCATTACGCCGTGAACCTTGGGCGACAGATTGAGGCTTTCTATCGTCACGCGGATGGTCTCGAGCAGACTCAGCACCGCATGAAGATGCACGCAGGTGCGGCCCGCATCCGTAGAGATGGCGGCGTACTCTTCGTTTTCGCAGAGACACCCCTGGGATGTCATGACGGGACGTGCCGCTTCCGTGCCCACACAAGCGCCCTGGGGCAGGTTCATGATGCCGAGCGGTTCGCAGGAAAGGATGCGCGAATCCGGATAACTCGGTACGGTCTGATGAGAGCAGGCAATGGTTAAAACGGTCAATATGAGAAGGGACAGAATCGTTGTTGCGGTTTTCATTCGTTACCTCCCGGGTGACAACAATGATGAAAAAACGTATCAGAAGTTGGGGTTCGTGTCAAGGCCGGGCGAATATGAATGGTGAACGGTTCGTAGATACCCTCTCCTCCATCCGCTATTCATAATCTTAATTAAAAAAATGCCGCACCTCACAAGGGGGCTCGTGAGATGCGGCGGCTGCGCGGTGACGCAGGTGAGGAGGACTATGAAGTGACGATGTCGACGGGCGGAAGCCGCTCGGTATGCTTTCGCATACGCTCCACCATCTTGGTGAGCATCATCCAGTGTTCATCGTGGACGGGTTCTTCGTCGGATTTCGTGCAGCGGTCGCTGTCTTCCGACAGCCCGTGGGCATTCGCCGTCCGCCTGACGTCGCACCCTGCGACTCCACAGCAGAAGGAATACGCTTCCTGTGTCCATAGTCCGAGTGTGAGGATCTGTGACGCGATTGCGATTTCGCTTGCGCGCACATCCTCGTGCGCAATGACAACGCCCCCTTCGGGGTGAGGCTTGCTCGGGACGTGGACGCAAAGGGTGGTTCCGTCGAATGTGCGGTTGATCTTCGTTGTTTTCTTCTGTTGCATTCTATGCTCCCGGTTCAAAACGACGCGGTAATTTACCACATTTTTGCGATTTTGTCAAGCCGGGCAGGCGGATCCCGCATTCTATCCTCAATGCACCACCCTTCGATCCTTTCAAAACACCAGTGAATTGCCCTCTGGGACATATCCAGCGAGGATATGCCCCTATGCGAGGACAAGAACTCACCCTCTATGAGCGGGAAAAAATCGAATTCTTTTTGCGCGGTCATGAAAGCATGCGCGGCATCGGAAGAATGCTCCATCGGGATCATGCCGTCATCAGCCGCGAGCTTCAGCGCAATACGTGCAGAGACGGAACATACCGCGCGCAAGAAGCCCATGCCCGCGCCGCCTCAAGGAAACGGAAGCGGAAACGGAAGAAGCTGGAACGAGATGAGGACATGAAGCTCTATGTCGTCCATTGCCTCATGGAAGATCAGTACAGTCCGGAGCAAATCGAAGGCGTACTGAAAAACGACCTTGAGCCTCGGATGAAGGGAAAAGGGATCAGTCACGAAACCATTTACCGATTCATCTACGAGGGCCAAGGCCGTTTGATGGGACTATACCAGTACCTTCGAAGAAAACACAAGAAGCGAAGGAGGCGATATGGCAGAAAACATCGGGAACATCAGCCTATTTCCTTTATCACGCCCATTCAATATCGTCCCAAGGAAATCAATGAAAAACAGCGGTTTGGGGACTGGGAGTCCGATACCACGATCTGTGAGCACAAGGGTGGAGAGGCACTGTCCGTGCAGTATGAGCGATCCGATCAGCTCTGCCGTATCACGAAGGTTGCGGACAAGACGGCTGAGAGCACGGAGGGAGCCTGGCGTGATCTCATTGAGGAACTGCCGGTTGAAAGCATCACCATGGATCACGGCGGCGAAGGAGCGAATCACTGGAAGCTTCGCATCGAATACGGCATTGATACGTATCACTGCGATCCGTACTGCTCCTGGCAGAAAGGAGGGGTGGAGAACTTAAACGGTCTCATCAGACAGTACATTCCGAGAGGAACGGATCTCTCATCGCTCAGTCACCATGATATCCATCTCATTCAAGAAAAGCTTAACAACAGACCGAGGAAATCCCTTGGCTACAAAACCCCCAACCAATGCTATGCAGAACGTGTCAAACAAGGCTTACAAGTGGTGCATTGAAAACTTGAATTTTCAGATTCCGGTCCATTGTCTATCGTTTTTCGTTGCAGGCGTTTCCGGATATTCGGCATAAACAAACATCCCTCTGTTGAGGGATGTTTGTTTGCCCGAACCAAACGATAAGCCGAATTTTGTCTCCCCGGAAGCCCGGAGGCAGAAGGGGATGACGATCATCATATAGCTAAGTGCGTTCGTTTATCGTCAGGATATCGTGGCTACATCCGATCCCAACTCACGAGCGTGGCTCATGGGCTTAGATCGGTCGTCGGAGTTATGAGTTACTCCGACGATCACGAGGTTAAAGGGGAGCGAGACTCCCGTTGAAGGCTCAATACCAGCGGACGATATCGGCTTGGCCCGCCAGCGTGTCGAGGAGACGATGAAGCTCCATTATGATGTTTGTGAGGAGCTGGTAGACCTGTTCGTAGTCGTCGAAGCCGGCATCCTTTCCGAACTTCTCGAAGAACAGCTGTTCGTCCATATGTGCGTCCTTCTTGCGATCCGATGTTTGGGCGCGTTCATCGAACCATGTTTGGAGTTCAGAGCGCCTGTTCTCTTTGAGCAGGTATTCGGCGAAGACGATGGATTGCTGGCACTGTTTTACGTAACGCACATGACTGAGAATTTGCTTGAACGTGTGCTCAAGCGCTTCTTCATCCGATTTTGCCCAAGAAGGTCTCTCCCAAACCCAGGGTTCGAGCTGACCGCGCGTCGTTCCTTCCGGGAGTTCCGCAACAATCTCCTCCGTGCCCATCCGTATTCGAATGCGTTCCATGAATGTCGGATTAAGGTAGTGGCGCTTGAATCCGTTGAGCACATGGGTCCAGATTCTTCCTTGCGGATCCATGAAGAGGTTCATGTTTGCTGACATCCCTGGATGTTCCGCATAGCCGGTGATGTACTCGTGCCAAAGCTCCATCATTTGGAACGCTTGCGTACGGAATTCCCTGATCGCCTTGATGAAGTCATCCACGGTGAAGTCTTGTTTTTGTGAAGGTTCGTTTTTCATTGTATCCTCCGTGTCCGGTGGTGTAGATGTTCAACCAGCATCCTATTAATAAATGCTTGGTTGACATGAAAAAGTGCGTTTTATTTAAAAAGAACGATAGCATATAAATCTAATTTTGTCAAGTGTTTTTGACTTTTGTTTTTTGCTTAAATTAGTTTTTTGCTTAAATTAGCAAAATAATCTCAAACACAAACATCCCTCAACAGAGGGATGTTTGTTTGCCCGAACCAAACGATAAGCCGAATTTTGTTTCCCCGGAAGCCCGGAGGCAGAAGGGGATGACGATCATCTATCTTGGCTTGATGTTGCCACCAAGCTCAGTGCGAGCTACCAGTCGCCCGACTTGCGTCGAACTCTTGCTCTTGCACCGGAGAGGGTTTACCACTGACGCTGTTACCAGCGCCAGAGATGCGTAGCAGATTCTCATTGACCGAAGTCTCCGAGAACCACACCGCATCACTTTTCACGTTTCTCCCGACCGAAGTCGGAATAGTATGGTCTCTGTGGCACTTTCCCTGGGTTTACGAACGAACATCCGGTCACGAGACGTATATGCGATGATCTCTCGTTGCGTGAGCAACGCGTTGCAGACAAATGTCCCAACTTGAAATCAAGGATAGTATTTACGTCCCACGCGTCCTTCCGCTCTCTTCGCTATATCCCGGCCGCCGTTAACGGCTCTCCATGAAATGAACATTGCTGATCATAACGGTGTTCGGACTTTCCTCCCCCCTTGGCTTTTTAGGGCCTCGGAAGGCGATCGCCTGTTTGACTCGAGCTTGCATAATGTAACGTATTTTTGTCTTTCTGTCAAGGCGGCACTTAGCTTTTAGCCTTTACCTATTAGCCTTTAGGTCTCTCGAAGCAACGACACGCTCAGGAAGAAAGCTAAAAGCTAATGGCTAAAAGCTAAAAGCTATCCTGAAACGTGACGTTCCGCTGTTTCGATGGTAAAATTGTTTAGATTTTTATCGTCACAAACGCTATGAAAAAATGGCTCCTCATCATCACTCCGCTCGTTCTGCTCGCGATGTTCGGTGTCTGGTTCTGGTCCCTCGCATCCGTGCCGGATGAAGATGCGAGATCCGTCACACTGACGGTGGAAGAAACGGGCGTGCACGTCCGCCAACCGGGATTAACGAACTGGGAAGCGGCGAAGAGCGGCATGGAGATCGGGGAGGGGTGGAGCGTGCGTACGGATAAAAGCGGACTCGCGACGATCGAGTTTTTCGGCCAGGGGGAAAGCCGGATGGGCCATCAGACGGAGGTGGCGATTACGGCGGCCATGGTTGATGAGTTGAATCCCTCCAGTGCGAATATCGAAGTGGAGGTGGGCGCGGGGCGCGTGTGGTCGCGGGTTCTCAAGCTTTTTGATTTGGACAGCTCCTATTCCGTCCGTACGTCTGCGGTTGTCGCGACGGTGCGCGGAACGGCATTCGATGTAACGGCGAACGCGGACGGCTCATCTGAAATTATCGTTAATGAATCGGCGGTGGATGTTCAGCCTGCGGGGGATACGGCAGAGGAACCGTCGGCGGCGATCGCGGAAGGATTTGCGCTCTCTTTCGGCGCGGACGGGAGGATGGGCGAAGCGCGTGAAATATCGGATGACATGAAACGCGATGATTGGTATCGGAGGAATACGGAGTCCGATGAAGCATTCGCGGCCCGGGAGCGCGAAC
>Ga0315541_1003209_pt1 | contig 12810 bp, 8 predicted proteins | sample SalMarSW160190MG_FD_203095 | JGI IMG/M metagenome (GOLD analysis project Ga0315541, IMG submission 203095) | Salt marsh sediment microbial communities from the Plum Island Ecosystem LTER, Massachusetts, United States - Salt Marsh Sediment SW1601-190 ...
GATATGGTGTACGATCGGCGGGAACAATCCGGTTGTTTTTATCGCATTGGCAATAGCATCTCCCTTGCTTACCAAATCCTTTACCGAATCCAGGGCACCCGCAATAACTCTATTTTGAATTACCTGTTTAGCAATGTCCAGAGCACTGAGTATCGGGATACCGCTGACAAGAAGTATCCCCAGCGTTCTTGACAGGCGTGCTACTTCCAATTTGAGAAAAAGGCTGCCGAAAAGAGGTAGCTTTAATTTAGTACGATCCGCGTATAATCTGCCCTTTTCAGTTCTGTAGCCGACTACAGCCCCAAAGAAAGCGAGGCAAACCACGGCAGCAATTAACGTCCAATACGTTCGCATAAAATCGCTTGTTGAGATAAGCAATATCGTAGGCCAGGGAAGAGTTCTGTTCATTTCGATAAAAATCCGTTATGCTGGGCACCACAACGGACATAAGAAATACAACCACCACAACGGCAACTACGACCATCATCAGCGGATAAGCAATCGCGGATTTGACCTTTGCTGCAAGGTTCACGCGTTTTTCCAGTATTTCCGCCAGGCGCAAGAGAACCTCTTCCAGTGTTCCGCTCGTTTCGCCTGCGGCTACCATGTTGGTAAACAGATTTGAAAAAATTTTGGGATGTTTGCTGAGTGCGTTAGCCAGTGTGCTTCCCGAATTAACATCGTGAGCAACTTGTTCCATGACTTCCGCGAGATGATTGTCCCGGGCCCGCACACCTCGCGATTGCTCGACTAATGCCGAGAGAGCGGGTACAAGGGGCATACCGGCACGCAGCAACGTTGCCAGCTGACGAGCGACCCTGCAGACATCCCTCGTGCGGATTCTTCGGAAGATGTCCCTTTCGTGCGTTTTATGCTTTTTATCAGCGCAACTACGGCTACCGGCTGCCTGATCCGCCGGGACCGGTTTCTTTTCATTTATCAAATTGTATTCAACCACCGACACGTTCAGTCAATCCTGTATTTGTTTGCATATAATCCTGTGTGACCCTGCAGACCTCTTCGAGAGTCGTCTCACCAGCCAAGGCCTTACGTAATCCATCCTCTCGCAAGGTGCTCATGCCTTTCTTAACGGCGGCTTTTTTGATAACATGCGAGCCTCGCCGTTGACTTATTAGTTCCTTTATCTCGTCATTAATAACTAACAATTCGGAGATTCCCGTTCTTCCAAGGTAACCGGTTTCAAGGCAGTTCTCACAGCCATGTCCTTTGTAGAGCTGTCCCTTAGTTGTGGAGGTTTCTTCGTTTTCTACCAATAGTGAAATCACTTTCTCATCGGGCGTGTAAGGTCTTTTGCATTCCGGACAGATAATCCGCAGCAGCCGCTGAGCCATGACGGCGATAACCGATGATGAAATCAGGTAAGGTTCGATTCCCATATCGATGAGCCGCGTTACGGCTGAGGCCGAGTCGTTCGTATGCAAAGTGCTCAAAACCAAGTGGCCCGTGAGCGATGCCTGGATTGCGATCTCAGCGGTTTCAATATCCCTGATTTCCCCTATCATGATTACATCGGGATCCTGCCGGAGAATGTGGCGCAGACAATTGGCAAACGTAAGATTTATCTTAGGCTTTATCTGCATCTGCCCGACACCGGGCAGTTGATACTCAATCGGGTCTTCAACCGTAAGGATGTTTCTTTCCTCACTGTTAAGTTCACTCATGGCTGCATATAGTGTGGTTGTCTTGCCGCTGCCCGTTGGGCCCGTGAGCAAAATTATACCATGATCCAGTCTGATCAGCTTTCTGAAGCTGTTAAGTACTTCATGGGAAAGGCCTATGTCGTTCAGGCCCAGTTCGCCGCCGCCTTTGTCCAGCAATCTGAGCACCACCCGTTCGCCGCCCGATGTCGGGATGACCGAAACTCGAATATCCACCAGATTCTGGCCTATCTTGATCCGGCTCTGGCCATCCTGCGGCAACCTTCGCTCGGCGATGTTAAGACTTGACATAATTTTCAACCGCGACACGAGAACCGCAATCTGCTGTTTCGGCAGGGTAAATACATCATGCAGCACGCCGTCAATCCGGAAGCGTATCCGGGCTTCATCTTCGTATGGTTCAATGTGAATATCGCTGGCCCTGCTGTGCACCGCCTGGAAGAAGATTTTGTTGACTAATTTTATGACAGGCGCCTTGTTGGCGATATTGAGCAGATCTTCGGCCTGAGTTTTGGCGGAGATACCATCAATATCCTTATCATCATGAACTAAATCCCGTTCAAGGATTTCATCATCTCTGCTTGGATTTGTGCTTTGATAATAACAGCGGCTAATAGCCTTTTCGATTTCAGAGGCCGAACAGGTAATCCGGCTGCATGGTTGGCCCAAGGCAGTCGCAATTGCATCGTATGCTTCTAAATTCAGGGGATCCGACAGGGCAATTGCAAACTCTCCATTTCCCAAAAGAAGAGGGATAGCGCATTGTTTCTTAAGAAACTCAAGCGGTAGTTTCCGTACCAGTTCCGGATCCAACTGTTCTGGGAGTATGTTCTCCAAATACTCAATCTGCAGTTGTCTTTCTATTTCCTGATCCGGCTTTGTCGACATTGGCTGGTTTCCTTACAGGCAACAAATAGTTGCTCAATTGTTATTGCTCAGTGTCCTCTTGTTCGATTGTTTCCAGCGCCGGCTCCATTTCTTTCTTCTTTGCCTCGGTTATCTGCTCGATATCCTGCTGGTTGCTCACAACGTGCGGTGTTATGAACATTAGCAGATTCGTTTTCTGCAACCGTTCTTTCTGGAATCTAAACAAACCACCAACCAATGGAAGATCGCCTATCAGTGGAATTTTCTTCACGATATTAGTTTTGTCATCTCGAATAAGACCGCCGATGACAATAGTCGAGCCGCTGTTCATAGACACAACTGTCTGAGCCTGTCGTTGAGCCGTTGTGGGTGTGTCGGTAGAAGGGCTGGTAACATCTTCGATGAGTTTCGAGAACTCGCTGTCGATTTCGAGTCTGACAAGGCCGCCCTGACTAATGTGCGGTGTTATCTCGAGACTAATTCCAACGTCTTTGTATTCGAACGTTTTTATCACTGTCGGCGTAATCAAATCTACCGTCTCTGTAATTCGCGACTGTGTGACAAACGCCCTGCTTTCACCGACGATTATCTTTGCTTTACTGTGGTTGGAAGTTGTGATATGTGGTGTCGAAAGGATATTGACTCCCGACCTTTTCTCCAAAGCGTGTAGGATCGCTCCGATTCCGACTTCTGAACCGCTTTCTTTCCACGCGCCGACAGCCAATCCCTCAAGATCACCATTGACAAAATCCACTCGGGGTCCGAAATTTGTTGCTCCAAAGCCACGAACACTATCCTCCACGGCCCCGTCAAGCGTGGCCCAGTCGATACCGATTTCCTTTAAGCCATCTTCACTCACCTCCATAATGAGCATTTCAACTAAAACCTGCTCTCGAACTATGTCCAGCTTTTCGATAATCTCGGCGATAACTTCGTAGTCCTGCGCCGAAGCCGCTATTATCAGTGCGTTTGTGCCCTCATCAGCAGTAACCTGGACCTGCTGCGTTGCTTCAAGTGCGCCGGTGGTACTCAAATTCGCAAGGGCCCCGGTAAGTGATTCGGCAGTTTCCGCCGCTGATGCATTGATAAGATAGACTACATGGACATTGTTGGCACCGCGTGGCCGCTGAGTATCAAGCTGCTGTGCCAATGTCTTGATCATCTCAGTGTCCTGAGGATTTGCAACGGCAATAAGAGAATTTGTTCTTACATCAGGCAGAATCTTTATATCCGTTTTAATCGCCGGAGTGGTGTGAGTACGCCCGGCCTGTGAAGGAACGCCCCTGTCTGCATCCATGATTTGGGTGATTTGATCGCTGAGCACCTGTGCAGAAGCATAAGTCAAAGGAATTGTGGTAATCTGCTCTTTCGCCCCCGGCACGTCAAGGTTATGAATAATTTTGGCTATATGATGGATATTCGAAGAGGTATCCGTAACAAAAATTGAATTTGTTCGGGGGTAAGTCGACATGTGTAAGCCCGTGGTTAAAAGAGGCTTTACAATTTCACTTACTTCTTTGACATCAGCGTATTTCAAGGGAATAATCTGGGTGACGATAGAATCATTCTGAGGAATTTCCAAAGGATCACTGCCGATGCGAACCTGTAAGTTTCGTTTCACAGCTTCTTCTCTCGGTATTATTTTAACCAGATCTCCGGCACCGGCCGGCACGGCAGCATACCCCTTAACATCCAGAATAGATTCCAAAACCTGGTAGATTTCACCGAGACGTATCTTTGTAGGCGACATCACCGTTACGGGACCCTTTATACTGTCATCCACGACAAAATTAATACCGGTTATATCGCCGATAGCCTTAAGCATTACTCGAATATCGACCTGGTCAAAGTTTACATATATTAGCTCGTCGGCCATGCCCGGTTTATCAAGTACAGGCAAATTCACTGTTGTTTCTGAAAACGGCTGCTCGCCGCCGGCCAACGTGCTTACTGAAAAATTCATGCAGAATATGCATATTAGCCAAAGGATGTTTTGTATTATTTTTCGCACTTTATAACTGTTTGTGTTTAAAATTTCTAACCGCATTTATTTTACTCACTCAATAATACTTTTTCGATTTCCTAAGCACTCATCTCAGCGGGAATGAGAACGCTTTGGTTTTGTTGTCCCGCATGAACTCGATATCCATAGCTGCCTGGGACCTTGCCTTCATGGAAATCTGGTAAGCCTTCTGCTTGCTGTCCAATCGTTGTCCATTAACTGAACGAATGACATCTCCGTTTTTCAAGCCAAGGTCTTCTGCCCCCTTGATGTCCTCTAAGCCTGTTATTCTAAGTCCTTCAACCTGGCCGTCGATGGTGTGAGGTTCGATATTCACTTTCGGTATCATTGTTGCTGCGTACCTGAGCTTATCTGCGAAAGTAGGATTAGACTTAGCTGCTGGATGAGCTTCAACTGGTTGGGTAGCGTTTTTTGCCATAGTTACCTCGGGATTGTCGGTGTCTTGCTTTTTGGATTCTTTGATGCGCAGGTTTATTTTCCTTCTTTGACCCTTATGAAGTAATACTATCCCATCCTTCTCGATGCTCTCGACATAGGCGGTTACAATGGTATCGCCGGTCTTGTACACGTCGAGCACATTGGTTTTAAGATCCTTTATGATTGCCCGGGAAATCTCCGGACTGCCGGCAACGGTACCAAGCAATGCTATGCCGAGTTCTTCCTCGCCAGACCATGTTGAGCCGGCACTATTATCAATTTGCAAGGGTTTGTCTTCCACCAGTGCCGAAGCGGAGCTTCCAAATATATCTTGCTCGACAATAGCTGAATAGTCTTGAACCGAGGTGTCCGGTACGCTTGCCGGTTTAAGTTCGGCTGTATTTTCGTTACCTACAGCCGATTTTGCCGCCAAGACTTTATGCATTTGCTGCGACATCGTTACTGCCCTGACGGCTACATAACCCAGAATCAACACCATCACTAACTTAATAGTCAACAAGGCCTTATGTTTATAGCTTTTGTTATTTTTCTTTACCAAAACACACCTTCTTCCACTTTTTTTATGTTCGGCACTTACTAATCGAGCCTTGCCGGTTTATATCGCAATCGTTATATCGGACCTTTAATGGCTACCGTTTAGTTCCGCCGTCAGTGCCAAATGTAACGATTTTTCTGTGTTTTAGCTGGCGAGCTGGCCACCCGATCCACTAGAAAAGTGGATTTACCGGTATATAATCCGGAAATTCTCCTTGACGCGAAACTGCCAAACTTTAACAATCTATCGGCTTATTGCTACCTTGTATTTAGGAAAGACTCTTTCCTTGGTTGCATCATACCTCTCATATTCTTTACTTTTCCAGACATCTGAAAAACATTCCAAGGGGGAAAAAACAATGATTTACCTCAGTGCATATATCCAGAACGCTTATCTTAACTAAAAAACGAGCTTTTTTATAAGGCTTTGCAGCCGGTGGAGTATCATAGAAATCATCCCTCAAATCGCACCTTTACGTTAACACGATCGCCATTACAAGATAGCAGATATTAGCCAGCCCGTGAAACAAAATAGGCGCTAATAGCGACCTGGTCCGAATAAACAACCAGCCAAGAACTAAACCCGGCAAGAAAATGAGGACCGATAATATCTGGCCTTGGGTTATGATATGAGCTATTGCAAAACAAGCTGCTGATATTACTATGCTTGTCCATTGTTGTAGTCGGGGCAACTTGCCCATCACTGGAGTTGTTAATCTGAGGATATTGCTTTGTACATAACCCCTGAAAAATACTTCTTCAGATAGCGCAATATACAAGAACTGATAAAATAACCAATATACCCAGTCCTGTCTCTGCGATAGCACAGGCAGTAAAGGTGGTTTTAATTCATAAGATTTCAGCACCCACAAACCACAGAGTGTAAGCGGAAAAAGCACAACGCAGGTCCATCCCAGCACAATGAGAGAATCCTTCATTTGCCTGATATTGAAACCGAATCCGGGAAACTTACGTTTTTTAACCGCTGTCGGAATAAATGCGGCAAATATCAAAATACAGGGGGTAATGAGCCAGCCGGCCCCTAAAGCCGAACTCGCGGTGATTACCTTAATTGCTGATATTACGACAATTACTGCCAGGGTAGTTTCTATAAGTAAGGATATATCGAATCTGCCTGGTCTATCTTCCACATACAGTGCCGGCTCGAAAGGCTGCAGGGAATTGGCTATACCATGATGGATAGATTGATAGTTCATTCTTAATATTTGTATCTTGTAATATTGAGACCTTTCCGATTCTGCGTCACAAGCAGTCTCAGAGTTGTTATTATCACCATCTGCCCAGGGTAAGGTAAAGCTAAGTTGTTTCTCATTAGGCAATTGCCCCTATCTGACACCCTATAAAGTATAATAAATACTGGCAAAATAGGCAAAGACGCCCCAGCCAAAACCGTAAGTATAACACATCGAGGCCTTGAAAGTAAGTGCACCCGATTGAATTGTACCGCCAAGAGGAGCTGGAACTATCCTCCAGGTGTTGCTCGACAACAAAAAAACATTGGATCGAAGGTCCGAAATAACATTTTCCAAGGCAATCATCCACCCGTACAAATTATTCAAAATTGCGTAGTGGAATGTATTGCTGTTGCTCTGTCAAGAATACTTTGAAGGCTGTTACTCCGCTCGATGCGGGATCCGGGACCATCAAAAAGTCTGGATTCCTGTTTTCGCAGGAATGACAAACCCACATGTGAGCTTTGATAGAGCATTAATATGACAGCACTATTGTTGCTTCAGTAAATGCTATTGTTAATCAATATTACTCTCAGGGGGAGTTATTTTAAACCAACAGGGATGATCTATCAGCGGATGGCCTTGCTCAGGATGGCATTGGCTGGTTTGCTCATCAGATTCAAGCACTGTTTTAAACGGAAGAAAGCCTTGAATTATCGGCAAATATACAACTTAGGATTGAAGGGTGATAGAAAGCGTAAGTCCATAGGTACTATAGCATTAGCTGCAGGTGTAGCAGTAAAACAGTGCAGGAGTTTCTGGTATTATTCCATTGGGAGCGGTTGGTAAAGCAAGTCGTTCCTATTACCGGGTCAAATAGCTGTATTTCCACCGATCAACAAGAAGCACCCATTCAACTAATATTCATATCACTACCGATTGCATCATGGCTTGCCCTGCGCGGACTCCGTCCCCGTCGGTGTACCAAAGATGCATATATCCAGCCAAACGTTGGTACGGAACGTGGGAGCCTCGCCATTTCGAAGGCTATCAAACCGAAAGATTAATTTTGCTCGCTTTACGTTTCCATTCCTTGCTCTCAAGGAGAGCTAGCGAAAAGATGACCCTACTATCCATAGTAGCTTTCACTGAAGAAGCAAATCCATCTATTACAACAGCGACGAGATCTTTCTCTCAGTAAATGCTGTATGTTGGTATTATGATAGAAAGAAAGTGTATTGTAAAGAAAATTTTAAAGAAAAATTAAATTATTTTGTTGCCCGCCTTCCTATTTTGAAGAAAAAGGTATTATCGGTCTCAACCCGAAAAACCTCGTCATAGTTGCCATTGAAGGACTTATGTAAGCTTGCTGCATACGGCTGATCATAGTATCTTGGCAGCATGAATATCATAAGAAACCCGACAACAAACCTCTTTCATCTTATTGTTTTGCTTGTGAATTGTGTAGCTATGGCCTGTCTTTCCTGTGGGCTATTCTTTGTTCAAGAGCAGTACCGGCGACCGGGCTATTGGCCATGGAGAGCCAACTCGCTGCTTGTCAGCACCAGATCAATTCAAAGAAGCGGTCGCGGCCACGATTCACGGCAGGTTTTCGTCTTCTGTGGGTGCTGCTCTCAAAGTCTCTGGACAAGTGGGAAGGCCTTGTTTGCCTAATGCATCCAGCTGATATGACTTCGACGATGAATCAGTCTGATATCCGTGGATTAGTCCAATAACAGTTTGAATCTTCAAGGCAGACTTGATATTCTATTTTCTAAAAGACGCTTAGTAGTGTTTCTAAGCCGGAATCAATGTGAAAAACTCATCCCAACCGGTTGAGCGAAAATCAAGACAAATGTGGAGAAGCTCATGCGAAACCTAATCGCTGCGATCATTGCTGTTTTATCCATCCTGTTTTTGGCCGGCGTATCCAGAGGAGAACCGGCCGTACAACTTAGCGACCACGTGTCATTAATCCCGGGTTCTGTCAACGGTGTGAGCATCGAAAAAGACAATGCTTGCTTAGTTGTCTACGGCGATCCGTCCGGCAAAATCGAAAATGCCGAGATGGTCCTGTTCACCCACAGCCGGCGTGATGTCGTATGGGCGGGGCTCGGACTTGTCGAGCGCGGTGCAAAGGCTGTCGTGCCCGACGGAGATGTTGGCAATTTCACCAATGTCGAGAAATTCTGGAATGAGTTCACAACCCGCCGTTTCCATGACTATGCCCAGCAGGGAACCAAAATTCTGACCGAATCTATGAAAATCAGCCGAACCGTCAAGGCCGGCGAAAATTTCTCCTGGAAATCAATACCCATCGAAGTCATAGATACGCCCGGCTATACTCGCCAGGCTATCTCATATTTCATCGAAATCGACGGCATCACATACGCCTTTGTCGGTGACATCATCTATGGCAACGGAAAACTCTTCGACCTTTACTCCCTCCAGGACGCCGTCGCAGAAGCAAAGATCGGCGGCTATCACGGTTGGGCCGGCCGCATGAGTACCCTTATCGACAGCCTGCGAAAAGTAGCCGCCAGGGAGCCTGATATTCTCGTTCCGGCCCGCGGTCCGGTCATACGCAATCCCGGCGAAGCGATAAATCTTCTGATAGAGCGGCTTGTGGGCGTCTATGAGAACTACCTGTCCATCAGCGCGGGCCGATGGTATTTCAGAGACAACTACGACATTCTCGCCCGGCGGGTACTCGGTGACAATCCGAAGGTCAACTGGATGCCCTGGGCCGAAGTGATTAAAGACAAGCCACCCGAATGGATAATTCCCATTAGCAACTCGCGTCTGATAATTTCAAAAGACCGCTGCGGATTTCTCGTCGACTGCGGCAGCCGCGGGATAGTCGAGCAAGTCATCAAGCTAAGAGAATCAGGCAAACTGACCGGCCTTGACGGCCTTTTTATCACGCACTATCACGACGACCATACAGACAACGCCGCCGCCTGCCTGGCCGAATTCAACTGCCCCGTCTATGCAACCGGCCCTTCAATCGATATCCTAAAACACCCCGGCGACTATCGCCTGCCCTGCCTGACTCCAAATGCTATCGCTGATATCAAGGTCATGCCCGAGGCCCACAAAATGCGATGGAAAGAATTCACATTTACATTTCACGACTTTCCCGGCCAGACAATCTACCACGATGCGCTGCTCGTCGAGAAGGACAACGCCGAAAAAATCTTTTTCATCGGCGATTCATTCACCCCTTCGGGAATCGACGACTACTGCCTGCAGAATCGCAACCTTCTGCACGAGTCGATGGGCTATTTCTTTTGCCTCAATCTCCTGAGAAAAATCCCCGCCGGAACGCTGCTCATCAACCAGCACGTCGTCGAGCCTTTCAGCTTCAACGACCGACAGCTCGATCTCATGACGGCAACTTTGAACAAACGAAAAGCACTTCTGGCAGAACTGCTGCCCTGGGACGAGCCGAACTACGGCATTGACGAGCGTTGGGTTCGTTTCAACCCTTATGGCAGCAAAACCAGGCCCGGCCGGAGTGCTCAAGTCAGCCTGAAGGTAATCAATCATTCCAACACTTCTCGAACGCTGACAGCCGCTCTGAATCTCCCCGCCGGTTTTGATGCTACACGCCCTGCTGCTTCTATCGCCGTGCCTCCACGAGCCGAAAAACAGCTTGATTTCAACCTTGTCGTTGATTCCTCCATTAAGCCGGGAACATACGTTATCACCGCGGACGTGAAGCAGGAACAATGGAACCTGCACCAATGGACCGAGGCGATTATTGAAGTCGAATAGCCTTCTATTCGGCCTGCCAATGTGCTATATTACGCAGTGGACATAAAATGTGATATTCGATACCTTTGAAATGAAATTTTGGAGCTTTGCGTGCTATGATGCGATTCAGGAAAGAGATTGCTGTATTTTGCTGCATCGCCCTGCTGGCAGGCTGTTCGCTGGCTCAGAAGCAACAGTTGCCGCCCCGCGAGAAAGGAAAGGCATGGCTCAAAGATGCGAAGTTCGGTGTCTTCGTTCATTATTTGGGAGAGGGACCGAATTGGAACAAAAGGGTCGAGTCTTTTGACGTCGAGAAATTCGCCGAGCAGTTGCGGCGGACCGGGGCCGGCTATCTTATCCTGACGCTGGGGCAGAACAGCGGCTACTATTGCAGCCCGAACGCGACCTACGAAAAATACGCCGGATACGAAACCGGCGAGCGCTGTTCGAGGAGAGACCTGCCGATGGAAATCGCCGAAGCGCTGGCCGAGCGGGGAATTCGCCTGATGCTGTACCTGCCCTCACGCTCGCCGCAGCGCGACAAACAGGCCATGGCCGGCCTGCACGATGTCCACGAGCAGCAGCCCGCGCCGCAGGAGTTCACCGGGCAATGGTCCGAGGTTATTGCCGAGTGGTCGCTGCGATACGGCAAAAAAATCTCCGGCTGGTGGTTCGACGGCTCATACAATACGGCCGGCTGGGACGACCTCTCCAAACCTTACAACTGGAACACATGGGCCGCCGCCTGCAGGGCGGGCAATCCCGAAAGCATTCTGGCGTTCAACCCGGGAACCAGGATTGACAAAGCATTCACTGCTCTGACCAATCAGCAGGACTATACCGCGGGCGAGCAGAACAAATTCCAGGTAACACCGGAATCAAATCCGGCACCAAGCAGCTTGCAATGGCACATCCTTTCATTCCTCGGCACCCGCTGGGCCGGCAAGGACGGCCCAACCAACAGCGACGAGTATATGGTCGATTACGTACGGAAGGTCAACACGCTCGGCGGCACAGTCTCGATCGATGTCAACGTCTCCGGTGACGGCACTATTTATGGGCCGCACCTCAGGCAACTCATCGCTATCGGAAAGGAGATAAACCGATGATACAGCGCAGCTTTATTCATTGGCCTGGCAGTCATATATCAAGAGCGTTTCGGCCGGCACTGATAATAGCAATCTTCATGGCTGCCCAGGCGGCTCTTGCCGGTACTTCCGGCGTGTTCAACGTCCGCGAATATGGCGCTGCGGGTGACGGCTCGACGCTCGATACGCCCGCGATAAACAAAGCTATCGAGGCCTGCGCTGCGGCCGGAGGCGGCCAGGTCCTGCTTCCGCCCGGAAAATATCTCTCCGGCACAGTGCATCTCAAGAGCCGCGTGACACTTTTTCTCGAAGCAGGCGCCACGCTCGTCGGTACCCCGGATCTCGAGAAGTACCAGAAACCTGAGATTCCCGAGTTCATGCCCGAAGCCAGATGGGGCAAGTGGCACAGGGCGTTGATCCTCGGCAGCGGACTGGAAGATATCGCCATTGCCGGACAGGGCGTAATTGACGGCAACAAAGTCTTCGATCCCACCGGCGAGGAACGGATGCGCGGCCCGCATACTTTCGTGTTTGTCAATTGCCGCAAGGTCACAGTTCGCGATGTTTCTTTCGTGGACTCGGCCAACTACGCCATTCTCTTCCAGATAAGCGACCAGGTGGAAATTCGTAATGTCAAATTCACCGGTGGCTGGGACGGCGTGCATTTCCGCGGGGCGCCGAATCGCCCCTGCCGGGACGTCAGTATCATCGGATGCCAGTTCTTCACCGGGGATGATTCGATAGCAGGCCGCTATTGGGTCAATACCCTGATTTCCGATTGTATTGTGAACTCCTCCTGCAACGGCATTAGGCTGATCGGCCCGGCCACGAATCTTATCATCCACAACTGCCTTTTTTACGGTCCCGGCGTATATCCTCACCGCTCGTCGGACCGTTACAATATGCTTGCCGGTATAAACTTGCAGCCCGGCGGCTGGGACGCCACAGAAGGCGCGCTCGACGACGTGATGATTTCCGATATCACGATGCATAACGTTTCGACGCCGTTTCACTTCACACTGAAATCCGGTAACACCGCCGGAAACATCATTGTCAACCGGGCCACAGCCACCGGCGTATATCGTGCCGCGTCTGCGGTCGAAAGCTGGGCCCAAACCAAGTTCACGAACGTGGTCTTCCGCGATGTGACTATTGAATACAAAGGCGGCGGCACACTCGAAGATGCACGCAGGACCGTGAAATCGCCTGGCGTAGATGCCCGGCCCCTGCCA
>Ga0315541_1003212_pt1 | contig 12803 bp, 7 predicted proteins | sample SalMarSW160190MG_FD_203095 | JGI IMG/M metagenome (GOLD analysis project Ga0315541, IMG submission 203095) | Salt marsh sediment microbial communities from the Plum Island Ecosystem LTER, Massachusetts, United States - Salt Marsh Sediment SW1601-190 ...
TTCAGGCGCGGCGACTGGAGCACGTGGCCGAGGATGGCGACGTCCTGGCCGGGGTACTGCTCGTGCGCCGCCAGATGGGCCCGCAGCAGGCCCGCCGTCGCATAGATGTCGTCCGGCATCAGCAGCACCAGCGGCGCCCGCGCCCGGCGGATGCCGCGGTTCTGGCTGTAGCCCGGGCCGCGGTTCTCGTGGTGCAGGTAGGTCATGGAAAAGCGCACGTTGGGGATCGCTTCCTCGACGACGCCTCGCGTGTGATCCCGGGAGCCGTCGTCGACGACGATGACCTCGAAGTCGCTGGCGGGCAGGTCCTGCCGGGTGAGGTGACGGATGGTCTCGGGCAGGATGTCCGCACGGTTGTACGTGGCGATGACGACGCTGATTTTAGGCAGTGGATCCAACCTTCGGCCTCTTACGCGGCGGGGCGCTCGACGGCGGGCGCCGGCGGAGACTCTTCGGTCGCCTCGCGATCGATGCGGACCATCGCGGCGACCAGCGCGACCAGCATCCAGAACATTGTATAGACGACCGCCTCCCGGAACAGCGGGTCTGTCAGGCCGTCCAGGATATAGGCGATCATGGCCGCAAACGCCGCCACCGCCACCCGGCAGGCGGGGTCGCGATGCCGGCGCGTCAGCCTCCAGGCGCGGGCGAGCGTGCCCATCACGATGCCGAAGAAAGCCAGGACGCCGATGAGCCCGGTCTCGGCCGCGACCCACAGGAACACGTTGTGCACGGGCAGCCGCATCACGCCGTACTCGTTGTAGCGATCCAGGGCCTTCATGTAGTTGCCGGCCCCGTATCCGAACACGAAATGATCCCTCCAGATGTTCAAGGCGACGCCGAACTGCTCGAAGCGGGCGGAGAGGTGCTTGGTGATCGTCTCGTCGATCCGCTCGATGACAATGTGCAGCGCCCACGGCGAGAGGATCAGCAGCACCACGACGATGAGCATGGTGGCGTAGACGATGTACCTCTCGCCCCAGATCAGGTGGACGATCCAGGTGATGGCCAGGGCGACGGCGCAACAGATCCACGCCGACCGGGAATACGAGATCAGCACCCCGACCACGGCGAGAACCAGCATGGCCGCGGCCAGGATGCGCATCCACGCCCCGGCCGCTCGCCGGAACGCCGCCACCAGCGCGAACGGCGCCAGCATGGCCATGTACACGCCGTAGGCATGCGAGTCATACGTCGTGCCGGTGGCCCGGCTGAGATGCTCGATGCCGGGCACCTCGTACTGGACGTTCATGTACCGCCCCGTGCCGCGGTCGATCGCCAGCCCCAGCAGTTTGCCCGTCGCCGTCTGGTAGGCCCCCAGGCCCGCCTGGAGGAAAATCGCAAAAAAGATCGCGTAGAAGAGCCAGCCAACATGCCGGCGCTGGAGGTTCTTGGAAACATAGAAGTACAGCAATACGAACCGCGTGAGGTAGATAATCGCGTAGGCCGAGAGCGTCACGTCCGGCGTGCCCGGCACGGAAAGCACGTGCGCCAGGACCAGCATGAGCACGAGGGCGTCGAACTTGCCCAGCCGCGGCAGCGGCGCCCGCCGGGTGACGAAGATGCGCACGAACCACAGCGCGTACAGCGCGACCAGCAGCATGTCCGGAATCCCCACGCCGATCGCCCCCGAAAAGAGAATCACGATGCCTTCGGACTCCATGTACTGGTGGCCGGCGACGTACTTGACGAACGAGGCCATGGGCACGCTGAACAGCAGCGCCACCAGCAGGTAGTCGGTGAACCGCCGAAGGAACAGCATGGACAGGCTCACCAGGCTCACCCCCACCAGGGCCGCGACCAAATAGCGCGTCGCCACCGACGACAGCCGGTACGCCAGCAGCGCAAGCAGCACGCCGCCGCAGACGGGCAGCAGGAGTCGCAGAAACGATGAATATCTCCCAAGCGTCAGCTTCAACTTCGTCCCGCTCCCATTTCGGCCCGCGGCCATCTGCAAGGCCGCGGCCGCGCTGGCGGAGCGCGTCGATTGTTGCCGTCGCCGCCGGCCGACTCAAGCGAAAACCGCGGCGGCCGCTGCGGCAATGCTCCGGGCTCGCCGGCGAAGGCGCTCCGGCCGGCAGGATAGCCTGGGAAACGATCCAATGGTCTGCACGCCGGGATGCCCCTGGCGGTCAGAAGGCTCCCTTGCCGGTGATCACGACCCAGGCCGTCCTGGCCAGGATCTTGAGGTCGCCCTTGAGCGACCGGTTCCGCACGTACTCCAGGTCCAGGGCGATCTGCTCGCCCACGGGAAGATCGCCGCGCCCGTAGACCTTGGACAGGCAGGTGATGCCGGGCTTGACCGTGAACTTCTTCATCTGCTCGGCGGAGTAGTAGCGCTGAATCTTGGGATCTTCCGGCCTCGGCCCGACCAGCCGCACGTCGCCGACGAGCACGGACCAGAAGTTCGGCAGCTCGTCGACCGTGGCCTTCCGCAGCCACCTGCCGGCGCGGGTGACGCGCGGGTCGTTCTCGACCTTGTAGTGCATGCTCTCGAACTGGGCCGGGTCGATGCCGGACTCCCACCAGCACAGGCTCGGAAACCGGTCGATGGCCTTGTCCACCAGGGTACGGAACTTGGGGAAGCGGAACGATTCCGGCGTCCAGTAGAGCTTGTCGGGCTCGAAGTGCCCCTCGGGCGGCGCGAGGTCGTCCCGCCCGATCAGCTCCCGGCCGGGCCGGGGGCGGCTTCGCCGGGCCCGCTTGTGCAGGAACAGCGCCGGCCCGGGCGAGTCGGCCTTGATGACGATCGTCACCAGCAGCATGACCGGCATGGCCACGATCAGGGCAAGGAAGGCGATGAGGCGCTCGGCCGTACAGTACAGAGCCTCGACCATCCGCAGGGCGATGGAGGCGGCCGGCGGGCAGTCCGAAGGCTCGACCGGTATCGCGTACACCTGATCGGCCCGCTTGGGCTGTCCGCGGCGCAACGGCCGTTCGCCGTCGCGATCGCGGCCGGGGGCCCGTTCGCGTTCGGCCCGCGTCTGTCCGACCTCTTTCACGCCAACCTTGTAACCGCCTGGCGGCAGGAGCACAAATCCATTCACTTCGTCAGGAAGACGGGTTCTCCGGCTCGACTTCCGTGGCCGATTTATCCGGTTTTTCGGCCGCGTTCGGCCTCTCGCGAAGGAACCAGTTCCGCACGATCTGCACGCCGGCCCTGGCGGCAAGGGCGACGAGGGCGAAAACCGCCCGCGGGTCGCACGGCCCCAAGGTGTGGTGCTTGTAGTAATAACGGAAGGCGCCGGCGTGAAAGTCGCAAATCCGCTTGACGGAGCGCTTTCTGCCGGCCCGGTTGCTCTCGTGGTGAATGACGCTGGCCCGGGGCAGGCAGTAGATGCGCCTGCCGTTCCGCTGCAACCGCCTGCACCAGTCCGTCTCCACCCAGTAGCCGCCGTAGCCCTCGTCCCAGCCACCGTCCTCGTCGATGAGCCGACGCCGCAGGAGCATGCACGCCGAGGACACCTGCCGGACTTCGAAGGGCTCGGTCTCGTTGAGCTTGTCGCGCATGAGGTACCGCCGCGAAAACGGATTGTTCGGGAACCATCTGGTCAGGAGGCTCTGCCGGCCGAAGAGCCCGCTCATCGCCGACGGCAGGTCGCGCGCCGATTCCTGCACGCTGCCGTCGGTGTTGAAGGTTCGCGGGGCCACCACGGAGACGTCCGCCCGCTTATCCAGGAAGTCCACGAGCATCTTCAGGGACTCCGGCCGGAGCACCGTATCCGCATCCAGGACCAGCACGTACGTCCCCCGCACCAGCGTGAATCCCTGGTTCACCGCGCGCGGATGCCCGATGTTCCGGGAATTGACGTGGACCTTCACCCGCCGGAAGTGCCGCCGCAGGTTGGCCACCGAGCCGTCCCGGCTGGCGTTGTCGATCACCACGGTCTCGACGTCGGGCAGATCGCCGGCGGCCAGCGCCTGGAGGCAACGCTTGAGATCGGGCCATGAGTTCCAACTGATGATGAGAATTGATACCTTGGGCTTCACCGAGCGGACCCCGACGAGGGTAGCTTAGGAACGCTTGAGCGCCGTTGACGACAGCCGCGCCGCCTCCGCGGCAAACTCCGCCTCAATGTAGTCACGCATGGCGTCCTTCCAGTGACGCATCAGGTTCAGCCCCATGCGGCGCAGATTCGCGTTCAGCAGCATCTCCGAGCGCGGGCGCGGCGCGAAGTATACATCCTGGAAGAAGCCCGAGTCAACGGCTCGGACCTGTGTGCCGTTATCGGTCAGCAGGTCCACGATCTGCACGGCCACGTCGTATCGAGTGCCGGCCCCTTCGCAGACCATGTGATACGTGCCGTACTGCTCGGTCTGGAGCAGACGGAACATGTTCATCGCGAAGTCCTGGGTGTAGGTCGGGGTGCCCCACTTGTCGCTGACGGCGCAAATAATCTTCTTGCCGGCGAAGATCTGGGCGACGATCTTGCTGACGAACTTGTGGTCCTTGCTGAGCCCGCCGCCGATCATCCAGCCGGCCCGGATGACGTAATGCCGGCCGCAGCGATGTGCGTGCTCTTCGCCGGCCAGCTTCGTCTGCCCGTACACCATGATGGGGTTGGGGCTGTCCTGCTCCGTATAGAAGCCTTCCTTCTCGCCGTCGAACACCCCGGCCGTGCTGATGTACACCAGCGTGGCCCCGGTCCGCTCGCACAGTTCGGCGACGGTCCGCGTGCCCCTGTCGTTGGTGGCCTTGGCCATCTCGGGATGGGTCTCGCAGAATTCCAGATCGGTCTCGGCGGCCAAGTGCAGCACGAGTTGCGGCCGAAAGCTGGCGAACGTCGCCTGCATCCGTGACAAGTCCCGAACGTCGAGCTGCCGCAGCCACGGCTCGCCCGCGATACGGTCGGTTGCGAGCACGTTCTCGCAGCGCTGGGCAAAGTACGGGTAGACAGCATGCCCAAGCATTCCGCCACAACCAGTGATTAGAACTCTTGAGCTGTGCATGATCCGTCGTCTATCTACGAGAGGGCTTCCCTGCGAGCCGGCTTCTGCGTCCATGCAGACACCTCCTGGAACCAGGCGAGACCGGATCGCCGAACACGGCCACGAAGCTAGATGGGCCGGCCGGTTCGCCTCCCAACCAACGTGCTGCCATACCTCCGTTCGAGCAAATGACCGTGATTGGCAACTCGCCAACTGCGACTTTCTAATCATACCCCGCGCCTAGGGATGCGTCAAGGGAGATTCTACTGTCTTTCCCTGATGGGCGGCGCCGGCGGCCAATCGCGGCCTCTTTCTTAACCGCTTGCGCCGGCGGAAGTTGAAAGGCCGGACCAAGATGATGATACGCATGTTGCTGACTAAACGCGTTTTTGTTTAACCGGGTATTTCCCAGGCCATCGCTGCCCCGGCTATAAGTGGGGTCCGGAGACCGAATAGGTTGACGAAGCCCGCGGTCTCAGCTATAGTTATGGTGTTGCGGCATTCGGCCGTTGTTCCGCTCGCTATTGCGGAAGCGTGCAGTCTTCCTGATTCCCGATAGGACGAACCAGCGAGAATGCGAGTTCTGTTTATCTACACCGACGTCGGCATCTCCGTGGGATACTCCTGCGGGGTGGGCGTGCTGTCAGCGTATCTGAAGCAGCACGGGCATGAAACGCGGCTGATTCACGTCTCCGAGGAGCTGGGCTACGCGCTCGACCTGGAGCGGATCCTCCAGGACGTGCGGGAGTACGACCCGGGGCTGATCGCCTTTTCCGCGATGACGAATCAGTGGTACTACGTCAAGCAGGTTGCCGGCTACCTGCGGCGCTTCCTGGACACGCCGATCATTGTGGGCGGGCACCACGCCGATGCCGTGCCCGAGCAGGTCGTTTGCGAGCCGGCGGTCGACTACGTCTGCAAGGGCGAGGGCGAGCGCCCTCTGCTCGAGCTGGTCAACCGGCTGGCCGCCGGTGAGCCCACCGACGATATCCCGAACATCGTCTGGAAGAAGCCGGCCGGGCCCGCGCCCGCGCCCGCCAAGCAGTCCGGGGAGAAGGCCAATCCCGGCCGGGGCGCCGGCGCCGACGGCCGGTGCGACCAGATCATCGACAACAAAATGGGCCGGTGGGTGCAAAACCTCGACGAGCTACCCTACGAGGACCGGGAGATCTTCGATTACGAGCGGATCGTGGAGAGCCGCTACGGCTGGGCCGAGGTGATTGCCTCGCGCGGCTGCCCCTACGCCTGCACCTACTGCTTCAACCAGCGGTTCTTTGCCCGGTACCAGTTTGACACGGCCGGCACGGCCGACGCGGTGACGATGAAAGACTTCGTCCGCCGCCGCAGCCCCGCCGCCCTGGCGGGAATGCTCAAGCAGATCAAGCAGCGCTACCCCGCCGTCAAGTTCTTCACCTTCGTCGACGACATCTTCGCCATCGATCGGTCGTGGCTGGCCGAGCTGGCGCCGCTGTACGTCCGTGAAGTGGGCCTGCCCTTTGCCTGCACCTCGCACCCGCAGGCATTCAACCGGAAGATCGCCCGCCTGCTCAAGGAGATGGGCTGCAAGGTCGTCAAGATGGGCATCGAGGCCGGCAACGAACGCATCCGCACCCAGGTGCTTAACCGGAAGATGCTCGACGAGGTGCTGATCCGCAGCTTCGCTTTGGCTCGGGACTACGGCCTGAAGCCGCAGGCCTTCAACATGATCGGCCTGCCCACCGAGACTCGCCAGAACATGATGGAGACCGTCCGCCTGAACGCGCAGGTGCGGGCGTACATCGTCTGGGTGTCGGTCTTCATGCCCTACCCGGGCACGGCGCTGCACCAGTTCTGCCTCGACAACGACCTGCTCGATCCCCAAAGGTGGGACGACGTCCGCAGCTACCGCGGCGGCACGGTCTTGAAAGAGACCTCTTTCACCCACCTGGAGCTGGAGAAGGTGCGGGTGCTGTTCCGGGCGTACCTGAACGCGTTCCTGGAAAACGACTGCTCGGCCGACTACCGCGAGCTCGCCGAAGAACTGGAAGCGGCCGGCGCCGACGACTGGTCCGGCGGCAAGGCCGAGCAGCTCTTCCAGCAGCGCGACGCCGAGCTGGACGGAAAATGGCGCCGGCGCGAGGTCGATCACTACGTCCTGAAAAAGTACATCAACATGCTCTGGGCCAAGGAGTATGACTACGACATCTCCTGAGCCGCCGCGGCCCGCGCCCGCGGGACTGGGGAGAACGGCTGACAGTTTCGTCTTGACCCCGCCGGCGCGGCACAAGTAGATTCGTTCTTGGAACGTTGGCGGCAGGAGCCGAATGTCCGAACAACGGCCAGTTAGTCTGCGCGAGAGGATGGGCGTCATCCGGCGCTGCCGGGGCAAGCTGATCCTCTTCGTGGCCTCCGCGATGCTGTCGTCGCTGGCGCTGAGCTACGGCTTCTCCGAGCGCTACCGCGCCAGCACCACCATCATGTACCGCCCCAGCCGCCGCATCCAGATCAAGCCCGAGTTCACCGTCGTTCGGGAGACGGCCTTGGGCTTCCCCGTGCCGGATCTGCCGTTCGAGGTAATCGGGAAGACCATCGAGCGGGTCGCCACCAGCGAGCGCGTGCTGCGGCAGGTCGTCGAAGATCTCGGCCTCGACCAGGGCGACACCGAGCGGCGGACGGGCCTGTGGTACTACATCCATGAGGTCAAGAAAACCGTAAAGGAATACGGCGGGAAAGCCTGGCAGGTCCTCAAGCACGGACGCATCATCGAGACCAATCCCACCAGCGACGCGATCGTCGGACTGGCCGGAAACCTTCAGGTCGACTCGGAGCAGAACTACACCGCCAAGCTGACGGTCATCTCCAACGACCCCCAGCGGGCGGCGACGATCGTGGACAAACTCGCCGACGTGCTGGTCGACGTGATGCGCCAGCTGAGCGTTCAGGCGGCGCGCGAACAGGCCCGCGACCTCGACGATCAGATCCAGGACAAGGATCAGGAGCTGAAGGAAACGCGCAAGCGGATCGAGGAGCTGAAGACGAAAGAGGGCTTCATCGCGTTGCGGGATGAGATCGCCCTTCACCTGGATACCGCCGAGCAAATCGAGCGCGACCTGCTCAAGAACGAACAGCTGTTGGGCCAGGCCGGCGCCCGGCTGAAGGCGCTGGAGGCACAGCGCAAGTCCCTGGAGCCGATGATCGAGAGTTCCGAGACGGTCGAGGACGATCCCCTCCACAGCAAACTCCGCGAAATGAAGGCCCAGTACGAAGTGTCGCTGCGCGGCCTGCTGGAGAAGCTGCCCGAGCAGCACGCCGACGTGCAGACGCTGAAGGCCAAGATCCGGGTCACCGACGAGCTTCTGGCCGCGGGCAAGCCGCGGCGCGTCTCTCTGGTCACCACGCAGCTCAACTCGCTCTACCAGATGGTGCACTCCGACGAGCTGAAGGCGCAGAGCGACATCGAAGGCCTGCAAGCGTCCAACAAGACCCTGACCGAAAGCCTGAAGAAGGTGCGGGGGCGGATCGCGGCCCCGTCGGTGGAGTCGCGCCTGCGCGAGCTGGAGCTGAAATTACAGGTCCAGGAGCTGGAGTACCGGCAACTGGTCACGGCCCGGGAGGAAGCCGGCATCGCCGAGATCACCAGCGTGGCCGAAATCCAGGTCTTGCACAAGGCCACGCCGCAGGACGCGCCCTTCCGGCCGATCAAGGTCTACCATGTTGCACTGTCAGGGTTTCTGGCGCTGATGATCGGCATCGGCATCGCCTACCTGGCGGACTTCCTGGGGTCGATGTGGGAGGCGCCGGACACCGGTCGAAGGCGACGTAAGGGAGACCAGACCGGTGGATAAGGGCGCACGGAATCGGCCTGGTTGGCTTCGCCGCATCGGCTCGGCGGCGGTGATGGTCTGCGGCGGCGTGCTGCTGGCGCTGCTGGTCTACAAGCTGCTTTCCAAGTTGGGCTACTGAGCCCTGTCGGCGAGGGCGAGGCTGTCATGTCAGGAGGCGACCGGACGATCAAGGCAAGGGCTGGCGGCGGATCCCGTGCACCCGCGAGCCGGTCTCTGCCGCAGCGGGCTTATTTGTGAATCCCCGGGGCGGCGAGTCGACGGAGAATCTTGAAAACAGGCGGCGAAAACGAGCAAGGCGTGATCGTGCTGGGCGGGGGGATTGCCGGCTTGGCCGCGGCCCGGGCCTCCGGAGCCGCCGTCTACGAGGCGGAGGCCACGGCCGGGGGCACCTGCCGCTCCAAACAGGTTGACGGCTTCACCTTTGACTACGGCATTCACGTGCTACAGACGGACGACCCGGTCGTGCACGACGTACTCGACGACGTCGGCGTCAGGCTCGCCAGCCACGAGCGCGTCGCCCACATTTACTCTCACAACACGTACACGGCCTATCCCTTTCAAGTGAACACCGCCGGCCTGCCGCTGTCGCTGAGGGCGCGATGCCTGTGGGAATACCTGCGGCGCGGACGCTTCTCGACAACGGACAATTACGAGCAGTGGATCTACAAAACCGTCGGCAAGGGATTCGGCCGGACGTTCCTGATTCCCTACAGCGAGAAGTTCTGGACGGTGCATCCGCGCCGGATGACGCACGAGTGGACCGCCAACCGCGTCCCCCGGGCGAGCACCTGGCAGGTGCTGCGCGGGGCGCTCATCAGCGCCCAGACCAGGGTCGGATCGAACGCGTACTTCCAATACCCCCGGCACGGCGCCGGCTACGGGGCCATGACCACGCTGATGAGTGAGTCTCTGGACGAGGTTCACCTCAACCACCGCGCCACCCGGATCGACACGGCCGGGCGGCGGGTCGAGTTCAACCACGGCCAGGCCGTCGTCCGCTACGAGGCGATGATCAGCACCATCCCGCTGCCCGTGCTGGTGGAGATGGCCTCCGACGCCCCCGAAGCGGTCCGCCGGGCGGCCGGCCTGCTGCGCTGCAACAGCATTTTCGTGGTCAACCTGGGCATCGACCGGCCGGACCTCTCCGGCGGGCACTGGGCTCACTTTCCCGAGAAGGACGTAAGCTTCTTCCGCATCAGCTACCCGCACAAGTTCGAGCCGGGCATGGCGCCCGAGGGAATGTCGTCCGTCGCGGCCGAGGTCGCCTACTCACGCTACCGACCGCTGGATGAGTCCACCATCGCCGACCGCGTCGTCGAAGACCTGATTCGCGTCAAGGCAATCCGCGCCAGCGACCGCGTGGCGGTGCTGGACACAATAGACATCAAGTTCGGCTACGTCATATACGACACGAACCGCGCGGCCGCGGTGCGCGCCATCCACGACTGGCTGGAAAGCGTGAGCATCTACCCCACCGGCCGATACGGGCGATGGGAATATCTCTGGAGTCACGAAGCGTTGCTGGCGGGCATGGCGACCGCCCAACGCTGTCTCGCCCGCCGGCAAACGGCAAGCTGAGCTCGCCCGGGCCTCTCTAACGAAACGGGCGGGCCCGAAGACCCGCCCGCCGTTCATCTCATCCATCTTGCCGGATTCGCTTACAGCGCCGGCCGCCGCCGTCTACACGACATCTTCGACAGGCCAATCCTTCTCACATCTCGCCCAGCTCGCCGATGGCGACGTACACGTCGTTGGCCAGCACCCGCAGCAGCGCCTCGTCCGGGTCGATCTCGCCATTACCATCATCGTCCATGTCGACGTCGTCGTAGAGAACGCCGTCGTAGGACATCCTGTCCGTGGCCAGCAGCAGGTCGATGACATAGACGTCTTCGCCGTCCTCGAAGCCGTCGAAGGCTTCTCCGCTGTCGCCGATGTTGATGGAGGCCGATCCCAGGCCGCCGGCCGTCACATCGAACCCGTACGCTTCGACCGGGGCGATCAGGGTCAGATCGATTGTCGGATCGTTCGTCGGACCCTCATATCTCAGCGAGACCAGCGACTCCTTGGTCACGAACGTTGCCAGGGCGGTCGCCAGGACCTGGGCATCGAACCTTTGTGGTTTGCCCGGCCCGAACTTGTCGTGCCGCTTGAAGAGCTGCTTGTAGAAACCGGCGATCTCAACGTTCGTCATGCCGGCCAGGCTGCCGTACATGTTCGGGAACGTCGCCGCCAGCCAGTTGGCCAGTATCGTCGAGTCTTCGCTCCCGTTGAGCGACCTGATCAGGGCCCGGCCCTTCCCGTTCTGCCAGAAGCTGACCTTGGCCGTCTGGCCGGTGTGCACCTCGCCGCCTTCAATCCGCTCGCCGAAGTTGTAGTTGACGCCGCTGGCGCCCGCCACCAGGTCGATGCCGGCAAAGGCGTCGCCGGCCGGGTCAACCTGCCCGTCGCCGCCCTCCACCACACCGGGGGCGAGTTCGATCACTTCGCCCAGTGCGTCTTGGCCGTCCAGGAAGTCGGCCGGCTGGGCCTCGGCCACGGCGTACACGCCCGGCCGCAGGTTCACGAACTCGAAGATCCCCTGGGCGTTGGTCAACTGCTCGACGGCCTCGATCGCCTCGACCCGGTCGTTTGCACCGGTCAGTGTGATGGCGACGCCCTCGATGGCCAGCTCGCCCAGGTCGACCTCGCCGTCGTCGTTCAGGTCCTCCCAAACCACGCCTTGCAGGGAGGCCGGCTGGAGTTCGGCGAAGTCGTAGCCGACGCCGTCGGCGGTGGTGCCGGGCGCGCCGACCTCGATCTCACCGATCTCCTGCCAGTCCTGGGTGTTATCCACGCTGCCGCCGAGGTTGCCGACCGTCTCGTCACCGTCGAGGTAGCCGGCCGGCTGCGTCTCGACGATCTTGTACGTGCCGGCATCCAGGTTGGCGTTAAGGAAGTAACTGCCATCGGCAAGGGTCGTCGCCGACGCGTACATCGTCGTCATTGACTCATCCCACACCTGAACGTTCACCCCGCCGACACCGGCGTCACCATCGCCAGCATCAAAGAGGCCGTCGTTGTCCCGGTCGTCGAACACTTGCCCCGAGAGGTCCACGAGATTGCTCACCGTGATCGTCACGGTGGCGACGTTGCTGTAGGACTCCCCGTCCCAGGCCTTGTAGGTAAAGGTGTCAACCCCGCTGAAGTTGGCGTCCGGCGTGTACTCGAACGTGCCGTTGGCGTTGAAGTAGGTCAGCTCCCCGTGCAGCGGGTCGGTGACCAGCTCGGCCGTGAGGGCGTCGCCCTCGGGGTCGGAATCGTTCAGAAGGACACCCGACGGGCCTTGCAGGTTTTCGTAGACCAGGTGATCCAGCAGCCAGGCCGAGTTCCCGCCCAGGTCCGGCTCGGCCTTCACGTAGGCGATGTCGGCGGCCGCCACCGTCAGGGTCACGACCTGCCCGGTGGAGTGAGTGCCCGTGGACGCCGCCGTATCCAGGAGATTGTCCGAAGCGTCGAACGCCTTGAGCACGGCGTTAGAGTCGCTGCTGTCGTCGGCGATGAAGTCCAGCGAAACGCTGGTAGCTCCGTTGGCGAAGTCAACGCGGAGCCAGCTCTGGTAGCCGTCGCCCCACTCGTGCTTGTCGCTCTCATAGGTCCGCCATGACGTGTGCCCGAACACGTTTGCTCCGGTTGACGCCAGCTCGTCCGCCTGGGCCAGCACGTTGCTGCTGGTGAGCACGGGCGTGCCGACTCCGGTTTCCAAGGCCGTGAGGGTCACGCCGGGATAGGCGCCACTGATGACGGCCTCGTCGGCGACGGGCGACCCGTCGGGATACGTGTCCGGATCGATGGTGACGGAAACGGAGACCATGTATACCAGGTTGTCCAGCAGCCAAGCCGAACTTCCGCCCACGTCCGCCTCGGCCTGGACGTAGGCGATGTCCGCGGCCGCCACCGTCAGGGTCACGACCTGCCCGGTGGAGTGAGTGCCCGTGGACGCCGCCGTATCCAGGAGATTGTCCGAAGCGTCGAACGCCTTGAGCACGGCGTTAGAGTCGCTGCTGTCGTCGG
>Ga0315541_1003215_pt1 | contig 12790 bp, 7 predicted proteins | sample SalMarSW160190MG_FD_203095 | JGI IMG/M metagenome (GOLD analysis project Ga0315541, IMG submission 203095) | Salt marsh sediment microbial communities from the Plum Island Ecosystem LTER, Massachusetts, United States - Salt Marsh Sediment SW1601-190 ...
CCGCGAACGTCATCGGCGCGGGCTACGTGCAACGGGGCGACCGGCGCCGCGACGTACTCATCATCGGTTGCACGGAAGACCTGGACGAGGTGCGGCAATTGTACACGCAGATTGGCCGATTCATCGACGCCAACGACGTCGAGAAGAACAGCCGCGTGTGCGTGATCGGGACCAAAGTCAAGGAAGAACTGTTCGGTAACGCCCCGGCCCTGCACCAGAAGCTCTCGATCAACCGAGCCAAACACCGGGTCGTCGGCATTCTCGAGAAGAAAGGCATGATGCTCGGCATCAACCTGGACGACATCGTCCTGATCCCCTTGCGCAGCGCCCAGCAGATGTTTCAGGGCGGGGAGGATTTCCTGGTGGAGATTCTTGTTGCCGCGCGGAGTCCGGAGGATATCAAACCGACCACGGAATCCATCCGCGCCATCCTCACCGCCGCGCACGATTACACCGAAGATTTCACCATTACGGACCAGGACGGGATGATGGGCACGTTCAGCAAGATATTCGACGCGTTGCGGTTCATGCTGGCGGGCATCGCGTGCATCTCGCTGCTGGTGGGTGGAATCGGCATCATGAACATCATGCTGGTGTCGGTACGCGAGCGCACCCGCGAAGTGGGGATTCGAAAGGCCGTCGGCGCTACCAGAAAAGATATTGGACTTCAGTTCCTCATTGAAGCGATCACGCTGAGCCTCATCGGAGGCCTGATCGGCATCTTACTGGGCTGGGTCGGCACGGGCGTCGTGCGATTGCTTTATCCCTCGTTGCCAGTGTCCCTTTCGACTTGGTCGGTCACGATGGCCTTCTCCTTCAGCTTGTCCGTCGGCGTCTTTTTCGGCGTCTATCCGGCCCTAAAGGCCTCGGGCGTTGACCCCGTTGAAGCCCTCGGGTACGAGTAGCGGCAACGCGTTCTCAGTTGTCAGTTTTCAGCTATCAGTACACGGACAACTGATAGCTGGCAACGTCGTGGATGATCCCGTCGGAATTGGAAAATGTGGAAAGGATGCGTCATGCGCTTCGCATTGGCCGTTCTGATGCTTGCAGGTGGTTTCGTCGCCGGGGCTGTAGTGGTTGACGATGAGGTGAAAGTCCAGGGGGAATACCTGGTCCTGGTGCTCGCACCCGGCGAGGCAGGCACAATCACCGAGTTTGCTCACCGGGCCACGGTAGGCAATTTCGCCGGGGAGGGCGGTCTGCTGCAAGAGGGATTCGGCGTTGGGAGCTTTTACGTGCCGAATCGGCGGCTCAATGAGAAGCTGGAGATAGTGGACGCGATCCAGGAGCGGCCAGTCGTCCGGTACTCGTACGACTGCGACGGGCCCAACATTCGGGGGCTGCATGTCACGCGCACGATGGAGCCCATCCCTGACGAAGCGTCGCTGCGCGTGACGTGGCGAATCGAAAACCGCGGCCACGAAGCCCAATGGGTGGCGCCGTGGGTTCGCAACGAGATCGCGCCCGGAGGACGGTTTGACGAACACGACCGGCTCGATGTCCCGACGCTCGAGGGCATCCACCAGGCCGGCCGCACGGCGTATTATCCCGCGTCGCGCAACTGGGCCGCCGCCACCGATCCCATCGAGAAAGTAACGGTCTGCGGCGTGTTCAACGCAGACCACACGCACTCGTTCTTCACGTTATGGGACCCGGAAGGTCAAGTGTGCGGGTTCCAGACGGCGTTTGTGCCGCGCCTGTTCAAGCCGGAGGATGCCTGGGAGTCCGTCTATCGGATCAACGTGCTGCGCGGGCTCTCGCATGTGGACTTCGCCGGCGATGCGCTCGCCGTACAAATCGACTATCGCGAGCCGGGTAAGCTCGAGGTGCTGATCGCAACTGTGAAAGCCATGCCAAACATGCGGGTCCGGGCACGGATTCTGGCCGAGAATGGTGACGTATGGCGGCTGCCGGACAAGCGGTTCAGTATCGACCCGGACAAGCTGGTTCGCTGCTCGTACCAGTGGGAGCCGCCCGGCGATGGGGTTTACGACTTCCTGGCACAACTGGCGCAGAACGACGAGCCCTACCCATTGGGTCAGGACACGGCATCGCCTCATGGCGGGATCGACACGCAATTCGTCGTGGGCCGGCCCCCTGAAGTCGACATGGCTGCCTGGACCGATGCGCCGTTCGCCCTCGAGCGCTCTGGGCGCACGCTAAACCGGACTATGGCCTGTCCCGGTGATACGGCGATCTGGTTTGAATCTGCACTCGAGAAGGTCTTCCGCGAGGACATACCTCAAGCAATGGGCCCTATTGACCCGACGGTGCGCATCGGTCTGGCGCGGAACGAACGCGAGTCGTTTCAGCTCATCCTGCGCCCACCTAAAGGTACTGACATCCACAATGTAGCCTGCCACGTCCACGACCTCGTCAACCGAACGGCGAACGCGCGCATTACGCCCTCAAACGTCGAGGTATGCAACGTGACCTATTATCCTGTGCGCGTGCCGACGAACTTTGAAGGACCCACCGGTGATTGGCCCGATGCGCTGCCCCCATTCGAGCCATTTACGGCGAAAGGCGGCCAATGCAGCCCGGTTTGGTTCACGGTCTACGCGCCGGAGAACCTGCCTGCGGGGAAGTACGCGGGCATGCTCGAATTGACCGCGGCATCGCTCGAGCCGGTCGAGTTATGGATCGAGGCGGTGGTCTACGACTTCGTCCTGCCCAAGACACCCGCGCTCAAAACCGACTTCGGCTTTTGGCCGGAAGCGGCCATGGAAGCCGCTAAGCGGCTCGGCTACGTCGGTTCGCCGGAGAATCTTTGGGCGACATACCTCGAGAATGCGCTCCAGCATCGCGTCACATTACGTGAACTGACCCAGTTTCCGGCGGAGAGCGCTCACTACGCGGTGGACCTCGAGGCCTTTGCCCCGCGCATCAAGAAACTCCTCGAGTGCGGCGTCAGTTGCGTCGCCGTGCCGGCAACCCTACTCGAGGCGCCGGATCAACTGCGCCAGGCCAACACCTTCGTCGTCGAGCGCCAACTCCAAGATCGGGTCTTTTGCCAAATCGCGTCCGAACCTCCCCCACCGTCCTGGCCGCGCCTGCTCGAACGTATGCAGCACTGGAAAGACACCGCCCCGGATATTCCCCTGATGGCCACCACGGTCGGCCTCGAACCCTTCATTCCCGAGCCGCTGGACATCTGGGACGTGCACCTGCAAATACTCGACACACCGAACAACAAGACCCTGCTCGAGCGCGTGCGCGCGGGGCACGAGGTCTGGTGGTACGTGAATCATTGCCCGCCACGGCCGTATGGAAACTTCTTCATCGATTTCGCGGCCATCGAGCACCGGATACTCTTTTGGCAAACGTGGGCGTTAGGCCTCCGCGGCTTCCATTACTGGAGCGTGAATTACTGCGAGCGGGGCCAGGACCCCTGGGTCAACCAACTGGACATCACCCCGGCCAACGGCAACGGGTTCCTTATCTACCCAGGTCCTAAAGGGCCGGTCAACTCGATTCGGTGGGAGACTATACGCGACGGCATCGAAGACTACGACTATCTCGTGATCCTGATGAACCGCATCCGGAGGCTCCAAGTGGCACCCTCAAACTCGTTTGAGGGTGTAAAAGGCGGGCATAAGGCCCTGTTCGACCGCGCAGCGGATGCGCTCAACCTTCAAGAGCTCGTGCCCGACCTCGTCACTTTCCCGCGCAACGCGGAACTATTGAGCGCCAAACGCGCAGAGATCGCCCGAACCATCATCGAATTGGGCCGAGCCCTGAAGGATTGACTCGCCGTAAGCCTTCAGCTTTCAGCTATGAATCAGGTGGTGGCCAGCCCGCCTCAGGCGGGCCGGTTCTTCCTCTGCGTAACTCCGCGGGCTCGGCGTCTCTGCGTTTTGTACCTTCAACACGGAGGCGCGCAGGACACAGAGGTACGCAGCGACCGACGCGCCAAGGGCACCGGATCGAAAAGCTGACGGCTGAGCGCTTACGCCCCAAGAATAAGGGATGAAATCCGTCCGCTTCGTGCTCCAGGCCGGTCGAGCAGGAGCTCGACCCTACCTATCCCACCAGTTCTGCCGCCACGGGCGTTGGGGCCTTTGCCGTGCGGTCGAGGGTGTCGAAGCCGCGTGTTTCACAGACCCGGACGAGTGGTTGAATCCGGCTGATAACCCCCTGGGGCCATGTGGGCGGGTGTGGGGGCGCCGCGTTGCGCGGGTCGGAAAAGGTCCCATCCTCCTGCGGCCGGCGGAATTGCTGGAGCACGTAGCGATCGGCGCCGCGAATCCACTTCGCGACAGCGATTATGTCAGCTTCGGTGAGTTGTGGAACGACGGTGGTGCGGAACTCGTGATTGACGGACCCATCGAGCAGGAGCTGAATGCCGGTCTCGATAGCCGTTAAATCGACAGGCACGCCGCACATCTCTTCATATCGCTCCGGCGGGGCTTTGACGTCCATGGCGACGTAATCCAGCAGCCCTTCCGCCATCAGCTCAGCCAATAGGTCCGGTTTGCTGCCGTTCGTATCGAGTTTCACCAGATAGCCCCTGGCCCGGACCGTGCGTATGAAGTCCGCGAGACCGGGCTGAAGCGTCGGCTCGCCGCCGGTGATAACCACAGCGTCGAGGAAGCCCTGACGCTCATCGAGCCATGTCAGGGCGACCTCCGTGTCCATCGAGGGTAGGGAGGCGTGGGTGTGAATCAAGGCGCGGTTGTGGCAATAGAAGCAGTTGTAGTTGCAGCCTGGTGTGAAAAAGACCGCCGCGAGCATGCCGGGATAGTCAATGAGGGAGAACTTTTCAATACCGGCGATCTTCATCCAACAGCCTCCGTGGGGCGGACGTCGGACAACCGGAATTTCTTGCGCTCGCCGTATTCCTCCTTCTTGCCATCGTTGTAATTCTCCACGGGACGCAAGTAGCCGACCACGCGCGACCAGACCTCGGTCTTACCACCGCAGTGGGGACACGTGAAATGTTCGCCCTGGATATAGCCGTGGTTGGTGCACACGCTGAACGTGGGCGTCAGGGACAGGTATGGCAGCTTGTAGCGCCCGAAGACTTTTTGTATAAACCGCTTGGCGACCTCAATGTCCTCGATGCTTTGCCCGAGGTAGACGTGGAGCACGGTGCCGCCTGTGTAAAGCACCTGCAACTCGTCCTGCAATTCCAGGACTTGGAACACATCGTCAGTGTATCCGACGGGGAGCTGCGTGGAATTGGTGTAGTAGGGCGCGCCATTGCCCGCCGCGATGATCTCCGGATACCTCTTCTTGTCCAGGCGGGCTAAGCGGTACGCGGTGCCTTCGGCCGGCGTCGCTTCCAGATTGTAGACGTGGCCGGTTTCCTGCTGAATCGTGACGAGCAGATCGCGCAGGTACAGCATGATGTCTTTGGCGAAGGCTTGTCCCCCGGGCGTGGTCAGGTTCTCGCCATTGAAATTCTCGAGGGCCTCGTTCATGCCGGTGATGCCGATGGTGCTGAAATGATTGTGCCAAAACTCCCCAGTACGCTCATAAGCAAACCGCAGGTAGTTGGCCGAGTATGGATACAGACCTTGTACGGTCTGCTGCTCGATGATCTTGCGCTTCAGCTCGAGCGAGGTGCGCCCGATTTGGACAAGCCGCCATAGCCGGGCTTTGAATTCCTGGCGTGTCTTTGCCAGATAGCCGATGCGCGGCAGATTGATGGTGCAGACGCCAATGGAGCCCGTCAGGGGGTTGCTGCCAAACAGCCCGCCGCCGCGCCGGCGCAGTTCCGAGGTGTCCAGCCTAAGCCGGCAGCACATCGACACCGCATCCTCCGGCGACAACTCCGAGTTGACGTAATTGGCGAAATAGGGGATGCCGTACTTGCAGGCCGTCTGCATAAAGGCGTTGACCGACGGCGAATCCCAGTTGAAGTCCTTGGTGACGTTAATCGTCGGAATCGGGAAGGTGAATACGCGACCCTTCGAGTCGCCCTCCATCATCACCTCGCAGAAGGCCTGATTGAACAGGTCCATTTCGGTTTGGAAGTCGCCGTAGGTTACGTCCATGGACTTGCCGCCGATGATGACCGCTTGGTCCTCGAGCGTAGAGGGGACGGACAGGTCGAAGGTGAGGTTCGAGAACGGACACTGGAAGCCCACTCGCGTGGGCACGTTGATATTGAAGATGAATTCTTGCAGAGACTGCTTGACTTCCTTGAAGGTCAGGCCGTCGTACCGGATGAACGGCGCGCAATAGGTGTCGAAGCTCGACCAGGCCTGCGCGCCGGCCGTTTCGCCCTGCGTGGTGAATGTGGAGTTGACGACCTGCCCCAAAAAGGACCGTAGATGTTTGGCGGGCGAGCTTTCAACCTTGCCGGGCACGCCCCCGAAGCCCTCCATGAGCACCTGGCGCAGGTCCCAGCCTGCACAGTATGGCCCCAGAAAGCCGAGGTCGTGAATGTGCACGTCGCCGCTTTCATGGGCCTGGCGCACCTCCGTGGGATAGATCTCGTGCAGCCAATATTTCTTCGTGAAAAACTCCCGGACATAGTTGTTCAGCCCGTTGACGCTCTTCTGGGTGTTGGCGTTCTCCTTGATTTGCCAGTCCTGATCGCTGAGGTAAGCCGAGAACATGTCGATGGTGGCGCCGATGAGCGCGTTGATGTTGCGGGCCCCGGTCCGTTTCTCACGATAGAGGATATAGGCCTTGGCGGTGCGGGCGTGGCCGTTCTTGATCAGCACCCGCTCGACGAGGTCCTGAACCTCCTCGACCTCGGGGATTCTGTCCGCATACCTCCCCTTGATCAGGGCGACGACCTGGTCGCAAAGCCCGGCCGCCAACGCGAAGTCATCGCCTCCGCATGCGCGTGCCGCCTTGAAGATCGCCCAGGTTATTTTCTCCGGGCGGAATTCCTGCGTGCTTCCATCCCGTTTGCGAATACTCTCAACCATCCACTTTTCTCCTTCCAGCACAGCGGCGGGCGCTCTCCATAACAGCGCGAAATGGTGCTACAACTCTTCTCAGACTTGGTAAGTCCAACGGCCTCCAACGAAAGGCTGAACCACATTATATAGTGGTTCGGCCGTTCTGTCAACACAAAATATTGAAGATTTCCTAACTCAAGGCCTGATAAGACCCTACGCTGTTTTGCCTATGGAAGGCGCGCATCGGCTTCATAAGCATTCTGCGAATACTGCGACAACAAGTCAATAAACCACCTGCCGGCCCTAAGAATCCCGTGTGGGGTCAGCTCGGTGTGATTTTGCCAAGGATTACGGGGTGGCGGGCACCGGTGGCGTTGGGAACGTTAGCGGGGTTGCCTGCAAGGGCCTCGTTGCCAAGGACGGCGAAGGCGATGGCTTTGTGGGCGGCGTGTGGGATGCCGTATTGGTCGCTGGTGCGGAGGTGTGCGTCTGGCAGGGCATCTTTGATCAAGGTCATGAGGGTTCTGTTGTCAACGGCACCGCCGCTGACAATGAGTCGGGCGATGTTGTATTGTGGTTTGATGAAGCGGTTGTAAGCACGTACGATGCTCTCGGCGGTGGCGGCGGTGATGGTGGCGATCAGATCCTCGAAGGAATGGTCCCTGCGGCTGTTAAGCGCGTCACGCAAGTAGACCTCGGCGCCGAAGTCCTCGCGGCCTGTGCTTTTTGGCGGCACTTTGCGGAAGAAAGGGTGGTCGAGGAGGTGGTCGAAAAACTCGTCTATGACCTTGCCGCGCGCGGCGGTGGCGCCGCTTTCGTCTATCTCCTTGGTGCCGCGTGAGAGGAAGCGCACTGCGGCATCGATGGCCATGGTGCCGGGGCCGGTGTCAAAGGCGATGACGTCCTCGAGTTCTGTGGGCACGACGGTGAAGCTGGCGATGCCGCCGATGTTGAGACAGGCGACGGTACGGTCTTTTCGAGCGAACAGGAGCCAGGTGGCGTATGGTATGAGGGGTCCGCCTTGACCCCCGGCGGCCATGTCACGCGTGTGAAAATCGGAAATCACCGGCAATCCGGTGCGTTCGGCGATGATGGCGGACTCGCCGAGTTGCAAGGTGCCGCAGGGCTCACCAGCGCGTGGTGGGACGTGGGCAATGGTGTGGCCGCGGGACGCGACCAGGTCCACTTCCCGGTCTTGTTCCCGGGCGCGTTCGACCATGTCGAGCGCCGCTTCGGCGAAGCGTTGGCCGAGGTCGAAGTTGAGCAGGCAGATTTCCCGCTCGTTAAAGCGCGGCGACAGCAGGCGGGTGCGGAAACCAGACGCATATGGAAAGGTTTTGAACCGGCCCAATTGGAGCTTCTGACCGCGTCCTGTGCCTTGCACGCGAACCAGTGCCGCATCGATACCGCTGCATGAATTACCCGACACCAGACCCACTACAAGCCGGACGCGTTTCTCGCAAATCTCATCGAGTTTCATTTAGCGATATCCAATTCTTGCAATCCTAACCCCCGTGAAGTAATGCGCAACGATCTCCATGTACGTTGCACCGGCGAGGGCCATGCCTCGGGCGCCGTGCTGGCACAGGCCCACGCCATGGCCGCGGCCGCCTCCGATGAACGTGAATGACTCTGGGCCGTGGCGCCCTGTAGTAGTGGCTACTGTAAACAGTGCACTGGGAAGGCCACCAAATGCAAGTCGAATGGGCAGGTCTTTGTGGATGGTCACTGTCTTCTCGCTGCCCACGACACGGACCCATTTGAGCCGACCGCTGACTCCACGGGGGCCCAGCTCGATGGCGCGGACAGCGCCGACGGGATAACGCTTGTTCACTGCCTCGCCTAGTTCAGCGGTGGTAAACTGCCGTATCCAGCGGAAGTTCTTGGTGTCGCTGCTGCAGAACGCAGGCGGTGACGATTTCAGCCATCTCTCGATGCCGAACTGCACAGGGCCCTGGCTGGCGGGGTTGGCACCTTGAGGAAAATCCGGTACGCCGCGCAATACGGCGTCGGGCGGCGCAGACCAAACGGTGTCGTTGTTTTCGGTCCAGCCGCCACAGTTGGCCGAGAACACGGCGGGAATGACACGGCCGCCGGCCACAAGTACCTGGCGGGCCGTAGCCGCGACGGCTTTGTCCGTGGCCTCCTGCCGCCCCCCGTAGCCGGCGTAGACCCGGCAATGTTCGGTGCTGCAGAAATCGAAGCCTTCGAGGTAATGTTTGCCGGCCAAGTCGGCCACGACGCCGCTGCGCGCGGCTAGGGCCTGGGCCTTGAGCGCCTCGAGCGGCCAGAGTGCGGGCATTTCGGCCGGGAGCACGCCGCACAGATACTCCTCGAGTGGGAGCGTTTCGTAGATTTCCAAAAGGCCATCAGGCCCAATTCTGGTCTCGAGGTCGCCGGTGTAGGAGTGGTTTCCCCGCTGCTCGCGCCAAAGCCCGGAAGCTACATTGCTAAGGCTGATGGCCTCCGCGGCATCGAAGCGCAACGGCGCCGGCCCCATAATCACGCCTTTACCGGAGGCGTCCCGTATGGCGAGAACAGCCGTGCCGGGAGCAATGGTCTCCGGCCGAATCCAGGCCCAGACGTTCTGTTTTTCAAGCTGGGCTTTTAACTCCAGCGCCTGCGGCTCCGTGGTGAAACGGGCCAGGGAAACCCAATGAATCTGATTGTCCAGCGTTGTGGCCGAATCCGTCCGGAAACGCCTGCCGAAGGTCACCAGTTCAGGCTTGTAGCCCTGTGCCTTCCATTGGCAGAGGTATTGCTGGGCGGCATCGGACTCATGCAGTTTGAACGTCTTGATGAATACATGAAAGCGCTGTCGCGCGGGTGTGGCTTGAGCGGCCGTGATGGTCCACACACCGGGAGGCAGCTCGCCGTTGCCCTGGGCATGATGAAACTGAACAGGCCCTCTTGTATGTAACGAGAGTTGCCTTTCGCCCGCCATTAGCCGGACGCGCACGGCTTGACCGGGTACTGGCTTGGATTCGGGGATCAGCGGCCCGGCCACTTGGGCCGCTTGGGCACGCCGCCGGGACTCCTGGACTGGCGCCACTTTAAGAGGCCCGGCGTCAGGACGGCAGAAAATCGCCGGGCACGCGGCGGTCGCCATTGCAACCAGGGCTAGGGGCCCCAGGCGCACGGTACTAATCCATCTCGAGCGCGGCACGAGGTGATCCCCCCCACTGCTTTCAGACATTTCTCGGCTTCGTCAACAGCAATACCTTATTCAGCCGTCAGTTATCAGCTATCAGCATTCAGTTGACGGCTGATAACTGAACGCCGACGGCTACCGAGGCATCGGCCTCATCACTCCGTGGGCGGCAGCCATTCCGGGCAGAAACGGGCGAGCGTTCCGCGCCGAAGTGTGCCGCTTTCGCAAATGTCCTTATACAAATAGGCGCTGGTGTTGGGCGTGCGGGCGAGCGTCTCGCGCGCGACATGTACAAGACCGTACCGGGCGCTGTAGCCACGTGTCCACTCGAAGCCGTCCAGAAACGCCCGGTGGAAGTACCCCCGGATGTCCATCCCCTCCTGGAGGCAGCGGTGCACCACGGCCAGATGGTCGAGAAGATACACGCACCGTCGGCGATCCTCCTCGGTCGCGATACCATTTCCGGTGACCAGAATAGGGAGACCATAGCGCGCCATTTCGCGCAACACGTGGTAAAAGCTTTCGGGTGCCGCCTCGCACGTCTCCACGCCAACCGGGCTGCCGAAGGCATCCGTGTACTTGACGAACAAGTGCCGGGGCTTGAAGGGATTGAAGCGCACGGTTTCGGCGCCGTAGAAGCCGACACCCAGGAAATCCAGGGGCTGGTCGAGAGCCCCGCCAGGTTCACGCCGCTGCCACGGCCGGAAGCGGTCCATGACCCAGGCCTTGCGGGGTCCGAGGAACCTCACGGGCCACTTGTTTTGCCCATGAGCCGCGCGCACATCCCAAGACCGGTCCTTATCCTGCGGGCGATTGGCGCGCCCGCGAAGCGCTGCGCCGACCATGGCGTCGGGGCGTTGCGCGTGGATGGCGCGGTAGGCGCGGTCATGGGCCTGTTTGAGGCGCTCGAGAGCCTCCATGATGCCCGCAGCGGGGTTCTGAGCGCCGGGTGGCCAGATTCCTTCGAGGTAGGCCATTCGGACGGCGTGCATGGGCTCGTAAAAGGGGACCCACCAGCGGCATTTGGGGGCGAACTCAGCGGCCATGCGGGCCGCATAGGCCTCAAAGAAGTCGGGTGACCCTCGATTCCGCCAGCCCCGGCGTTCGGTGAACCAACTGGGGTTAGTTACATGGTGCAGCACACAGACCGGCTCGATGCCGCGCACGATCAGGGCGTCCAGGACCGCCCCGTAGTGCGCAATCGCGGCCTCGTCAAAGGCCTTCGGCACGGGCTGGACGCGGCTCCATTCAATCGAGAACAGGATGGCGCGCATGCCCAGTTTCCGTGCCAGGTCAAAATCGGCTTCAAAGCGCGTGAAATGGCCCGCAGCAACTTGCGAATTCGCCCTGTCTCGAATGCGGCCGGGGCGTTGTTCCCACCGCCACCAGTCGTTGGCATAATTCCCGCCCTCGACCTGATGCGCAGAAAGGGTTGCGCCCCACAAGAAGTTTTTCGGAAAGGTTATCACACCTGGTTGTTCACCCTGCTCATGAAAATCTGGAAACCAGCGCACGAAAAGACTTTGCTAAAACGTCTACAATGAGGATGGTACCATGAGACGATTCGAAGACAAAAGGGAAGGGACAAGGATTGCCAGGATATTCAGGATAATACGAAAACATCCTATCTATCCTTGTCGAAAGCGGAAAACGACAGCGTGAGTGCCGGTAATGCGGAAGCCAACGCAAAGATGGCATCGCCTCCTGACGCAGGGCTTGCGCTACGGCCCAAGCCCTGCGTCCACTCCTCGCGCGTGGTGAAATGACCGGGGGTGCAATGAACGGCGCTGCCGCGAGCATGGCTCTGATGCTTTGCACGGGAACAGGCAACACGGCCGTGCTTCAGGTCCAGGAAGCGGCGCGGTACCTGGGGCAGCCGTTGTGGGCTCTGCTGCGCATGCGCACCCGGGACCTAATCGATGCATTACCGCCGGGGATGGAGCACGTTGCCGAAATTTTGGCGCGCAATCGCGGGCCTCAGCAAGCTCACGCGGCGCGTCTTCTCGAAGAGCTTTCCCGGATAGGTGCCCAAGCCTTCATTCCGGGTGAAATGGGATACCCGCAGGCCCTCCGGGCTTCCCTGAGGCAGAACGCTCCGGCGCTTTTGACCATCCTGGGCGATCCGGCCCTGCTCAGCGAACCGGCGGTGGCGATTGTGGGCGCACGCCACGTGTCTCACTATGGGGTCGAGTTGGCCGCTGCGTGCGCCCGGGTATTTTGTAGCGCGGGCATTCCCGTCGTTAGTGGTGGAGCCCGTGGTGTGGACGCCGCGGCTCACGCGGCGGCCCTGGCCGCTGGGGGTAAGACCGTCGTCGTGCTTGCACAGGGGTTACTTACGTATCAGGCGCCCAAGGAAATCTACAGCGCCCAGGCCGAGGGCCGTGCCGTCCTGGTAAGCCAATTCATGCCGGACGCGCCTTGGGCAAGCCACGCGGCCGTGGCTCGCAATGATACCATCAGCGCCCTTGCGCGGCTGATTTGCGTCATCGAGCCGAAGAAGACTGGTGGCAGCATCCGCACGGCCCGCTGCGCCATTGCCCAAGGCAAACGGCTGCTCCTGTACTGCAGCGGGGAGACATCCGCAGGGATACCAGAACCTTGGGCGCGCGCCGGCGCGCTGCATTTGCTCGACGCCGAGGGACATTTTTCGGCGCCCAGGCTGCTCGAGCTCTGGGCATCGGCCCCCCCACCGCCCAAAGGTCAAGGCGACCTCTTTGAGCACACTTCCCAACCCAAAGCGCGTTACGCCTAAGTACAGCTCAACACAAATAAGGCCACAAAT
>Ga0315541_1003229_pt1 | contig 12766 bp, 8 predicted proteins | sample SalMarSW160190MG_FD_203095 | JGI IMG/M metagenome (GOLD analysis project Ga0315541, IMG submission 203095) | Salt marsh sediment microbial communities from the Plum Island Ecosystem LTER, Massachusetts, United States - Salt Marsh Sediment SW1601-190 ...
CTATTGCGAAAAAGGCATCGCCGCGGCCGATGCGGTGCTGATCGATTCGCTGCCGGAAGTGCTCTCCGGCACCGAGCGGCTGTGTGCGTCGATCAACCTTGCCAGCCGCCGGGCCGGCATCAACATGGACGCCGTCGCCCTCATGGGCCGGACCATCCCCGCCGTCGCCGCCGCCACCGCCGAGAGGCGCGGCTTCGGCTGCGCCAAGCTGTGCGTCTTCGCCAACGCCCCGCAGGACAACCCCTTCATGGCCGGGGCCCACCTCGGACCCGGCGAGCCGGAAGCGGTCGTCAACGTGGGCGTCTCCGGGCCGGGCGTGGTCGGCTCGGCCCTGCGGCGGAAGCTGGAGCTGGAGCCGAAACTCACGCTGGGCGAGCTGGCCGAGGAGATCAAGATCACCGCCTTCCGCGTGACCCGCGTGGGCGAGCTGATCGGGCGGGAAGTCGCCGCGGAGTTGGGAGTGCCCTTCGGCATCCTGGACCTGTCGTTGGCGCCGACCCCGGCCATCGGGGACAGCGTCGGGGAGATTCTCAAGATACTCGGCATCGACCAGATCGGGGCGCCGGGCTCGACGGCGGCGATCGCCCTGCTGACCGACGCCGTCAAGAAAGGCGGGGCGTTCGCCTCCAGCAGCGTCGGCGGGCTCAGCGGGGCGTTCATCCCCGTCAGCGAGGACGCCGCCCTGGCCGAGGCCGCCGCCAAAGGCCACCTCGTGCTGGAGAAGCTCGAGGCCATGACCAGCGTCTGCTCGGTCGGGCTGGACATGATCGCCGTGCCCGGCGACACCCCGCCGGAGACCATCGCCGCCATCATCGCCGACGAAATGGCCATCGGCGTGATGAACAACAAGACCACCGGCGCGCGGATCATTCCGGTTCCGGGCGGCAAGGTCGGCGAGACGGTCGCCTTCGGCGGGCTGTTCGGCTCGGCCCCGATCATGGAGGTCCGCAACGCCGGCGCTTCGGGGCGGTTCGTGGGCTTCGGCGGGCGGATTCCGGCCCCCATCCAGAGCCTCAATAACTGACCCGGGTCCGCGCGGCGCGCGTAGCCCCTAAGCTGGTCACGGGAATGTTTGCCCGCCTGCCTTCCGCCCGCCTGCCTTCCGGAGGTGGGCAGGGAGGTGGGCAGGCACAGTGTAAAGAGGCAGGGATGCGTCTGCGCGCCCGGGGGGAGACCACGCCTGCCCGACAGCTGTCAGGCGGGAATTAGACTAATTACCGCGAATTTCACGAATGGGCTCCTTTTCTTAAGCCGGCTCTGTCTAATTCGTGCAATTCGTGCCCATTCGTGTAATTCGTGGACTCATTCGTTCGGATGCGCACCGACCGCGGACAGGCCCGCCTGCCTTCCGCAGGTGGGCAGGGAGGTGGGCAGGTGCACTGTTCAAACATTGCTGCGGTCCGCTTAGAATAGTAGCGCGAGCATTCTCTGACACGTAGGGGCGGTGAGGTTCGATGAGCAGAGGCATCGACTTTCAGGCGGAGTCGTTCGTGCCCCAGCCGGCGCGGCAGCCGTGCGTGCTGACGCTGTTCGGCGGCGCCGGCGCCCTGGGGCAGCGCAAGCTCGCGCCGGCATTGTATAACCTGTGTCATGACAAGCTCTTGCCCGAGTCGTTCGGGCTGCTGGCTCTGGGCCGGACCGCCCGCAGCGACGATGAGTACCGCCGGATCTTGCGCGAGGCCGTCGTCAGCCACTCGCGCAGGCCGCCGCGGGGCGAGGTGCTGGAGTGGCTGTTGTCAAGAAGCCATTACCAGCGCCTCCGGCCGGGCGAGGCCGACGACGCCGCGGCGCTGCGGGACAGCCTCAAGGAGTTGGACCAGCGGCACGGCACGGCCGACCGGCGGCTGTTTTATCTGTCGACGCCGCCGCAATCCTACGAGCAGGTCATCGAGGACCTGGCCCGGGCCGGGCTGGCCGGCCGGGCAGTCGATCCGCCGCCGGGCATCGTCGTCGAAAAGCCCTTCGGCACCGACCTGGCCTCGGCGTCCAGGCTGAACTCGCTGCTGCTGGAGCGGTTCGACGAGCCGCGGGTGTACCGCATCGACCACTTTCTCGGGAAGGAAACGGTCCAGAACATAATGGTCTTCCGTTTCGCCAACGCCATCTTCGAGCCGCTGCTGCGGCGTCGGTACGTTCACGACGTCCAGATCACCGTGGCCGAGGACAGCGGCGTGGTCGACCGCGGGGCGTATTACGAATCGGCCGGCGCCCTGCGCGACATGGTCCAGAACCACCTGCTGCAACTGCTGTGTCTGATCGCGATGGACCCGCCCGCGCGGCTGGCGGGCGAGGCTATCCGCGACGAGAAGGTCAAGCTCCTCCAGGCGATCGGTCCGATGAGCCCCGAGCAGGTCGCCGCCCGGACCGTCCGCGGGCAGTACGCCGCCTCCGGGGCGATTGCCGGCTACCGCCAGGAAAGCGGCGTCGGGGCCGACTCGCAAGTGGAGACCTACGCGGCGGTTCAGCTGGAGGTGCGCAACAGCCGCTGGGCGGGCGTGCCGTTCTACCTTCGCACCGGCAAGCGGCTGGCCAGGAGGGTCAGCGAGATCGTCTTCACCTTCGCCAGAGAGTCGGCGCCGCTGTTCGGCCCGGAAACCTGCGACTGGCGCCTGCCCAACCGCCTAATCTTCCGCCTCCAGCCGGCCGAGGGAATCTCCATCGTCTTCGACGCCAAGGCGCCGGGGGCGAGCATGCTGCTCCGCCCGGTGTGGATGGACTTCGACTATCATCGCTCGTTCCAGACCGCCAGCCCCGAGGCGTACGAGCGGCTGCTGCTGGACGCCCTGAAGGGGGAAAGCTCGCTCTTCGCTCGGGCCGACGAGGTGGAGGCGTCGTGGAAAATCGTCGACTCCATCCGTACCGCCTGGGATCAGCCGGCCGCCCCACCGCTGCTGAGCTACCCGGCCGGCTCCTGGGGCCCGGATCGCTCGGTGAGCATCTTCGCCGACCAGGAAACTGCCTGGCAAACCACGTGACACGACCGCGGCAAGCCGATATCATAACAAGCCGCACGGTGCTGCACCGGGGAGATACGATCGTGAACGCAGAGACAGCAGTGGTCATCGTGGAAGCCGAACCCGCCGCGGCCGCCCGCCGCGCCGCCGAGCGCATCGCCGAGATCGCCCGCCAGCGGGCCGACTCCGGCAACGAGTGTTACCTGGCGCTATGCGGCGGGACCACGCCCGCGCAAATGTACCGCAGTCTGGCGGCGCCGCCGCTGAGCGAAAGCGTTCCGTGGGAGAAGGTGCGGATCTTCTTCGGCGACGAGCGCGACGTGCCGCAGGACCACGTGGAGAACAATTACCGCATGGTGGCCGCGGCCCTGCTGGACCACGTGCCGGTGCCGCTCGCCAACGTGCACCCCATGCCGGCCGACTGCCGCGACATGTCGGCCGCCGCCCGGCAGTATGAAGACCTCATCCGCCGCCTGGTGCCGGCCGAGGGAAACGACATCCCCCGATTCGACCTGATCCTGCTGGGCCTGGGCGGCGAGGGCCACATCGCCAGCCTGTTCCCCGATACGCCCGCGCTTACCGAAAAGGACCGGCTCGTCGTCTCCCAGTTCGTTCCCGTCATCGGGCGCAACCGGATGACGTTCACCTTCCCGCTGATCAACGCCGCCCGGCACGTGATGTTCTTCGTGACCGGCCCGGACAAGGCCGCCGCCGTCGCCGCGGTGCTTTCGGGCGACCCCGAGCAGCGCGGGCGGTACCCCGCCGCGCGGGTAGCCCCCACCAACGGCGAGCTGATCTTTCTGCTCGACGCGGCCGCTGGCAGGAACGTCGCCGCCCGGCCTTCCTGACCGGCGGCGAGCCCCGCGGAGTGCGCCTGGTCTGAACCGGCGCATGCCGCGCCGGCGCCGCCCGCCCGCCCGGCTGCGTCCGGGACCGGTACGTGCCGCGCAGAAGGAACAGCGCCATGAACGTCGCGACAGGGACTCGCTCGGTGACCTTGTAGTTGGCATTTCGCATGCAAGATGAAGAGCCTCCCATTCGCGACGCGCCGACCAAAGGGGCAAACCCGAATTCCTGGATCACCGACGGGCACCTCATCAAGGCGGCGTGGCGCCTTTCCCTGCCCATGATGGGCGCGGCCCTTCTGGGCGACCTGTTCACCATCGTCGACATGTTCTTCGTCGGCAAGCTGGGTCCGCCTGCCATCGCGGCCGTGGCTGTGGCGGGCACGGTCATGGGCGTCGTCTACATGCTTGCCGTCGGGGTCACCACGGGCTGCACGGCCTTGGTGGCCCAGGCTATCGGCGGCGGCGACCGCCGCCGGGCGGAGGTGGTGGCCGGACAGAGCCTGGCCATGGCCGTCGCCGTGTCGCTGCTTGCCGGCGGCGCGTCGGTCTTCTCGCGTCCCGTTTTCCTGGCCTTTGGCGCCGAGCCCGCCGTCGTCGCCCAAGGCACCTCCTACCTCCAGGTAAGCCTGGGTGGCTCGTTCACCATCCTGCTGGCCGTCACCTTCGCCTCGGCCCTTCGCGGCGCCGGAGACGCTGTCACGCCGCTGAAGATCATGGGGCTGGGAAACCTGATCAACATCGCCCTGGACCCGATCTTGATCTTCGGCTGGCTGGGCGTGCCGGCGATGGGGGTGGCCGGCTCGGCCTGGGCCACGGTGACGGCGCGGGCGTTCTCGGCAGCGATGCTGGCACGAGTGTTCTTCCTCAACGGTCATGAGCACTTCAGCCTCCACGTTCGCGATCTGCGTCCCCGGGCGCGGATTATCTGGCGGATGTTCAAGATCGGCGTCTTCAGCTCCGGGCAAATGCTCATGCGGAATCTCTCGGCCATCATCCTCATCCGCATCGTGGCCATGTTCGGCACTGTGGCCCTGGCCGCGTACGGCATCGGAATACGTCTTCGCATGGCCGTGATGATGCCCGGCATGGGATTCGGAAACGCCGCCGCCACGCTCATCGGGCAGAACATCGGCGCCCGCAAGCTCGGGCGAGCGGAGCGCGCCGGCTGGCTGGTGACGGGCATGTACGGCCTGGTCGCCCTTGTCATGACGGCCGTATTCTGCACGTTCGCCGAACCCCTGATTGCCTTCTTCAACGCCGACAGCCAGGTGGTCGCGACCGGCGCGAGTTTCCTGCGATGGTTCTCGGCCACGTTCGCGTTTGTGGCCTTTTCCATTGTGCTGGGACGCGCCATGAACGGCGCGGGAGACACCTTCTGGCCGATGGCGATCACGGCCGTATCCATGCTCGCGCTGCGGATTCCGCTGGCCTGGGGACTGTCGGTCATCTGGCGGGAAACCGGCGTCTGGGCGGCCCTGGCGGCCTCCAACGTGGCCCAGGGCCTGCTGTTTGCCGCCGCGTTTCATTGGGGAAGATGGAAGCGGATCGGACAAAACCACGTCCGGGCGGCCCGGGAGACCGCGGAATCGGTTTGCTGAGAGCGTCTGCCGTGTTCTCGCACCGCGATAGCGCCATCATGCCAGACATCGCGGCGGCTGCCGGCGGCAAGCAGGCGGTTTGACGAATACGCTTGGATCACGGGCTCGGCGGCCCCTCCATGCCGCCGGGGTCCCACCGCGACAGGGCGGCGTGCAGCGTCCGGCAGAGGCGGGGATGGCTTGCGGCGACGTTCCTGGTCTGTGTCGGGTCGTTCCGGAGGTCGATCAGGAATGGGCGCTGCTGCCCGGAAGGCCAGAACGAGTAGATCCACCGCCGGGTCATCACCTGCCTCAGCTGGGTCTGGCGGTGCAGGCAGCCATTGAACGCGTACGCCCGGGCCGGCATGCCCCGCCCGCCAAGAGCGGGCAGGAGCGATCGGCCCTGATACTCCGACGGCGGCTTCAGGCCGAAGAGGCGCAGGATCGTCGGGGCCAGGTCCCACGGCTGGGCGATCTGCTGGATGCGCCGGGGGCGCCGCTGGCCGGGGAGCTTGATCAGAAGAGGGATGCGCATCGTTCCCGTCCGCAGCGGAAGCCACCTCGGCGAGGTGAGCCGCGCGTCGCCGCCGATCAGCCAGCCGCCGTTGTCGTTCACGACCCACGGCTTGCCGACACAGCCGGCGTCGCCGGGGTACCCGGCGTAGATGCCATGGTCGGAGGTGAAGAAGATGGCAACCTCCTCCAGCAGGCCCAGCTTCTCCAGTGTCGCCAACAGCCGGCCGACCGCGGTGTCCACCATGCTGCACTCGCCGCAGTAGCGGGCCTGAAGGTGCCGGACCTCCCGGCCGGTGATCCCCAGCTTGCGGTAGAACCCGTACGGCGGGCATTCGATGACGCGCCCGCGGTAGCCCGGATCGTACCGCTCGACGTACCACTCCGGCGGGTCCCACGGCTCGTGGGGGTCGAACGTCTCGACCCAGAGGAAAAAGCGGTCGCGCCTCCAGTTCCGCTCCAGCCACTCGCAGGCCGTCCGGAACGTGCCGGGGGCGAAGTAATCGTCCTCATGCCGGCGATGGGCCCGGTTGACCCGCACCTGCTGGTAATGGGCGGGTCGGTAGCGGATCAGCTCGGGGGGCACCGGCACCTCTTCGGGGACGGAGGCATCCGACCAGTGCGCATCTCCCTCCTGCCCGCGGTTGACGCGGTAGGCCTGGAAGCCCTTGAACATGTTCCGCCCGCGCACGACCCCGTTGGCCACGTCGGTGATCATCATCGTGTGCACGCCGCCGTCGCCCAGCAGAGCCGGCAGCGGCGTCTCGTCGTCGCGGATGTTGATCCACGGGTTGAACGCGTGGCCGGGCGCGTGCCCCTTGCTCAGGAGGATGTCGCGACGGTTCGGCCCGGTGGGAAACGACCCGGCGTACATCCGCTCGAAGACGGTCGCCCCGGCGGCGAGCCGGTCGAGATGGGGCGTATGGATTCTCCGGTTCCCATAGAAGCCCAGGTGGTCCTGACGAAACGAATCGGAAAGGATGAAGATCACCTTCATCGGGTAAGTCTCCTCTTCAGCTTCTCTGCGTCCTATCGCAAGCCACGCGCGCTACACCTTCTTGCACGGCGCTTGCCGGGTCAAGCTGGCGCTGCCCGTGGAATGCCGAGCCGGCGGGCGCGACGTCCCCGTGGTCGGCTGGCCGGGCCGGGGTCGTCACAGCGGCTCGAGGCGGGCGAACTGGAGGATGAGGGTCTTGCGCCCGGCGCGGTCGAACTCGACCACGGCCCGGGTGCGCTCGCCGTCGTGGGAGATCGTCACCACCTTGCCGCTGCCGAAGATGTGGTGGCGGACCCGCCGGCCCGGGCGGATGCCGGCGAACTCGGGCGGGATGAGGTCGGCCTGCTCCATCGCCTCGATCAGCGCCCGCTGCTCAGCGTCCTCGTGGAAGCCTCCGCCGGATTGCCCGCGCCGGCTGAACTCGGCCACGCTGACCGGCCGCCGGCGGGGCGGAGGCTCGTGCGGGGACTTGTCGATCCGCTCGACGCCCTTGGCGCCGATCTCGTTGAGGAAAGGCGATTCCACCTGCCGCTGCCGCACGCCGCGGAGTATCCGGTACTTGGCCGAGGTCATGTACAGGCGGTCCTTGGCCCGGGTCATGCCGACGAAGGCCAGCCGGCGCTCTTCCTCGATGTCGCGGCCCCGCTTGTCGGCGCGCTCGAACGGCAGCAGGCCTTCCTCGCAGCCGATGACGAAGACCACCGCAAACTCCAGCCCCTTGGCCGCGTGCAGGGTCATGAACGTCACCGCCCCCGCCTCGGGGTCGACCGTGTCGATGTCGGCGATCAGCGAGACCCGGTGCAGGTACTCCGCCAGGGCGGAGGCGGGGTTTTCCTGGTCGAACTCCGCGGCCGAGCTGATCAGCTCCTGGACGTTGCGAAGGGCCTGCCGCTGCTCCTCGTCGCTGCGCAGGGCTTGCTCGATGCCGCTTCGGGCGACGACCGCCTCGATGATCCCGCGGACGCCGTCGCCGGCCATCCGGCTCAGCTCGCCGACAAGCTTGGCAAAGGCGCCCACCTTGGCGGCGGCGGCCTTGCCCACGCCGGCCGCTTCGGGCTCTGCGCACGCCGCCAGCAGCGAAGTGCCCCCGGCCGCGGCAGCGGCGGCCAGGCGGTTGACCGTGACCGCGCCGATGCCCCGCGGCGGAACGTTGATGATTCGCCGGCAGGAAAGGTCGTCATCGGCGTTGACCAGCAGCCGCAGATACGCCAGCACGTCCTTGATCTCCTTGCGGTTGTAGAACTCCACGCCGCGGGCGATCTGGTAGGCGATGCCGGCCGAGCGGAAAGCGCCCTCCAGCACGCGCGAGAGGGCGTTGACGCGATAAAAGACCGCGACGTCCCCGTACGCAACGCCCTGCTCGTGCAGGCCCGCCACGATCGAGGCGACCTCGGCGGCCTCGGCGTGCTCGTCGGCAAGGCGGACGACGTGCACCTCGCCGCCTCCCTGCCGCACGGCCAGCAGCCGCTTGGACTTCCGCCGGCGATTGTGCCCGATCAGGCTGGAAGCGGCCGTCAGGATCGGCTGGTACGAGCGGTAGTTGTCCTCCAGCCGCACGACCGCGGCATTGGGGTAGTCGGCCTCGAATTCGAGGATGTTCTTGATGTCGGCCCCGCGCCAGCCGTAGATGCTCTGGTCCGGGTCGCCGGTGGCGCAGATGTTCTCGTGCTCCAGGGCGATGCCGTGGGCGATGACGTACTGGGCGTGGTTGGTGTCCTGGTACTCGTCGACGAGGACGTAGCGGTAGCGATCGGCCAGCGCCTGCCGCACGTCCGGGCGGTCGCGCATGAGCAGGGCCGTCGACAGCAGCAGGTCGTCGAAGTCCAGGGCGCGGTTCTCGGTGAGGATCCGCTGGTAGACGGCGTAGACCTTGGCGGCGGTCCGCTCGAAGTAGGTTTTTGCCTTCTCGGCGTAGGCCGCGGCCTCGAGCAGGCGGTTCTTGGCCCTGGAGATGGCCGAGTGGACCGCGGCGGGGGCGAAGTTGGCGGCGGGGATCTCCAGCCGCTTCATCGCCTCCTTGACGCAGCGGAGCTGGTCGTCGGCGTCGTAGATGGTGTAGTTTCGCGGCAGCCCGGCCTCGGCCGCGAACTCCCGCAGCAGGTGGGCGCAGAGGGCGTGGAACGTGCCGATGGTCGCGCCGCGGGGCGTGCCCAGCACCTCCACGCGCTGCCTCATCTCGCCGGCGGCCTTGTTGGTGAAGGTGATGGCCAGCACCTGCCACGGGGCGATGCCCTGGTCAATCAGGTACGCCACGCGGCGGGTGATGACGCGGGTCTTGCCCGAGCCGGCCCCGGCCAGCACCAACAAGGGGCCGTCCACGTGCGTCACCGCCCGGAGCTGGGGCTCAGTGAGGTCAGACAGCAGGTCCAAAATCGCCTCTCCGGAGGCCTGAGCGGCACACGCCGTGCCCGGGGCCCCGCACCGAATGATCGCCTTGGAAGATTTCCTCCAGCACCGGCTGCACTATATCGCGCCGCCGCGGCGCGGAAAAGGCGGCGCCGGCAACGTTTTTGGCCAACTGCTACTAAAGCCTGGCCGCGGGATTCCGATGAAACCTACCGTAAAAGATTTTTCCCACCAGCTTTCCGGACGGCCATGAGACGCAAAGAAGTCTTGACAACCGGGCAAGTCGCGAAGATCTGCCACGTGGCCCCTCGAACGGTCAGCAAGTGGTTCGACAGCGGCAAGCTTCGCGGCTACCGCATCCCCGGAAGCCGGGATCGGCGCATCCCCCTGACTCACCTGCTGCGATTCATGCGGACCCACGGCATGCCCCTGCGGGAGCTGGAAGGCCACACCCTCCGCATCCTGATCGTGGACCCGGACGACTCGGCCGAGGCCATCGCGGAGGACCTGTCGGGGTCGGACCGGTACGAGATTCGCACCGCCTCCAATGATTTCGAGGCGGGCATGCTGGCCGGGGAGTTCGAGCCGCACGTCATGCTCGTTAACGCCGCCAACGGCGACATCGACGCCAGGAAGATCCTCGACAATCTTCGCGGCAACCCCAATCTGGCCGCCACCAAGGTCGTTGCCATGGCCGGGCCGCTGACCGCCGACCAGCGCCAGCGGGTGCTGGAGGAGGGCTACGACCTTCTGCTGTGCCAGCCCTACGAACTCCGCGACGTCGTGCGGATCATCGAGAAGGCCACCGATCTGCTCGCCTGAGCCGCCCGCGGACCCTTCGCCGCAGCCGCCGGGGAAGTTCACCCCTTCCCGCCACAGGGCGGCAATTGCCTCCGCCCGGGACCATGCCTACAATTGCCGCCATGGAAACCACGACAGGATTCCTCGGCTGGATGTGTTCGGTGGCCCTGCTGGCCGGCTGCGGGGGCGGCGTCGGCTATGTGGTCAAGCCCGTTCCATTGGATCAGAAACTGCGCGAGACGGTGGTGCAGGCCGACCCGGGCTGGGTCAGCGCGAAGATCGCCCTGATCGACGTGGACGGGCTGATCGTCAATCGCCGGGCGGGCCTCTGGGGCACCGGCGAAAACCCCGTCTCGCTGCTGGCCGAGAAGCTGGACAAGGCCGGCGGCGACCGCAACGTCAAGGCCGTCGTGCTGCGGATCAACTCCCCAGGCGGAACCGTTCAGGCCACCGAGGCGATGTACTCCCGGGCCAAGCGCTTCACCAAGAACACCGGCAAGCCCGTGCTGGTCTGCATCACGGACGTGGGCGCGTCGGGGGCCTACTACCTGGCCTGCGCCGGCAAGCGGATCGTCTGCCAGCCCAGCTCCCTCGTCGGCTCCATCGGCGTGATCGTCCAGACGGTCAGCTTCGCCGGGACGATGAAGATGCTGGGCATCCAGGCCGAGGCGATCACCTCCGGCGCCCTGAAAGACATGGGCAGCCCGCTGAAGGACCTCACCCCGGCCGAGCGGAAGCTGTTTCAGGAGATGGTGGACGAGTTCTACGGCCAGTTCGTGGAGGTCGTGGCCGAGGGACGCAGCGGGCTGACGGTCGAGAAGGCCCGGGCCCTGGCCGACGGGCGGGTCTACACCGGCCGCCAGGCGATCAAGCTCGGCCTGGTCGACCAGCTTGGCGACTTGCAGGACGCCATCGCCCAGACTAAGGCCGCCGCCGAGATCAAACGGGCGAAGGTGGTGATGTATCACCGCCCGCTGGGCTATCGGGCGAACGTGTACTCGGCCGCCCAGGCGCCGGGCCCGCAAACGCAGATCAACCTCGTCAACGTGCAGGCCGGCGGACTCATGCTCCTGCGCCGCCCCGCCTTCCTCTACCTCTGGAGCACCGACAGGCCGGCCGCGGCGCGATAGCGCCACCGGGGCCGCTCGCCCGAAGGGCCACCGGGCTGATGGGAAAATGCCATGGTGATCCGTTGTCACCGGTGCGGAAAGAAGATCTCGATCGACGAGGCCTTTGCCGGGGGCCTGTGTCGCTGCCCGTACTGCAAGGCGATCACCAAGGTCGCCGCCCGCGGCCCCGCGGCGGCGGAGCGGGCGCGTGTGGAGAGGCCCGACATGCCCGAGGCCCCCGCGGCCGGTCCGGCGGCCCGGCAAACAGAGCCGCACGAGGCGATGCCCGTGGCCAGCCCGGTCCTGGTTCAGGGGGTGGTGGCGCTAATCATGTCGGCGCTGCTGCTGATCCTACTGGGCGCCGCCGCGGTGGCGGTTCATCTGGTGCTGCGCGATCGCCGGGGCGGCGCAGCCGGCGGCCGCGGTGAGAGGCCCGTTCAGGTCCCTGCCACCAGTGCCGCCGTCGGCGCCGAGGAAAACCCCTTCAGACTGCCGGGCACGCGCGTCGCGGGCATGGCCTTCACCGCCCCGGTGGTCTTCGTCATCGACGCCTCCTCGGGGATGAGGGACTGCTACGATCTGGCGGCGGCGACCGTCAGGCACGCCATCCGATCCATGGGCAGCGGCGACCGGCTCCACGTGCTGCTGGCCCGCGAGGAGGGCGTCGAAAGGCTTTCCAGCGGGTGGACCGGCGGCGGCGAGCCCGGCGACGCCAAGGCCAGGCAGTTCTTCATCACGCACCAGCCGGCCGGGGCCACGAAGCTCGAAAAAGGCGTCGAAGACGGCCTGGCCCTGGCGCCCAGGACGCTCGTGGTCCTGGCGGCCAAGGGGGTGGGCAAGCCCCAGACGCTCATCCAGCGGGCCAAGGGCCAGGGCACCGCCATCCACGCCGTGCTCCTGGCGCCTGACGCCGAGGCCGCCGAATCGCTCAGGGCCCTGGCCGAGCAAACCGGCGGGCACTTTCGGCAATTCAGGTTCGAGAGGCTCCTGGACCAGCTCGAGTCGGCCCCCCTGCTGCCGTAGCCGGCGTGCGGCGCGGGGCAAATCCGGGCGAGGCCTTGCACACGGGCATTCGTCCGGCTATCAGTAGCTGTTCTTTCCTGCCGGTAACACTGTGGAGAGGATGCAGAAATGATCGTCATCGGGGAGAAGATCAACGCCACGCGCAAGGCGGTGGTCGCCGCCCTGGCCGAAAGGGACGCCCGGCACATCATCCAACTCGTGGACGAGCAGGTCGCCGCCGGGGCGGACTACCTGGACCTCAACGGCGGCGCGCCGCGGCGGGAAGAGGAACTCAAGAACATGCAGTGGCTGGTGGAGCTGGTGCAGGAGCACACCGACGTGCCGCTGTGCATCGATTCGGCCGACGCCGACGCCGCGGAGGTGGGCCTGACCGCCGCGGCCGGGAAGCCCATCCTCAACTCCATCTCGCTGGAGAGCGAGCGGCTGGAGCGGTTCCTGCCCATCATCCGCCGCCACGAGTGCATGGTCGTGGGCCTTTGCATCAGCGACGACGGCATGCCGACCTCCGCCGCCGACCGCCTCGCCCGGGCCGAAAAGCTCATCGCCAAGCTTACGGGCGCGGGAAAGCAAGTGGATGAGATCATCGTGGACCCGTGCT
>Ga0315541_1003231_pt1 | contig 12754 bp, 9 predicted proteins | sample SalMarSW160190MG_FD_203095 | JGI IMG/M metagenome (GOLD analysis project Ga0315541, IMG submission 203095) | Salt marsh sediment microbial communities from the Plum Island Ecosystem LTER, Massachusetts, United States - Salt Marsh Sediment SW1601-190 ...
CCCTTCCATCGTGAAAGTAGCTTCTCTGACAAGCCAGTCTGAGTTAGGGTCCATGGTTAATTCCCAGGTGCCTGGAACGCCTGGCGCAAGTGAACCTTTTGAATTTACTTTCGTCAAGCCGGAAGGCAATGTCTTTGTCAATGTAATAGCGCCTAAATGCCTTGAGAATCCTCTGCCCGTAGGAAATTGATAATCCTTGAATTGGTACATACTGTACGGTTTATCAATGGGCCAATGATAAAGCATTGTATTATCGCCCGTCTGTACTATTCTGTTATTAGGGTCAACAAAGAACACCCTCAACTTTGAAATTGTGTCATTACGGTCAGATGTACAAAGAGTGTACTCTTCGATAGTTCTCCATACTATTAAGTTTCCCTTATCATCATAATCACCAGTTCTGTATTTCTTGGGGCCGAGCTTGCTAAAAATAGGTGGGTGTTCATAATGATTGTTTATCTTCATTGCAAATACACCTTCTTTGGGCCAGGTAAACTCGCAATCCCTGAAAATCATGCCCTGGTTAGGGTCGCGGAATTGATTATCCTGCGTTGCTACTGTGAATGAAATTTTATACCCAGCAGTAGAAAATATTTGGTCTCTCTGGTTCAATAAATTTACTAATTCTGCTGGATTAATTTCAGCGACCAAGCTTTTTGTTGCAAGTAAAAAGATTGCTATAACAAGGGGAATTGCTGTCCTTTCAAGTAAATGGTTTTTCTTAAACATTTTTTTGTCCTTTCACTTTAAATAAACCTCTTCAATCAATCTCCACAGATATAACCACACCCGCCGCATTCTTTCTTGCTGCCTCGAGGGCCACCACGACCAGGTATGGGTCTATACGCACAGCTACTTGTCTCACATGACTTTTCCCACGTGGTTAAACCACATGTGGTATAACCACAACCCCAATTATACTCATACCAGAAGACATAGTTTATAGTACCTCCCGGGCACGGTGATTTATGCACGATTTGGACAAGCTCGGGTTCCCATGGTGAGACTGTCATATTATCACACCTTGATTTTAAGCACGGCCAGTTAATCCCTTTATGATCGCAGGTTGTTATTGTGTGCATTACGTTTTCGATGCATTCGGTTGTTGAACATTTTGTGTCATACGGATAATGTTGACACTCATATAAAGTGGGAATACTCACCGTGTGGCAATTGTCGCATATAGGGTCAATACACGCGCCATCGATGCAGCACTGCCAGTTTTTGCAGCAATTGCCATCGCAGCAGAACTCGCAATCAGAGTCGCAACAAATCCCTTCACAGCATTCTTGTTCAATGTCACAGATATAATGAGAATCTGCATCTGAGCAGCATTTTTGAGTATCTGGGTCGTAACATAAGCTGCCGCAGCACTCCTCGCTGTCATCACAGACGGTGATATGTATTGAGTTGTAGTCGCAGGTGGAGCAGAGAGTTATCGTTTTTATGCCGGGCGTGTCCCACTATGGCTGAACTTGTCAAAGAGCTGGAATGAGTTTATCTCCTCCTGATTATAACAAAATATAAAGCGACTGTGGATTTTTTAATGAACCTATTTGCGGGTGCTACTTGCCCCTTTTAGCTAACATTTAAATATCACATAAAGTGAATTAAGAAATCACCTATTTGTTTGACTCAATTCGCTGCAGAATACTGGCGGCTTTTTCGCGGACTGATGAGTTTTCATCATTCTTGAGGATTGATGCAGCTTCTTTTAAATCTTCCTTATTCTGTGCAAGAAGGTGCTCCAGAACCTGTAAGGACCTCAATCTTATCTGCCATATCTCGTGCCCGAGCAGTCCTGTTAGTGTCTCGACATCTTTTTCTTTTTGTGCTTTGAGGAGTGTCCGCATCGCACCATCAATACCACCTTTTTCACGCACTATGTGGCTTATGTTATTGGCATCGAGTTCCACTACCTCGTAATCCACAGGCGGACTGAATGCAAACACTTCCTCAGTAATTACCGGATTTAACTGGACTTTTTCAATTCTATAAACTGCCTTTTCTTTGAAATTGCCGTCTTTGTCATATTGTATTTTAGTTATGTTATGCGGAAATCCCTGCGAATCGAAGTTGTTGCACTCTATAACATATAGAACCTTTCCTGTTGTAGGCATGCAAATCTTATAGTGATAAACACGTGAGTAATCTTCTCTGTCGCATATCATAATGGTTCCACAGGAATGATTGGCGTCTTTAATTTCGATGCGGTCTCTTGAGGCCGAATTATTTGGGTCTGGCATAATCGTAAGATAAGTTCTGTCTGTTAAAAGGCCTGTTTTTACTAGTTTCTCTATTTTATTCGGGTCCGGCACAAAGACCGGTGCCTCTATTGTTCCTTTGTTAACACCGAGAAATCCTTGAAAAGAAGAAGCTAATCGGGCAAATTCGATGATATCACTTTTAGTCCACACTGTTTTCCTGTTATTTGTTATTTGTGCGTTTTTATTTTCATGGAAGTACGTAAAGCTTGTATAATCGCCTTTACGCTCGTCTCCTGAATTCACATAGGTCGTATCATAAGGCGTATTCGGCCCAAGTATTACTGCCGGCCGGACTAATTCATGAGGTGTACCTTCAAGTAATACCATCTTCGGCCAGCCAATCGCCTGGTCTATTCGCTGACGATGGCCATCTATTCTAATTCTTTCTTTTATCTTGCGTCCAACTTCTTGTTCCTTGAGCGTTCTTTCAACATTTAACTGAATGTCTCTATTGCGCATCTCAAGTTCGGCAGGAGAAAGGTTCTCTTTCAGTCCCTCCATATCCTTAAAAGCATCTTCAAACATCTTACGGATTTTATCTTCAGAAACAGGAGGCTTCTCTATCTCCTTGTATAGTGTAATGTCTATGCTGCTGACAGGTTGCTTCCATGCAGCTTCCACTAATTTAGTAACTTGCTCGTCGGTTGGAAGATTGGGTGGAGCCGCTTTACTATACAAAGTCGTACAAACGGTCAACAAAATTATAATTCTTGGATTAACTTTCATTTTTTATACTCCTAAAAAAGATTCTGTCTCTTGAATATTCTTTTCAATATTTACTATGTTAACCACTGCATGTGCCGTAAAAATTTCCTGCGTAATCAACGACTTGTTTTTCTATGGGGGTCGTATCGTCAGGATTTTGACTCGGCTCACATTTCTCAACGAATGCACAGACCCCATCAAGGGCGCAATCAGCGCCAGCAAGCACTAGACAAGCTACGCACGCCCACGTTGGACCAGTTGAACAGGCGTAAGCGCAAAGACCCGACTCCGAAGCACACTTCGTAATCGCGAACGCACTCCAGTTTTCGGTACATTTAACTATGGCTCCAACTGGTACAGTTTTTGTCGGGTTGTTACACCATCCCTCTTCCCCAGAGAGCGCAAAACGCCATTTATTATAACCGTAAATGAACGTTACAAGCCCTTCACAGCCCTCGATGAAACCTGAGCAATCAGGGCATACTTGCCCTGATTCAGGAACAGTCTCAATCATCCAACAGTTATAAGAGCACTCGCCGTTGACGCAGCATTGACCATTATGGCAGCAATTGCCATCGCAGCAGAACTCGCAATCAGAGTCGCAACAAATCCCTTCACAGCATTCTTGTTCAATGTCACAGATATAATGAGAATCTGCATCTGAGCAGCATTTTTGGGTATCTGGGTCGTAACAGATGCTGCCGCAACAATTCTCAGTATCATCGCAAACGGTGATATCTACTGAGTTGCATTCACCGCAGGCGGAGCAGAGAGTTACCGTTTTTACACCCGGCGTGTCCCACTGAAACTGAACTTGTCAAAGAACTGGAGTTTATCTCGTCCCAATTATAACAAAATACAAAACAAATGTGGATTCAATTTGTCGGGGCAAAGGCCCTACCGTAGCCTGAGGAGACTGTTTGCGGTGGACAACAATTTCACTTCTTATTGCTTATTGCTATCGCCACCCTCATTTTTTTAATCAACTGGCTTTGTCAGAACAGGTCGTTTGTACTTTGCAACGAACCCCTCTGTAGCACTTATAATCTCCGCCTTCCCTTTTTCACGAAGCCTATATACCCCGTCTATAAAAATGGGTTTTACATCCTCTTTATAGATGGATGGATCTTCAATTATTTCCACTAATCCAATGGCTGCCTCCAAGGTTCCAGACTTCACAAGAGAATTTACTGCATCCGGACCGAACCAGGTATAAGGATCAGTCCTTAGAAGTTGTAGCTGATATGGTACAGCCAAGTCCGATTCGGTAAAAGCAAGCATCTCTCTTGCAATGTCCCGCTTTGCCAGCCATTCTCCTTTACTTTGCGTCTCCGATTTAACCTCAAAAGCAACCAGAATTTCTAACATTTCTTTAAATTTAACCTTATCCATTTGAATAATTTGGATATCAAGTTCCAGTTGCACTTTGTGTATTGGGCCTGCTTTAACCACTATAGTGTTGGGTTGTTTTTGGTCTTCAGAGCGTAATCGATATTCTACGTTACAGATAACACGGTATTGCCCGGGCGACAGTAGAGTGGAGCACCATCGGTTCAGCACAACTGATTTTTTAGCTATTTTGCCTGGAGGTACCACACGGTCTCCTACCCTCGAAACTCCCCATTTTTGAATTTGACCTCCTTTAGCTACAGTAGTGCCATTCGAGTCGCGTATTTCCATTGAGAAGCCTTCGAGTCCATCCATTCCAAAGTTGACCTCTTCTTCCTGCGTTCCCGAATTTTTGACACTCAAAGTTAGTAACACAGGCTCGCCGGGATAATACGCATTTTTAGAGGTTTCGATGCTCCATTCGAGAGATTGCTCAGGGTCCTGCGCATAAACATTGTTGATCATGTCAATAAAACTCACCAGTACAATAGTTATAGTTAGCAAACAACCAAACCGCTTTAGTTTTATAATCATAACCGTTACCTTTCAAGGATTAAGATTCTTTATATTGATTTTGCTTACGGAAGGGGGAAAATTTCCGCGTAAGCTCCGCTTTTAATAATTGAATACCTCCATAAATCGTCTTCACCACTTACCACGCGTAATATTGACCCGATATCTAACAGAGTAACATACTCTCCGTCTTCCATACAGCAGGCAGGGCCACAATGATACTGGTACACTTGTGTTGCTGTAACCGAAGCGTTCTGGTATGGTGTAGTGAAACCAGGTGGAGAATGAGTATCTTGCAACGCACCATGAGTACCTGGGATAGGAGGGTTGGGCAGTATCGTGGGGTTGGGCGAGCTGCCAACCCAAGGTGGTGACGGCCAATAATAAGGATTGTCTCCCGGATAATCCACTTTCTCTCTCACACTGCAATGACCCAGGTCGGCCAAGTCTCCTGTGGTAGAATCCCACTTATATTTAAAGTAAAGGATACCATTTCCCAAGTCTTTAACGTAAGTTTGACGCATATTTGTCGGAACAGTCCTGACACAAGAGCCATTTTTGCAGATTTCACAGTTTGTCTTGTCACAGCATTTGTCATCACAGCAGAACTCGCAATCAGGTTCGCAGCAGTTCCCTTGACAGCAGGTTTCATCAGATCCGCAGGGATAGTAAGGGTCTGCATCCGGACAGCATTTTTTAACGTCTGGGTCGTAACATAAGCTGCCGCAGCAGTTTTGTTCAATTCCACAGATGTAGTAATGGTAAAACGGGTCTATACAACACCTTTGAGTGCTCTGATCGTAACAAAGTCTGCCGCAACAGCTTAATCCGGGGGGGCAGCAATGGCCATCACAGCAGGTGCCACTGCAGCACGAACCAGCGCAGCATCTTTCCCCGATATCACACACCCATGTACATACATCATCTATGCACTCGCTACATGGACCACAAGGAGGAGGGTCACAACAGGCTATCGCTGACGCAGTAAAGCCGAATAAAAATAAGAAGCAAGTCAGAATGAATACTATAGTTATTGTCTTCATTTTGTTGCTCCTTCTAACTTTTCGAGCTTGGCCTTTACAGTTTCTATGCGTGTGTTATTCGGGTCAGCAAGGTCTATGAATGAGCGATACACCTCTGCTGCTAATTCTGCTTCGCCCAGTTGTTCGTGAGTTTGGCCTTGTGCTCTCGGCGGTTTTAACTTGTAAAAGAACTGGAGTGGCTTTCATTCCCTTATTATAATTCGTCTGTGGGCTCATGCCCTTAGGGGCTGTAACTATGGAAGACCGAGCTGTAGCGTGGAGATTATTTGCTGCGTCTACCGACTTTTTTCTTTTTTCAGCTTTTTACGATAGCTGTCAAGCTTTGCGTTGCACATTATACGAAGATACTTGTCCGAAGAATCTTTATTAGCCTCCAAAGCTGCAATAACCTTCGACTCTACTTCAGGTTTTGTCTTGGCTATCTTCTCCAGAGTCCTAATTGCACGTTCACGTAACCATGGAATAGAATCAGAGGTCGCAACAGATGTTAACAAACCTACTGCCAAATCCGTAACAGGGTCAGTTTTATGGCCAAAGTTGCCTAAAGCTTGTATAGCATTGGATCTAATTGGCTTTTCGCTACTGCTGATACCTTGTGCTACTATTTCGAACTGCGAATAATCTCCAGCGCGCGCAAGCAAGCCAATGACGTTGATTTTATAGGATAGGAAAGGACCACCGCGATTGATGATACTGTTTGGGTCTGTTGATAGTGCCTTTAAAGCTGGCATCCATTCTTTATTTCCAAAATCACATAGTGCTTCAGCAACCTGTATTTTTTCGAGCCAGAATATTTCATTATCATTATCGCTGTTGAAGATTTGCAGGAGTTTTGGCACGGCTGAAGATATTCTCCTGTACCTGACCAATGAAATAGCCGAGAGGCGCTTAGTAATAGGCGCATCTAATAGTTGAATGATTACGGTGTCATTAACGTCTTCAGCCAGCCCGAGTTCATCAAGAGTCCATTTTTCAACCATTGAACAGCGACGGCCCGGAGGAATTTTTGCGAGGTCTGTAGCCAATGAGCTATTTGTTAAAAGAGCGCACAGCAGAAAATAGATAACTACCCTAATCAAAAATTTTGTAAACATATATTATCCCCTTTTTTAATTATTGTGCTATTATTAATTTGCTTTAACAACATTAAATCCTTTAATTTACTGATTCCAGCATTTATTATGGCGTACAACCACCCGGCAGGGCAGCAGAAATAGGTTGCTCAATCATATAATTTTCTTCATATGCCCTTACCTCAGCTTCATTAACCGGAGTACTGGGATCATCCATGAGATCCTTTGCATTATCCCAAGCTATTTGGAAGAAATACTGTATCCAGGTTTTCCAGTAGTTTTCTGCGGCCTGACAAGTAATAGTGCTTGGGTCTTCGCAATCTATTTCACTCTGAAGGGATTCAGAAGCGGCAATAGCAGTGGCTAACCCCTCTCCATAAAATTGTTGCCAGTCGTCTCGATGTTTCTGCTCGTGAAACATAGCGGCGATATGACTCCAATACTTCGTACGTGGGGCGCCAATATCATCGGTCAAATCAGTATCGTCAAGGTCATGCTTAGCAAGCTCAGCTTCATCACATGGGACGTCTGATGCCTGTGCCACAGATACCATACCGGGCAGAGAGGATGGGGCACGCACCAAGATGGTTGTTTCTGCATTAACATCGTTGATTTCACATACCCAACTACAATTATTGTATCTAAAATCATCTTCATAAGTTGCTGGATAAGCACCGAATAGGCCAAAAGGAGTCACAGTAGTGGAATAGTAATCAATAAGGTTAATCCAGTGAACACTCGAATCATGTGCGCCAGCATATTCACATCCATTTGTCGGAGAGATACAGCATCCGTCGCAGCACTCTTGATTTGGGTCCCCACCGCATACTTTGCATTCTCCATCCATGCAATCCTCACAAATGCAAGGGTCGCAGCAAATCCCTTCACAGCATTCTTGGTCAATTTCGCAGAGATAATGAGAATCTGTATCTGGACAGCATTGGTGTGTTGCTGGGTCGTAACAGAAGCTGCCGCAGCAATTCTCGGTATCATCGCAGACGGTGATATCTATTTCGTTGCATTCACCGCAGGCGGAGCAGAGAGTTACCGTTTTTATACCAGGCGTGTCCCACTGGGTTTTAACTTGTCAAAGAGCAGTTTTTACCTCCACCTATTATAACACAGGATGGAAAAACGACCGTGGATTTTTTGAACTTGTCGGGACAAAGGCCCTTGCATTTGGAAATCCCGCCTCCATTTTGCTGTCTAAGTTTGACAAAAAAATCAGTCGTCTTTACACTTCATTTTATCAATTGTAAAGAACTGTCATTTTCGGTGTTGTTTATTTTTTTGCTTTCTCTACTTCGACTAACTCGCCGGCCCAAATAGTCGTATTCATAAGAAGCAACCGGCTGATTCCAGCACAATGTTAGGAACATCATTTTCGTTGTTTCAGATATAATTGGGCATCATTATCAAGAACAGTTTCAGCCAATGAGAAATCGATTGTAAATGTTTCCTCTGAGATTGGACTGTTAATTTCCACACTTTCGGGTTCAACTACGAATGTGGTTTTTTGCCATATTTCTCCATCTGGGGTAAAAGCGGTGCCTTTTAAACATAGCGGCATTACAAACTTTGATCCCCCAACGTCAGTTACCACATATTTGTTTAATTCCCATCTACTGGCTAAGATTCCATCTACTTCCGAATCAAATTGCACTGGAAACCAACTCAGGTCTTTTGCAAATGCTACTAGATGCACTAATTCTCTTTGTGTTGCACCTTGGGGAGCAGGATAAGGTAATTTCATGACTACACAGGGGTGCTCCATTATTTCTTTTTGGGACTGATATCTCGCAACAGTTTTCACCTTTTTCCATGTCTTATCTTCCCTTAATGTTTCAAGACTTATCTCGCTATTAGGGTCTGGTTGTATAGCAAAAAGGTATGATGTCGTAATAATCTCCATAACGCTATATGGAAGCAAAGGTCTTTTTCGAGTAATGTTCAAGGATGCCTTTTCAAGGAATAGTTCTTGGTATATATGGCCATTAAAAGCTACTTCTCGCCAAGCTTGCGATCCATTAGGATCGGGTGATGTTAGAACTGTTCTGAACTTGCCTTTATCGTACATAAATATCTGATTAATGCGTTCGGTTATTGATTTATTTCCATTTTCTTCTTGTGTCTTAATAGTCTCAATGGTCTCAATATACGATGCATAAGTAATAGAAGATATTCTGTTTAGATGCTCACGGGACTTGCACAGTATATCATTCAGGTTTGGTTCAGCTTGCGCAAAAATACCAATTGGATTCAAGAGTTGAAAAGCTACAATAAGATAAAACATATTATAATTACGACTATACATTATAATGTCTCCTAAAATTATTATAGAAATCCAAATTCGCTACATCAATAAACTATTAGTCAGGACAAAGTAGTGCCTGATAACCACCACATCTAAAAATTGTGGGTGTCATGCAAATCCAGGGTATCGTATACTTAAACTTCTCTCCACATCTAATCGCGAACTCTGTTGAATCGGGTTCCCATCCGATTGCAATTTTCGGCGGGCCACAATCCTGTAATCCACCTGCATTTCCACAAACAGACCCACCAAATGCCCAACAAGTTGAGTATGCGCATGGCTTTCCGGTATAACAGGGGCATGCCTTGACACCCTGGGCAAACCCGGTTAGACATAAAGCAGTGGCACAAATTATAAATCTTCTCTTCATTTCCTATTCCTTTCTACTTGGAGTCATAACGTTCATGTCTTCCAAGAGATAGTGCGTGGCTTCAACAGCTTGTGAATCGGGATATTCAGTAAGTAGTTTCTTGCAGGCCTGGCGTATTTGCTCGGCAGCGTCCTCTGTTATAATATGTCCAGACCTTTCTAATTCCTCATAATAATAGCAGCGAGCGACCATAACCTGAGCATGCCAAGCATACTCGTAATTGGGCCAATCCTGAACCACCTTTTCATAATATTCTATGGCTTTTTCATAGTTGCCCAATCGACGATAACAAGCAGCGGCATAGCTGCAGGCGAGGGGGGTATATGTGCCGGAGGGTGGAAATTCATTTATGAGTTTTTCCCATACAGTCTGGGCTTTTCGATAATGTTCTTCAGCTTGTTCCTTCGGTAAGTTAGGGTCGCCTTTTACATTATGAGCTTTGTTATAATATTCCTCACCAATCATAAAGACTGCATCCGGTGAAGCCGGGTTGCCGCCATAATTAGTGATAAGCTCATCCACAATAACTTCAACGGTAGCATCATTACCCTCAGCAATATAAACCTTTGCCATCTCCAATTTGCCGGAGATTACCATAGCAGTATTATCGCCCCAGTTATCAATAACATATTGACAAAGCTGGATGGCTTTCTCGTATGAGCCGGCCTTGCAGTATTTGGCTGTAATCTCGGAAAGGACCTCTGGTATGTCCTTAGAAGAATCAGTATTGGGTTCGGTCAGCAGCTTATCGATGGCCTCCGAAACAGTAAGCTCATCATGATCGACGGCTTCATTGTTGTTAGAATAGCTCCCTCCTGATATGCTGTCCTGGGCCAGCATCGCATACCTGTCGTCCGGCCAGGTATTAATTATATATTGATAAAGCTGCCCGGCCTTGTCGGCCCTTCCCGCATTGTTGAATCTGTCTGATAGCTGGTAAATCTCCATCGGTAAAGTTGGCTGGTCGGAGAACACTGTAAGAAGTTTATCAACGGCCTCATCGGCAGCGACGTTATCGCCGTCAAGAATATGAGATTTAATAATCTCCAACTGCGACCACATCGTATATTTATTATCCTTAGATGAATGTTCAACGTTATAGCTATGGAGCTGCAGCGCCCTGTCTTTTCTCCCTGCCTCATTATACGTAATCGCTATCTGGTAAATCTCTTTTGGCAGTGTTGACTGGTTGGAGAACATAGTAAGAAGTTTATCAACGGTCTCATCGGCAGCGATGTTATTGCTATCAAGGATATGAGATTTGATAATCTCTACCTGCGACCACATTGTGTACATATCATCCTTTGAAGAGTGGTCAACATTATATTGATGAAGCCCGACGGCCTTGTCTTTTCTTTCTGCCTCGTTATACTTCATCGCTATCTGATAAATCTCTTTCGGTAAATCCGGCTGGCCGGAGAACACATTAATAAGTTTATCAACGGCCTCATCGGCAGCGGTATCGTTACCATCGCGAACGTGAGAATAAACAATCTCCACCTGCGACCACATTGCATACTTATGGTTTGGGAAATGCTCAACGCTGTATTTATTAAGCTCCAGGGCCTTGTTGCATCTGCCTTGTTTTTTGTATCTTTCTACTATCTGGTAAATCTCTTTTGGTAAATCCGGCTGGTCTGAGAAAACAGAAAGAAGTTTATCGATGGCGGCGTCGGCAGCGGTGTCGTTACCATCGTAGATATAAGATCTAACAATCTCCATCTGTGACCGCATTGCATACATATCGTCTGGGAAATGCTCGACATTATATTGATGAAGCTGAAAGGTCTTATTATATTCCTCCGTCTGGCCATGTGCATTTGCTATCTGCCAAACCGCTTCTGCTATGTTCTTATGTTCGGAAAATTCAGTAACCAATTGCTCGAAAGCCGTATCGGCCTGTTGCTGCTTATAGGTGGCAGTATAGATGAGAACAAGCTGCTTCTGCGCCTCAAGGGCATCGTTAGTGTCCGGAAAAGCCGTTACGATTTGCTGATATATTGCTTCCGCCTGGTCGTATTTCCTGTTGTCTTTGAGGGCCTCCGCCTGTTTAAGCTGAGCTGATACGTCTGCAAAACAGTCTTTTTGCATACCGATAGACAGAAAACAGAACGAAACTAAAGCCGTTAAAGAAATTCTGGCAAACATCGCGTTTTCTCCTAATGATTATAAACTCGCATTTATCGCTTTTCTGAATCTTATTATACGAGATTTACCCCCCCCCGCAACAAAAAAATTTGAAAAAAAGAAAATTTTTGAAATAGCTGTAACGCCTTATTTAGCAGGTAGTTAGGAAGTTTATAACCGCAGGAAATATGTAAATTCTAATAATTTCGTCTTATTGAATTATCAAGACAGATTTGGGCGTTTCTTTTTAGCTGGGCCAATCCGAGACGTGCTATAACAGAGTTAGCAAATTCACATAAAATGACTGCAAAGCCCCCCGGCATTGTCAACCTCAAATATTGATTCTCCTATAGTAATATGTTAAAATAAGTAAGATTGGCTGTTTTTTACCATAACCTTTTTCGGACCTGGATATTGCCTCGACATCACAATGCTCAAATTGCTTAAATCACAACAGACCGCTGTTTTCGACTTTTTACTGAACATTCGTGGAATGCCCGGTGCAAAAAACAATAAACAACAGAAATATAAAACTATGAGAACGGCTTTCCTATCATTAGTACTGCTTGTATTCTTATCGGGATTTGCAGCCGCTGAGCTGTGTCCTGCAGGAGATATCGATGGCGATTGTAAGGTCTCCTGGGGGGATATCAAGTCTTTCGCAGAGCAGTGGCTGAATACGGGAGGTTGTTCGCATCCCGCTTGCGCCGACTTGGACGGTGTCAACAGAATTAATATGGCTGATTATGCACTGATGGTTGGCAACTGGTTTGAAACGGGGATTCCACTTGTAATTAACGAATTTGTGGCGTCGAACAACAGCGACAGCGGCATCAGCGACCCCGAAGGTGACTATGACGACTGGATTGAAATCTACAATTCCGGCGACACGGCGATAGATTTAGGCGGGATGTATCTTACGGATGATTTGGATGAGCCCACAAAGTGGCAGA
>Ga0315541_1003235_pt1 | contig 12742 bp, 17 predicted proteins | sample SalMarSW160190MG_FD_203095 | JGI IMG/M metagenome (GOLD analysis project Ga0315541, IMG submission 203095) | Salt marsh sediment microbial communities from the Plum Island Ecosystem LTER, Massachusetts, United States - Salt Marsh Sediment SW1601-190 ...
AGGGGGTTCGGGCAACTGGTATTATACGGGGGATTATATAGATGCTAGTGATTCCCAAGCATTTGGTTGGTCTGATAATTATGAACTTTCCCTCTACGGCACAGGAACAGAGAGTGGGGGTGGGGTAGAGGTCACCCCAGGCGTTATCGCCCTAACCTTGACAGAATACGCACCAGTTATAAAGCTAAAAGTAATACCACCTACTTTAGCACTATCTGACACGGAATATGCCCCCGTCCTCAAATTAGGCATTATACCGCCGTTACTGGCCTTGAGTTTAACTACCTATGCCCCCACCGTTACCATATCAGGGAATCAGGTAGTTACGCCAAGTACGGCAACCCTGACACTTACAGAATACGCCCCTGTAATAGGGCTGAAAATCACACTCGGCACACTAGCTTTAAGCGATACTGAGTACGCACCTGTTATAAAGTTGGGCGTTATCCCTACAACTAAGGCCTTAACTTTAACAGAATACGCGCCGACTGTCTCTACCCCAAGACTAGCAACCCCGACAACCAAAGCCTTAACCATCACTACCTATGCGCCGACTATTCTTACCCCAGTCCTAGTAACGCCGAGTACACTGGCTTTATCTTTAACACCTTATGTGTCGACCATCCTCGCGCCAAGATTAGTAACACCATCCACGCTTGCGCTAATTCTGACAACTTATGTGCCGACGGTTACTATTTCAAGCGTGGGTACAGTAGTCACACCTAATACACTCGCACTTATTTTAACCACCTTTGCACCGACCGCCTGCTGGACTGATAACCAACCGTTAAGAGTTCCTATATCAAGGCTGGATTCGTCACGGATAGTCCCATCAAGGTTACCATTATCACGCAAGAGAAGGAGTTGCTCATGACAGCTACATATCTTATAACAACCAATGTCGGCAAAGTCCGCCTGAAGATAGGCGACACAGATGTCTCGCCGGCTTCGGATGCCGTGTTCACTGATGAGGAGTTGGAATATTATCTATCCCTCTATTCCAATAACATCAACCTGGCCGCTGCTGATGCTTTAGAGGCGTGGGCGGCAAAGTACACAGCTGCTCCAGACAGCGAAAAGATTGGGGACTATACCTATACCCAGAAGATAGTAGATAAGATGCTTGCCCTGGCCGAACGGCTCCGAGAAACAGATGAGTCAACACCCTATCTAACCTGGGCTGAGTTTGATTTATCGGGAGTTGAGGAATGAGCTTTACTTCTCTCCTAATTCACACCTGCGATATCGGCCTATTAACTCAGGGTGCGGCTGATGATTATGGCACACCGGCAAAGACATGGCCGATAGTCTACACAAGCCAGCCCTGCCGATTGGTCAGTACAACAGGGAGGGAGGTCAAGGTTGGGGCTGAAGTCATAATCTCCGACTGGAAACTGTTTGTCGATAATCTGGTGAACGTGGATGAACAGGATAGGGTTAGCAATATTTTACTGGCCTCTACCGGGGGAGTTGTAGATAGCTCAACCTTCGAAATAATTCTGGTACAGATAAGGTCAAACGGGATAGGGGAGCACCACAAGGAACTATCCCTTCAAAAAGTGACATGAAGATAAATCTAAAAGTAATTCAAAACCTAAAGTTCAAATCGGTCAGTAATAAGGTGAACGGGGCCGCCGAGAAGGGGCTGAGGGATGTAATAGTAGATATTGCCAACGATGTTATTAAACATAGCCCCTGGTTGACGGGCAACAATGCTCGAATGATTGAATACAAAGCAAATAAATTAGAGGGTTCGGTTTACAGCACTTCGGGATACGGCGGTTTCCTGGAAACTGGGACAGTGAAGATGCCAGCTCGGCCGTACTTCAAGCCAGCCCTAGACCGCCACATGAAAGAACTCCCCGGGAATATAAAGGCGAATTTAAGATGAGCTTATTTGATACCAATAAAGTGATAAGAACCTATCTGGCCGCCGATGCTGGAATTATAGCTCTATTTGCTCCTGATGCCCCACGGATATACTGTCCTCGGTTGCCTGAAAATGCAGTGTTACCGGCTTTGGGCTTCTTTACTAGAGGCGGAGATTCAACACCTTACATACCGGACATACCTACTCCCAGTGTTCAATTTGACTGTTGGGCAGATAACCCGATAGAGGCTCGGGAAGTGTATACGGCTCTCTATGATGCGCTTCAAGGCATCCAGAATGTGAAAGTGACAATCGGAATGACCGATTACTACATACTGTCAGCCCGGGAAGAGGTACAGGGACAGGATTTGGTCGATGAAATCCCTGGCTACTTCCGGGTGCTGACTTTCTTTGAGATTAAAGTGAGGTAAATAACTGAGCAAGTAATCTCGGCCGGAATAAAAATCAGATAGGAGGTTTGCAATGGGAACTACAGCTAATGTTTTAGTGGGAGTTGCCACAGTCACAATCACTTGTGCTGCCACACACTCAGGAGGTCTTCAGGAGGGGGGAACGACTACAATTACGGGTTTCTATACGATTGATGGTGTCACGCTAACTATCGGTTCTAGCTTCGCCGATATCAAGGTTGAGGAAAATGTCGGTACGATTATCAGGAGATTGACTGATCAGGAAGTTAAGGTCACACTTACTTTTGCAGAAGCAACGCTTGATAATCTGGTGGCAGCCATTCCCGGCAGTTCAATTTCTGGCGCGGTGGTTACAATAGGCGGTGGCTTCTCAACTGACCCGCTCCTCCAGGAATTCGAGCTTGATGTAGCAGGTCTGGACCCGGCCGGTGCCGCCCGCACTATCAACTTCCCCGCGGTTAATCCCACGGGTGAAGTTGGCATCCCCTTTAAGAAAGGCGAGGTTTCGGTTGTCCCCGTAACCTTCTCTGCACTGGTGGCGGATACTGGCATATTTGGCACGATAACTGATGCCTAAAGGAGGCGCGAGATGGTAGATACAGCCAATGTATTAGTTGGCACTGCTGAGATAACACTCGGCGTGGGTGTGGATGCCATTGTAATCGGATATACGGTGGATGGCGTTACTATGTCTGTGGGGTCCAACTTTGCTGACATAAAGGTAGAGGAAAAAGAGGGCACACTAATCCGGCGGCTTACCGACCAGGAGGTCAAAGTCACGTTAAACGTAGCCGAGGGTGCCCTGGCCAATCTTGCCGCTGCTATACCGGGTTGTAGCTTTGCTGATCCCATAATAACGATAGGGAGTGGCGATTTACAGGAACACCGAATCACACTAAACGGCACTAACCCAGCCGGTTATCCCAGGGTTATTATCCTATCAAGCGTAAACCCTACAGGAGAGGTGACTACCCCATATAAGAAGGGGGAGCTTTCCGTTGTCCCCATGACATTCTCGGCTTTGGTAGATGATTCGGGTGAGTTCGGTTCAGTCTTCGATGCTGCTGCTGTTGCCCCGACCTTTGTTAGTGCGGAAACGGATGATAGCGGGACAGAAATTGAAATCACGTTTAGCGTCAATATAGCAGACCCGGCAGGAAAGCACCTTGAATTCTGGTGGACAAGGGATGCAGCCCCGGAAGCCTTTTTATCCTGTGCCGTAGCAGGGGCCGTTGTCACGCTGGAGGTAGACCCGCTTGACCCTATCTTGCATGGGGAAGCCCTTACCGTATCCTATGCTTTGGGATCGGTAATGTCTGCCGCCGGCGGTGTTCTGGCTAGTTTCGCAGGGGAGACAGTAACTAATAACGAATAAAAGGAGTAAAAGATGACCGAAAAACCTAAACGGACAGAGGAGCAAAAACTGTTTCAGGATGGCGTGGAGGTTATTTTGGGGGGTGAGAAATATACTATAAAGCCACTCACCCTCCGTAAAGATAGGGAATGGCGCACAAAACTCTCGGCACTTATGGCGACACTACCGAAGCACGTCAAAGTTACGACTGATGAACCCGAGAAATTCGGCGGTGCCATTGATGCCCTTCTAGCCACCAATCCGGATAAAGTGATTGAGTTATTCTTTGACTATGCTTGCGAACTCAAACAAGAGGATTTTGAAGATAAAGCTACCGCCGTAGAAGTGGCCGAAGGCTTTAAGCAGGTGATTAAGTTAGCATTCCCTTTACCGAGGGCACTCACCGAGGCGATGATGGAGATGTCTCCATAGGAGAAGCATTTGAGTTTATCTTAGCCGAATGGCACCTCACGCCTGAGTGGGTGATTGACAACTGGACAAGCGAAGAGTTAGCCCTTATGACCAAAAAGTTGGCAGAACGCAAACAAAGAGAGGCGGATGCCATACGGGGCAAGCCAACCAACAAGGTGAGTGATACCCAACTATTCCGTAATCTTGGGGATAAAATTAAAGTGGTGAAGAGTAAACCAGGAGGCTAATCTGTGGCTATTTCTGCGGGAGACGCTGTTTTAGAGCTGGGTGTGGACAACAAAGGACTAGATAAAGGTCTTAACGCCGCAACTGGCAAGATAAATAGTGCTGCCGACAAGTGGGGCAAGAGCATGAAGATAGCCGGTGGCATCATGGTAGCCGCTGTGGCTGCGGTCGCAGTTACTTCGTTAAAGATGGCTTCTGACTTTGATTCGGCTATGCGGGAAGTCAACACCATGATGCTCCTTAACGAGGAAGAGTTCGGCGCATTCACTAAAGAAGTCAAGGAGATGGCACGGTCTTTGGGAGTAGATGCCGTTGATTCTGCCAAGGCTCTTTACCAAGCTATATCTGCCGGGGTGCCGAAGGAAAACGTCATTACATTTCTTGAGATTGCAACTAAGGCTGCTATCGGGGGTGTTACCGATACGGAAACAGCAGTAGATGGTTTAACCACAGTTCTTAATGCCTTCAAGATTCCGGTCAGTGAAGCCCAGCATGTTGCCGATGTTATGTTTACTACCGTCAAGGGAGGTAAGACTACATTCGAGGAACTTTCAGCTTCAATGTTCCAAGTGGCTCCGATTGCCGCTGCTTCGGGTGTGAGTTTTGAGGAGGTATCTGCTGCATTAGCGACAATGACCAAACAAGGTGTTCCTACTGCTATTGCCGTGACCCAACTCAGGCAGGCCATGGTAGCCCTCCAGAAGCCCACAGTAGATATGAATAAAGTTATAGGTAACTTGGGTTATGAATCAGGCCAGGCAATGCTTGATGAATTAGGATTAGCCGAATCCTTGAATATTCTTAGGAATGCTTCGGGCGGCAACAACGAAATGCTGATGAAGATGTTTGGTTCTGTGGAGGCCGGCGCCGCTGTCCTAGCTTTAACTGGCGAGAATGCCCAGATGTTTGCCACAGATATTGAAGCAATGGGTGAGGCCGCCGGTGCAGCTACAGACGCATTTGACCAGATGGAAATGAGCACAAGTCGTCAGATGGAGAAGATGAAATCGCAACTCAAGGATATGGCTATCTCGATAGGTAATGCCCTGATGCCAGCTCTGCAGAGTTTTATGAAATTACTAACACCTATCATTGAAAAAGTCGGTGCTTGGTTAGAAAAGAACCCGGCGCTTACAGCTACCATTCTTGCTATAGTAGGCGGACTTGGAGGTTTGTTGCTTGTCGGAGGTTTCCTACTGCCGATGCTAGGCACCATAATTTCAATGGCTCCCATGGTGGGGGCTGCCTTTACAATGATGCTCGGTCCTGTGGGGCTGATTATAGCCGGAATAGCTGCCTTAATTGCGATAGGAATTTTAGTCTGGAAGAATTGGGACACGATAAGCGAAAAGGCAAAAGAAATCTGGGGCAATATAGTCGGGTTCTTTGAGGGAGTACACGATAAAATAGCCAAAGTTTTCTCCACTCTAGCAGATATCATGCTGGCACCGTTCCGGGCTTATGTTATCGGGCTGGAAATGGCTATCAACTGGATTATCCAGCAGTTAAACAAAATCCACATTGATATACCAGATTGGATACCGGGTATCGGTGGTAAGAAATTCGGCTTTGATATACCAGAAATCACACTCCCTAAATTTGGGGAGGGCGGGCTTATCACTGAACCGACTCTACTCTATGGTTTGAAGTCCATGAAACCCTATGCTATAGCCGGTGAAGCGGGTAGGGAAGCGGTCGTACCTCAAGGCAAAATGGGCGATACCATAATCACAGGTAACAACTTCTATATCAGGGAAGAGGCAGACATAAAGAAAACCGCCAGAGAATTACACCGGTTGCAGCTTTTGAGGGGTAATTATGCCTAATTCATTAACTTTCGGCGGAACAGATTTGCAGGATTATGGCCTGATTACAACCAGTTATGACCTGCCCGTGGCTCAAGATGCCCAGTCTATAAGGCTTCAGAATAAAGCCTATGCTTGGCGCAGTTCCCTGCAACCCAAGTTGATAACTGTGGGGGTAACTGTTACGGCTACCACTTTGGCTCTCCTGATTACAGCTTTAGATAATATTAAAACTAAACTCAATACCAGGGAAGATGCTGCGCTTATACTTGACATATTAAATACCCGTTACTGGAATGCAAGATTTGAGTCCCTTCAGGGCAATTTTCAATCTCCTGAGTTATGGCGTGGTAATTTAACCTTTATGGCTCTTGATCCATTAGCTTTTAGCACAACCTTAACAGACCACAGCCATAATATTGACGCCGACCCTGACACGGTAGTAGAGACAGCCAGCGGGACGGCCAATGCAAAACCCGTTTATACCCTGACTGCCGGCGAAGCCCTGAACGGCGTGACTATAGAATTAAATAATCTCACTACCGGAGTCGCTCTCACATGGGAGGGCGATTTGGCTGATACCGATGAGTTGACAATAGATGTAGCCAACTGGCTGGTTTCAAAGAACGATACCCCTTCAATGGCAACGGTCAGCGGCCAGTTCCCTTATCTGCAACCAGGGGCTAACTCGATTAAAGTAACCAACTTCAGTAACTCAGGAACACTCAATATCTTATACCGGGCGAGGTATCTATGATTCCCGCTTATTTGATAGAAGTCAGGGAGAGTGACGGTGATTTGGTGCAGGTACTTAAAAATGCCTTTGATATGGAGTTGGAGGAATCTATTAATGCGCCAAAGAGATTGACCTTTTCTCTTCCCGCTACAGACCCCAAACTCCACTATATAACAAAGGCTGATGAGCTCTGGGTAAGGGATATAGATGCCGACACGATAATTGCCAAGACAAAGCTAATCAGGCAGGAGGATACAAAGTAATGTCCTTTCCTGTTGTCGCTGCGGTAAATGGCGGGAATAATGCGGATACCCCTGGAACTTCCCACACCGTAAACCTCCCTGCCAGCATTGAGGCAGACGACTTATTACTGGTATTTTTTACTGCTACGGGTAATTACCCGACTATAACCTTCCCCGAGGGGTGGATAGAATTATTCGCTACATCAACCACGAATTTTAAATTCGGGTGTTGGTATCGAGTGGCAGATGGAGAAGAAGGGGCTACAATTTCCGTTTCTACTCCTGACGGGAATGCCTATTCAGCTCACACTTCATATCGTATAAATAATTATTTTGGAACGCCTGAAGCTGGCACTTCAGCTACAGGAGCCTCTGCAAATCCAAACCCGCCGAATTTAGCACCTACTTGGGGAGACCAAGAAGCTCTTTGGTTTGCTGCCTGCGGGCATCATGTGGCAGGTAGCCATACAATTACGGTTTATCCTACTAATTATACAGATGGCAGAGAGGATATACATACCGCTACAGACCAACGTCCTGGGGTTGGCACAGCTAGAAGAGAACTTGAAGCAGCCAGTGAAGACCCAGGAACTTTTACATTATCCCAGTCTTCCAATTGGGTTGCCAATGCTGTAGCAGTAAAAGCTATACTCCCAATTCCTGACCCGCCTACCGATATCGAAGCAACAGATGGTGACCACACCGACAAGGTTGTAATTACTTGGACTAAATCGGACGGGGCTACCGGCTATCAGGTTTATAGAGATGGAGCCGGGCTTGGTTGGTTGGGTGATGTGGCTACCCATGATGATGAGGGAGCCGATGCACCTACGATAACCCCAGGTGCTGCGGTTGCCTCTGATGGACTCTATAAAACCCACGTGGCGCTATCTCTCTCGGGAACTTCGGCTAATAATGGGACCACTCACACCTATAAAGTCCGGGCCAGAAACTCCGATGAGATAGAAAGCGGGGATAGTGCCACCGATACCGGCTATGTCGGGGTGGGGGCTTTAACTTATCAATGGCAACGGAGCTTCCGTGACAACGATGAGCTTTATACCTCGATAATTGGTGCCACATCAGCAACCCATGATGATTATGATGCCCCGGAGCGGGGATGGGGTAGATATTATAGATGTGTTCTTGACGCTACAGGGGCAGCCCAGGAAATTTCGGCTGTCAATAGGGGATATATATTAGCTACCTACACCCTCCAGGGGGCAACCCGTATTGATGCCTTAGATTTTCTGGCTCAATTAGGCGATGAAACCGTCTTGGACTATTCCGCAGATGAAAAAGCGGCGGATACTATTATAGATGAATTGTTAGCCCTCCAACATAATACGCCCGCAGTTACAGCAGGGACAATAGACTATACAACAGTCCTTAGTATCACTGTACCACAAGACACAATTCTGGGCGTCCTGATGCGGCTACAGGAAATGCTTGGGGGCTATATATATGTCGATAATGACCGTGCTCTTCACTGGTTGGAGGATATTGGGGAAGACAAAGGACAGCAGATACGCTATCGCAAGAACCTGAAAAATATAAGGCGCACGATTGATTATTCTAATTTTGCTAATCGGATTTATGTTTATGGGGCTGGGGAGGGTGAAGAGAGGATTACGCTCTCCAATCGGATTTGCCAGTCAGCACTTGTCCCCGGGACGGATATAGCAGCTAAATATTTGCAGGCCGCGGAACCTTTTGATTTCATTCTAGCTCCTTCATCTTGGATAGTGGGGACTAAGTATCCTACTGGAGCTAATTGGAAATGGGGTGCTGGCGGGAGGTTCCTGAATATTACCATCGGGCAGGGAGCCACTATCAAAGAGGCCTATCTTAAATTTCCTGATTCTGCTTTTTCGGGGGTTGTGGTAAACAGTAAAATTCACGGGGAGGATGCCGATGATGCCGCTACCTTCAGTACCCTCGCTGATTATGACGGCCGACCAAGAACAACTGCTGTTGTAAACTGGAATGCCATAGAATCATGGACTGGCGGAGGAGAGCGGATTTCCCCTGATATTACAAGTATAATTCAGGAGATTGTAGACCGCCCTGGTTGGGCATCGGGCAAAGCAATGGTCATTTTCTGGGATGACCATGATGGGGGCAGTACGGACGACAACTATTTCCGTATCAGGGAGGGTTCCTTGCCCCCTGTGCTCTATATAGCATACGAATCTGAGGCAGAGGATTATATTGAGGATACCGTATCTCAGGCAGAGTATGGGGGTATTTTCACAAAGACTCTAATTAACAAGGCAATCACTGATGCCGGGACATTGTATCAGTGGGCTAGTCTTAAACTTCTGGAGATGAAGGACCCATATATCAGTTATGAAATTGATATGGCTAACCTTGTTGCTGCCGGAATGGACTTTGAGGCACTTCAACTTGGTAGTATTGTAAGGGTAATTGACGAAGATTTGGGGATAAATGTGTCAGCCAGGATAGTCAAGATTCTCCGAGACCTATCTAATCCCATGAATATTAAGGTCGAGATAGCCAACAAAGCTCAAGATGTAATAGACCAGCTGGGTAGGGACTTTAGGTGGCGGAATGAAAATTATTAAGGGGGATTAAATGAAACTCGAAGCGGGGGATATATTCGCTACAAAGGCAAGCGGTCTATTGGGGCGGTTAAGTTCTGCCCTGATGTACCCGCCAACGGATAGATTTCACTTCGGGCTTATCTCACGCAAGGTTAAAGATATGGATGGCACGGAGGATTATGAGATACTGGAATCTACGGGGAAGGGGATAACCCCGGGACGGCTCTCATTCTATGGTGAACAGGATATCAAAGTCTATCGTGTAAACTGCCCCGCATATTTAAGGCATCAGGCCCCCATCGAACTCACCAAATACGGCAGGAGTAAGTATGACTATCTTTTAATAATCAAGATAGTCATTCAAGGAACGTGGACTATATTCCGCAACTGGATAATGGGAGAGGGTTTTCACCCGATATGCGCGGATGATTTAACCTGGAGCCATGACAATGCCCTAGTCTGCACCGAGGCGGTAGACATAGCTTATCTATCTGTTGGGATTTCCCTTACCGGGGGAATCTGCCCCACACCTTCGGCTTTCAAACAGGCTGAATTAGATGGCCTTATGGAGGAGATATAATGTGGCAATTATGGCTGAATGAACGGGTTATATTGGGTGGCATTCTTGTTTTCTTCACCCTCACCTTATTCGGTATTATCATCTGGAAAGGTATCGGGGGAGAGGTCACATTCGGGGCGATAATCGGGCATCTGGCTGCCTGGACTGAAATGGTCGTTATATTCTACTTCAGAAAGAAGGCTGAGGGATGATTTGGCTTGCCCAGGTAATAATCGGGCTCATTGTGCTGCTGATTTTGACTGGGTTGGCCTGTGTATTCGTGGCTTTAGTTCTCCGTCTTCTCTGCTCAATAATCGAACTTCAATCTATGAGGTGATATTATGTCTGGATTTGAAATGGCAGCATTAGTTATGAGTGGAGTGGCTGTGATAGGTCTAATAATGACCTGGATTAAGAATGGCAAGAGCCAGGTGAGACGGGATAAAGACATTGCCGTTGGGCAAGCTGAACGGGACCAGAAGTTATCGGACAACCAAATCAATTTATTAAAAACCCTGGAAGACCCCGACATGGGATTGTCAGCCTTAAATAAGCGAATACGGTCATTCGAGTTAAACTGTGGGATAATAAGCACAGGATTGTCCACTAGGATAAAGATGGCCGAAGAAGATATCGGAGCGTTAACTAACAGAGCGAGACGCCGCAAGCAATAGTGTAGGCTGTGAGAGCCAAATCTACGGGCTTTAAGCACATGGTTAATGGTTTTACCCCTTCTCTCTATATGGGAGAGGGGGAATTTTTTTATTTCCCACGACTTTTCACCAAATGGTGAAACTGGTCTAAAAACCCCTTGACAGAGCCGTCAAGGGTATGGTAATATCATAGTATTATGGCATACAAAGATTATCTTCAGAAAGTAAAAGACCGCAACCAGAGGCTCATAGAACACAAGCAAAAACATCCCCGTATGACCAATGCGGCTTTAGGTAGAGTGTTTCAGCTCTCCCGTGAGCGTGTAAGGCAGATATTACAAGGGGCCAAGAGGAAAATCGAACTCATAGAGGTAACGGAATGACCATCTTCAACATCAAGCGGGACAACGAACTCATCAGAGCTGGTACTCACTTCTGGTGCCAAGCCTGCGTAGTTGCCCGACCGCTTAAAGAACGTTCTCCGGACCCGCGCTACTGCAAGTCCTGCTATGTCTTTCTAAGGGCCGAGGCATCCTTACTTCCTACCAATAGACGCCCTGGCTGGATACCAAAAAAGCAATGCCCCGTATCAGGAGGGGTAGACAGTACCACAATCCCCATAAAAAGCCATTCTAGGGCGTCTCAGGGGCATCCGAAGAAAAAACGCTTACCAAGAAAACGGATACTGGAAATGGCTCATGCTGGAATATCCCCCCGAATCATAGCCGGCAGGTTAAAGGCCGAATATAAAATTGATATCTCAAGCAAATCTATCCAGGAGTTAGTCAATGCCAACCATAAGAATAGACAGACCCTTCGACCACAGCGAGAAAGTAAGACGGGCCAATTATCTCTTGCGCTGTAAGAACCCTCACTGTGCCGGGACCGTGGTGGATATAGATGGTGAACGCCGGTGTTTGTTGTGTCTCAAAGAACACGATGAAAACGGGGAACTGATTAACCCTAGAATAGCCCAACCCGACCGGGAGGGCCGATCACTCTTTAAGGTGAGGTGAAGAAATGATCATGCACCCGTTATTAAAGGAGTCCCTGAAATGCCAAGACCAGTGTCCTGTGTGCGGGGCCTCGTGGAAGGAACTTGAGGACTCACTTCACGAGCCAATAGGGAGCGAAAACTATGCAACAGCCCTTTGCATCATATTCAATTGCTCTGTCTGCGAGGCGAGGTTTGAAACCCTAACGGGCTAAAGGAGGGGAGAAAAGATGAAAATAGAAAATCATACTAAGATACCAGATAAAGATTTGAAAAGATTATTCTCCCAAGCTATTAGCCATGCGCCATTAGGAACTGATGCTAAAAGCTATCTCCGAACTGGGCTCTATGTCCAAGTGAATAACGGGAAATACAGCAGAGTAAGAGGGCGGATTTGGCCAGAAGCCATAGAAATACATCGCAAGGGTAAACCGATTGTAGTTAGTGGATATATCAAGCTCTTTGTCTTTAAGCACACTACTATAAATGATTTAGCACATACCTTTGCTCACGAACTCTCACATTTTAAGGATTGGTATAACAGTGTGCATATATACCCTCAAGGCTATATTCAGGTTCACAAAGTCCCTTGGGGGAAGGAACGCCGGGCCGAAGCCTTTGCCGATAAGGTTATAAATAAAATATCAAAGGAATCCTAGCCCCCCACCAAGGCTAAAGGAGAGGAGAAAAGATGATGAAATGTAAATGGTGTGGCAAAACTGATAACCCTAGTGAAGTCAATGTAAGTGTTTACCAGAATACCTTTAAGCAATTTCCCAAAGGGCAGTATGTGCATTTATGCCGAGATTGTGTCAAGGTATTACGTGAGACTTGCCCTATGTTAACTGAGCCTTATAACGAATCAGGCACTATGGAC
>Ga0315541_1003238_pt1 | contig 12740 bp, 11 predicted proteins | sample SalMarSW160190MG_FD_203095 | JGI IMG/M metagenome (GOLD analysis project Ga0315541, IMG submission 203095) | Salt marsh sediment microbial communities from the Plum Island Ecosystem LTER, Massachusetts, United States - Salt Marsh Sediment SW1601-190 ...
GCCCGTATTGAGCCCGCATTTTCGCCCTGGGATCCAGACGGAAGTTTATTTTGAGATTTTTGTTGACATAACGGGGAAAGCGATATATCTTTCTCAATCGAACTTACAGTTCTTTTTAGAAAACTACAAAAAAATCCCACAGAGAAAGTCCTCTCTTGTCGGCGAGCAAAAGTTGACCACGAGTGACAAAAGCTTGAGCACTAGGACAGACGCACCAGTTCGGTCCTGAAGAAAAAAAGAGAAGGAGTGCAAATGAAGAAGAAAACAGAGAAGATCGATTTCGACTTGGGCGGTTTGAGAAGCGTTGATTCTTTTCCTTTATTGGGTGATCCCAAAGATCGGCCCCGTCTCCGTTTTCCTTTGGTAGGCCAGGTGGTCTTGATCACCTCCGTCAATAGGGAAAAGGTTGCCAGTCTGGCTTCCCAGAACTGGATATCCATCTTCGCGTCCCGCCCGGCTGTAGTCGGATTCGGCTGCAACATGAGCCAACCCACGGCTAAGAACATCCTATCCACCGGAGAGTTCGTGGTTAACGTCCCGGGAGCGGAATTGGCCAAGAAGATATGGAATATGTCGGAGATGGAGACTGAGGAAAATCAGCGGATCGAGAAGGCGGGCCTAACACCGGTCAAGTCTATCAAGCTATCCACCCCTCGTATCGTAGAGTGTAAGGCGCATTTGGAGTGCTCTTTGGACTGGACAAAGAAATACGGGGAGCAGGTGATCATATTCGGCAGAGTGCTCCTAGCATCGGTTGACAAGCAGGCAGTGGAAGCGGACTCAGGACAAAGGTATAAGTATCTTAAACTTTTCTCCGACTTAGACGATGGAGTATATGGAGTGATCAAAGAAGCCAAGAAGGTCAGCTCCAAGTGAAAAGTGGTCGGTACTCGGTAACCGGCTGACAGCGGCAGGCGTCCAGCTTGCCGCATTCTCCGTCACTTCTTTACACAGGTATTCCGTAGCGTTTCTCGCATAGGTTCTGATTTCTCTGGGTTATTGGGTGAGATATCAGCCCCGGCTGAGCCCCCATCCTGAAACGAAGACTTCTGTGTATACTACTGGCCCACCTGTCCAATTGCCATGTTACCTGTCGGTGACGATGACCGACGGGCAGCAGGTGACCTTACATGCGGCAAGCTTCCTTTCTGCAATACCCGGATGTCCTTCGCAATGATGGGCAGTTGCCGAGACTGTCTCCCTCCGTAGACAATCTTACAGGCTTTGGTGCTCAGTGGAGAAGTCAGCTCTCTGGTTCACAAGTATTCGCCACGGAGTTCAGAGAGATGTGTTCAAAAAGCGCAATATGCACATCTCCGAGATCAGCTTTTCTCGAATTCCTAAGGAGCCAGTAGGGTGACGTTAAATAGCTCATCAGGCTCAGATTTCTGAGATCGTCCTCCGCCGTGTTTTATTGAAGGCAACCAGCCTGTGCACTTTTTGAGTCAGGGCGGGCATTGACCGGTTTTTTGCCACGTAAGAGTCCATTCCTCAATAGCAATCATCCCGGACATTTGATTTCCCGTGGGAACTTTCGTGTGTCCTTGCCAGAAGACGAAAAACCGCTGCCCAGCATCTTTTGATGACCGGACACTTAAGAACTGCCCAATTCTCCCGATTAATATGTTGTGGATAAGCAAGAAGTCGCCTGGCTATTTGGGCGACAGAGGGCGTAATCTGTCTGAGGCACAAAGCATCTTTTCCTGCGGATACAGAATCCGGACAGAACTATGAGCATCCAAATAAAAGAGGCAGGGCTGAGTGGCGATTTGAAGACGGTCTCGTTGGCCGATCTTCTTCAGCTGATCAGCACATCCGCGAAGACCGGGATGCTTTCGGTCTCCCGACCCAAGGGGTCTGTTCCCGGAGAGGTTCAAAAAAGGGAAATTTATTTCTTGAAGGGAAACATAACTTACGCCACCTCCTTTGGCAGCGAAGATGAACTCTTGGGAAAACTCATCTTAAGAAAACGCAAAATCTCCAAAGCGGATATGGGGAGGGCTATCAGTCTCCAAAAGGTCTCTGACAAGAGACTGGGCAGGGTGCTTTTTGAGATGGGGCTTTTGAGTCGAGATGAAGTAGGGGAATTCTTAAGATATCAGATCGAGGAGATAATATATAACCTTTTTGGCTGGACCTCGGGAGAATTCACCTTCTCAGAAGAAAAACTTCCTCCATCGGATCAAATCATCACGCAGATTAATACGCAGAACATGGTGATGGAGGGAACCAGAAGAATCGATGAGTGGTACCAGATGCAAAAGTCTCTGCCTGGGGATGACCTGTGTTTGAGGGTGTCGGCAGATCCCAAGATTAAATCGAGTACGCTGAGCTTGAGCTTGGACGATGTACAAACGCTTCTCTTGATTAATGGGGAAAGAACGATTCCGGAGATACTCGAATTAAGCTCGATGGGTGAGTTTATCACGTCCAAGGCCATATATAATCTGCTGACTTTGGGGTTGGTCGATGAGGGAGAGAAAAGAAGATTGCAACGGTCTCAAAAAGAGGAGGAAGAGCTTCTCCTTGAGATGGTGGTTGGATTATATGCTCTCTCCTATCAGATGATCGAGAAAGTCGTATCGCAGAAATTGGGGGAGGGCGCCAAGAGGATCCTGAGTGACTCTCTTTACCTTAAGAAAACTTATCACCCTATTCTGGACAGTTTGGTAAGCTCTGAAAACTTCCTTAATATAGGGAATTTGAAAAACTCCCTGGGGAGAGTGCCAGAACGGATTAGATTTCATAAACTCATTAACGGAATGAATGCTCTGCTTATGCAATTCTTGAGGTCCGTCTCTCTGACTCTGGGAGAGAACCTGACCAGACAGATTATTGCACAGATCAAAAGGGAGTCGGCTCAAGTCACCTCTCAGGAGAGGGAAATCGCCAAGAAATATGAACTGGAGGAGGAGCTGTTCAGGACTTTAAAGCAGGCATTGTGAGATTGCAGAAAAACAAAAAAGCTCTGTGAAAACGATGAAAACGATAAAGAGGAAGAAAAGGTCAAAGGTTCTCTTGAAAGTATGGCTCTTGTTTTCTTTCCTGATGTTGTTTCTTGCTGGGGGGGCATCTGCTGACCCGTCAGGTAGAATTGGGACACATTCCACCTCCGGCTTTCTGCCGACAGCTTTGGATGTTCTGCTTCTTTTGGGAATTCTTTTCTGCTTTTTTTCTTCATTGAAGGTGAAATCCTTCTTGAGGGAGGGGGAGTTGGCATACGGGTGGGTTCTCTTTTCTTTTTCCTTTGCAGTTTTGTTCATCGCCCAGCTCCTGAGCCTTTTCGTTTCCAGCGGCCTTCTTAACATCCCTTTCACCCTGGTTCCTCTTGCCCGACTTTTGTCCATTTTGTCTCTGGCCTTAGGCATTTATTTCATGAAAAAAATTCTGAGTTGATTTCTGAAGGACAGAGGTCTCCTTATCAAAGATATTGCTGGATGTATGGTCGAACTCCCTTAATTCAGGAGATAAGTCAAACTCCGTGTTCGGACAGACTACCATCTAAAGACGCCCCAGTCCGGGCCGGCGCTTCGGTTGGGTGGAGCGTCCACTTCGATTTTTGAGAGCAAGAGTTAAGTATTCGGATTTCATTGTCGATAAAGTAATTAACCGATTTTTTGGGCTTTTTGCGCAACTTCTGTGTCTTAAAAGAGGTTTATCCCAGGCTCGTCGTGCGTTTACGTCCCGCTTTTGGCGGGATGCGGAGTGAGAACTCGATCGGACGGAGGGGTCACCGCAAAGAGCGGAGATGGACTCTTTATTCTCGCGGCACAAGAGGACTTTTATGCCTAAGAGCGTGGAGTTGGAAGAAAGAATCGAAAAGTGCGAAGAGATTCTGGCACAAGATCCGGACTCATTCATATTTGCGGCTCTCTCCGATGCCTATCGGAAAAAGGGGGAACTAGCCAAAGCTTTCAGTATCTGTAATAGAGGGCTGAGACTTCATCCGGATTACGGTCCCGGACATCTGGTGATGGCTAAGATAAACATGGAGCGAGGAATGTACGCCGAGGCGGAAAAGGAGCTCTCCTCGGCCATTCAGGCCGACGGAAAAACCAGAGCCACAGAGCTGTTTCTGGCACAATTACTTATGAAGAGGAGGCAGCTAAAAGATGCAAAAGCAGTTTTGGAGAGACTGAAGGCTACGGATCCTGAGAACCAACTGATAAAGAATCTCCTAAACCAGCTCAAGGAGGAGGCCAGCTTGGGCCCGGCACCAGTTGAGAGTGTGATGGCCAAAGAGCGCTGGCAGATAGAGAAGATAGTGGATTTTAAGGATGCAGTGGATTATCTGAAGCTGTTGCCTTTCGTGTTGGGAGCTTTGGTGGTGGGACAAGATGGCTTGGTGGTCGAGGAAAAGCTCAATCCCCAGCTAAATCGAGAGATGCTGGGAGCTGTCGCCATCACCGTATTCAAGTGTGCGGAGAAGGGAATGTCAAGGATAGGCTTTGGGGAATTAGAGCAGATTTTAGTGGAGATCGAAAAACTCAAGCTGTGGGTAATAGGGTTTGGGGAGTATAGATTTGCATTGTGTTGTTCGGCTGAGGTGAACCTGGGTGCTTTAAAGATTCGGATGACCGAATTACTTGAGCATATGGAAGGTATCCTTCAGAACTCTAATGAACTTGGAGCAAGATAACGATGAAGAAGGCGAGTCCAGACTACAGAGGCGAGATAAGGGGCGTGCTCCTGCTATCCCTGTTCATCATGGTGGTTCCCTTGGTTTTTTTCCCGAAGGACTTCGGGCTCAGGATGGATATGCCCTTTTCGCTGCTCTCCGCCTTTGAGTTGGGCTGGTATGTAGTGATCTCATTGGTTTTATTTTCAAGAGCATCAGTACTTCGGGTTCTCTCTTTTGCTTTTTTGATGTTGTTCTATCGATTTTCTGTGGGGATCGGATTTGGCCTTTTTCTGGTGGTCATGTTCTCTCTGGATTTGTCCTTTTCTTTGAAGTCGGGAATCTATCAGTATCTGCCTTCCGTCCTGTTACAGGTGTTGATGTCGCCCTTTATTCTCAAGTCCTCCTTTGAGATGCTCATGAAGAAGCGAGGCAGGCGACAAAAGGTCTCCGAAAGTCCTAAAGAGACAATCCCAGAAAGTCCTTCACCCTTTTTCCAGACCGAAATACCAAAACCCGGGGGGGATCAAATGAAGCTAACATCTTCCGTCCAAGAGAAGAATAGAGCACAGAGTGCGGATATGGAGAGTGCCTTAAACTATCTGCGAGAATATTCTGGAGTGAAGGGGGCAATTCTGGTCGATAATGAAGGCTTGGTAGTGGCCTGTGACGGATCATCCGACTCAGACCCGGAGACCTTCGCTTCCCTGGCAGTGAGCTTAAAAAAGGCCAACAATCTTTTCCTGAAGAGGATAAACGAAAAAGAGCTTGAACGGATCGGAATTCATACTCCAGATCTGTGGATAAGTTTGAACCAAATTCTAAGCTTCACTTTAGTTATCGTGGCCGATTGCCATACGGACGAGCTTCTCTCGGTGAGAATCTCTCAGGCCACAGCGATGATAAAGAAGCATTTGGAGCAAAGATACAATCAGGAGATCTTAAAAGGTGTGGAGGACTGAAATGTATGAAATACTGGAAGAGCTAAACAAGACCACGGGAGTCACCGGCAGCATGATAGTGGGACAGGATGGCATCGTCATCGCGGCTGATTTGACCACCCAGCTTCAGGATGAAGCAGTAGGCGCCCTGGCCGCCTCTATCGTGGATACCGTCCAGAAGTCGATGGGTCGTCTTTCCCATGAGGCTCTAAAACAGGTAACCGTCGAGGCTGCCGATGGTAAGTTATTCTTGACCGACGTGGGGATGGGAATCCTGGCGGTCACCACCGATCCTCAGGTGAACGTGGGGTTGATCCGCCTGGAGATAAAAAATGCTGCGGAGAAGGTGAGGTCTGCCCAGAAGAGCACCTTAGGCGCGCAAAAATAACAAAGCGGAACGAAAAATGGTGTCCATAAATTATGCCTTTAAGGAGATTTGCTGCAAAATAGTCTTCTATGGTCCAGGGCTCTCGGGCAAAACCACCAATTTACAGTACGTTCACAAGAAAATGCCTTCCCCCACCAGAGGGGAGCTTATCTCCTTGGCCACTGATCAGGACAGAACCTTATACTTTGATTTTCTTCCTGTGGACATCGGCAGAATCAATGGGTTTTCGGTGAAGTTTCAGCTATATACGGTTCCCGGCCAGGTTTATTACAATGCCACCCGAAAACTGGTCTTGAGAGGTGTGGACGGCCTGGTTTTTGTGGCCGACTCACAGCGATCCAAGATGGACGAAAACATAGAAAGCTTCCAGAACCTGACCGAGAATCTGAGTGAGTATAGATACGAGATAGACAACTTGCCCTTAGCGTTTCAGTATAACAAAAGGGACCTTTCTGACATCTCCTCGGTTGAGGAACTGGAGAGGTTTTTGAACCCCGACGGCCTTCCTCATTTTGAGGCGGTGGCAAAAGACGGTGTGGGGGTTTTCGACACGCTGAGATGCATAAGCAAATTGGTTTTGGATCTGGCCAAAGGGAAGAAAGTGGTGCCGGAAAGGGAGGTTCCAGCCAAAGAGATGGTAATGGCTGAATCGCAACCTGCTAGGCCGGACAGGACAGCTGCATCAGAGGATTTGAACACACGCGCCTCGGTGAGTCCTCTTCCAGAGAACTCGGATCTTGCGGAAATAAAAGAAAGCGAGGCGGTCGGGCAGGAAAGCATTCCCGACGCTTCGGAAGAGGAACCAGTTTCTGCCGATCCATACGGGGGCCCGTCGGGGCGGAGGAACGAGCAAATGTCCTCGTCTGAGGAGCCCCTGTCCGCTCCGCATCAAACGGAGCATGAAGCTCCCCTTACGGAAAAAAGAGAGGAGCCGGAGGCAGAAGAAGAAAGGATGGCAACCGGGGGGTTAAACCACGGCCAGCGGGAGAAAGCAGTTGAGAGCGCGCAATCCCAGCCGAACATTGAGGAAAGTCCCACCATAATAAGCTGGTCAGCCGCCAGGCAGAAAGAGGAATCTGAGCCCAAGAGATTCTTCCTGTGGCGTTTCTTTGAAAAGCTCTTAAATGGATAGACCGGAGGTGCCAAATTGGGACAAGATCATCTTGTAATCTATGAAGAGGAAATCGCGAAGATAGAGAAGACTCTGAGCCAGTTGATCAAGAACTCTCAGGCCAAGTGTGCCCTGTTGGTGGACAAAGATGGTCATTTGATCACTCGTCAAGGTTTCACTCACTCTCTGGATACCACCGCTTTGGCTGCGCTTCTAGCCGGAAGCTTTGCCTCCACCAGAGAGATCGCACGTCTGGTCGGTGAGCCGGAGTTCTCTGTTCTTTTCCATCAAGGGAAGAAAGATCACATCCACATCTGTTTGGTGGGGGAACGGAGCATCCTGGTGGTAATCTTCGATGATCGAACCACCATCGGTCTGGTCAGACTCTATGCCAAGCAGACCTCGGAGGAGTTAACAACCATTCTGGCATGTTCCACCAAGGAGAAAAGGGATAGAAGAAGCCAGATGACTCCGGATTTTTCCGCTTCGCTTGAAAGTAAGCTCGACGATATCTTCAGCGATTAACAACCAGGCCGACAAGGCTATCGAATTTTCAGGAGCGAATCTGACTTCCGGGAGGAGAGAGAGATTGTTCTCAAAAGGGCCAAAGAAGCCGGTGCCAATCAGAAGCCGGGTTTTTTTAAGATGGCTCACTTGGGGTCCCTTCCGTGCCAGCCTAAGTCGTTTTCGAGGAACGCCGTTTCTTCCATGAAAGAAGAAAGTTTTCGGTGAAACCATCAAACTGCAGATATCAAGCGGTGATAAGCGATGTCACATGAACTGGGAGAGATGCTGGTCAAGGCAGGCAAGATTACGGATGATCAGCTCACCAAAGCCCTGGAACTTCAGAAGAAAAGCGATGAGAAGTTAGGACCGGTTTTGGTGCAGATGGGAGCCATCTCAGATGAGGACGAGCTTTCCGAATTCATCGGGAGACAGCTGAACATCGGGGCTTTGAGACTCTCTGACATCGAGTTGAATCCCGACGTGGTGAAGATGATCCCTCTGGACATCGCACGAAAATTCAACGTCATAGCCATCACCAAGCTGGGCAAGACCCTGGTGGTGGCTATCTCCGATCCCAACAACATCTATGTCCTTGACGCCATAAAGTTCATTACCGGCTACAACGTGCAGCCGGTGATAAGTCCGGAGAAAGCCATCCAGAAATCCATCGATACCTATTACAGAGACGCCGGAGGCATCGACCAGATTTTGAAGGGGATGAAGGAGGAAGGACTGGAGATCATTGAGCAGAGCGAAGAAACCCTGAATGAACAGGACCTAAGATCACAGGTTCAGGACAAGCCTCTGGTTAAACTGGTGGATTCCATCGTTGCCGATGCCATCAAGAGAGGGTGTTCGGATATTCACATAGAAACTTACGAGAAGAGGATAAGGGTCAGATACAGATTGGACGGGAAACTGCAGGAGATGTCTCCCTTGCCCTTCAAATATAGAGCGGCGATAGTCTCCCGGGTCAAGATCATGGCAGATCTGGACATCTCCGAAAGAAGGCTTCCCCAGGACGGGAGGATAAAGGTGAAGTTCGGGGATCGGGCCGTAGACTTGAGGGTTTCCGTGTTGCCCACCATGTTCGGTGAGAAGGTGGTGATGCGTATTTTGGATCGGGGAAGCGTCAACGTGGATCTGACCCGGCTGGGCTTCTCGGAATCTTCTCTAGAAGAGTTCGCCAAGAGCATACGTTTTCCTTACGGCATGATTCTGGTCACCGGCCCTACGGGCAGCGGGAAGACCACCACCTTATATTCCGCACTGAAGCAGGTCAACAGCCCGGACATTAACATCATGACTGCCGAAGATCCGGTGGAGTTCTATTTCGAGGGAATGAACCAAGTCCAGGTGAAAAGCGAGATCGGCCTGACCTTTGCCTCCTCCTTGAGGTCATTCTTGAGGCAGGACCCTGATGTGATCATGGTGGGGGAAATAAGGGACGAGGAGACGGCAGACATGGCAGTGAGAGCTGCCTTGACCGGGCATTTGGTCTTTTCCACTCTGCACACCAATGATGCTCCCAGCACCATAGACCGATTGATGGATATGGAGGTTCCTAATTACCTGGTGGCCTCCTGTGTCAAGCTGGTCATGGCCCAAAGGATGGTTCGCAAAATCTGTCCCAACTGCAAGACAGAAGCAAAGGTGCCACGAGAAACCTTACAGATGTTGGGGATTCCTGAAGGTGAGATCCAGAAAGTCAAAGTCTACGAAGGAAGAGGGTGTGCTGAATGTAATAACACCGGCTTTTCAGGAAGAACTGGAATTTTCGAAGTTATGCCCATTTCTCCGGAGATCGAGAGGATGATAATATCCAAAGCCTCCAGCCCAGACATAAGGCAGCAGGCCATGGGAGAGGGAATGCTGACCTTGAGGGCGGCAGCCTTGGAGAAAGTGAAGAAGGGTATCACCACGGTAAGTGAGGTGCTGGCAGTGACAGCAGCATGATTACGTGATCCGGGAGAAAATCGAAGCGGGGGAAACTAGTTTGGTTACCTGGTTTTGTCGCAGACAGGGACTTTCTTTAGGGAAAAACGAAGGTCTTGGGGTGCGCCTGAGATGAGACGACTTGGAGTGCCGGAGCTTTCAGATTGACCTCTTCGGGGCATTCCTGTGGAGACCTGGATGCAACCAGGTCCATGATGTTCAAACGAGCGTAGAGAAGGTTCAAGTGTTCCGCTTTCGGGGTCGATAGAATATTAAGAAGCCTGTTCGGAGGAACAAACTTGAGAGGAGACATCTGAGATGGTCACTTTGCGAGAATTGTTGGAGATAATGGTGAAGAAGAATGCCTCTGATCTTCATCTAACCGTGGGTTCTCCTCCTCAACTGAGAATAGATGGGAAATTGGTCAAAACGGAATTTGACCTCTTGGGCGCAGAGGATACGAAAAAATTGGCCTACAGCATAATGAGCGAAAAACAGAGGCAGAAGTTCGAGGAAAAAAGCGAGTTGGATCTCTCCTTTGGGATTGAGCAGCTGAGCAGATTCAGATGCAATGTCTTTATGCAGAGGGGCAACTTGGCTGTGGCCCTAAGGCAGATTCCCTTCAGGATACCGAGCTTTGAGGAACTGGGCATCCCCAAGCCCGTGGTGGAGCTGGCCAATCTGCCTCGCGGTCTGGCTCTGATAACCGGTCCCACCGGAAGCGGAAAATCCACCACCCTGGCGGCCCTCATCAACAAAATCAACCAGGAAAGGCATTGTCACATCTTGACCGTTGAGGATCCTATCGAGTATCTCCACCGACATAATTCTTCTCTCATCAACCAAAGAGAAGTTTATGCCGACACCTCATCCTTTGCCAGCGCTCTTAAATATGCATTAAGAGAAGATCCGGATGTAGTTTTGATCGGAGAGATGAGGGATCTGGAGACCATGGATGCGGCCCTAAACATCTCGGAAACCGGGCATCTGGCTTTTGCCACGCTGCACACCAACTCCTGCGCGGAGTCAATCAACAGAATCATAGATGTTTTTCCAACCAATCAACAGGAGCAAATCCGGGTCACCGTATCTTTCGTCCTGCAGGCGGTAATAAGCCAACAGCTCATACCCAAGGTGGGCGGCGGCAGGGCCTTGGCCTTGGAGATAATGGTCTGTACTCCAGCCATCAGAGCTCTGGTCCGAGACGACAAGATCCATCAGATCTACGGTTTGATGCAAGCCGGTCAGAAATATGGAATGAGGACCATGAATCAGTCTTTGGGCGAGCTTTATCTCAAGCACAAAATCACTTTAGGGGATGCCATGGGGAGAAGCTCAAATCCCCAGGAGTTGAATGAGCTTTTAGTCAGGAAATCTGAGGTGGCCAAGTTTGACGGGAGATGATGACAGTATGATAAGACCCAGAGGCTGCATTTTTGGGCATGGGGGCTGGAAAGACAGGACTTGGGGATAAGGAAGATATCTTCCTCCAAGGGAATTCATTGGAAGGAGGTCGAGGTTGCCAGTTTTCACATATAAGGGAAAAACATTGGCGGGGACTTTGGTCTCCGGCGAACTGAAGGCGAAAAACAGGGGAGATCTGGAAAGGGTTTTGAGAGGCAAAAAGATTCTGGTAACTTCACTCTCCACCAGGCCTTCCCAGATAAATCTTAGAATTGGAACCGGGATCAAGAAGGTTCACATCTCCCGATTCACCAGGCAGTTTGCAACCATGATCGGAGCCGGACTTCCCATGGTCCAATGCTTGGAGATTCTGTCCCAACAGATGGAATCGGCGGCGCTGAGACGGATAGTCGGAGAGGTGAAGGAAAGCGTGCAGGCTGGAACCACTCTGGCAGAGGCTTTGTCCCGGCACAAGAAAGTGTTTGACGATCTTTATGTTAACATGGTGGATGCGGGGGAGATTGGGGGAGCTTTGGATACCATCCTGGTCCGATTAGCCGTTTACCGGGAGAAAGCAGACGCCTTGGTCAGAAAGGTTAAAGGTGCCATGGTCTATCCGGTTGTGGTCATGACCGTAGCCATCGGGGTGACTTTTATAATGTTGACCTATATCGTTCCCATCTTCGCCAAGATGTTCGAGGGCCTGGGTGCGGAGCTCCCCGCCCCGACTCAGTTTGTCCTCTCCTTGAGCGCTTTCCTGAGAGCTAATATCCTCACCGGAGTGGGATTGCTGATAGCCCTGCTCATCGGCTACAGATACTATTCCAAGACTTCAAACGGCAGATTGAACATTGACCGGGCGAAACTAAGGTTGCCGCTTCTGGGCGATCTGATCCGAAAGACCGCCGTGGCCCGATTCTCACGTACCTTGGCCACTTTGATCTCCTCCGGAGTCTCGATTTTGGATGCGCTGGACATTACCGCCCGCACCTCCGGCAACCGGGTGATTCACGACGCCATCAAGAAGTCGGTTGTGTCCATAGCAGAGGGAGAGACCATAACCCAGCCTCTAAAGGTGTCCAAGGTCTTTCCCCCCATGGTGATCCAGATGATCTCGGTGGGAGAGAAAACCGGAGGTTTAGATGAGATGTTGACCAAGGTTGCCGATTTTTATGATGAAGAGGTGGACGCAGCGGTTGCGGCTTTGACCTCCGTTATCGAACCGATCATCATTGTCTTCATGGGAATAGTAATAGGAGGAATTCTGATAGCCATGTATCTTCCCATGTTCGACATAATCGGGAAGATAAGCTAAAGCCCACAGGAGTCGATTACCTTGTCTTGACTGGTCCGGCTTCCGAATACAGGACGGCCTTTTCAAATACACACCACTGTCCGAGACGGGTCTCCGTCAGGTTTCTTGGCAGTGGTGTAAGTTTTTGCTAATTTGTTCGGCGAGATTGTAGGATATTTGGTTCATAAACCGGGCACCGCCAAAGTTCCTCAGGTTACCGAAATTCAGAACTTAGGAAACCAGACTGGAGATTTTCACATCACTCTTGTGGGAACATCATGTCTTTGAATGTCGAATCTATTAGACAATTGCAGAGCCAAGAATCAAGTGGTTTCTCAGGTCTGAAGCTCTTATCCGCCTGTGTTCCCCTTATCCGAACTAGACCAATGAAGATGCAAGGTCAGAGAACATGAAAGTGGACGCCAAACACGCTGAGCAGATACTTCTTAAGGTGCCGTGGCTCCTTTTGTCCCGCCTCTTCGTTTTCTTGCTCTTACTGGGCATAGTGGTTTTCTTCCTTAAGGTTCCAGAGTCGCGGGTTG
>Ga0315541_1003239_pt1 | contig 12738 bp, 14 predicted proteins | sample SalMarSW160190MG_FD_203095 | JGI IMG/M metagenome (GOLD analysis project Ga0315541, IMG submission 203095) | Salt marsh sediment microbial communities from the Plum Island Ecosystem LTER, Massachusetts, United States - Salt Marsh Sediment SW1601-190 ...
ACAGCAGGTCAGACAGATGGGGCCGCTGAGCCAGATTCTTGGCATGGTGCCCGGGATGGGCAGGTTGGCCCAGGACATATCGCCTGATGTCACTGATCGACAGTTCAAGCATATTGAGGCGATCGTCCTTTCGATGACGCCGGAGGAGCGGCGTAACCCTCGCATACTCAATGCCAGCCGCAAGAAGCGCATCGCTCGCGGCAGCGGCACGACGGTGCAGGAGGTGAATGCGCTGTTGAAGCAGTTCCGCCAGATGCAGCGGATGATGAAGCAATTGGGGAAGGGGAAGGGGGGCATGCGGGGGTTGATGCGGGTGTTGGGGTAGGTTGCAAGAAGCAAGAGGCAGGAAGCAGGAGGCAGGGATGGAAGCGTATGAATTTCAGGCCCGGGTAGCACCTGATGGGAGACTGGTTGTGCCAGAAGCTTTCGCCCCCAAGTTGTTGCAGCAACCGGTTGTTCGGGTGATTGTTTTGCTTGGCGAACCGCCAGGAATGTGCGAAGAGCGGGCCTGGTCACGCCTGACGGCCAAGTAATTCTTTGCTGGCTATAGATACTGACGCGATCTACAATCAACCTGAGTGAGCGATGAAACGCTACCAGCCGGGCGAGATTGTTTTGTTGCTGTTTCCTTTCACAGATATGGGAGGGGCGAAGCGCCGTCCGGCGCTGGTACTGCTGGATACTGGAGACATCGATATCGTGGTTGCACGGGTGCTGTTGGTTAGATAAGGGTGATTTCGATGAGCGATATTTTGAGGCCCTGCGTTTTCCCCAATCTACCAAACACAACGACAGGAGGAATATGGTCAAAATGCGATTGCGGCGCGTAGGCGCCAAGAAGCAACCCAGTTACCGGGTAGTAGTGGCCGATGCGCGGTCTCCCCGCGATGGACGGTTCATCGAGACTATCGGCTTCTACAACCCGCGCACTGAACCGGAAACAGTGACGATCAAAGAAGGCCGGGCGTTGCACTGGTTGAACGTCGGGGCGCAACCCACTAAGGCAGTGGCCCGGTTGCTGAAGAAGCAGGGTACACTGGCCCGCTTCGAGCGGCTTAAGCAGGGCGAGTCCCTGGAAACGCTGGTGACCGAGGCGGAGGAAGCGGCCCAGGCTGTGCCGGAGATTAGCCCCAGGACCCGCCGGGAACATGCAATGCCTGTGGCGGAAGAACCGGCTGTAGAGCCAGAAACGGCGCTTCCTGAGGCCGAAGGTGAGGCTGAGGAGGTAGGGACAGAAGAGATAGAAGAATAGTCATTTCCTGTCGCAGTGGAATTCTGCTCCTCCACTGCGTCTCCGTACCGTTCACAGCATCCGCGACAACGGATTTCTCTACGTCTACTTCAAGAAGGAGGAGCAACAATGGCTTCGATGAAAGATTTGGTTGAATTCATTGCCAAGTCACTGGTGGACGATCCGTCCCAGGTGTACGTCTCCGAGATTGAGGGCGAGAACTCGGTGATCCTGGAACTGCGGGTCGGCCCGGAGGACATGGGCCGCATGATCGGCAAGGGTGGGCGTACAGTGAACGCCATACGCACGCTCATCCGGGTGCTCGCTGCCAAGCAGGGGAAGCGGGTCACCCTCGAAATCGTCTAAGCACCGATGGGTGCTGCGATACAACGCGATGGTGGGGGGCTCAGGGGGAGCGCGAATGCCTGAGCCCTGCTACTTAGTGGTCGGGCGAGTATTGCGGCCGCACGGCGTACGGGGTGAGCTGCGCGTCGAAATCATCACCGACTACCCCGAGCGTCTGGGGCAGTACACCGATTTTTACCTGGCCTCCCCTGATTCCCCCGAAGCGGTGCAGCGCTATCCGGTAGAAAAGTTGCGCCAGCACGGAGGAGCGTTATTACTGAAATTGGGCGGTTGCGACGACCGGAACAGTGCTGATGAGCTGCGTGGCATGCTCGTGCAGATACCGATCGAGGAGGCCGTGCCGCTTGAGGAAGGGGAGTATTATCATTTTCAACTCATCGGCGTGAGGGTGGAGACGGAGAGCGGCGAGTGGCTGGGCCAGGTAGTCAAAGTGCTGGAGACTGGAGCCAACGACGTTTACGTCGTGCGTGGACCGTGGGGCGAGGTGCTCTTGCCAGCCGTGGATAACGTGGTACTTGAACTCGACCTGGAGTCGAAGCGGATGGTGGTGCACCTGCTGCCGGGCATGTTGGCAGAGGACGAGGGATGAACGACCTGCGTTACTGGGTAGGGTTCAACATTGTGCGTGGTATCGGCCCGACACGGCTACGGGCACTGCTTGACTACTTCGGGGACGTGGAACGAGCCTGGCATGCCCCGGCCGAGGAACTGTGTAGCGCAGGGCTGGATCGCCGCTCGCTGCAGAACCTGCTGGCGGCCCGGGCTGCGCTCGATCTGGACCGGGAGTTGCAGCAGATCGCCGCTGTTGGCGCGCAAGTGCTCACGTGGGAAAGCCCCGGCTATCCCCGCCTGCTTCGCGAAATCGCCGACCCGCCGCCTGTGCTTTATGTCAAGGGTGCAATAACGGAGGAGGATGCCTGGGCGGTGGCAGTCGTCGGCACGCGGCGGGCTTCGGCCTACGGACGGCAAGTGACCCGCCAACTGACCACTGCGCTAGCGCGCAGTGGTATCACCGTCGTCAGCGGCTTGGCGCGAGGGATTGATGGCGAGGCACACCGAGCGGCACTTCAGGCTGGGGGCCGTACCATTGCCGTGCTGGGCTGCGGCATTGACCGAATCTACCCGCCGGAGCACCGCAAGTTGGCCGGGGAAATCATCGCACGGGGGGCGCTGGTCAGCGACTACCCACTGCGTACGCCGCCAGAGGGACCCAACTTTCCACCCCGCAACCGCATCATCAGCGGACTCAGCTTGGGCGTACTCGTCACCGAGGCGGGAGTACGGAGCGGGGCACTAATCACCGCCGGCTACGCAGGCGAGCAAGGGCGGGATGTCTTCGCTGTGCCAGGCTCTATTCTGATGCGCGGCAGCGCCGGTACCAACGCGCTTATCCAGGATGGGGCTAAGGTCGTGCTCCGCCCGGAGGACATCCTGGAGGAACTGAACCTGACGATGGTAACCGAGCAGGCGGAAGCACGTCAGGTGCTCCCGGCCGACGAGACGGAGGCGGCGCTGTTGGCCCACCTTTCGGCGGAGCCGACCCACGTGGACGAACTGCGGCGGCAGGTGGGACTGCCAATCGCGCAGGTGACCAGCACGCTGGCGCTGATGGAGTTGAAGGGGATGGTGCGCCAGATGGGCGGGATGAAATACGTCGTGGCCCGCGAGCCAGGCGTAGAGTACGTGGTAGAGTGAAACGTGATTCGTGAAACGTGAGAGGGTTACGTTTCACGTTTCGCGTTTTACGTCTTGCGTTTCGATCAGCCGATTGCTCGTGTTGTTAGTGAGGAAGAGAGTGGCATCATTCTTCGCGTTGATTATGGCCGGGGGGGTCGGGACGCGACTGTGGCCCCTCAGCCGTCGCAATCGTCCCAAGCAATCACTCAAGCTGGTCGGGGAGCGCACTATGTTCGAGCACGCGGTGGGCCGGCTCGCTCCCCTATTCCAACCGGAGCAGATTTTCGTCGTCGCGGGTGCCGAGCACGTAGCATCCCTGGCAGCGCAAGCACCGGAACTGCCGCCGGAGAATTTCATCGTCGAACCGGAGGGCCGTGGTACTGCTCCTTGCATCGGGCTGGGGGCGATCCACCTTCGCCAGCAGGACCCAGAGGCAATTATGGCGGTGCTCACCGCCGATCACTTCATCGCCGACACAGCGCGCTTCTGCCAGGTGCTGGCAGCAGCGGCATTGGTCGCTGAAGAGGGCCACCTGGTCACGCTGGGCATCACGCCTTTGTTTCCCTCAACCGGCTTCGGCTACGTTGAGCAGGGGGAGCGCCTGGGCACGGTGGAGGGCTTTCAGGTCTTCCACGCCGAGCGATTCACTGAGAAGCCAAGCCTGGAAACGGCGCTTCATATGGTCGAGAGTGGCGAGTACTCGTGGAACAGCGGCATGTTCATCTGGCGGGTGGATCGCATCCTGGAGGAGTTCCAGCGTCAGATGCCCGAGTGTTATGTGCAACTGGCGGAGGTAGAAGCGGCGCTGGATACACCTGGTTATGAGCCGACGCTGAGCCGCGTCTGGCCCCAGGTCGCCAGGCAGACAATTGACTACGGCGTGATGGAGGGTGCTGAGGACGTGGTCGTCATCCCGGTGGACATCGGCTGGTCGGACGTGGGCAGTTGGGATAGCCTTTCGGAGTTGCTGCCGGCCGACAAGGAAGGGAACATCGTCGTCGGCCCACACATGGGGATTGATACGCGGGACACGCTGGTTTTCGGCGGGAAGCGGCTCATCGCTACCATTGGACTGGAAGGGATGGTGATCGTGGATACGGAGGATGCTCTGTTGGTCTGTCCCAGGGAACGAGAGCAGGAGGTGCGGGCGATTGTGAGGCGGCTGAAGGAGGATGGGCGCAGCGAATGGCTGTAAGCCTGGACGACTTCGACCCCTACGTAGTCGCCGACCACGACATCACCGAAGAGGATCTCGACCGGGTGGTGCGCTACCTGCGGCTGTTACAGGGCCCTGACACACTTGCATTAGAGGACATTGCTCTGGGTGGCTACTACGGCACCAGCGCGCTCTTGCACGAGGTGGTAGAACTAGACATCCTGTTGGAGCGGGAGCCGGGGCTGTTGGAGATGGATCGGGATGCCATCCTGGCTTTCTGGCACGCCAATGAGGATGTACACACCAGAGCGCTGGCAATCGAGTACAGGTATCTGGGCGACGTAATTCAGTGCCTGTTCAATGTAACGGTGGGCATCGGAGCCCTGATCGTAGCCAATGCATCGGATTGGGATCTGGAGCTCCTGGTTGAGTCGGACGTAGAGATCCCGCTGTTCAAGCCCGACGATGAGCAGGTCAGGCGGGCCTCGGATCTACTGGCCCGCTTACAGGCCGTGAATAGGGAGGGGGTAATATGGAGACGAGATTCCGACTGTTGGAAAAGTGGTTCAGGGACGAGGGGCGCTGGCAGGTCTGGGGGACGGTATATGAGAATTGCGACCCTGAGTCCCGGGGTCAGACGCTGCTGCTCCGTACCATTCCCGACGATGATCGCCGCACAGCACGCTTTTTCAGCGCTCGCATTCGTGAACTTTCCCCTGGTATCGAGGAGGCCGAACGTCTCATAGACGAGTCCTACCCCATTCGTTTCCGCGTCCTCCCCGAGATTCGTACCGTAGAGGGCGCGAGCCACCGCGAGATACGCGCCCGGCTGTGGGACATCATCTTCGAGGAGATGGAGGAGCGGAGAGCGAAACATCGGGTAGAATACCCCGTGCTTGAGCCAGCCTACGTGGCGCTGCGCGAAGGATCAGAGGATAAAGACTGAGGCTGACATGCAAGCCTATTGTATGAAGTGTAAAACCAAGCGCGAGATGCAAGACCCCCAGCCGGTGTTCACCGGCAATGGGACGCCGGCCACGCGGGGGGTCTGCCCGGAGTGTGGCACCAAGATGTTCAGGATGGGCCGTACCCCGGCCCACGAAGGGCTCGATCCGGAAGAACACACCGTTATCTCCAAAGCCAGAGCCGAACTGGCGAAAAAGCCTAAAATGGTGATCGTCGAGTCCCCGGCCAAGGCACGCACGGTGGGTCGTTTCCTGGGGAAGAAGTACACGGTGCGGGCCTCGGTGGGGCACGTGCGCGACCTGCCTTCCAACCGGATGGGGGTAGACATTGACGATGATTTCCGGCCCCACTACGTCATCTCCGCCAAGCGCCAGGACGTGGTACGGGAACTGCGAGCGGACGTCAGGAACTCGTCCGAGATCTACCTGGCGACCGACCCAGACCGGGAGGGCGAGGCCATCTCCTGGCATTTGACTCAGGCGCTCAAGTCGGCCATCGGGCAGCGGCCGGTGCACCGCGTGGAGTTCCACGAGATCACCAACGATGCCATCGAGCACGCCTTTGCCCACCCGCGTAAGATTGACATGCAGCGGGTGGATGCACAGCAGGCGCGGCGCATCCTGGACCGGCTCGTCGGCTATACGCTCAGTCCGCTCCTGCGCGACAAAATGGGGCGGCGCGGACTTTCCGCCGGCCGGGTACAGTCGGTGGCCGTGCGGCTGGTGGTCGAGCGGGAGCGGGAAATCGAAGCCTTCGTGCCGGTCGAATACTGGTCCATCGAAGCGGAGTTGGCCAAACGCTCCCCCCCCTCACTCCCCCGCATAGGAGGGGGCAGGGGGGAGGTGCGCAGTTTCATCGCCAGGCTGCACCGCATTCGAGGGAAGGAGTTGGAACTCCACAGCGAGGCCGATGTACAAACCGTCGTGACCGAACTGGAGAAGTCTGCTTACACCGTGGCGAAGGTGAAAGAGGGACAGCGGCGACGCAGGCCCGCAGCTCCCTACACTACCAGCACGATGCAGCAGGAGGCCTCCCGTCGGCTGGGGTTCACGGCCCGGCGCACGATGCGCTTCGCCCAGCAACTGTACGAAGGGATAGACCTGGGAGACGGGCCGGTCGGTCTGATCACCTACATGCGTACCGACAGCACCAACGTCGCCGAGCAAGCACAGAAGGAGGCCAGGGAATTCATCCTGGAGAAGTACGGCGAGGAGTTCGTGCCTGCCAAGCCACCGCGCTACAAGACGCAGGCCAAGCGGGCTGAGGAAGCCCACGAGGCCATCCGCCCCACCAGCGTCTTACGCACGCCCAAGTCTCTAAAGCCATACCTGGATCGGAACCAGTACCGGCTGTACCAACTGATTTGGCATCGCTTCGTCGCCAGCCAGATGGCGCCGGCGGTGTACGACACCATCTCCGTGGATATCCTGGCTGGCCTTCCCCCCAATGGGGGGGAGGTGGAAGGGGGGGATAAGCCTTACCTCTTCCGCGCCAGCGGTTCCAGCCTGCGCTTCAAGGGCTTCCTGGCCGTGTACGAGGAGGCGAAGGACGAAGATACCAAGGCCGAGGAGGAGCGCAAGCGGGAGGAGATACCGCCGCTGACGGTGGATGAAATCCTCGACCTGGTACGATTGCTGCCGGATCAACATTTCACCCAGCCCCCGCCCCGCTACAGTGAGGCGACCCTGGTGAGGGCATTGGAGGAGTACGGCATCGGCCGCCCCAGCACCTACGCCCCGACCATGTCCACCATCCAGCGACGGGGATACGTCGAGCGACGCGATGGGCGATTGTACCCCACCGAAGTGGGAATCATCGTCAACGATCTGCTGGTTGAATACTTCCCGGATTACATTGACGTCGGTTTCACGGCCCAGATGGAGGAGGGCCTGGACCTGGTCGCCGGTGGCAAGCGAGAGTGGGTGCCGATGCTGCGTGACTTCTACGATCCGTTCTCCGTCACGCTGTCTCAGGCACGGGAGAAGATGCCCACCGTCCAGATGGGTGACGATCCGACCGGTGAACTGTGCCCGCAGTGTGGCCATCCGCTGATCTACAAGTACGGTCGCTTCGGCAAGTTCATCGGCTGCAGCAACTTTCCTAACTGTCGCTTCCACAAGCCGATCCTGGTCAAGACCGGTGCCAAGTGCCCGGAGTGTGGGGCCGACCTGGTGGAGAAACGGACGCGCCGTGGACGTACATTCTACGGTTGTGCCAACTACCAGGCCAACGACCCCGACTCGTGCAAATTTACCGTGTGGAAGCGGCCCTTGCCGCAGCCCTGCCCCGTGTGCGGCGGGTTGCTCACTGAGGCACGCAAGGGGTGGGCGAAATGCACCGCCTGTGAGGAGGAGGTCGAGATCGCCAGCCTTCCCCAGGTGCAGGCCGAGCCGGCAGAGGCATGATTGAATCCCAGGCATATTTGAGGGCGCGGTAACCGCGCCTCTACAGGCAATGGATATGGACAGGTTGCTGGAGCGGTTTCTGACCTATCTGCAGGCGGGCCGGAATGCCTCACCTTACACCGTCAAGAACTATGGCAACGACATCGGCCAGTTTCTGGATTACTGCAGAGCGCAGGGAGTGAGCTCGCTGGAGCAGGTGGACCGCTCGCTGCTGCGGAGTTACCTGGCGGAGCTGGATGCCGCAGGCTACGTCAAGGCCAGTATTGCACGTCGTGTGGCGGAACTACACTCCTTCGGTGATTTCCTGGTCCGGGAAGAAGTGCTGGAGCGCAATCCCTTCCGCATGGTCAGCGCCCCCCGCATCCCTAAACGGCTGCCGCAGTACCTGACGGTCGCTGAAGTGGAGGCGCTGCTGGCGGTGCCCGATACATCCACTCCACTGGGTTTGCGCAACCGGGCCATCATCGAGGTATTATACGCGGCGGGCCTGCGGGTCAGCGAGTTGGTAAGCATGGCCATGGCAGACATCGACCTGGCACAGGCCCAGGTACGTGTGGTGGGCAAGGGGAACAAAGAGCGCATCGGGTTGCTGGGACGGTCAGCGGTGCATGCGGTGCGGGCGTACCTGAAAGCAGGGCGGCCTACATTGCTGGGTCGGAGGCCGATTGACGCGCTGTGGCTCAACCACCGGGGCGGTCGCCTGACAACGCGCGGGGCGGCGCTAATACTGAGCAAGGTGGGCCAGCAGGCAGGCATCCGCACCCACGTCTCTCCTCACGTCCTGCGTCACTCCTTTGCCACGCATCTCCTGGATGGTGGCGCTGACCTACGTGTCGTGCAGGAACTGCTGGGCCACGCCAGCCTCGCCACGACCCAAATCTATACTCACGTCAGCCAGAGCCGGGCACGGGAGGTTTACATGCGGGCACATCCGCGAGCTGGGGCCTCGGATTTGCCCTAGTCGCCGCTTTATGGTAAAGTATTTGTGCGCCAATGACATTTATGGTACAATGAATGTAGTGAAATCTTCTGCAAAAAAGTCAAGCACAGACAAGGAGGGCGAAGATGGACACCATCCTGCAACTCGTTCAGCAGCGCAAGACGCTGGTAACACTGATCGGGGGTGGCGTGCTGGGGCTGCTTCTGGGGTTGGCCATCGGCTGGTGGTTGTGGCCAGTTGAGTGGACCAATTCCACGCCCGGCAACCTGCGCTCCGATTTCCAGAGCGATTACATTCTCTGGGTTGCCGAGCAATACGCGAGTACCGGCGATCGGCCCGGTGATCTGGAATGGGCACGCGCCAGGTTGGGTGCGGAGTTCTGGAAGAAAGGCCAACTCGGTGAGACGATGGAGGGGCTGGCAGGGGAGCTTGGCGGGCAGGAGGCAGTCTGCCTGCGGGCTCTGGCACAAGCCCTGGAAACCGCACCTGCAGTGTCGGAGACGAGTGGCGGGGCAGGGATTCGCTCAGTGGCACTGGTTTGCGGAGTTGCCTTGTTGGTGGTGGCGTGCGTGGGAGGGATAGTGTTCCTCGTCAGTCGCTTGAGCAAGCAACGGGCCAAGCCGGAAGCAGTCAAACAGGGTAGGGAAATAGCCAGGAGGCGCCCGCCCTCTGAAGAAGAGGTCTCATGGGGGGAGGAGGGACCACCACTGGCTCAGTTTGTCACCACATACACGCTGGGAGACGATCATTACGATCCTTCGTTTAGCATTGAGTTGGAAAGTGGCGAGTTCATGGGCGAGTGCGGCGTAGGCGTCTCAGAGACCATCGGTGTGGATGCGCCCAACAAGGTCACTGCCTTTGAGGTCTGGTTGTTCGATAAGAATGACATCCGCACCGTGACCAAAGTGCTGATGTCGGACTACGCCTTCCACGACGAGGCGCTACGCACGAAGTTGGCGTCCAAGGGGGAACCAGTGCTGACCGACGTGGGGAAGGGCATCATATTGGGGACGAAGACGCTGCGCGTGCGGGCGCGCGTCGTAGAATCAGAGTACGGGATGGGCAATCTGCCATCCAATAGTTTCTTCGAGAGGCTGACAATGGATCTGGCAATCTGGGTCATACCAGGGCAGGAGGAGACACTGCCAACGGCCGATGCTGATGCCCCCCTCATGCCGCCGACCCTGTAGGCTGACCGGATCGGCCCTGGTAGGGTTCGTAATGACGACTTTAGTCGTTCCCACCACTCAATAAGCGACTGAAGTTGCCACTACAACCCATCAAATTAGAGTTGACAAAGCACTGAATAGGCACCCTCGCCGTAGCGATGCGGCGGGGGTGTTCGCTTTGGAGGGAGCAATGCGTCGCCTGTGGTGGGCTTTTCTGCGGCTCTTTTTCAGCCTGCTTTACAATGAGTTCGCCTGGACCTATGATCTGGTGGCCTGGATAGTGTCGCTGGGGCAGTGGAATACGTGGGGACGCACGGCGATTCCGCACTTGCGCGGAGAACGCGTGCTGGAACTGGCCCACGGTCCCGGCCACCTGCTGGTAGCGATGGCAGAACAGGATCTGGCCCCGGTGGGGCTTGACCGCTCGCAGCACATGGGACGCCTGGCGCAACGGCGGTTGAGGAGAGCCGGGTTGACCATTCCCATGGTGCGGGCCCGTGCGCAGGCACTCCCCTTCTGCGATAGGTGTTTTGACGATGCCGTCACCACCTTCCCCACCGAGTTCATCCTGGACCCCGCCACGTTACGGGAGACCGCGCGTGTTCTGCAGTCAGGTGGCCGGTTGGTTATCGTTGCCTGGGCTCGCCTGAGCGAGCGCGACCCAATCTCTCATTTCATCGCGTGGCTTTATCGGGTGACAGGGCAAGATGAACCGCTCCCCGGCGAGGGTGAGGCGGTGGTAGCGGAGGCCGGGTTCGCTCCCCGTACTGTATGGAAGCGAGTCGGACGCAGCGAGGTGATGTTGATCGTGGCAGACAGACGATGATGGAGTGTGCGATGGTCTATACGGAATGATAGGCCAGTATATGAGAGCGGCTCATCATCACCAGGTCAGCCTCAGCAGGGAAGGGAGCAGGAAGTTCAATGAAGGGGAAGATGTGCGCCTCGGTGATAGGCAACAGATCGCCAGGGATAGTGCCGAGGAAGTCGCGCACGTTGGCTTCGGTGGGCATGTGGAAGTAACCCCGGCACACGGCCACTGGCGTGTAGGCCACCAGTAGTTCACGCCGTGCGAGCATGCGGATCGAAGCGCGGGTCTCAGCCGAGGCGAAGTAGATGAGTATGATTTGGGGCTTGCGAATAACGACGTGAGGACGAGAGATGGTCTTCAGCGGGCTTCCGGGCATCAGTGGTGCCATGTGAACGTCGTAGAGAGAAAGACTATCGCGGGCAGGGTCGTTGATGAAGTTGTCCACTGCTCCCACCGTTTCCAGTTGACCGCTGAATTGGAGGTGGGCGGTGAGGATCTGGACTTCGTGGCGGTAGATAGGTGGCGCTTGAAGTTCCATCGTTTGCTCCTTTGCGTGCTTTGTGGTAAAATGATTGTGCTTGGTGGGTGTAGCCTAAGGGTCAAGGCACCTGGTTGTGGCCCAGGAGATTGTGGGTTCGAATCCCACCACTCACCCCAGGCGGTGATGGCCGGACTTTGATCCGGCCTTAATTATACACCAATCGCCCCCGTAGCTCAATTGGATAGAGCGTCGGACTTCGAATCCGCAGGTTGCGCGTTCGAATCGCGCCGGGGGCGCCTGGGAAAATGCGTTAGCGTACCACGAAACGGGGGGCGCGGGTACGCGGTCTCCTGGGCGCAGTTCACCACCACCTTCAAAGGCTTTCTCAGTTGGGAACTCTATGAGCAGGACCTCAACGCCCTGGAGGAGGAGGTCGGGTACGACATCGCCAAGAAGTTTCGGGAGCGGAAGCAGGGGAATGTAGCAGCCCGGTTTCTTTCGATGACGAGCACACGTATCCGCTTCAACTTCATATTCGTGCTCATCTGGGTAGCGTTGATTGCCCATTTTGCGGCGTCACTTGCTTTCGCGTTCATCCCTGGAGACGTCTGGCGGGTTCCGGCGGTGGTTGCACTGTGCGTCCCCTTATGGCTATCGGCGCCGTCGTTCTTCGTGGGCCCTCCCTGCCGGCGTGTCGTGTGGTCGGTGTACGGAGCGATGTGGAGGCAGGTCTGGTTCTACAAGAGCGATGCTATCGCGGTGGGCGACAAGTAGCGGACCGGATTGGATGCGGTAGAACGAAGCGGCGAGCGCGTGGGCGCTCGCCGCTCTCTATGTCACTCCTACGATGCAAGTCCATCCAGCAGCGCGGCGATGCGGACGTGCTCGTCGGGGGCGTGAACGCGAGAAGCAGCGGACTCAGGGTCGCAGGTCGAGTTGTTCAATGTTCCAGAGTTCGGAGGCCTGGGTGGGGTCGGGAGCCAGGCCGATGACCAGCGTGCGAGCGAGGGTGTCTTTCAGGCGTTGGAAGAGCGGTAATACTGGCAGTCGTTTGGAGAAGATGCGCTGGGCCTCGGCGTGCCCGGCGGCGTAGCGTTCGCTGCCAGGAGGGGCCTCCAGGGCCGACAGGCAGGCGGCGTCGTATTCGTCGTCGAGGAAACCAGCGACGTTGGGCCTATCCCAGTGGCCCGCGTCGGGTATCTGGTCGCTCAGGAACATGTCGCACAGGGGGGCGGACGTGGCGGGCCAGGAGAACTGCGCCAGGTCGAATCGCCGGCCAAAGAGCATCCCTTCCGGCCCAGGGGCGAAGAGCGTCTCGGGGGGCAGGGTCTCTACACTGACCTGGACGCCGCACCCGGCCAGGTAGGTCTGGACGAGTTGGGCCGTCTGGACGCGCAGTGGGTCGCCAGTTGTGTAGTAGGTGACCTGGAACGGCGTGCCGTCGGCAATGCCAGGGATGTTGTGCGCCTCACGCACGCCGTCGCCGTCTTCGTCGTACCAGCCTGCGGTCGCCAGGAGTGTCTGTCCTGCCGCCGA
>Ga0315541_1003248_pt1 | contig 12708 bp, 11 predicted proteins | sample SalMarSW160190MG_FD_203095 | JGI IMG/M metagenome (GOLD analysis project Ga0315541, IMG submission 203095) | Salt marsh sediment microbial communities from the Plum Island Ecosystem LTER, Massachusetts, United States - Salt Marsh Sediment SW1601-190 ...
GAAGACCAAACAGGAAAAGGTCGTCATGCCAACGTACAGCGTTTTGAATGAAGATGTATACGACATTCCCCTCAAAACACAAGTAGAATTGGATATATTAGTTTCGGGCGAAATTTCTGAAACCGGCCTTCGAGCATTACTCAACAAACTATACACTTCAACAAAGGTGAAAAAAGGATTCAAGTACCATACCTCACCTACTAACATTTATATCTATGCTTTTACTTCAAAAGAAAGATTTGAGTCAGGTATGGGCCAGTGGATAGCCATGCTGCAACAAAGCCCTGGTGATGCCAAGCCAAGAATCGATATTAAGAAACGACAAATTGATCAAATTGGCGCAAAACCAGAGAAAAGATTTGGTTTGTCAGAGATACAACGAATAGATATTTGGAAAGAATCTGTTGTAGTAGAAGACAAGGCATGGCAAGAGGCAGAAAAACGATATCCATTGGATAATTTTGGACCAGATGATTTATCTAATAAGCTATTTCAAGAGCAAGCAAGGAAAATGGCAGAATTCAGAGAACGACTTGAGAGACGATATAAAAATGAGATAGCGAAAAAATATGGTTTAACATACAAACAGCTTGAAGAAATTATCAATGAGGGTGTAACTAAAGATTGGCCGTTACCAAAGTAGTGGTGGCTAAATACTAACGACTAAATACCATTAACTAAAACCAACATAATCAGTGAAATCTGTGGCTAAAAAAACTCTCTGGTATGTTGCCGGTTTGCATTTTGAATGTATGCAATGCGGAGGTTGCTGCGCCGGGCCGAGTATCGGTTATATTTGGGTAACAAGGGGAGAGATTCAACTCATTGCTGATTTTTTGAAAATTACAACGGCCGAGTTACGGCGGAAATTTTTAAAGCGTGTCGGCCTGCGGACTACTATAATTGAAGAATGCTCTACAAGGGATTGTATATTCCTGAAGGACGAAGCCGGCAAAAAAGTGTGTTTGATTTATCCGGTTCGGCCGAACCAGTGCAGGACCTGGCCTTTCTGGCCAAGCAACTTGAAAAATCCCGACACCTGGAACGAGACAGCCCAAAAATGTCCAGGTATCAATCGAGGTAAACTCTATAGCTTCGAGCAAATACAAAAAATAAAAAAGACAAAGGGAAAGCCACAGAGGCCACAGAGAACACAGAGGTAAAAAATATCCACGAATTAACACAAATAGCCACAAAGACACAAAGTCACAAAGAAAAGAGAGAATTAGTTGATTGGTTAATTAGTGATTTGTTAATGGAGTTTGGAATTGCTTTGCTTCACTTGCAATGATTTATGACTAAACTTCGTGTCCTGGAGCCTTGGTGGCAAAAGAAGAAAAAATGGTTGGAAAGTGAAAAGTAAAAGTCGGCTCCAAAAAAAAGTAGCTGAAGTCTATGGCTGGCTGGATTCGCAGATTTCAAATAACAGCGACTTGGCAGGGCGGTGTAATGTCTGCGGACAGTGTTGTGTTTTCGATAATTCTGCTTCTGAGCAGAGTTTTGACCATCGTTTATTTCTCACCACACCGGAATTGATGTATCTGACAGCGAATATAGGCGCCGAAGGCATAAAGCCGATGCTGACAAGCCGTGGTTCGACTCCGCTCACCACAAGATGTCCGTATAATATTGACGGCAAGTGCAGCGTTTATAAATATCGTTTTGTCGGTTGTAGAATTTTTTACTGTAAGGGTGATTCCGCCACACATCTGGCGGATAAAAAAGATTTCCAAAGCCGATTAAGCGAATCGGCTCTTAAAAAATTCAAATCACTCTGCGAAGAGTTCGGAATTGATTATCACTATATCGATTTAGCAACCGCACTAAACAAAACCCCCAGTAAAACTGGGGGCTAAAATTTTTGAGATTGCCGCGCCCCCTGCTTTCTTGCGAAAGCAAGAAGGGTGCTCGCAATGACATTTAATATTTGTCAATCGGTAGGGAAATGCTGTTTTGGGGGTCGCGAAGATTGATGTATTTTGCACCGCCTAAAAGCGAGCCGTACTCTTTGTAGTATCCGTAAAGCTTGGCAAGCTTTTCCTCGTCGGTAGCTTCCAGATGTTGCTGCCAGGTGCCGAATTCAGCTCCCCATATAATTTCCGTGTTGTCTTTTGTGTAAAGAAGGATATGCGGCTGGCGTTTGTTTTCCCGGCCATTGAAGTTACTTATATCTATCTGAGCGATTTCATAAAGCAGCGGCTTGTCAGGCGTGACAGATTTGTCCATTAGGGCAAGCGCTGCCAATACGGTTACAGCAGCGGCGAGGTCTTCTCTTTCAAATACCTTTCCCGCGGCAGGTGTTTTGGTCACCGAAATGCCCCTGACCTGAACAATCGGCAGATTCGGCATCGGCACAAAATCGAGCACGACTGAATCAGAATCAACGTAAAATTCACTAAAGCCGGATTTGACCATAGCCAGAGGTTTCCGCCATTGCCCGTTTATGCGGATGCTATCGTGTGTGGTTTGCACTTTTATTTTGTCCAGCCAGCCTACAGATGCCAGATTTTCTACAATTAATTGCGCGGCTTTTTCATCGAGCTCGATATACTTATAGCCAGCAGCAGCAAAAATTTTTGTTTTTAGCTCTGGAGTTACCCATCCAGGCACATCTTCCAGAACTAAAGGGCCGGTCTCGACCGGCTTGATTGACCTTACATACTTTTGAGCAAAATAAAGAGCTGCAATCACCGCTGCGACGAGACAGACCGCCGCCAGAACTTTCAAAATGCTCATTAAGCTCGGCAGGCGCAGAGCCAGCTTTTGCCTTTTCCTTTTTTGGGAGGCTCTGTATTTAAATGATATCCTTCCGGTCTTTTTTTTTGTTCGTTTTCTTCTGGCCACGGCTATCTTTTATTGCTTATCGCCCGATTGAAGGAAGATTCGGTGCTATTGTTTGCCAATGCAGCTTCGATGATTCTTACGCACAGCTTACTCATTGAAATCCCCACCTTTGCTGCTGCTTTGGGCAAAAGTGAGTGTGTAGTGAAACCCGGGATAGTATTGACCTCAAGGGCATAAGGAATTTTGTCATTGCCCAGGATAAAATCAACTCTTGCAAAATGCCGGCAGCCGAGCGTATTGAAACAAGTCAGTGCTGCTTTATTGATTTTTGCAGTCAACGTTGGGTCGTTAATCGTATCGAATAAGTATTCAGTTTGCTCATCTATATATTTTGCGTGATAATCGTAAAAACCGCTTTTGCTTCGAATCTCTATAATCGGAAGCGCCTGGTTTTCCAGAATTCCGACGGTTATCTCCCGGCCGTGGATGAATTCTTCAATCATACAATCGCCGAATTCACTTAAGCACTTCTCCGCAGCCACAATTGCTGACGTTGGATTATCTGTGATAGTAACGCCGATAGCGCTTCCCTGTTTTACCGGTTTTACAACAAACGTATCTGCCGGGGCTACGGCAGGGCCTACGCCCTGACGAGCAAGCTGGTTCAGTCTGCTTTGGAGATTTTCTTTATTGGCGGTAAATTCAATTGCCGCAGGAGTTGCTACGCCGGCTTCGGTAAAGGCCTTTTTGCTCGCTATTTTGTCAAACGCCAGCTTGCTCGCTGTTGGTGCACTGCCAGTATAGATGAGTTCTTTGTCTTCGAGTATCTGCTGAATCCGGCCGTCCTCACCGAATCTGCCGTGAAGCGCGATAAAGAACACATCAATATCGCCGTCTTCGAGGATACTTAAATTGTCCGGTTGAATATCGGCGGTTACTACATCCAGGTGAGCTTGTTGTAACGCCTGGGCGATGCATCGGCCGCTTTGAATACTGATATCGCGCTCCTCGCCTATGCCACCCATAAGAACAGCTGCTTTTAATGGTTCGGCTTTGCTCACCACAAGTTTGTTGTTTTCTGTTTTCAATTCACTGTGACTGGTTAAATGGTTATTGGTAACTGGTAACTTGTAAAATAGTTTTCATTCGACAATTGTTACTTCTCAGTTTCCTGCTTACATTTACGTAAATACTTGATATATCCATTTAGTTTCTTTAAGACCATATAGCCTACTTTCTTTAATTCATCGAGTTGTTCCAAATCAGCATAACTTTCGTCAATAGAGGTGTTAAGGTCATCTATCAATTCTTTTAATGAGCCTCTTGATTGCCTTAAAAACTGGATGTTTTCTTGATAATGGAATCTGCCGTGCCCTTCGGCAATACAGTTAGTCAAAGAAAGGGCAGCACGGCGCATCTGACTTGTTAAATTATACTTCTCATACTCTGGCAGTTCCTTAGCTAATCTATATATTTTTTTCCTGAACTCTCTTGCTGCTTTATATACCTCCAAATCTTCAAAAGTTTTATATTCGATAGTTTCTGATTCTCCTCTCATTTTTAACACCCAGAGTAGCCAATTACCAATAACTAATTACCAAGCGCTTACTTCCAGATTTCGATTTCAAGTTCCAGCTCGATATCGAACTTTTCTTTGACTCTCTGTCTCACGGCTTCTATTAATCTCATAACATCTCGGCTTTCACAGCCTTTTTGTGCGATAATGAAATTGGCGTGTTTCTCGCTGACAACGGCTTGGCCGATTTGCAGCCCTTTAAGCCCGGCCCTGTCGATCAAAGCGCCGGCAGAGACACCTCTTTGATTTTTGAATATGCAGCCGGAATTCTTTGTATTTAACGGTTGATTGTTCTTTTTATAAATCCAGATTTCCTTTATCGTTCGCATGATTTGTTCGGGGTCGGCAGAGACCAGCTGCATCTGAGCGTTCAGGATAAACTTTGCAGTGATATTTGAATTGCGGTAGTCAAACATCAATTCGGGCTTGCACTTCTCGAAGGTCTTTCCCTGGCTATCCATAAGAGTAACCGTTTCAACGGCTGCGCCAATATCTCCGAAGTTGCCTCCCGCATTCATTTTTACAGCCCCACCAACTGAGCCGGGTATGCCTGTCAGAGCCTCCAGGCCGGAAAGTCCTTTTTGCACACAGGTTAGAACCAGCTTGGCCAATTCAGCACCAGCCCAGGCGGTAACCTGCTCACCGTCGAACTGCATCTGTGCGAACTCCTCCGTTTCAAGCTTTATAACCGCCGCCCGCAGGCCCTCGTCGCTGATTAGCAGATTTGAGCCAAAGCCCAATACGTAAATCGGAATTTTGTTTTCATTGCAGCGATTGACCACTTCCCTGAGCTGTTCGACGTTTCTCGGCCTGATAAAATAATCGGCCGGACCACCCAGACCGTACCAGGTGCATTTCGCCAACGAATATTTCGTTTCAACTATTTGCTCTAAGCCACTGAATATATTCATCTGCTACCTTCCAAACGTTGCCGGCGCCCATAGTAACAACTAAGTCGCCCGGAGTTACATTTTCCTTTAGATAATCGCAAATGGCTCCAAAGCCATCAATAAAAAGCGCTTCTGTTCCGTTAGCTCGAATTTTCTCGACCAGAATTTGCGAGTTAATTTCTTTTTTGGCCGCCTGTGAATCCCTGACAAAGTAAATCTCAGGCACAATCGTTATATCGGAAAGCTTGAAGCTTTCGGAGAAGTCATTAAGCAAAAATCTTGTTCTGCTGTACTGGTGTGGCTGAAAAACACACCAGATTCGCCTCGGTTGATACCTTTGGCGTATCGCCTCTAAAGATGCCCTGATTTCAGTCGGATGATGGGCGTAATCGTCGAGGACGGTGATTTGGCGGTACCTGCCTTTTAGCATCAGCCGGCGGTCGATACCGGTAAATTCCGGCAGCAGATTGAGCACCTGTTGGGCATCCAGCCCGATGTTAACAGCCATAGCTGTTACTGCAAGGGCGTTTAGGATGTTGTGCGTGCCCGGCAGAGAAATTTTCGTCGCTCCCAACAGCTTGCTATTATGATAGACGTCAAAAACATAAAGTCCATTATTTAGCTGAAGGTCCTTAGCATAGAAATCGCAATTTTCATCGAGTCCGAAGGTTTCACATCGCAGGCTGGCGGGTAATTGCCGGATGACCTTTGCCACGTTTGCATCCCGGCCGTTGGCAATTAGGGCGCCATCCAGCATAACTGCCAGAGCAAACTGGCCGAAGGCATCAACTATTTCGTTCTCATCCTTGTAGTAGTCCAGATGGTCGGCCTCGATATTGAGTATGCAGGCGGTTCTGGGCTTTAAGTTCAAAAAGCTTCGGTCGTATTCGCAGGCCTCAGCCACGAAATATTTACTGTTACCAACACCGGAAGTACTTCCCAATTGGCTGATTTCAGCACCGATGATAAAGTTTGGGTCGATGCCGGCTTGTATTAGCAGATAGATGAGCCAGCCGCTGGTTGTACTCTTGCCGTGAGTGCCTGCCACCGCAATCCCATCGTAGCAGTTCATCCCGACCCCTGCGGCAGGGGCGGGATTCATCAGCTCTCCGAGCATCTGGGCATATTTATAAATCTTCAGGCCTTTTTTGCGTGCCAGTTTCAATTCGGGATTATCCTGGTTAATAGCTGCTGAGATGACGACCGCATCTGTTTGAGGGTCGAGATTTTCAGCGTTATGGCCGATTTTTATGTCAGCTCCTGACTGGCAGAGCTTATCAATGACGCTGCCTGGCGTCTGGTCTGAGCCGGTTATAACCGCTTTGTTTTTCATTAAAAGCTGGGCAAGGCCGCTCATACCGATACCGCCGGCACCGATGAAGTGAAATCTCCTGCCTGCTACGCTCACCTTTTTCCCGCTGTTTACAATTTCGTATCTATGAACCGCTTTTATTTTCTTTGGATAAGTTCGTATGTTCGCCTGGTCCATAGCGTCCTTTCTGCGCCGATTCTTCCATAGCAAAGACGTCGATAGTTTAGCACAGAAACAGGACAAAGAAAAGAAAAAAGACCAGGTTGTACTGAGCTACTTTTGCGGCTCATCAGGAATATACTCAAGCAGGTCTCCGGGAGTGCAGTTCAATACCTTGCACAAACTGTTCAAAGTGGAAAAGCGAATCGCTCGTGCCTTATTGGTCTTGAGGATAGAAAGATTATTGACCGCCAGTCCTGTTGCTTCAGACAAGTCCTTCAGCTTCATCCGCCGGTCTAAAAGCACGTAATCTAATCGAATGTTAATCATCTGCAATCTCCTTTCAGACCAGCGTTTTTGACTCTTCGATAACCGGCATAACTCGCCGGAGAATGACACCAAGGGCCACGATTATTAGAATTTTAGCAGTCAATGGTACTACTTGTGGTTGAATGAGCAACAAGTGCCCAGAACCAAATTTTTCCATCAGACTGGCATGTAAAATGTAGTATCGCGAAATAGCTTGGCCTATGACAACAACCGCATACACGTATAGAATTTTGTCTGCACATCGCAGAAGCCAACGCGGCCTATACTCAGTTTCAAGTATGTATCTGATTAGCTGCCCTACGACCAGAACCAATAATCCGGTAAAGACGAAGTCGAAGACAAACACTGACGATGCGTATAAGAAATTTTCATTAGTATAAGGCCAGTCTAACGAACCCGCTGCGTCGGAAACCGCCAGGATACAAAGTACAAACAGCAAAAACCAGATACCGCCTCCGATGATAAGTACCCATCCAATGAATCGGGCTGCGATATAGTACAATCGCAGCAATCCCCTGTTTTTTTCAATAAATTCGTTCATTTGAGTTACCCTTTCAAAATTGATGTTTACTATTATCATATAATTATATACGATTATCATTATATTGTCAACCAAAAAAATAAATTTTTTTGAATATTTTATTTTCCGTGGAGTAAGGAAAAAACGTGGAATTCTGGCAGTAAATACAGTTTTAAATGCGAATATTATCTCTTACACGATGCCCTCATGAATTTTATCAAAGCGATGGGAGTGATATTATGAAGATTTACCATTGGGCTTCGGCGTAGGGGCCTATATAGCCGGTCGGCTTGAGTTTGGGGCGGGATTTGATAATGGCTTCAGCGATTGCAATGTCGCTTTGTTGGGTGATTTTGATATTCGAAAAGTCTGTTTCAACAATCGATACCTTATGACCCAACGCCTCGACAAGCTGGGAATCATCGCTGATTTTATCTTGTTCTGAATTCTTTAGATTCACGTATGCCTTTTTCAGTAGTTTTGCCTCAAATACCTGCGGTGTCTGGGCCTCGTAGAGACCTGTTCGGTCAACGGTTTTGATTATCGTATTGTTTTTTACATGTTTTATAGTTGCCGTGATAGGGCAGGCCAACATAGCGGCACCTGTTTTGGCAGCAGTGGTGATGACTTTTTCAACCCACTCTTTTGTTACGCAGCATCGCACGGCATCGTGGACAGCAATAAGCTCAATATCATCTTTGATAAGCTCCAGCGCCTTGCCCACAGTTTCGAAGCGTTGAACGCCGCCGAAAAATATTTTTACATTGAAGAATTTAAGATTCGTGCCCCACTTTACGTTCACCAGCTCCTCGTCTTCTTCAGGGATACCCAGCAGAATCTGTTTTACATCGTCTCGGTTGTCGAATAGCTCGATGCTTCGCAGAAATGCAGCTCTACCGGTTACATCGACAAACGGCTTTTTTCTCTTTCCGCCAAACCGGCTGCTGGAGCCAGCGGCACATATAATCGCAGCAACATTTTTACTCATAAATAATACCCCTGTTCTGCTTTATTGCCCCGGTGCTACTTTTCCAGTCGTATCAGGACTGGTTTTGGCCGCACCTTCTTTTTAAAATCGAAGGTTTCCACCGAAACATCTTGTTTGACTTCTTTATAACCGGCGCAACTCGCGTGCAGTATATATTCTCCCGGTTCTGTATAGAAGTATATTCCCTGAGCTGAGTTGACGATTGGCTTAATCGGGCCGGTGCTGCCTTGTAGCCAGACGTTCACTGCTGTCAGCGGAACCCCGTTTTCGTCGAGTATCATTAACTGCAGAGGTACTTTCCCAAGTTCAGGAGTGTCAGGGAGATCAATATCAAGGTTTTTTTGTTCACCTTCTGCCAGTTTGAACTCAAGCAGTGCACCTTCGTCTATGAGCATATTGCCGCCAACCAGATACTCTCCAGCAGGCAGATTGTCGAGTTTATAATTACCATTCTTATCAGGTCTAATATGGCCCACTACAGTCTTGTCTTTTCTCCATACTGTGAGCCCGTATAGGGCTTTGCCTGTTAAGCTACCGTAGATACCGGATGTGCATTTTGGCATTCGGACGGTTATATTAACATCTTTTTCGGTAACCTCTATGGGTTGCTGTAGCGTCGCATAATCCTTTCGCATAAGGACAAGGCAGTGCTCACCCGGCAGGATATATTTGGCAATATATTGTCCCTTCTCGTCGGGCGATTTATCAAGTTGAGTTATTGTCTGACTCGAGACCTTGTTATCTTCCTTTAAATATGCCCTTGTAATGTCCCATTTTGGGGTTCCTTCCATATACTCAATTGAGACGCGAACCGTCGAAATCCCCGACGGTATCGGGCCCAAATCAATATAACGATCCGTTAAATCAAACACAGCGATTATAATCCAGTTATTGCGCTGTTCGGTATCCTCATAATAAATCTTCCACTTTCCTTTCGGTATACCACCAAATGTAAATTTGCCATCGGGTTCTGTCATCGCATAGCATCTAAAAGTTGAGGAGTACCGCCCATCAGTGGCCGACAGAATAATCCTGCGATTGGTGATTGGAACGCCGTCAATAATTATCTGCCCCATCACATTCGGCTGACCGCCAAAATCAAGACGTGAGACTTTTCCATTGGCTGGCACGATTGTACGGCAAATCACGCCCAAATTTATACCCTGTAGTCCAGTATGCCGTTCAACATAGCAAAGCTCTTCGGGCAGTCCTTCAGCTCGATAATAGCCATTGGTGTCTGTTGTTGCCTTGGCCAGAAGTCCTGCTTCCCCTTCCGCAACATTTCTGCGACCGAGTTCATTTTCGAAATACAGTGTAACGTTTGGTTGCGGCTGGCACTGGGCATCAAAAACATAGCCCTCTACTGTCCCGCCTTTGCTAAGTACGACTTCGATGTCTTTCGTTGTCTGTCCTTCTTCGACTTTTATATCGTTGATTATTGAATAGGTATAACCGGGACAAACGACCTTTATGCTTTCGATGCCTGCTGCGAGATTCTTCAGTTCAAATACTCCATCGACTGTTTCGACCGCACCATTTTCTGAAATAAATGGATCTCTGGAGCAAGTCCCCGATCCCGCTGATGCCTTCGATAGGGGTATAACTTTGGCTCCATTTAGGGGTAGACCTTCCTTGTTGACGACCGTGCCTTTTATAGAACCTCCGGTTAGTAGTTTAATCACAACAGAACTGTTGCTAACGGAATTGACATCTTCACTCAAAGTCCATGCGAAACCTTCGGCATCTGCCTCGATTTTGTATATACCGTGGCGGTCAACCTGTATCTCGAATCTTCCATTTGGATCGACGAATTCAAACCATCGCTGAGGTTGCTGATAATAGCTGCACACATTTGTTCCGCACCCAACTATCATTCTTATTGCACGTGCCTTGAAATCTTTTATTGGGTCGCCTTGAGAATTCATGACGGTGCCTTTTAGACTTAGCTTCTTGAAAGTATCAAGCTCGACTTCGAGGCCCTCGCTTGGCGCTTCGACATCCTCAAGGATTATAGGTTCTATATCTCGACCTCTAAACGTGAGTTTATATTTTCCCGGCTCGAGACGGTCTATCACGAAATTCGCATCACAGGGGTCTTTGTGATAATTGTTCCACATGGCAGAAGAGTGATATTTGCCGTTTGTTGAAATAACAGAAATATCGACGTAATGGGGAGTCGTATCGCTTTTGAAAATAAATTTTCCCTTGATAGATGCTAATGATTGCGGCGATTTCTGCGGGATTTTCAGCATAAGTAGTTCATTATCCGGCAGAGGTAATCTGGTATGCAAAACTGTAATACCGATTGCGCCGCTATCTCCCTTTGGTATGTTTGCCATAAGTCGATATATACCGGGGACTATGTGCCGGAGAGTAAAAAGGCCATTGGCATCGATTGGAACCTTTTCTGGAGAGCTACCACTGCTCCACCAATCGGGATAAGCATAGATACTCAGGTCCGATGCTGGAATTCCGTCTTTATATTTAGCGCAGCCATTGACATCGATTCCTTTTTGGAGAATTATCCGGCCGAATTCGACGGCCTCGGTGTCGTTCAGTATTACCGTGAGCTTGCCTGGGGCATAATCCCATTGTGTCTGAACGCCTCGTCGTAATCCATCCTTACGCCGGTCCCAAATGGTTGTGCTGCTCGTGGCTGTAATCAGGTAACTTGTCGGACTCGGAGGTATACCGCCCAGCAGGCAGAGTCCATCATTATCCGTACGCCTGCGTCTTGCCTGGCCGCCAATTTCCCTGTTCCTTTCGTCGCCAAGTGAAGTTACCGACAGTTCTGCTCCTTCAATAGGCTCATTTGCCTCATCGACGACCCTCACTTTTATCATGCAGCCCTTGTCGAGCTTGAAATCTTTGACAACTTGTTTATCTCCGCTGAGATTTATGATGGGCATTTCTTGGTAGTCATATATTCCAACGTATTCGTTTGAATCAATCGAGATTCTGTAATTGCCATCCTTGTGGATATTGCCGAGACAATAAAATCCGTTTGCATCAGTTTTTGCTTTGTACCTGTGCTCTATATTGACGGTTGCATCAGTAACGGGTTTGCCTGTTTTGGTGTCGCTGATGAAACCGCACAGAACACAATTGCGATTCGATTGAATATCTGTCGGCTTGGCACCATTGATTTGCTTGTTTGGTTCCTTCTCTGGTGTGGTAGTTTCGCTGCTATAGGTAGGCCCTGTTAGTTTGAGAATCAATACTAAACATAAAAAGCCGATGCTTATTATCTTTAGCAAGTATGGTTTTAATGACATAATTAAGCCCTCCCGAACAATTATTTGAGATACGATTTTTTAGCCCGTATCGTACTGTAATTTTCTCTCGACAGTGCGGATAAGTCAAGAAAAATTTTGTTAAAACTCGATGCCGCGTCTTGCAGTGAAGCCCTTATCAAACGGATGCCTGATATTTTTCATTTCTGTGACCAGGTCGGCCATTGATATTAGTTCATCGGTTGCACCTCGGCCTGTTAAAACGATTTCTACAGCAGGGTCTCTCCGGTCAATGAGTCCCTTGACATCTTCTAACTTTGCCAGACCTTTTGATAGGCAAAATACAATCTCATCCAATATAAGCACATCGTAAAATTTTTTCTCTGCTGTCTGAGCTAATCTTTCGATGGCCTCACTGATAGCAGCTTTAGCTTCAGCAACCTGCTTTTCATCCTCGAAGGATTTTTCCATATCCCACTCAATATCAAGGGCTTCGACCCTGATTCTCACGGCGCCCAATTGCAGGGCAAATCGTTCACCGATATCAAGCGACGACGGCTTAAGGAACTGGTAGATGAGGACCTTATTGCCCTGACCGGCTGCACGAAGGGCCAGGCCAAATGCAGCGGTGGTCTTTCCTTTTCCGTCCCCGGTATAAATCTGAACAAGCCCTTTTTCCAGCATAGTGGTATATTAAAAGAACGGGAGATAGATTAAAAATCAAAAATAGAAAATTTTCCCTTTGTCTTATGATAATTGAATCTGCGGGCACAAATGGTAATAATAGACCTTTGGTTAGACAGGTTTATATGCGATTTGAGCTAAAGAAAAATCTCAGGTTAAATCAAAAAAAATTGGGAAAATGAGTATCAGGGGGTATAATGGCTGACCAGGGCACTGTGGTTTTTTGAAGTTT
>Ga0315541_1003251_pt1 | contig 12702 bp, 14 predicted proteins | sample SalMarSW160190MG_FD_203095 | JGI IMG/M metagenome (GOLD analysis project Ga0315541, IMG submission 203095) | Salt marsh sediment microbial communities from the Plum Island Ecosystem LTER, Massachusetts, United States - Salt Marsh Sediment SW1601-190 ...
ATTTTTCAAGACCTGTGCTTTCTTTCTATTCTGGCTTGGTGGTATAGAAAATCAATTACTTTTTCATTTCTTAGCTCGGCTGTTAGAATTTTTAGCTCACCACCCTCAGCGAGACTATTCTTTAATCGAATTATGTCTTTTTCTTCCACCTTACCTCTTACTGAGGATCTTAGTCTTTCCTCTATTTCTTCTTCTTTTACCTCGATCTTCTCCTGTTCGGCGATAGCCTCCAAAACAAAATAAGTTTTTAGATCTTTTTCTACTTCGGACTTTAATTTTTCCTGCAGCTCTTTTTCGGAGAGCTTCTGGTCTTTAATATAGTTCTCAAGCGAAGTTCCCCTTTCCTTTAATCTATTTTCTAGCTGTGATCTTCTCTCATCAACCTTCCTTTCTACAAGAGATAAAGGAAGATCCACCTTGCCATCTTCTACCACTTTCCTTACGATTTCCGTCTTTAACCTTTTTCCCTCCCAGTTTTTCTTTGTTTTCGCTATATTTTCTTTAATATGTTTTCTTAGGCTCTTTAAATTATCAAATCTTAGATTCTTGGCAAATTTGCCGTTAATGGGAGGAAGCCTTTTTTCTTTTATTTCTTTTAGAGTTACCTCGAAAGTAATTTCTCTTCCCGCAAAATCTTTACGGGGATAATTAAGTGGAAATTGAATCTCTAAGGACCTTTTTTCTCCAGTCTTTAGTCCAATTAAACCTTGGGAGAAAGAAAGAGGAAGAACTAATGCTCCTACCTGGAAAGTGAAATTCTTCTCAATCCCCGCGGGAAGTAATTTTCCTTTATAAGAAGCTTGCCAGTCTAAAGTTACCCAATCATTATCCCTTACACCTCTTTTCTCTTTCACCGGTGGGTAATCGGCATACTGGTCCTGAAGTTGTCCTAAGGTCTTCTTTATCTCATCTTTGGACGTCTCTATTTTCCTTTCCTTAACCTTGATTCCTTTATATTTACCTAGTTTTATCTCCGGTTTGGTTACCAGATCAATTCTTAAAATCAAGGGCTTATTCGGGGAGAATTGAAGGATCTCCAAAGTTGGCTCGATGATGGGGGAGAGGTTCTGTTGGGCTACCACCTCTTGGTAAACCTCTGGATAGAGCTTTTTGATTGCCTCCTTTTGCAGAATCTCCTGACCGAATCGGTGCTCAAAGATTTTTCTGGGGACTTTCCCTTTCCTGAATCCGGGAACTTTTACTTCTCTTACCAATGTGCGAAAAGCTCGTGAGAGTTCCTCTTCCACTCTCTCTTTTGGTACTTCGACTTTAAAACTAAGCTCTGCTCCCTCTTTTTTCTCTACTGCTATCTGCATGGTTGGAAGTCCTTTTATTCCTGGTGCGAGAGGGGGGACTCGAACCCCCATGAGTTTCCTCACTAGATCCTAAATCTAGCGCGTCTACCGATTCCGCCACCCTCGCAATCTAATATTTAAAAGAATTTGCTCTCTCCCCCCGCAGGGGATAACACCCTATAGTTTTGCAGGGAAAGATCCTTTAGGAGTGAGAAAATATTATGGGGACACGTAAAACTTTACTAGCTCAGTCGCAGTTACACAATTTCCAAGAAAAATCTGTTGGAGCGGGAAACGGGATTTGAACCCGCGACCCTCACCTTGGCAAGGTGATGCTCTACCGCTGAGCTATTCCCGCTGTGATGGGCTGTACAGGAATCGAACCTGTAACCCACGGATTAAGAGTCCGTTGCTCTACCTGGTTGAGCTAACAGCCCGGTTCAGGGTAAGTATTCAGTGAACCCCGTCATTTTTGGTAGTTGCTGGTAGCCGCAGGCTTCAGCCTGCGTAAAACCTTAGCCTGCGCACTCTAAAGGGTGCGGCTACCCTGAAAATTCAATGTGACACGGCGTTTACTGAGCATTTACAGTTCAGGGGCTAGTGAACCACGGTCAGTGTGTAGTCAAAAACTTGATAGAGAATTTCCCTCTCTGCCTGAACACTCTTCACTGGACCCCTGATTTTTAGCTAATGGGGTGAGCGAGGGGATTTGAACCCCCGACCACTGGATCCACAGTCCAGCGCTCTAACCAGACTGAGCTACGCTCACCATGGAGCGGGGAACGGGATTCGAACCCGCGACCATCGGCTTGGAAGGCCGATGCTCTACCACTGAGCTACCCCCGCAGGAAACTGAAAGTCTTTCTCAGTCAGGATTTCAGCTAAAGGCAGTTCTTGGGCTCTTTATTTTTTTCTGAGCCTTGGTCTTTAGTATTGTAATAATTTTTCTCCTAAAGTCAACATCAGGCCACTTGAGGTTAAGAATTTCTCCTTTTCTCATTCCGGTGGCTACCGCAAGGGCAACGATGGTCTTAAGATAGTCAGGCCAAGTCGGTCATTTCCCTTCACCTTTTGCTCCAGGCTGCTTACATAACTCGGTGAAAGTAGCTCCTTTCTTTTTTTAGCAGCCTGATAATCTTTTAAAGTCCCCATGAATTCTTTTTTCAGAAATGCCAAATCTCTCCAATAGCTTAGCTCCTCAGATCTTAAATCTTTCTTTAAGCTAAACATTTGCCCATCTAAGTTAGTTCGTCTTCTACCCATGTTAATGCCTCGAGAGTATAGAACATTTGCTAGTGATTCAATCTCCATAAGATAGCTTTGGCACTTGCACATGTCTTTTCTTATACTAAGTAGATTTCTCTCTTTAATTCTTTTTCTTTCCTCTATTTGAGAGAGAATATTTTCAAGACCGGCTCTTAGTAGTGCCACCTTATCGGAGAAGAAAGTATTAATTAGATCGTTACTACTTTTGGAAGTTTGACTTTCCAGAGTTTTGCTCTTTGCTAGTAGATCCTCCTGTTTTGAAAAAGAAGGTATTAAATCACCAGTTTTTTTAGAGCCCGGGCTATACAAAGATAAACCTGGCCCAGTATAACCTAGAACCAGGGGTAGATCATATCGAGGTAAATAGTAGTTCATTGTCCTCACCTTAGCTTTATTTTCTTTAAAGTAGTGATTTTTCCCTTTAAAAGCTTTACACCGAATCTATCTTGGAACTAATATTCATTATGAACAGAAGATGCACACGAGACAGAAAGTTTCAAATATAAGTTTGTTTTTTCAGTTACCCCGTGACAACATGCAACCAAAACTTGATAAAAAGTGAATTTCGTGTATTATTGAGTTATATGCAATGTGTGCTCAAGAGTTTAATGTAAATAAAGAAGATATCGTGGTAAAAGCAATAGCTCAAGCAACGGAAAATGGCAATAATCAGTAAGACAGAAGTTATGTTGAGATGAAGTGCACAGAAAGAATTTTAACTGCTTTGAATAATGAACAGCCTGATAAGGTGCCCATCGTTGAGCTTTATATAAATGAGCCAATTATCGTCAAATTAGCCAAAATCTTGACGGCAGAAAACGTAGAAGTAGAGGCTAGAAAAGACAGGTTTGGAGACGAAAGGCTTAAGATCGTTGACCTTTACTGTTCTATAGTCGAAGAGTTAGAGCTGGATGCCACATGCTCGAACTTTTCGATGGGTCTGGAGGATATCAGCGGGGAGCGCGTTCGGGACAGATATGACACAATCTATTATCTTTCTGAACACGGCGAACCTTTTCCTACAGAAGGTGCTATAAAGGGACCAGAGGATATTAAAGGTTTCGATATGGTGTCCAAGCTTAAGTTAGATGATTTTGCGAAAGTTAAGTACATAATTGATAAGGTGGGAAAGGATAAAGCCCATTTCGTCAGCATAACTGACCCATTTAAAGTAAGTTGGCGTTTGCGAGGAGGTATGCAGAACTTGCTAATGGACTATCTGCTTGACCCCCAACTGGTTCATGATTTGGCTCGCATCGCCACAGATTTCAACATGGCAGCTATTGATATGGCTGTCCAGGTAGGAGCCGACGTTATCATTGTACCTGGGGATTTGGCGGGCGAGGATACCACCCTGATGTCTCCTGAACATTATCGAGAATATATTAAACCTTATCACAAGGAAATAGTGGATTATGCCCACAAAAGAGGTATAAAAATAGTGAAGCATTCTGATGGAAATGTATGGCCAATTTTGGATGATTTTATAGAGGTCGGATTTGATGGTATACACCCGATTCAGCCTCAATGCATGGATATTAAAGAGGTCAAAAAACATTTGGCTGGGAAAGCTTGCATCCTTGGAAACATCGACTGCCGTTATCTGCTTCCTTTCGGGACAGAAGAGGAAGTAGAAAGAGTTACCAAAGAGACCATTGAAAAGGTAGCTCCCGGAGGTGGCTATATTATTAGCTCATCCAATTCAATCCATCCAGGTTGCAAACCAGAAAACTATGTCGCCATGGTTAATGCAGCCCATAAGTACGGGGTATACAGTGATTAAGATCCGAGAAACCACAATATTTGGGAGGATACGAAATTAATCTTTCCTTAATTTTGTTCGCATGTACAGCGCATAACATATAATAAAGACTACGCTTTGCTCCATCCAAATTGTCTTCGGCGAATTCTTTTAACCCCAAAATTAAATGAGAAATAATACCAAGTCCGTATACATCCTCCAAACTTAACAAAAAGCGAATCTCGTATATAATTGAGTTAAATGCAATTTGCCCCCCGTTAATGAAAAAGAAGAGAGAAGTGCCCGCTGAAAATAAAAAGGTTAATAAATTACAGTTATTTACAAGATTATTATGAAACATTCAATAACGAAAATTCTTAACTTTGGTGCAGGTATTTATGATAGGTGGACGAAACGTAATTTAAAAGAAAGTTATAAACGATTAATCAAATTAGCTGATATAAATGGTAATGAAAAGGTTTTAGATGTTGGTTGTGGACCAGGGGACTTAGGCTTAATGATTGCTGATGTTTTGAATAAAGGCTCTATTTGTGGAATTGACATAGCCCCAAAAATGATAGATGTAGCAAGGAAAAAAACAAAAGAAGGAGGGTATAACATGGATTATAGAATTGGAGATTCTACTAAGCTACCTTATAGAACTAATGAATTTGATGTTGCATTCTCATGTTTGGTGTTTCATCATTTAAATTACAAAGAAAAAGGTCAAACATTAAAAGAAATTCATAGGGTTCTTAAACCAAATGGTAAATATGTTTGTTTTGAGTTCCAAGAATTTCCTGAAGATGTTTTTCATAGAGCTTTTTTAGGATTATTTGCTGGAGATTCAGGAGTTTTACATGGATTATATCCTATTGAATTAATAGAACAAAGCGATTTTTATCTTGATAAAGAAATCAATGGGCCATCTTTTTGGAAACATCATCATACAGCATATAGAGTTTTAAAAAAGAAATAAGGCGGGCACTTCTATATTTTATTAAAAACGCTCGGGGGGCAAACTCAAAATTTTTCCTTCGTTTCGCTATGGAACGTTGCACTAAAATTTTGCCCTTCGGAGAATATAACAGCGATTCAACGGTTCCGCAAACTTGCAGTTTGCTCCACCCAAATCAGCTAATGCCGACTTCGTTAAATCGCATAAGTTATATGAAATCTAGCTATAAAAGAAATAAAATATAAATTAAAAGGAAGGAGATGAAATAAGATGGAGAAAAATAAAAAAGAAAAGTTTACAATTTATATTCAAGCTGCAATTGCAATGATGTTGATTCAACTTGTGCATAAAATCGTCCGGGAAATCCCAGGAGCATTGAATATGGGAGGTTCAGGAGCCATTCTCGTTACCATGTTTGCTGGCATGCTTGCTCTCGGAATCGTGTTGCTTTTTTTTAAGGTGAAATGGGGTTTAATCTTAGGACTCATTGACGGAGCGTTTATGATTTTTCAACCTATTTTAGTTCATGTAATTCTTGCAAAGCCTGACATTAATGGTATCTGGTGGTATCCAATATTTCCATGGACACAGGCTATTTTAATTATTTATTTCTGTATTTTAGCTTGGAAAAAGTTAGATTAAACATTATGGCTCGACTTCATATAACATATAATAAAGGCACTTTGTCAAGGAAAAAGTCCCCCTATGTGAAATAAAAATTAAAATTGCACTATATCCACAATTAGATCTTTCTTAAAAGACAGATTAGATATACTATTCTTCTTCTTAGAAATAACGTGAAGGAGGATAGATTATGGCTAAACAACTGCACAAGAGGTTCACTGTTGAACAGGTAAAGGCGCTTTTCCAAAAATATCTGTATGAAGGGATAGAACTTGTCTATATTCTGGAGACATTAAAGATCAAGAAAAGGAGATTCTTTCAACTGCTCAAAGAGTATGTGAGAGACCCTAATAATTTTTCCCTTGAGTATAAAAGAAAAAGTGCAACCCGAAGAATAAGCGCAGATGTAGAAAGAAGCATTATCAAGGAGTTAAAGGAAGAAAAAAAGCTCATCGAGGATAAGGATATTTTGGTTACCTCTTACAACTATAGCTACTCAAACATCTATGATTCATAATTGTATTTTATTAACGCACATCAACTAACAAAACGCATCTGACTCCGTGCCTATGGCTGTCCACGCAGATGCCCTTCGCGCACTTCACAAACTCTCGGCACGTTAGAGGAATCCTATGCCTTACCAATGTAAAAGAGAACCGTTAAATGATGATGAGATAAATAGGATAGCTAATGCCTGCGATACCCTCGGGGAAAAGTTCATTATCTGGGCACTTTTAGATACCGGTTCAGGATTATCTGAGTTTCCTGCCCCCAATACTTCCACCCAAATTGACAAGTGCTGAGATTTGGCGTATGGCATCCTCGCTGATAGATGGCTCTCTGCGTCCTCTCCTCAGTTCGACAAAGAAGTGAGCCTTGTATATGATTCAGTTAGGCAAAAACGGTATAGAAGTCAGGAGGTATTAATCATGACTACGAGACAAAGAATCCGGTAAGCCATAATCTTAATTTCATTTTTGCTGTTTCCGGTTACCATAAACTACTTTTCTCCTTACCTCATAATTGAGGGTGCTTCACAAGGAGTTATTGCAGGCAGTCTCATTACCTTCGTTCTCTTCTTTCTTCTATCGTTATTTCTTGGCAGAGCTTGGTGTGCTTGGGCGTGTCCTGCAGCCGGTGTCCAAGAGTGGTGTTTTACCGTCAACAATAGAAAAGCCCGGCGGGGAAAATTCGACTGGATAAAATACTTCATTTGGGTTCCGTGGATTGGCATTATTGTCGTTATGGCGATATTAACTGGAGGATTTCATACAGTAAATCCATTATATCTGACTGAAACCGGAATATCGGTGTCTGAACCCGCTACCTATATTCTGTACTTTACAATTGTTGGCCTTTTTGTGATTCTATCATTCACCGCTGGAAAGAGAGCTTTCTGTCATTACGTCTGCTGGATGGCACCTTTTATGGTAATTGGGACCAAAGTAAAGAATTTCTTTAAATGGCCCTCACTTCACCTGGACGCCGTAAGTAATAAATGCAAACAATGTAAGACATGCCAAAAGAATTGTCCAATGAGTCTAGAGGTTAGCAAGATGGTGGAAAGTGGCTCCATGAACCATACGGAATGTATTTTATGTGGTACTTGTGTTGATAACTGTCCAGAGCAGGTGATCAAATACTCTTGGGGGTGGAGGCGTTTTCTTGTGCCCCAGAAGCAAAACCCCGATTGACAACTGCTCAGATTTGGCTTAGGCTGTTTATGGTAGGACTTTTGGGGAGATTCTGAAATGAGAAAACAAATTGCAAAACCGATTTCCGGAGGGTTGATCCTCTCTTACAAGTGTCCTTCCCAGTGCCGGCATTGCATGTATGCCTGCTCACCAAAATGGAAGGCAGATTGGATTTCAGAAGCAGACCTGGAAAAGACTCTGGTGCAGCTATCCAACTATATCGAAGCCAGCCCTTACGGTTCTCAAACAGTGAGCTTAAACTATGGGCTTCATTTTACCGGCGGGGAGCCTTTCTTAAACTATGAGCTCTTGTGCCAGGCAGTAGAGATTGCTGAGAAACTCAATATCCCCTCCACTTTTGTTGAAACCAACTCGTACTGGTGCACCAGTGATGAGCTCACCAGAGAAAAGCTAGAGCTTCTGAAAAAGAGGGGTTTGAAGGGGATTCTAATCTCGGTCAATCCCTTTTACTTGGAGTATGTGCCTTTTGAAAGGACGGAAAGAGCGATCAGAATCGGCCAAGAGGTATTTGGCAATAACCTTGTGGTGTATCAGCTTGAGTACTATCGGCGCTTTAAAGAAGCGGGAATTAGGGGAAGAGTTGCATTGGAGGACTACTTCAGGCTCGAAGGAAGAGACAGCTTTGTTAAGAACGTGGAGTTCTTCATCATGGGAAGAGCCGCCTATACCCTAAAAGACAAATTCGGAGAACTTTTCCCGCGGCACAGCGCGAGCTACTTCTTCAGCCAACCCTGCCGACCCTCATTTCTGAGAAACTGGCACAACCATTTTGATAACTATGGAAATTATGTCCCCGGCTACTGTGGGGGAATCTCTTTGGGAGATTGCCGAGAGTTGGATAATCTATTAGAGGAAGGCATCGAGACTAAGGAATACCCGATTCTGGGCTTTCTCATTGATGAGGACCTTGAAGGTCTGTCTCGATTTAGCAAAGATTTGGGCTACCAAGAGAGGCAGGAAGGCTATTTTTCGAAGTGCCATCTGTGCATGGATATGAGAAAATATCTTGCCGGACGGGAAGAGTTTGGGGAACTCAAACCAAGAGAATTCTACTTACATCTGGACTAGAAGACGTATCTAGAAAGGGACACCCACAATCCGGGTCAGTAAATCCTCTCCAAAAACCGGATTCACAACTAATGAGATTTGGCTTAATCTCTCGGGAGATGATACTGTCAGGAGAGCTTTAAGTAAATGGTAAGTTCTAACATAGCTAGTCATCTACCATCGTTTAAGCGTAAAGAGGCACCAAATGAAATATGTTATTTATGTGGTGGTCATCTCGGCCATGGTTCTTGTATCCGCTTCAACCTTCGCCGGAGTGATTGGTAAAACCAATGAGAAAGTACGCACCATTGCTGAGCCTATTCTCGATAATATCCTTGAAGGATTCAAAACAGATGACTATGTAAAGTACTCGAGAGATTTGGATGATACCCTGAAGGAAATAATTTCGGAGAACAAGTTTCTTGAGACTGACCGTCAGATTGAGAGTTCCATTGGAAATTACCAATTCCGAGAATACCTTGGTTTTCTAACTAAGGGCCAAATGACCATGATTCTGTGGAAGGGAAGGTTTGATAGATCGGTAGATGATGTGTTGATCAAGCTCGTGTTATCAAAACGCAAGGATAAATACCTGGTTACGGGTCTTTGGTTTCAATAGGCTAGCAGCAACGGCAGATAGCGCAGCATAGAAGATTGGTGTATGTGACACTTATCCAAAATTCTGTTTCGCGAGGACTTTTTTCCTGCCAAGATCCCACATTTCTGATAAGAAAGAAACGTTACCAATGAGATTAGGCAGACAGAGCTTGGAACAGACCTCGGAAATGGAACCTCAAGCTCTCCAAACAGATTGATGAGCGCTGAGATTTGGCTTTTGAAAGACTTTTTGGAGTGATTCAGCTCCGAATAAACAGTTAGTTGGAACATGATTTTGGTGTCCAAATAGTGTCCATGTGAGGTACAAAATCATACAAATTGATGCAAATTGGTGGGGAATGAAAATCACTTATGAGGCTTGTCTGAAGTAGATTTGCTCCTTCTAGACTTGGTTTTGGAATTTGGCTTTTTCGGCTTGGAAGACCGCCTATTTCGCTTTTGTATTTTTGCCATAAAATTAGCCTCCCAGGATACCTATTTTCCAGGATCTTAGGAGGTATTTTAGCAAAATATTTCGTATTTGTATAGTTAATGCGAAACTTAGAATCTCACGATGTTGTGAGGTCTCGGATAAAAATAAGTGAGTTTGAAAAGGCTTGTCTGGTAGGATTCAACAGAAAAGGAAAATATAACTTATTATCGGAACATCAGCTATTACTCTGACCTACTTTTTCTAATTCTTTGGTTTTCTCTACTTGGTCTAGTGTTTTTCTTACAATTTTTTCTCTTTGCTGTAAATCTTTCGTTATTCTTTTTCGAACTGTGACTACTATCTCCTTAATATTCCTTTTTCGGGGTTGGATTACTCTAAAACCAGTAGGCTGGTTAGTGAACATACCAAGCTCAAGGAGCAGGAAGCTGCTCAAAGGCTCGCAATAAGAAGGTTCGTCAATCCCCAATGATACGTATAGCACATCTGCCTCGTCATCATAACTTATTTTTGGTTTTGACGGGGCCATATGTGCTTACCTCTGGGGGGTCTAACTCTGATGTTTTTAAATAATACTAGAGATCGAGGCAATAGACCTTGCTACCTGAGCGGCACGGGCGTGATTTAAGCAACCTTTTAGCTATTTTGTTTTTCTCTACCTGTACTGCTCTAGGTTTTCTCATTGTCTACTCCAACCATTTTGCCGGAGCAAACTCTCTGCTCCTATTTGAAATTCTACATAATCTGGCATCCCTTGTTAAGATCAGCACCTCATTAGGAGAATGTATCTTTTTAAGTTCAATACCCATAGCGATTACCAAGATGTCAAAAGTGGACAGGGCATTTTCTTTATTTGTATAAGGCTCTTTGTGTTCGATTTTGTATATTTTATGAGTATTTAAATTGTGATATCTATGCAAATCATAACAGTAAAGAATTCTCCTATTATGTATTGCTCTTATGAATTTACCTCTCCACTTGGTATATAAACTACTTCCTATTTTTTGGTCTCTGTAGAAAAATCGAGCGAAAGTATTGAATACCTCTGTAATACAAAATTGAGGCATATAGAGAAAAGCTGTTGCATTAGCTTTTTCGGTAAAGAAATCTATCTTTATTTTGTCCAGGTTTTCAATTGCGTAAATAAAAGCACTAGTATCTATCAAGTAATACTTCATTACTTTTCTTTTTTCTCCGCCATATACATTTTATATGGTGAACCTTTAACTTTTTTACACAGATCATGCATGGTTTGGATTGCCTTTAATCCCTGAGCAACTTCAGCATTAACTCTTTTACCATTTTCCCTAGCTGATTTTTTTGCTTTCTCAAGTAAATCCATTTTCCCCTCCTCTAAACTATAATTTTAATGGAATTACTCATGTTCGCTCTTGAATTCCCCGCTACTCTACTAGCTGAGCTATCCCTGCGGAAATTGCTGGGTAATCATCAACCCTCGGTGCTTATAATCGATAGTTGTTAGGCGCGCCTGAGAGGATTCGAACCCCTGACCTACGGATTAGAAGTCCGTTGCTCTATCCAACTGAGCTACAGGCGCAGTCGGGGCGGTGAGATTTGAACTCACGACCTCTTGCTCCCAAAGCAAGCGCGCTTGCCAAACTGCGCCACGCCCCGAGATATACCTTTTGCTAAGCATTTATAATTATATAACAAAAATGCAAGGAGTCAAGCGGCTTAGGGGAAGGTGTAAATGCCGTAACCCTGAGGTTGGAGAGTGCCGTCTTGGTATTCGTCAAACTTTTGACGAGAAATAAATTACCAAAACCGTGAATTAGACTTGACTTTCTGTGCTTTGTCTACTATGATAAAATTGTGGGAGTTGGGCCTAAAACTATCTTATAAAATCCTATCCCATCATTCCTGGTCATGAGCTTGCGGGTACTATAGTTGAGGTTGGCTCCGAGATGCAAAACATTCTTCTCTGACAGAGTCAAACGTTGAGAGAAAGATAATGGTGCATTTGAAGAAAAGTAGCTGGATCGGTATTCTTATAGTTGCCCTCATAGTTGTTATGGGCATTTTTTATCTTTTTCGTGAAAATCAGAGAATCAAATCCTTGAAGAGCTTTAACATAAGCATCGTCGATGTCAGAGTTACCGGCATAGGGCTAACCGGTGCCAATTTAGAGATTGTGTTTAACATCCATAATCCCACTGGAATGGGAGCAACTTTAGACCAATTAGATTACAAGATTTATGGAAATGATATTTACCTAGGAGATGGGAAAATTAACAGAGCAATTAGTGTTCCGGCACACAGCAATAGGATTGTCTCTTCATCTTTCGTATTAAACTATTCTAGCGCTGACAAGGTTTTTAGGGGTGATCTGGCAAAGGGCACCATTGATTGGAAAATAAGTGGGATGGCCTGCCGGAATACGCCATTTGGAGGAATAAAGGTTCCTTTTGAAGAAACCAGGATAACTGGGGAAAAAGACTAGATATAAAAGAAGAGAAAGGAGAGAGGAGGGGATGAAGGCGGAAGTAAAGCAGGTAAGTGGGCTCAGCATGATTGGTAAGGCAAATTCTAATCACTGGACGGTGATGGATGGTCCTAAGATTTTTAAAGGAGCTGAGGCAGGTACCCGTCCCATGGAACTTGTTCTCATAGCTCTGGGTGGGTGTACAGGTATGGATGTTATTTCTCTTCTGAGCAAAAGGCATGCTCCTTTACAAAATCTGGAGTTGAGACTGGAGGCAGAACAGGCCAAGGAGCATCCCCGAGTATTTACCGATATTCATATAAAGTACATCTTCCGGGGCAAAGGTTTGAAGAATGAGGATATAAAATGGGCAATCGAGGCCTCTCAAAATAAGTATTGTCCAGCTACTGCTATGCTGGGAGAAACAGCGGAGATTATCTATTCATGGGAGATTGTTGAGGCCTAAAAAGAAAAAAATAATGAACGAAGAACAACTTTATCAGGACTATCTTGAGGTGGTTAAGTCTTTCCGCAGATATTTAGAGGAAAAAAAGGGGATAAAAAA
>Ga0315541_1003255_pt1 | contig 12688 bp, 8 predicted proteins | sample SalMarSW160190MG_FD_203095 | JGI IMG/M metagenome (GOLD analysis project Ga0315541, IMG submission 203095) | Salt marsh sediment microbial communities from the Plum Island Ecosystem LTER, Massachusetts, United States - Salt Marsh Sediment SW1601-190 ...
TCGGGACCAAGCAGTTTCTCGTAAACGCTCCCGGTCAGGCAGGTAGTGGTTCCATCTCGATTCAGCCACAGCCAGCCGTATTCGTTAATAATAATCGGCAGGCGGTCATTTTCCTGTTCCTTTCTGACTGAAGGCCGGCCGGAAATGTTCGCCATATCCGACAGGGCAAATTTGCGGTCGTCCGCCCAGTAATCATGCCATAACTTCGAGAAGAAATAAGGATGCGTTTCAATGCAATCGTCCTGCGACTGCGGCGGCGCCCAACCGTTGTCCCATGGCCGGTTCGACAAATCCAGATGACGCACGGCGGTGAGAGCTTTGCCGGTCTCTTCGGTGACACTTTCGTTCTGAGCGTCCCAGATGACAACACACGGGTGGTTCCACCGCTCCTGCATCCATTCGGTATATTCCGGGATGATCTTCTCAGCGACCGGTTTTTCCGGAGCCTCGCTCAGCAGCCAGATGGGAAATTCATCCTGAATCAAAAAGCCTTCCTCGTCTGCGATGTCGTACCAGAAGTCCGGCGGAAAACCGATGCAGTAGCGGATCGAGTTCCAATTCATGCCCTTGAACTTGCGGTGCAGATTTCGCACCCACTCGGCCCGCCAGGGTTTGTCGCCGCGATCGGCGTCCTCGAAAAAGCGGTAGATACAGACGTTGGTTCCCCTCATGAAATAAGTTTTTCCGTTCAGGACTGCCCTTCCGGTTTCTTTATCGAACTTAAACGACCTCATACCGAAACGAACGCTCGTATCGTCGCCTTTGGTAGCCAGTTTCAGCTCGTACAGAAACGGATCTTCCGGAGTCCACAGATTACAGTCCTTGATGGGGATATCGAAGCTCACGGTAAGCTTTTGTTTTCCGGCTGCGTCGGCGATTCCCACGGCACCGCTTTCGACGTTTATGCCGGTGCGCGCCTCACGCAAACGAAAGTACAGATCGAAGGATTCACGCGCGTCGACGTTTTCAATTTCCGCGACGACTTTCACCCTGAATTGCTCGATGTCCGGAACGGTCTGGATTCGTTCGATATACGGAGCATCTGCCAGGATCAATTCGACCGAGTCGTATATGCCGGGGATGTAGAGATATTTTTCGAAGTCCCAGCCGGCCGGCGTACCCTCCGGGAGCGACTCGCGGTCGGCGCCGAGACGGACAATCAATTCGTTCCGCTGTCCGGCAGCTTTCAGAAACGGCCTGACATCGAGCAGTGCCGGCGTAAAACACGGCAGGTGCTCGCCGACGAGGCTGCCGTTAAGCAATACTTTCGTGCCGTACTTTGCCTTGTGAATCTTCAATATTGCTACATCCGTAACGTCTTTATCCAGGGTAAAGGTTCGGCGATACCAGAATGCCTGTCGTTTCGGGCTTTTTTTGCCGATTTCTTCAAACGCGGGCTTTGCCATATCAACAAGCCCCGGCACCGGGACCTTCCGCTCGAAAACGGCCGGGACCGAATCCATGCTGCCCTGAGCAACTTCCCACGTCCCGTTTAAGTCAATGACGAGCCTTCCGCTGGGTTCCGGCTTTTCCTGCCGCCTGATCTGTTCAAACGCGTCCTGGCCACAGCCGGCAAGAGCAAACAATGACGCCACTAAAATAATAAGCAACGCTCGTTTCAGCATTTTATGATTCCTTTCTAAGTCCGACTATTACCTTCTACTTGCATAGGTAACTTGGTTTTACTTTACGAGACACTCCGCCCCAATGCATCGAACATAGCCAGCACATTTTCCATCGGTGTGTTGCATTGAATGTTATGCACCGGGTTGAATACAAAGCCGTTCTTAGCGCCGAACACCCTAAGCCGCTCGGTCACTTCTCGGCGCACATCTTCCGGCGTACCAAACGGAAGCGTTTTTTGTGTATCTACTCCTCCTCCCCAAAAAACGATTCGTCCTCCATATTTTTCGACCAGGCGTTCCGGGTCCATACCCATAGCCGAGGTTTGGATGGGATTAAGGATGTCGAAACCGGCCTCGATGAATCCTTCAATCAGTGGTTCGCAGCCCCCGCAGCAGTGTTTCATTGTCTTCCATTGGGTGTGGGCGTGAATCCAGTCATTCAGTTTTTTACTAAACGGTAGATAAAGGTCCCTATATCCATCGAGGCTGCAAAACAGCGTATTCTGGGCCGCCAAATCTGTCCCATCGACGAAGACGACATGGACTTTGTTACCCACAGCCTGATAAAGCATCTCGAAATTCTGGATCGCGATCTCCACCTGGCCGGCAAAAATCTCTTTGATATAATCCCTTCGTGTCACCGTGCTGATATACCATTCTTCGATGTCTCGAATCCCCTTCGGGTCCTTGAGGCCCGGGGCCGGGACGTGCGCAACGTCACCCAGTCCGGCGGCTGGAAGGCCCATCGCAATCGCAAGGTCGGTCTTATGAAATAACGCATCGGCCCGTTGTTCATAGAATGTCAAGTCTTCATCGGTTAATAAGGTAAATTCTTCGAGGTTATCCGCCGGATTTAACTTCGCTTCGTCGATGGGATGCTGGCGTATAATGGCATCAAAGTAGAACCCGCCCTTTGGCATCCGAGCCGAAGCCGGTACGGAAGTATCTCCTTGCGGATATTGCAAAATACTGCCATCGGGTTCCGGCTCGATATTAAAATCGCCGGGAACCAGTACGTTGGTGCCGTCGAACGTTCTCCAAGGCTTGAAGTGCGAATTCGAAAAGCCGAAATGATTCTTCGGGCCCGGTATGCCCACGACATCGATCTCCAGCGCATTCAGCAGATCCATTGCCACCTCACCAAGCATTTGATACGGTTCGTCAACTTTCACCGGTTCGCCCGGCTTATCCAAACCCAGCGCTTGGCGCAGATTCGCCACGACACTCACTTGAGCCCCACTGGTCACCGTACCGCCCAAATCAACAGGAATCCGATCGACCTGCTCGTAGCTAATTGCCTTAAGTACCCGCTCTCTACCTGTCATCACCGACTTGTGATCAGAGTTGTTTTTCATAGAAACCACCTTATAAATTAATACAACTTCAGCTTTTCTGTCATTCCGGCTTTGAGCCCGAATCCAGAAACACAACACTGGATTCCCGCTTTCACGGGAACGACAAAATATGACAATTGCTATTAGAAACGGTCCGTGAACCGCCTCGAAACAGGTATTCTATCACTTAATCACCCCCATTACAAAGGTTGTGTTTTATCACTTATTTGAAAATAACCTAAAACATGCAATTAAGTGGCACAGCAGCATTGACGATGAAAAATAGAAAGGCTTGACAATTTGGATCTTTTTTGGAATAATTTGCATCGCTACCCTCTGTGAAGGGTCTTTTTTATTTTTTGAACCTGAGAAAGGATATATTATGAGAAGTTGCTCTCTTAATTTGAAAATTCTGACCTGCTTTGTGATATTTCTTACCGCTATTGCTCTAAGCTGTAAACCCAAAACCCCCAAGGACACGGACGCTGATAAATCATCGACTGTGCCTGCCGATTCCGGTCCTGATATCGCTGTTACTATTAACGGCGTCGACATTCTCGAAAGCGAGATAGAAAAACACGTCAAGGCTCAACTCGAGATGATCGCCAAACAGTCCGCTCAAATGCCGCCTTCGTTTGCCGAGCAGTACGCCAAACAGCTCAGAGAACAATACATCGAACAAACAATCCGCAGGAATTTGCTGGATGAAAAGGTAAAGCAAGCCAATATCGTAATCACAGACGAACAGGTGATGAGTACGATTCAAGAAATTGCCGCGGGTCAGAGAGAACCTTTATCATTAGAAGAATTCAAGAAGAAATTGGCCGAATACGGACAGAGTTTTGATAATGTAAAAGAGGAAGTTCGAAATGGATTGGCCCGCAATCAGTTCATGGAAACACAATGGGCGGGGAAAATAAACGTCACAGAAGAAGATGCGCAGAAATATTATCAGGAGAATTCGAAGCAGTTCGAGACGCCCGAACAAGTCAGGGCAAGCCATATTCTAATCAAGCCCGAGTTCATCGACCCTAACGTCGATCCCAATGCCGATCCGAACGAGGCCAAAGCAAAGGCCAGAACAAAGACTGAGGACCTGCTCAAACAAATCAAAGATGGTGCCGATTTTGCCGAATTAGCCAAAATCCATTCGAACTGCCCCTCGGCCCCGCAAGGCGGCGACCTGGGCTTCTTTCCCAGAGGTCAGACGACCCCGGCTTTTGAGAAAACAGCTTTCGAACTGGAAATCGGGCAGATCAGCGAGATCGTGGAAACCGAATACGGATACCACATCATCAAAGTCACCGAACACAAAGACGCCAGCACGACTTTGTTCGAGCAAGCCAAAGACGATATCATAAAACAGCTAACACAGACGAAGCAATCCGAAATCGCTGAAGAATATATAAATTCACTAAAGGCCGGCGCGAAAATAGTCTATCCGGCGGGCAAAGAACCATCTTCTCAAACAAATAATCCGTGACAATTCGTTCGAGTTATGAGGCACTATTCAAGAGCGTAGCCGGATCGAGGTTGGCGGCTTCGATGTCTTTGAAGTACTTTGCCGTTCCGACCTTCAGTTCAATTGTGGCCTCATCGTCACAGACGATAATCCCTTTAGGGTGCATTTGCAGGGCGCTAATTGTCCAGATATGATTTACGCTGCCTTCGACGGCGTGTTGTAATGCACGAGCCTTGTTATGGCCGTTTACTATAATGAGCACTTCCTCGGAATCCATAACCGTGCCGACACCAACTGTCAGAGCCGTTTTGGGGACTTTGTTGATGTCATTGCCGAAGAATCGCGAATTGGCCACAATAGTATCGTAGGTGAGCGTCTTGACTCGTGTTCTGGATGCCAAAGATGAGCCGGGTTCATTAAACGCGATATGACCGTCGGGGCCGATGCCCCCAAGGAAGAGGTTGATGCCGCCAAGCTTCTTCATCTTAGCTTCATAGTTCGCACACTCGGCCTCTAAATCCGGCGCGTTTCCATTGAGAATATTTACATTTTCTTCTTCAATATCCACATGGTTGAACAGGTTGTTCCACATAAATGAATAGTAGCTTTCGGGATGATCCTTCGGAAGGTTCACATACTCATCCATATTGAAGGTGATAACATTTGCGAAGGAAACCGTCCCTTTCTTGTTGAGTTTTATCAACTCTTTGTACGCCCCCAGCGGTGAAGAGCCCGTGGGAAGACCCAAAACAAAAGGTTTGGTCTTGGTTGGGGCGAATTCATTTATGCTCCTGGCGACGTAATTTGCAACCCATTTGGACGCTAACGCATAATCCGGTTCAATAATCAATCTCATAAGTTATCTTCTCCTGAATATAGTAACCATAAAACGAAGTTCGCCGGATGATATATTACCGGTCGTTATTTTTGCAAAACACTTTTAGAACCGAACGGATTACAAAACCTTCAATTCGGTTGGTTCCGTCGCAGCTCTTCCATTCGACCGACCAACTCGTCCCCAAGCGCTGTTTTGCGAACGATATGTTTTTCGATTTCCAGGACAAAACTGTTTTCTTCGAATGTTCCCCTGACCTGCTCGAAATCGGCCTGTTTTGTTCCTTGTGAGCCATCGAGTCCGTATCCGGTTTGAGCAGTAGCGGTAAATTCCTTCCTGGCATCGGCATAAAGCATATTGTCAAGCTCGACAACAGCCTGTTTCCATTTTTTAGCCAGTTCGATGATATCGTCGGCTGTTATTTCATCCATTGTCTTACCCAGATTTTCCTGCAGGACTTTTGCCGCCCAAACCCATTCATATTCAGAGTAATTTTCATGCATCGACCGAAAACTGTCCATTACCTGTTCCAGTGAGCTAATAGAGCCGTTTTCGATATCAGAAAGCAATTTTCCCACGGCCTCTTCAGGGGCAAACATGCCGGCCAAATCCACCCATATGCCCAGTCCGATACTGGTTTGCGGCTTCAGCGCCGCTCTAAGCTGGTCGGAATTTTCAAACTGCTTATTTTCCAATCGCTTGATTAAACAATTACCCAGGAACTTGTCGATACCCATCTGGTATAATTTGACGCCGCGATCTAAAGATGAATTCTTAATTTTAACGCTGTGGTAGGTGAAGTACTCGGATGTTTCCCCGGATGTCGCTTTGAGCTTGCACAGCAAGTTACGGCCATTGATCATCTTTTGTATCGTATACGGACTAAGGAGCTTGAAGTTAATGTGATCGAGTTTTGTGGCGGCTTTTCTTCTGTCCCGTTTTGGCCATTTCCGAGCGTCTCGAACCGTTCCTAAGCTGCGAAGATTCACGCCGGGGGCAAGAATACTCTCATCCTCATGCTCAATAAGGTATGAGAAAGGCAGGTCCGAGGTATCTGAATTCCTGTAATGCCGGCCCATCACGACGGTGAACGCCCCGACTTTTGCCGGCCAGAGAATATACGAATCGCTCGCTGTCTTGGAGCCTCGTTCGACGACACCCTGATGAACGGGACCGAATTTGTACATGTGATTGCTTTGGTTGGTCCCGCTGCCCGCATTCAGAAAGGAAAACAAGCCGGCAATAAGCAGCGTGGATTTATGATGCGTAACGGTGTAAGGCCCGGCGAATATTGCGCATGCCTCACCGTGGAAACCGCCACAGTTGGCAAAGAATACGGAGTTTTCCGCTGAATACTGCCTGGATAATACGGTGCCCTGGCCTACGAAACATTTTTCGATGATCACGCCATCTGTAATCTCCGAGCCGCTGCAGACGATAAAATCCTCTGCGAAAACGCCTGGTCCGATATGAACCTTGTCTTCGATACAGCTATTTATAGAACCGTTTTCTAATTTGTTGACTCCTTCTATTAAACTGGCCGGACCAACTTTGACATTCTTGATTATCCGGCAGTTAACCAGTCTGGCCCCTTCGCCGACATGGCCCATTGAGCAGGTAACGCAAGCCGTGTAGTCGGCTATCATTTTTCGTAGTTTTTCAATTACCTGCGGCCGGTAACGGTAGAACGCCAGGACATAAGCCGTCTGAGCAGACAGATTGTCGTAAATTGGTATTTCCCTGCCCCCGGCTTCGTTAACAACAGCAACTTGAACCCCATTACCAAAGCTGCTTTCGCCCTCCACAGCAAGCAGCTCAATATGGTCTATCACAGCGTCATCTTCTATGACGTAGTTCGCGATGTAGTTTCTTACCCGGCTTATATAAACATTATTGCCGATCGTGCAGTTATGAATCGTCGCATCACTAATTCCGGCAGGCTTTGAAACACCGCCGAAAAAAGATACCCGTTTTTCAAATACTCCCAGTTTCACATGTCCGGAAAAATGTGTCGATTTGACGGACGCTGCGTTGAAGCCCTCGGCAACCTGAACCTTCGACCAGTCTTCGCTGCTACATCCCTGGCGAGTTAATTGGTCAATTTGCTCGGCGGATAGTGAATGAAAGTCCCCCTGATGGCAATTAGATTCTGATGTCATATTATCCTTTTCCTGTTACTATAAAGCTCGTTCTAATGAGCGCGGTGTATAAGTCTATTATTGAACCGGCGCTTTCATTACAAATTTTCACCTTGTATTCGACAAAGCAAATATTACAGATCCGAATCTTTTAAATCAATACATTTTAACAAGCTAACTGTTAAGTAATGATGTTTGACAAAGCTTATGCAAAGAATCACATAGTGGACAGGCCCACCAATGACACAAGCATTTTATTATAGTCTCTACAATATTTTCAGCAAAATTTGGAGTAATCCATTGGCAGGTGCCGATGATTATTGTATAAGGGATTATACTATTAGACAAGGGCTCTATACCGCGCCTATGAGCAGCACCTGTATTGCCACAAGTCGCAAAATGGGTTTCGAAGCGTAAGTCAAAGCTCGATAAGTGTGGTTTGGGATTTTAATCGCCTGTGAGTTCTTCGCGTTCAGGGATGATATTTTGCCAAAAGATTGCGAAGTGGAAATACTCAAGGATGAGGTTATGCCAAATCAGGCAAGAGTAGCAAAAGTTTTAGCAACACTGTTGGCATCAATGACAATCGGGGCGATTGTTTTACTGGCGCTGGGACATAATCCTCCATCGGCAGGCCCATTCTCCCTTTGGACCTATTACAGCCTCGATCCTATTAAAAAAGCCATTTCTACACAAGCCGCCCAATCTCCTGACAATTGGAATAGTATCCAGATTTACTACAGCAATACTTCGACCGGTAACATCGAGCAGTTAGCCTCGCTCAACGGTCTGGCAAATCCCGATGATATAAACTGTCACTTCTGTATATATAATGGCTTCGGTGGCACCGACGGCCAGATACAGACAACTAAAAGATGGCAAAAACAGTCGCCGGCTACCTCTGCAGGCAGCAATAAGACCATCCGGATTTGTATTATAGCCGACGGAAAGACCAAACACCCAACCGATTGTCAGCTAAAACGGATACAAGTGCTTATCGATGCACTATGCAAAAAGTTTCGCATCCAGTTCAGATCCATCGACTACCCAAGCGAGTGGAGTTAAAAACGCTTAAAATCACACCCAATAGTCAGCCATCTGAGCGTTCGTTTTAATAAAAAAGACTGGATGTTTATCGGACATACCCACATCCAGCCGTTTAAGGAGGGCTGTTATATGCTAAACAGCACCATGACTATCTTCACAGTAATTCTGTGCGAGCTATTATTATCCAAAATCTCCCAAGCTCATTTTTGCCAAAATTTTCCGACGCTTAACAGAATTATGCTTTTTTCTTATTGCCTGGCAATATCGATCCTCTATTCACACCCAGCGACTTGGAGGCCGATTTTATGATAGTTCTCATAACATTCCGCAGGGCAATGATATCTTCAGCGATTATCAACATAACCGCTGCTTTAATATCAGTATTGATTTTCTTCTTCACTTCTAACGCTCCCTCAACGGGCCCTGCTTTTATCTTCCTGTACCATTATCCTATATATAAAGACGTGGTTAGAGCGGAATTTTATTTCAGTTTTCGGAAAAAATTTCTAAAAAAAACAAAAACCTTATTTTCAGGCTGTTTAAGCCCGTTTATTTTAGCAGGTTTAAGTTTTTTTCTCCGTGAGAGTCGGACTGTTGTATCAGACGTCGGATTAATCCATTTCCAGGTATGTCCAGTCCCTGCCTTCAGAATTCCCGTGCCAGGCCCGGATTTTTTACTTTGGATATTTCAGCTTTCTCGCCGCCGGAGCAACGACCAGACGTAATAAACCGGGATGCCCATGAGGATGCTCCCGAGGCTGTATATCGAAGGTTTGGGCCACTGCATGAACGCGAACACAGTCATAAAGAAAATCACAGCCATGAAAATCGCCGGAACAACCGGGTATCCGGGAACGCGAAACGGTCGTTCCATCTCAGGTCTGCGCCATCGAAGAACATATACTGCACCGATAAAAAGCATCGCAAAGACCGATAATCCCACTGAGGCATACTTGTACAGGTTCTGGAAATCCGTCACGAATAGAATAGCGATCGCACATAAGCTCTGAGCGAGCATTGCGTAGATGGGAATCCGCCCCTTCGGACTGACGTACGCCGCTACCGAGGGGAACAGACCATCCTTTGCCATAGCGTAATAGATCCGCGGGCCAGTGATAATAAAAGCGCTCACTGTAGCCAGGAACGTCAATCCGAGCAGAACGGAGAAAACGCTGGAAATCCTCGGCCCAAACAGATTGTGAACCGCGAGTTGGGGAATCTGCTCTGCATTGTCAAATCCTACATCTGCCAAAGGCACTGCGTAGGCGAAAACAAGATTGAGGGCCAGGTACAACACGACCACCAACCCGGCGCCGAGCAGCAGGGATCGTGGGAGAATCCGGGCCGGATTCTTGACCTCGCCGGCCAGATAGCTGGCGGCGTTCCAGCCGCTGTAGGCAAACATGACGTAGAACAACTGCGTAGCTGCGGTACTAAGCTTAATCTGCCCTATCGGCTGCCCCTGGGCAATGTGTGCAAACCGTCCGTCACCGAATAGAAACGCCAATATTACCAGGACCACAAACAGGCCTAACTTGAGAAGCGTCGTTAGATTCTGTGTCCAGGCGGACTGACGGTGACCAACAAGATTAGGCAATGTAATAACAAGGATCATGGCCGTGGCCGTGACTTTGATTATGGGACCAGTCTTATCCTCGGCCAATCCGAACGGCGTCAACAGGTATAAGGCTGCGATATAGCCGGCAACAGCCAGCGGGGCCGAAAAGCCTACAAAAAATGATGTCCAGCCGGAAAGAAAAGCGGGCATCGGGCCGTACGCTTCACGAAGGTAAACATATTCACCGCCCGCCCGGGGCAGAGCAGCAGCTAACTCCGCAACGCAAAGGGCACCGCACAAGGCGAGCAAGCCGCCGAGGGCCCAGAGCCCGAATATGACATAGTAGTTCTGGAGTGAAGCCATCATGTATCCGGGCGAGACCAGAATCCCAGTCCCCACCATGCTGGCTATTACTACGTAGGTTGCGGTTGATAGACCAAATCCCCTTTGTAGCTCTTCAGTGGACGTTACGCCCATAGCTTGTTTCGCCAAAGCCAGCACCTCCATTTCACTAATATCGTTCAGTATACTCTATGCCATGTGCTCAAGCGAGTTGGCCAGCATCCGATCCCAGATCCGGCGCTGCTCAATCAGCGCCTTGACGCGTTCCGGGACCTTGTCACTGGCTTCCAATAACTGCCAGCCGCTCCAGCCCGCCCTTACCAGTAGGTCCATTTGAAGCTGGTATGGAAATTCCGTATCTTCGAGATTATGCAGATGGAGCGTCTCGCCCAGCAAATCCTTCACAAGGTTAAAGTTAGACTCGAAACCCTCGCCCTTAGTATCCCTCTTGTCGCTGTTAAGCTTCACGCGGACGCTCGGCTGAACAACCTTATCCATAATCGCTCTAATGGTCGGCAGCTCGCCCGCATTGCCATGTGCTTCCAGGCGAATCTCCTGCCCATAGTCGGCGGCGAACGCACCTATGACGTTCAACGCATCAGCAATCTGCTCGATGGTCTTTTCCCGCGGGACGCCGTCATGAAAGCTGTTCGGGAAAACCCGCACGCCGCTGCCGCCGACATCCCGGCTGAGCTTGATAAAAGCCTTTGTATTTTCTATTGCCGAGTCAAGCTCCGCCTTCTCGGGCGAATCATACCGTTCACCGCTGGCAATACCTACGAGGCAAACAGGGCTATCTTCGAACCGTTTCTTAACTTCGCTGCGCTGCCGGGCATCCAGGTCCAGCTCGACCCTGTGAGCGTAGGACTGGCTGGTTCGCAGCTCAACGCCGAATACCCCGGCCTTAGAGCAATTTCCAATCAAGGCCGGCACATCCCAATCCTTGCCCCACTGGTAGGTCGTGAATCCGAAACGCGTCCGGGCGGCACTTTTTTTGGTTTCTGCAGTTTTCAAAGAATCGCACGAGGTCAAAGCGGCCGCCGCAACGGCACCGGTTGTAACGCATAGTCCGCGACTAAGAAAATCTCGGCGTGAAAGTTTTTTTCGGTCCGAAGAAATCATTTTAAAAGCTCAACTTAAATTCACATTAGTCCAATTATTTTCACCGGCGTTTCTTAAGCGTCACGCCGATACCCGTGGTCTGTTCGTGCAGGAAAACGGTTTCCAGTTCCGGGTTTGTCGTAATCGCTTCCAGGTAATCTTCCATCTGGTAGCCTGCGTCGGTCGTATCGTGGGCCATGATAAGCCCCCCCGGCCTCACTAACGGCAGCAGCTTGTTGAGATAGTCCAGATAGCCGTCCTTGTCCGCATCGATAAAAACAATGTCGATAGGCTCTTTGAGCGTTGTCACTTTCTCGTGCGCATCGCCCTCGATAAGAGTCACGAGCTTATCGACGCCGGCCCGCTTGAAGTTCTCACGGGCCAGCGAAGCCCGCCGGGCATCGATTTCGAACGTGGTCAGCTTGCCGCCGGTGGTTCGCAGGGCCAGGCAGAACCAGATTGACGCGTACCCGTTGGAGGTGCCGATCTCGACGACGTGCCTGGCGCCGGTCGCTTCGGTCAGCAGCCGCAACACCCTGCCGTCTTCAGGCGGCACGCTCAGCATCGCACTGTACTGGTCATTAAGCATCTCCTCAAGCACGTTAAGGATTCTCTTTTCCTGCATTCTCACTACGACGGGTCCGCTCTCCGTCTTCTGGGCAGTCAGGCATCCGGCCACTCCCAACACAACCACCGCCACAATCGCTGAGATGGTCTTGTTTGACATTTGCCGCTCCCTTCTAAATCGCGATTAATTATAGTTCTGCCACGCCTGACATAGACTCATTCGAATAAATCCAAGAGCGAACTTTATTGCGATTCGTCGGAAATTTCCACAAAAATATGAAGAAAACGTTCTCAGAGCAATTTTAGCCCCGGCTCTATAAAGAAACACAATCTGATTATTTGCCCTGGCGTTTCTTAAGTGTCACTGTAACGCCCTGGGCTTGTACCGTCTCCAGGTTGGGATTATTGGTAATAGCATCGATGTAGTCCTGCCCTATCATACCAATATTGTGTGACAGGATCAGACCGCCCGGTCGAACCAGCGGCAGCAGCTTTGTAAGATAGTCCAGGTAGCCCTCTTTATCCGCATCAATGAAAACGACATCAATGGGCCCTTTGAGCTTTGTGATGGTCTCGTGAGCGTCACCCATGACAAGTGTAATCATATTATCGACGCCGGCCCGTTTGAAGTTCTCGCGGGCCAACGAAGCCCGGCCTTCATCGATATCATGAGTGGTCA
>Ga0315541_1003256_pt1 | contig 12686 bp, 9 predicted proteins | sample SalMarSW160190MG_FD_203095 | JGI IMG/M metagenome (GOLD analysis project Ga0315541, IMG submission 203095) | Salt marsh sediment microbial communities from the Plum Island Ecosystem LTER, Massachusetts, United States - Salt Marsh Sediment SW1601-190 ...
CAGAGGCGCTCCGGACCCTTGAGCTTACAACCGGTACGATTCTTACATTCGCCCAGGCCGGTGAAAGGGAGATGGCTGGTCAAGCAATACAGGTTCAACCGGTTTGGCGATGGTTGCTCGATGAGAATGCAGAGTAGGATAGCGTAAGGATATTCAATAGGCTCAGCGGGCAGCACAATCCGGCGCAAATTAGGCTTCACATCGAGGGGGAGAATCCTGTATAATACATGATTAACCAAGAGACGATGAGGAAATACTGTGCATGAAGAAGTAGCCTGCGCAGCGAAGAGGAAGGGCGAGACTGTGATGTTGTCGGCAGCGATAGTCTTTGAAATAGGTTTTGAGGCCCCAGGGCAGGATGCCTGTGGGGCGTTTATCTCTGTAGGTAGAAATTGGAAGGCCGAGGAACTGTGAAGCAAAAGAAGAAGAGCACCAACGGCGCGACGCTCGGCTTTGAACAGACGCTGTGGCAGGCAGCAGCGAAGATATTCGGTCCCAAGGAGTAGGGGATGGATCAAGCGCAGCACAACATGATTGCCAACTTCATCTGGAACGTTGCCGATGATGTGCTACGGGACCTGTATGTCCGTGGCAAGTACCGCGACGTCATCTTGCCGATGACGGTGCTGCGACGTCTGGATGCTGTGCTGGAACCGACCAAGCAAGCCGTGCTCGGCATGAAGGCGTCGCTGGACACGGCGGGGATTACGAATCAGGATATGGCACTTCGTCAGGCGGCGGATCAAGACTTCTACAACACCTCGAAGTTCACGTTGCGTGACCTCCGTGCGCGGGCCAGTCAGCAGCAACTGAAGGCTGACTTCGAGGCGTACCTCGACGGTTTCTCACCCAACGTGCAGGAGATCCTTGACAATTTCGACTTTCGCCATCAGATCCCGCGTCTGTCGAAGGCGGACGCTTTGGGAACCCTCATCGAGAAGTTTCTTGATCCGTCCATAAATCTGTCTCCCGAACCCATCCGAACCGCCGATGGCGAGATCCGCCTGCCAGGCCTCGATAACCATGCTATGGGAACGATCTTTGAAGAGCTGGTTCGGCGCTTCAACGAGGAGAACAACGAGGAGGCCGGCGAGCACTGGACGCCGCGTGATGCCGTCAAGCTGATGGCGAAGCTCATCTTCCTCCCGATCACTGACAAGATCGAGTCCGGCACGTATCTCCTCTACGACGGTGCCTGCGGAACCGGTGGGATGCTGACGGTCGCGGAGGAGACGCTTCAGCAGTTGGCCGAGGAGCACGGAAAGCAGGTGGCAACGCACCTCTACGGTCAAGAGATCAATCCGGAGACTTACGCCATCTGCAAGGCCGACCTGTTGCTCAAGGGTGAGGGGGATGCGGCCGACAACATCATCGGTGGTCCGGAATACTCGACGCTCTCCAACGACGCTTTCCGCGCGCGGGAGTTCGACTTCATGCTCTCCAATCCGCCGTACGGGAAGAGCTGGAAGAGCGATCTTGAACGGATGGGCGGCAAGAAGGGGATGACCGATCCTCGCTTCAAGATCACCCACGCCGACGATCCTGAATATTCCCTCATCACCCGATCAAGCGACGGTCAGATGCTGTTCCTCGCCAACATGCTCTCCAAGATGAAGCACGAGACGCCGCTTGGTAGCCGCATTGCTGAAGTCCACAACGGCAGCTCCCTGTTCACCGGAGATGCTGGCCAAGGCGAGAGCAATATCCGTCGTTGGATCATCGAGAACGACTGGCTCGAAGCCATCGTCGCGCTGCCGCTCAACATGTTTTACAACACCGGCATAGCCACCTACATCTGGGTGCTTTCTAACCGCAAGCCCGAGCATCGCAAGGGCAAAGTGCAGCTCATCGATGCCACGCAGTGGTACCAGCCTCTGCGAAAGAACCTCGGCAAGAAGAACTGTGAGCTGTCCGATGAAGACATCGATCGCATCTGCCAGGTGTTTCGCGCCTTCGAGGAGACCGAGCAGTCAAGGATCTTCCCCAACCAAGCGTTCGGCTACTGGAAGGTGACCGTCGAGAGGCCGTTGCGGCTTGTGGGGACAGACCCAAACCGAGCGTATAAGGCAGCCGACATCAAGCGGCTCAAGGAGACGGCCGAACGCAGCGAAGATGCGCCGCCGATCATCAAGAAGATCCACAAGAAGGGCACGGAGCCCGATCCGCTTCGCGGCCTGTTCCCCGCGAGCATCGACGGCAAATCCGTCGTCGTGGAGTACGAGCACGACACCGATCTGCGCGACACCGAGCAGATCCCACTGCTGGAAGAGGGCGGCATCGAGGCGTTCATCTGCCGTGAAGTTCTGTCGTACGCTCTGGATGCCTGGATCGTCGAGTCCTCGATCAAAATCGGATACGAGATCTCGTTCACCCGCTACTTCTATAAGCCGCAACTGCTCCGTCCGCTCGAGGAGATTCGTGCGGACATCCTGGCGGTGGAGAAGGAAACCGAAGGATTGCTCGATGAGATCGTTGGAGGGACAACGTGAAGGGTGCACAGAAACCGGATCATGTCAGCCTAACTGGCCTCGTCGATTGGCTCCGTGAAGGACGGTTCGTCATTCCGGACTTCCAACGAGAGTTCGAGTGGAAGCCATGGGACATCAACGAGCTGATGCGATCGATCTTCCTCGACTACTACATCGGCAGCCTCCTTCTTTGGAAGGGCAGAGAAGAGAACTTCGACGCTCTCTCATGCGAGCCGATCTACGGCTACGATGGTGCCGGGAAGCGCGCGCAGATCGTTCTCGACGGGCAGCAGCGTCTTACCGCGATGCACTACACCTTCTTTGGGCCCGACGTTCCCCTTCCCAATCGAGTCAATCGCTTCCTGTTCTACATCCGGGTCGATCGCTTCATGGAGGAGGCCTACGAAGATGCCTTCCACTACGAATGGGCGAAAGGCTGGGCAAGGATTTTGGAGAACAGCGAAGAGCAGTTCGAGAAGCACATCTTCCCCCTAGCTGTCGTTGGGCAGAGTGGTTGGGCGCTGTCCGATTGGGCTCAGGGATACGAGAGGTACTGGAGCGAGAAAGCTGGACACGAACAAGATGAGCACCTGGCTCAGATCGCTGAGACGCACGCCGAGAATGCGAAAGCGTTTGGCCAACACCTCAAGAGTCTTATGGAGCTATACCAGATCGTCTACGTCGAACTGGATGAGGATCTCGAAGTGGGCAAGGTGTGCGACATCTTCACGCAAACGAACAGCAAGGGTGTTCGTCTCGACGTCTTCGATCTCTTCAACGCGATGCTGAAGCCAAAAGGGCTTCAACTGAAGCACATGTTCCGGGATGCTGCCCCCCGTCTGAGCTTCATCGACACAGAGCGAATGGACGTGTATGTCCTCCAGGTGATATCGATTCTCAAGCAAGCCTATTGCTCGCCGAAGTACCTCTACTACTTGCTCCCAGGGCAGGAGAAGACCGTTCGCGATCCGGATGGAACACGCCGGAAAGAAGTCCTAGTACCACACGTAGAGGAATTCGAGACCCGGTGGAACGAGGCTGTTGAAGCATTGGAGAATGCGATCCGCCTACTGCGCCACCCACAGGAATTCGGGGCCATCTCATCGGACTACCTTCCGTATGTTTCCATCTTGCCCGTGTTCTCCGCGCTCCAGACGGTGGCGCGGAAGCTTGATCCCACACATCAACTCGATGCGCAGAGGAAGATTCGCTATTGGTACTGGGCCAGTGTTTTCACCAATCGCTATTCGGGCTCGGTTGAATCCACCAGTGCGAGGGATTTCCTCGATGTGCGGGAATGGTTCTCTACCGACGCAGCAGAGCCTGCGCTGATCAGCGAGTTCAAGACGCGTTTCCGCAATTTGGACCTCCGTCGAGAGGTTAAGCGCGGATCTTCCGTCTACAACGGCGTGTTCAACTTGCTGGTTCTCCAAGGTGCGCGAGATTGGATGACAGGCACGGTACCCCAGTACGGCGATCTTGATGACCACCACATTGTCCCCAAGAGCTGGGGCGTCCAGAACCTGACGAGCGGTACCATAGATACGATCCTCAACCGAACGCCACTGACTGCTGAGACCAATCGCCATGTGATCAACGATCGGCTTCCAAACACGTACTTGCGTGAGATGATCGACCAGAACGGCCTTGATCGGACTCGCGCCGTGCTGGAGTCTCACTTCATCTCCCCGCTTGCGTTGGAGATCCTGCTCCGCGATCCCTTCACGCCTGATGATTTCGAGGCATTCATTGCCGAGCGTCAGCGGACGATTCAAGAAGCAATCGAAACCCTCCTGATCAAAGAACGGCTCGATCTGTCGCCGCACCTTCGCGAATTGGATACCAAGGTCGAAAGCCTTGAATTGCGCTTGCGTGAGGTCATTGTTGATCACTTCGGGAACGACGTGTCTCAGTTGCCGGAGCACATCAGACAGAAGATCCGCGAGCGCCTCCAGGCCGCGGCGCGGAAGAATCCCGCGCTGGACATGGAACACCATCGCACGCTGACGGGGGCGCTCGAATTCAGCGATCTGCGTGAGCTGGAACAGACCATCGTGAGTAAGGCGCTGTGGGAGCGGTTCCAGGTCCAGTTCGGCAGCAAAGAGAATCTTGCGCAACGTTTTGGCCAGCTGACGAGCCTCCGGAACAGCATTCGCCACAGCCGTGCTGTGGATGAGGTCACGCAGAAAGATGGCGAGGCCGCCATCGCGTGGTTTGAGCAGGTGTTGAAGCAATGACACTGGCGGCGAAGCTCAGGTCCTATCCTGCGTACAAGGATTCCGGTGTTCCGTGGCTTGGTGAAGTGCCGGAGCACTGGGAAGTCAAGCCTGGGCGTGCTGTGTATGGGTCCAAGCTCGTGGGAAATACCGGCCTAGTTGAGAAACAGGTTCTGTCCCTGAGCTATGGGCGTATCGTTATCAAACCTGAAGAGAAGCTTCATGGGCTTGTCCCCGAGTCGTTTGAGACATACCAGGTCGTGGAACCCGGAGACATCATCATCCGGGCTACTGACTTGCAGAACGACAAGACCAGCCTCCGCGTAGGGCAAGTTCATGATCGGGGAATCATCACAGCAGCCTATCTGTGTCTCCAGACACGCGGGCGACTTACGCCAGACTACGGCTATCAACTCCTCAATGTGTACGACCTCAAGAAGATCCTGTATGGGTACGGGTCTGGGCTACGCCAGAATCTTGACTGGTCTGACTTCAAGGCCATGCCGATGCCCATTCCCGATGCAGAAGAGCAAGCCGCCATCGTGCGGTTCGTCGACTACATCGATCGGAAGATTCGGCGGTACATCCGAGCGAAGCAGAAGTTGATCAAACTGCTGGAGGAGCAGAAACAGGCCATCATCCATCGGGCCGTTACTGGCCAAATCGACGTTCGCACTGGCAAGCCCTATCCAGCCTACAAGCCCTCCGGAGTCGAGTGGATCGGCGATATCCCCGAGCATTGGAAACTGTCCCGCGTCAAGCGGGAATTTCGTTGCTTAAATCGACGGCGGGTACCCCTGAGCAGTGTCGAAAGGGGATCGATGGTTGATCGGCAATACGACTACTACGGCGCGTCTGGTGTGATCGACAAAGTTGACGACTACCTTTTCGACGATGAGTTGCTGCTGATAGCAGAGGATGGAGCGAACCTCGTCCTTCGAAACCTGCCTCTCGCCATCATCGCACGCGGGAAGTTCTGGGTAAACAACCACGCGCACATTCTAAAGCCGCTACGTGGCAACCTGGAGTTCATGGCTGGTCTCATGGAATCGTTGAGCTACATGCCTTGGATCTCAGGCGCGGCACAGCCAAAACTCACACAGGATCGTCTCATGGGCATCGTAATTGCTGTACCACCACGAGGCGAACAGGATGCGATAGTCGAAGCCACTGCTGAGAAAACAGCGGGGCTACAGACCGCAATTCACGGAGCGCGGTGCGAGCTTGAACTCGTCCGCGAGTACCGCAGGCGCCTGATCGCCAACGTCGTCACTGGAAAGGTCGACGTTCGCGATGCCGCGGCATCACTTCCAAAGGAGCCCGTTGAAATCGAAGAGGAAGGCGAACTCGATGAGACCATACCCGACGAGGCCGACGTCGCGACCGACGACGAAGAGCTCAAGGCGGACGGGGATGCGTGATAGCATAAATCCTGAAGTCGGACATAGTAGGAAGGTGAGCACACATCATGACGACTAGGAAGGGACTTCACTCCGATCTGGCCGTACCGCCGGGCGAGTATCTTGCCGAGGTCATGGAAGAGCAGGGTCTCGCCCGAGCCGAACTGGCAAGGAGGAGTACGATCTCCGATACAGATCTGGCCGCGATCCTCAATGGCACTGCTCCAGTCAGCGCAAGAATTGCATCTCAACTCGCAGAAGCTACGGGTGTGCCATCCAACATCTGGCTTGGCCTGGAGTCCGAGTATCGGCTGGTCGTCGACGAGTCTGAGACGCGAAACCTGAAGGGAGAGAGCTGATGGCCGGCAAGCAGTTGACGATCTTCGTATCTTCTACGGTCTATGGGATCGAGGAACTTCTTGATCAGGTCTACGCGTTGCTGAGCGGCTTCGGTTATGAGGTCTGGATGTCCTACAAGGGGACGGTTCCGGTCTATCCGAACCAGACTGCCTTCGAATCGTGCCTTCTTGCCGTCAAGGAGTGCAAACTCTTCCTTTGCATCATCACGCCGCACTACGGGAGTGGTGTTCTAGAGGGAGACCTTTCTATCACGCATCAGGAATTGCTGGAAGCGATACGGCTCAAGAAACCGCGTTGGATCCTGGCACACGATCACGTATCTTTTGCTCGTTCCTTGCTTCGCAATCTGGGTCACAAGACAGCGACGGCGAGAGCGAAGCTTGAACTGAAGACGAGCCCAATCCTGAGTGATCTGCGCGTGATCGACATGTATGAAGCGGCCATCCGCCACGACATCCAGATCTACCGTGACAAGAAGGGAAATTGGGTACAGAAGTTCTCGCGGGATGCGGATGCGCAGCTGTTCGTAACGGCCCAATTCTATCGTTACGATGATGTGACGCGATTCTTGCAGGACCAGTTGGCGGATCAGCAGGCGATTGCGCACAGTATCAAAGGGGAGTAACGGGCGCTATGGACCAGACTACAGAGAGACTGCTTCGAGGCGGAGAGAACGAGCACGTGGCCTTTGTGCGTTTCCCGAACTCGCGCGAAGCGATCGGGAAGGCCGTCTGTAGCCTCCTCAACAGCTTGGGCGGATCCGTTCTGGTTGGCGTGACGGAATCCGGAAGCGTCTCGAAACGGATCTCGAGGTCAGAAACAGATGGGATAAGGGAGTTCCTGCACAAGGCAATCGCACCTCGTGCGCTCTTCACGGTGAGTTTCGACCGGGTGCAGGATGGAATGGTTGTGGTCGTGGATGTTCCGGCAGGACGAGATGTCCCTTACGTGTTCGAGGGAGTGGTGTATGTGCGGTCTGGATCGCGTACGCTCCAAGCGGATACTGAGACGATGCGTGGAATGGTAGAGAGACGAGCGACTGAGACGGAGCGTTGGGAACGCCGTCTGGGGCCAGGTCTCGAGGTTTCGGATCTATCGACTTCCCTCATCCGTGAGACCGTTCGAAATGCTGCAGACAAACGGGGCTTCACATTCCAGGATCCGAGCAACGACAGTGCTGTGCTTTCCGACTTGGGCCTGATGCGTTACGGGCAACTTACGAACGGGGCGGATGTGCTGTTCGGGGAGGCGGTTGCCGTTCGACACCCGCAGACTCGCTTGCGAGCGGTCCGTTATGAAACGGACAAGGGAGGAGACTACCTGGATGATCAGCTTTTCGAGGGACCGGCCTTCAGTCTGCTTGATAGCGCGATGGCATTTGTGCGGCGCTCAACATCTGTGGCCGCCAGCTTCCGGCCCGAAAGCCTCAAGCGGGATGTGAGGCCACAGTACATGTTCAATGCGGTCCGCGAGGGGTTGGTGAACGCGCTTGTCCATCGGGACTACGCATCCCATTCCGGAAGCGTGTCTCTCTACATCTACTCCGACCGAATCGAGATCTGGAATTCGGGCAGCTTCCCTGAGGGAATCAAGGCTCGCGATCTGCATCACAAGTCCCACCGATCCGTGCTCGTGAATCCGGACATCAGCCATGTCTTCTATCTGCATGAACTCATGGAGCGGGTGGGACGTGGGACCTACATGATTGTGCAAGAGTGCAAGCGATTGGGAGCTCGATCGCCAAGCTGGAGACAAGATGGGGGTGGTGTGGAGCTAACGATCTTTGCAGCAGGATCAGGCACTCCGCGCGACGCACTGAACGAACGGCAGATCGCACTCATCACGTCCTTGCAGGAAGGCGAGGAGATCACATCATCGATCTACACAGAGAGATTGGCAAAGGGCATCACGTCTCGGCAGGCCCGTCGCGATCTGAGCGGATTGGTCGACCTCGGCTATCTGAGGCGTGAGGGCTCTGGCCCTGCAACGACCTATGTTCGTACTGGCAGGAATCCCGAATTCGGACATCCGGACATGTCCGGACAGGAGCGGACATAAAGCGACTCGGAGCAGGCGGAGATCGCCAACTGCACGAATCGCCATCGGAAAAGGTTTGTACACGACTCTTGGCACGGAGACGAAGCGGAATCCGGACATCATCCGGACATCTTGAGCGCGGCAGGTGAGGATTGGGCATGACCACAGATACCAGCGAGCGAGGGCTGGAGAATCTCATTGTCTCTGCGCTGACTGGATTGCCGCTGGGCGCAGGGATTGACGATTCGAGTCGTGTGGCCTATCTTCCCGAGGCATACGGTGGCTTGGGCTACCTTCTCGGCGATCCGCGCGACTACGATCGTGAGTACGCTGTCGATCTCGTTCAGCTTCGCGCCTTTCTGACGGCGACGCAGCCCGATGTCCTTGATGCTTTCGATCTCGATCACGACAGCCCGACACGGCGCAAGTTCCTCGCACGACTGCAGGGCGAGATCACGCGGCGTGGCGTGATTGACGTCCTGCGACATGGGATCAAGCACGGACCGCACACGATCGACCTGTTTTACGGCACACCGTCACCGGACAACCCAACGGCCGTTGCGCGGTACGAAGCGAATCGGTTCTCGGTGACGCGGCAGCTGCGCTACAGCCGCGACGAAACACAGCTTGCCCTCGACCTGTGTGTGTTCATCAACGGTCTGCCGATTGCGACGTTTGAGTTGAAGAACAGTCTGACGAAGCAGACGGTTGACGACGCAATCCAGCAGTATCGGCGGGATCGCGATCCCCGCGAACTACTGTTCCAGTTCGGCCGCTGTGTTGTGCACTTCGCGGTCGACGATCACGAGGTGCGAATGTGCACCCACCTTAGGGGGAAGGCATCGTGGTTCCTTCCGTTCAACAAGGGGTACAACGATGGTGCAGGCAATCCGCCGAATCCGGACGGCCTGAAGACCGACTACCTGTGGAAGGAGATCCTCGCCCCGAGGAGTCTGACCAACATCCTCGAAAACTACGCGCAGATCGTCGAGAAGAAGGACGAGAAGACGGGCAAAAAGCGGCGGGGACAGGTCTTCCCACGCTACCACCAGCACGATGTGGTCCTCAAGCTGCTGGCCGACGCCGTAGAACGAGGAGCCGGGCACCGCTACCTGATTCAGCACTCGGCGGGGAGCGGGAAGTCGAACTCGATCGCTTGGCTGGCGCATCAGTTGATTGGCCTTCGCAAAGAAGATTGCGACGTGTTCGATTCGATCATTGTTGTCACAGATCGCATTCTTCTCGACCGACAGATTCGGGACACGATCAAGCAGTTCGCTCAGGTGAGCGCGACGGTTGGGCACGCCGAGCACTCCGGCGACTTGCGGCGGTTCATCCAGAGCGGGAAGAAGATCATCATCACTACGGTGCAGAAGTTCCCGTTCATCCTCGACGAGATCGGTTCTGAACACAGCGGACGAACGTTTGCGATCATTATTGACGAGGCCCATTCGAGCCAGGGCGGGCGTACGTCGGCAGCGATGAGCATGGCCCTCTCTGGTGCCGCGGCAGATGAACCCGAGCTGTTCGAGGACAAGATCAACCGGATCATGGAGGGCCGGAAGATGCTTGACAACGCGAGTTACTTCGCGTTCACCGCCACGCCGAAGAACAAGACGTTGGAGATCTTCGGCGAGCCGGTTCCTACTGCTGACGGAAAGGTTCGTCATGTGCCGTTCCACTGTTACACGATGAAGCAGGCGATACAGGAGGGCTTCATCCTCGATGTGGTAAAGAGCTATACCCCTGTCCACAGCTACTACCGGCTGATCAAGACGGTCGAGGCCGATCCGCAGTTTGATACCAAGAAGGCCCGCAAGAAGCTGCGACGCTACGTCGAGTCGAACGATCATGCCATCCGAACCAAAGCCGAGATCATGGTGGACCACTTTCACGAACAGGTGATCGGCCTCGGGAAGATCGGCAGTCAGGCGCGAGCGATGGTGGTGACCAGCGGGATCGAACGGGCACTCCAGTACTACCACGCGATTCGTGACTATCTCCAGGAGCGCAAGAGCCCGTACCGGGCGATCGTCGCGTTTTCCGGAGAGCACGAGTACGGCGGGGTAAACGTCACCGAGGCGTCGATCAACGGCTTCCCCAGCAACAAGATCGCCGACAAGATCCAGGAGGACCCCTACCGTTTCCTGGTTTGCGCGGAGAAGTTTCAGACCGGCTACGATGAGCCGCTCCTGCACACGATGTACGTTGACAAACCGCTGTCAGGGATCAAGGCGGTGCAGACGCTGTCGCGTCTCAATCGAGCCCATCCGCAGAAGCACGAAGTTTTCGTGCTCGACTTTCTAAACGACGCCGAGACAATCGAGACCGCTTTTGCCGACTACTATCGGACGACGATCCTCAGTGAGGAGACGGATCCGAACAAGTTGCATGACCTCAAGGGCGAGCTGGATGGGTATCAGATCTACTCTGGGGAGCAGGTGGATGAGTTCGTGGCGCTCTACCTTGATGGTGCAAATCGAGAGCGGCTGGATCCGATCCTCGATGCCTGTGTCGCGACCTACAATGATCTCGACGAGGATGGGCAGGTGGGGGTCAAGGGGAAGGCGAAAGCGTTTGTGCGAACGTACAGCTTCCTTGCCTCGATCCTTCCGTACACCAACGCGGAATGGGAGAAGCTGTCGATCTTCCTCAACTTCCTCATCCCCAAGCTCCCGGCGCCGATCGAGGAAGACCTTTCGAGAGGGATCCTCGAAGCGATCGATATGGACAGCTATCGCGCCGAGAAGCAGGCTGCGATCCGGATCCAATTACTCGACGAGGACGGCGAGATCGGACCGGTGCCGACGAGCGAAGGGAGTCACAAGCTGGAGCCGGAACTGGACTGGCTGAGCAACATTCTGAAAGCGTTCAACGATCAGTTCGGAGGGATCGAGTGGACGGACAAGGACCGCATCCAGAAGCTGATCACAGAGGACATCCCGGCGCGTGTCTCCGCAGACACCGCCTATCAGAATGCGATTCGACACTCCGACAAGCAGAACGCCCGCATCGAGCACGACAAGGCGCTTGTTCGCGTGATGACCGCGCTTCTCAAGGATGATACCGAGCTGTTCAAGCAATTCAGCGACAACGAATCCTTCCGGAAATGGCTGACCGAAATCGTATTCCTGCTGACGTATGCGGAGAAGAGAGAGCGAGCCGCACCGTGATCCAGTAAGCCAAACTCCTTGGCCAAGAATGGTGTGGGTAGGAGGTGGTCATGACTGACCTCCGCATCTCAGCCAAGACCCTCGGCGAACTCGCCCTACCTGGCTTCTGTCCGCGCTGTTTCTGGCTGAAGCTGCGTGGAATTCCGGGGACGCATACCATGATTCCTCCCTGCCTGTGCCGGCACGGCAGACAGGAAGGATCAGCCTGAGATAGGGTCTATGTCCCTCGAATTCTTGCGACCCCACTACATGATATTGATGTTCAAGGGTAGGATGCGCCTCGACACCGAAGAAGGAGTCTACGGTGAAGGAATCATCTGTCGCCAAAGCCTGTGACACTGTTGAGAGGCTTCTGACCGCCAAGGAGGCTGAGCTCTGGCCGGCACGACTAGACGCAATTGCCGACCTATCCAACGGCCTGAGAATCGTCCCTTTGTGGTCAGACCTTCATTCTTAGGATTTTATCGCTCTAACGGCGTATCGCGGCATTGGAAATACGTCCCACAATCCCCTCGTTAAACGTCTGTATGAACGCATGGGATTCGTGGAAGACCGATTCGAGGCGCTTCCCTGGCCTTGGAGAAAGGCGTTTGCGTTCTCTGGTTCGTATTGCATGAGCAAAGACTTGGCGTGCTCAGAGCTGTAGCACCTATTCGGGGGAAACATCTGCAACGATTTCAAATCCATTCTCGAAGTAGTCGGCGCGATAGACGAACATTGATTCCTCGTCGGCCCCGGCATACAGCCCGAGCAATTCGACTCCGCGGGCATAGAGCGTTATGGCTCCCATGTCTCCGGAAAGAACATACCGTGAGACGGTCAGCTCCTGGTCGTCAAAACGAATGGCTCCGTCTTCGATCTTCTCCACCCGCATTTCGGGAAGTCCGTCATCCACAGCCTCTTCATCCCGATTAGGAGGACCTCCGAACATCAGGACATCGAAGCTGACGACTCCTTTGGACTGTCGAAGCTCATAGAGCAAGGGAACGACCGCATAGGTGCTGAAGGTGCCCAGAACAAAGGCTTGATCCA
>Ga0315541_1003257_pt1 | contig 12682 bp, 8 predicted proteins | sample SalMarSW160190MG_FD_203095 | JGI IMG/M metagenome (GOLD analysis project Ga0315541, IMG submission 203095) | Salt marsh sediment microbial communities from the Plum Island Ecosystem LTER, Massachusetts, United States - Salt Marsh Sediment SW1601-190 ...
ACAAAGGCATGGACGATGATAGCGGAATCTCACCCGGATCGTAGCGTCACTTTCAGAGTGGCAGGACATCAGTACCGCCTATCCGGTCGCGAGGTCTTGGACCGCGCTCGAGAGGCGTTGGCAGGGGGTATTCCGACCGAGGCGTTGCGCTACAGGAACTGGGTTGTGGATGTGGACGGGCAGCCGGTTGGCGTCAAGTGGCTGTTCAGCCTGGCGACCGGACTGAGCACGGATCAGTTTAACACTACTCAGGCCCGTGGCGTGTTCCGCCGGCTGGGGCTCGAAGCCCGAAGCCTGGAACAAGGGGCACCCCTGGTATCGCCCGATGTGCCCGCCAAAGCACCACCGAGTGACGAGTTGGCCCAACGAGAGTTCCTGGAGCAGGTTGCACAGGCTATGCGGGCCCATCTGCCATCCTACCTGACCCCCTCGGCAGTACGAAATCGGGGCAACTGCCTGCAAATCGCCTACCCGGAGTTTCGTATCTTTCACCTCACACTACGAGGTCTACCTGCTCAAGTCCCGCCATGAGGTCGCCCTGCACTTGGAAAGCGAACGTGAGCGTATCACGCTGGGGACAGAGCGGCCTACCGCCACCACGCGGAGCGTTGAAACGCCCCGCTGATACTCAAAACCTGTTGGAAACAGGTTCCGCCAGTGCGTTTTCAACGCACTTCGTGGTACCAGCCGGTGATTTCAATCATCGGCGAGCAGTTCGCGACCATCTGTCCCAAATGCGATACGCTCACAGCGAACTCGAAATGAACCTGGCATGGTTGGAGTATTTCAAACCAGAGGTGGCCAAACTGACCCAGCGACTGGGGTAGGACAGGCATTAACGACCACCCGGTTCCGCCGACTTGACAAAATTCATATTTGCCCCTATAACAATACCCTGAAGGGGCACTATGAGTGGGCGCAATATAAGAACACTGGGGGACGCTGAGGCACGATTGCTCCTCACCCTGGCTTCCCAGGGCCGGCAGGTTTTCACCACCGCCGACGCCCAGGCAACCGTCGGGGGACCGCGTCACCGTGCCAACAAGATACTGGCGCGTCTGAGCGACAAGCACTGGGTGCTGCGCCTCCGGCGTGGCCTTTACCTGATCCTGCCCTTTGAAGCGGGTATCGAAGGGACCTACAGTGTTCACCCCTTCCGCATTGTCCCCCACCTGGCGACACCCTACGCCATCGCCTACTGGACGGCGCTCCATCACTATGGCTACACCGAGCAAATCCCGGGCATCATCTTCGTGGCCACCACCGCCGCGCGTGGCTCCGCCACGCTGACCATCGAGGAACTGGGACTCACGTACCGCTTCGTGACGCTTGCGTCCCACAAGTTCTTTGGACATCATCGCTTATGGATCGAGGGACAGGAGATCGCCGTCACCGACCGGGCCAAGACGATCATAGACTGCCTGGACCACCCTGAGCACTGCGGCGGGGTCGTCGAAGCGGCCAAGGGGTTATACGAGAGTCTGAGCGGGGGAGACATCTCACCCCCGTTGCTGACAGAGTATGCCGGGCGCATGCAGAACCGCGCCATCTTTAAGCGGTTGGGCTATCTGGCCGAACTGCTGAACCTGCCGGTTGGCGACGAAATCGAGCACTGGCGGACTACCCTGTCAACCGGGTACAGCCGGCTGGGTCCACTGGCTGGCGACCACGGGCCTTACGACAGCCGCTGGCAATTGCGCCTGAACCGCACACCGGCCGACCTCACTGACTGGTTGGTGCACTGATGATCTCTGGGGCCGAACTGCGCCGTCTCGCCGGGGCCTGGAACGCGGACTTTACCGTGGTCGAACGCGACTACGTGCTCTCCTGGGTACTGGCGGGACTCTACTGGCGGCTGGCGCCGCGCCCTGACCCACCTGGAGAGCCTGGGCCTCCTACGTCGCTCCGAACAGCGTCGCGGGCCAGGGGTCTATTACACCCTGGTCGAAGAAAGGGAGACTCCCCAGGTTACTCCTCATGCTACTCCCCAGGGTATAGGGGAACTGCCCAGGTTATTAGCCGAGGGCAAGCGACTATCGCGGGAGGAGATGGCTGACCTCATCGTCGCCCTTTGTGCTAAACGCCCTCAGACAGCGCGTGAACTGGCCCAGAGACTCCACCGCAATGCAAAGTACCTGCGTGACGTCTATCTCTCACCGTTAGTGCGAGAAGGACGATCGCAACTCACCGGCGCGCCCAATGACCCCAACGTTGCCTACCGCGCGATAACAAACAAAGGCACGGGCAATGACAGCAGAATCCCATCTGGATCGTAGCGTCACTTTCAGAGTGGCAGGACATCAGTACCGCCTCTCCGGTCGCGAGGTCTTGGACCGCGCTCGACAGGCGTTGGCAGGGGGTATTCCGCCCGAGGTGTTGCGCTACAGGAATTGGGTTGTGGATGTAGACGGACAGCCGGTTGGCGTCAAGTGCTGTTTAGTCTGGCGACTGGACTGAGTGTAAGGCAGTTCGACACCCCACGTGCCCGACGCCTGGATTGACGGGGGCACCCGCGACCACAGGGACGGCGAGGTGGGCAGAGTGGGCTACGAGATCAACTTCAACTGCTACTTCTACCAATACGAGCCCCCGCGCCCACTGGCGGAGATCGAGGCCGACATCCGCACGCTGGAAGAGATCGTTGAAGTGCTGAGGGAGACAGCTGAATGAACGACATCAGGATGTATGAACAGGCTATAGCCCGATTGCGAAAGGTGCTGGCTCACTTGGGAGCTAATCAGGCCAGCCAGCAGAGTATTGAGTCACGCGATGAGGTTATGAGGAGATTCCAGCCAATCTTCTCAATCGAACATCTCCCTGATCTAAGCCAAGAAGAGTTTCATGCATTCTTGCTTCTGAAGAATAATCAACATTGGAGTGGTCTGCAACGCCACAGCCCCAAGATGTGCGCGGACATGCCCTTGCTCCGCAGCGCACTGACCGCTTTGATTGATGAGACACAGCCAATCGAGAGCCGGCTAGATCAGGCTGCTACCACAGTACACGGTATGGGTAAGGCGGTAGCCACAGCTATCCTGCTGATCGTCTACCCTGAGAAATATGGTGTCTGGAACAGCACTTCTGAAGGCGGACTGAAAGCTCTGAATCTCTGGCCTCGGTTCGAGCGGGGTGAGTCTTTGGGTGATCGCTACGCCAAGATCAACCAGATACTCAACCAACTAGCCAATGACCTGCAGATTGACCTTTGGACCCTGGATGTACTGTGGTGGGATCTAGAGGTGTCGCCCGATGTACCCACCGAGGCACCACCGAGCGACGAGTTGCCCCGACAAGAATTCCTGGACCAGGTGGCGCAGGCTATGCATGCCGAACTGCCATCGCATCTGGCTCCCTCGGCGGTGCGGAATCGGGGCAACTACCTGCAAATTGCCTACCCTGAGTTCCGCATCTCCCATCTCCACTACGAGGTCTACCCGCTTAAATCTCGCCACGAGGTTGCCCTGCATCTGGAGAGTGCGCCCGAGATCAACCTGGCGTGGTTGGAACACTTCCAACCAGAGATAGCCCAACTCCGCCAGTCGCTGGGGTACCCTGTGCAGGCAGAGCGGTGGGGCCACAAGTCGGCCCGCGTGAGCATCTCCTTTCCGCCCAGGTCGCTCACTGCCGCCCTGGCCCAGGAGATGGGCACTCTGATGGCCCGGTTCATTCAGGCGACCTATCCCATCATGCAGGAGGCCCTCGCCGCCACGCCTCTGCCGCTCCCTGCGCGGAGGCGCCGCAGAGTGAAGCCCACCGACGACGCGGAGCGACGCTACCAATTACTGGACGCTGAGGTCCGCACCATCAGGGACTTTCTCGACGGCAACACCGCCAGCCGCCCCAGCGATGAGCGGCTGTGCTACTGGGTTTACCTCTGCCTCACCTTCGAGTTACACAACGAAGGCTGGCGGCTGTTTACCCTCATTGACCCGTCGCAGGTGCCCAAGACCCTCTACGAGCGCACCAATCGTTTTGCGCAGGCTTGCCGCATCCGTGCGGAGGTACAGACGTGATGTCCCAGGGTTATCCCGCCACTCTCTACGACCATTTCGAGCGCCTTATCGCCCATCTGCCGCCCCAGGCGCGGCTGGCGCTTGTGCTCGATCCGCCCGGACTGCTGGGGCTGGGAGAGACCGTGGACGTCGAGGGACGGCGCTGGGCCGTCTTCCACTACGACGGCAACGACCTGGCCTTCCGCAAGGCCTACGGCCACCACGGCCCGGACACCCCCCACCTGGTATGGGCTACCCGACCACCCGACCACCCGACCACCCGACCACCCGACTACCTGACCACCCGACTACCCGACCACTCGACCTCAGTTTCCTGACCGACGTGATGCGCCGCGCCGACGGCATCCTCGACCTCAGCCTGCTCGGCGTGCTGAAGACGCTCAAGCCCCGCGAGATCTGGCCGCCGGAGGCTGTGGCCCGCTTCGAGCCGCTCTTGGCTGCCCACCTGGGCACCGTGCTGACCGCCCATGCCGATCTGCGCCGCACGCTGGGCCCCGGCGTCCCCCTGGACACCCACTGCCTGCGCGCGCTGGCGCTACACTCGCTTCATCCTGCCATCTCCATCAGCGACCTCACCTTCCGCGACCCGGACCCCCGCCAGGTGCTCACCCGCTACCTGCGGCTGCTCGTGCAGGAGGAATGGGACGAGAAGGGACTGGCCCTGCTGCAGGAACAGGCCCGCCTGGCGCCAGGGCCGTCCGCTGGGGAACTGGCCCCCTGGTTCGAAGCGCCCCCGGCGGGACTGATGCGCTACCTGTACCTGCGCCGCCTTCTGGCCCGGCAGCGCGTCGCCAACATCGCCGCCGTCGCGCGCGTACTTCTCCCCTTCGATCCGCGCCCGCTGGAGCCCTGGGTGGGCTTCGCGCTGTATCTGTGGGACAATGACCCTGCCTGGCGCGAGGCTCTGGTGGTCCGCGCCGAGCGTGCGCTGGACGAGGCGGAACTGGATGAGGCACTGGCCCTGCTGGGAGCCGAGCGTCCTGCCGACACCTTCGCCGCCCTGGCCGATGCCGAGACGCCGGCCGCTCTCTACGGGCTGGGGAGGCGGCTGCTGTCCGGCGTGACCAGCGCCGAGGAACTGGGCCGCGTCGTCCTCACCTGGGCACGCCGCCGACCCCCACTGGCCGCCTGGCCGGAGACCCCTTACAGTCGCCGCGCCCGTGACCTGGCCGGTTTCCTGGACGAACTGGCCTTCCTGTTCGACCGCCTCACACAGGAGCGCCGCCCTGAGCTTGTCGAAGGGATGAGTCCACCAGCAGGATTGGCCGGGCTGGTGGATTGGTACGTCGAACAGCGGTTCTACGATTTGGAGTACGCCGGCGCCCGCGCCGCTGATGCGCTCCGGCGGCTGCCGGGACTGGCCGAAACTCTGCGCCCGCTGCTCGACCGGGTGCGGGCGACGGTACGGGTGCACTTCGACCACCTGGACCGGGAATTAGCCCGCCGCATCGGAGAGGACTGGCGCGGCTACCTGAGCCACCCGCGCCTATCGTCCAACGTCCTGCGCGACACCATCATCAAGCCGCGCCAGAAGGTCAGCCGCGAATCTAGCGTCTGGATCGTCGTCTTCGACGGCATGCGTTACGACAGTTGGGAGCGCGTCGTCAAGCCCCGCCTCCTGGAGCGCTACAGCCTGGACTGGGAGCAGCCCTACCTGAGCCTGCTTCCCTCGTGGACCACTATCGCCCGCACGGGACTCCTTGCGGGCAAGCCCCCCGAAGCCTGGCGCAGTTATCGCGGCCGGGTCACGCTGGACCAGGGGATACTGGCGGCGCGGTTCTTCGGCCTAAGTGAGGCCGAGCGCAACCGCCGCCTGCGCTTCTACTCCGGGATGGAATCGGACCGCACGCAGCGCAAACTCGACCGGCGCGGGCGCTTTCCCTACAACGTCCTCGTCTTCAACGTCAGCGACGACAACCTCCACGCCGTGCGGGGCGACCTGGTGGCGCTGAACGAGGTGGTTGCATCGCTGCTGAAGGGCATCCTGGAGACACTGGACGCTCTTGTGCAGCCGGACGACATGCTCATCGTCACCAGCGACCACGGCTTCGTCGAACTGGAGCCGGACCAATCGGTCACGGTCCGCGACGACACCCGCTGGCAGCGCTACGTCGAGGGTGGCCGGCACCCCGTGCACTACCGCTTCATCCGGGGCGTGGAGCGCCCGGAGGGGTTGGCGGAAGATGAGGCATTGACGTTCGAATACCCCGGTCTGCGTGACGGCCAGTTCACCGTGGCGGTGGGCCGGCGCTGGTTCGCCCGCGAGAAGACCACCCGCGCCGACCGCTACACCCACGGTGGGCTGAGCCTGGCCGAGATGGTCATCCCCGGCGCGGTACTGCGCCCCATTGTCGTGCCGCTGGTCAGGCTGGCACTGGAGGGCTTCCCACGTGCGCTGTCCGTGCAGGAAGGAGAGGAGGCCGTCGTCGTGTTCACGCTGGTCAGCAGCGGCAACCGGCCGGCCCACTTCACGCTGGAGGTCGGGGCCAATACTGCCCGCGAGCCGTTACATCAGGAGGGCGACCTGCGGCCAGGGCTACGTCTCCCCGTCTCCTATCGCTTCACGCCTGTCTACGCCGATGTCCCAGGCGAGGTGGGCACGGAGCGCGTGAGCGTCAAAGTCGTGTACCAGGACGTCGAGGGAAAGCGCCGCAAACTGTCGCGCTCTGCGGCAGTCATCGTCGAGCCGCGCAAAGACGTCGTAAAGTTCAGCCTGGGCGGACTTGACGCATTAGGTGATCTGTGAACAGGGATTGGGAATTTGGATCGCTGACTCGCTGACTCGAGGAGGATGAGTGGACACTTCGCTGACGGCAAGAGCAGACACGCTGGCACAAGAGCACCTGGGCGACAGGGTCGTCCTCAAGCCCCTCACGCGCTGGAACGAAGCCTACAAGGAGTTTCCGCGCTACGTAATGGAGTATCTGTGCGCAAGATACGTGGATCCGGGCAATCCCATCCCCGGTCAGCAGCGGATTGACCGCCTGCTGGCCGAGCACTACGCCGAGAGCGAGGCCCGCGAGTTGATCAAGAGCCGCATCAAGGAGAAAGGCGAGTACATCCTCTTGGGCCAGTTGCAGGTGCGGCTCGATCAGGCCCGCGACCACTACTGGGCGGAGGTGCCGGCGCTGGGGGACAATTTCGTGCGCATCAGCCCGCGCGTCCTGAGCGACTACGGCGAACCGCTGCTGGCCGGCGGGGCCTGGGGCACGCTGACCATCGAGTACGACGCCCGCTACGAACTCAAGGGCCGCATCTACCCCTTCTTCATCCGCCAGTTCCGCCCCTTCCAGATCACCCGCCTGGACCTGGACGACTACGTCGAGAAGCGGAGCCTGTTCGACACCGACACCTGGATCGGCCTCTTGATCCAGTCCATCGGCTTCAACCCCGACCGGCTGAGCGAGCGGGAGCGATGGCTGATGCTCCTACGGCTGGTGCCCTTCGTCGAGGCCAACTACAACCTGATCGAACTGGGGCCCCGCGAGACCGGGAAGACCTACACCTTCCGCAACACCTCCAGCCGGTCCTTCGTCATCTCCGGCGGCAAGGCCACACCGGCCACGCTGTTCTACAACATCGCCACCCGCAAGATCGGCATCCTGGGCTACAAGGACATCGTCTTCTTCGACGAGATCGCCAGCACCAGTTTCGCCGACCCGGAGGCGACGATCAGTGTGCTCAAGGACTACATGCAGACGGGGCACTTCAGCCGGGGGCCGCTGGAGTTCACCGCCCAGGCCAGCATCGTCCTGGGAGGCAACATTGACACCGACATGGAACGGCGGGAGCCCTCGCCGCGCTATCGCCATCTCTTTGAAATCCTGCCGCCGGAGTTACAGGACTCCGCCTTCCTGGACCGCATCCACGCCTTCCTGCCCGGCTGGGAGATGCCCAAGGTGCGCCCGGAGAACTACGCCACCGGCTATGGCTTCATCACCGACTACCTGGCTGAGATCTTCACCCGCCTGCGCCGTCACAATTACCAGACCCACGTCGCGGCGCACGTGGACTTCGGCGGGATGACCGGGCGCAACCAGGACGCGGTCAAAAAGACCACAGCGGGGTTGCTGAAACTCGTCTTCCCCCACCGCACCGCCGACGACCTGGAGCGGGACGAACTGGAGATGTGCCTGGCCCTGGCCGTCGAGTGCCGCCAGCGGGTGCTCGACCAACTGGCGGTGATGCTGCCGGAGGAGTTTGGGGGGGTGAGGGTGGAGGTGGGGGTGCAGGGGTGAGAGAGAACCGGAGTGGGGTGACTGCTCAGGCTACTTCTGTTAGCGATTGGAATCGCCTCTAGAGGGCTTGCAGCCGAGCGTCCACCTGCGTGGACGCGCCTGTCCACGTAGGTGGACAGCCATCTTTAGCGCGGTTTCAACCGCTGGTTGTGGGAACGGGCGGACTGACGCCGTAAGCGAATGGCGATCAACCAACGTCCAGTATCAAGTATCCAGCATCAAGCACAAGGAGACACAAGTGAACAAACAAATCATTGCCACGGACAAGGCTCCCGCTGCCGTCGGGCCATACTCGCAGGCGGTGCGGGTGGGGGACCTGATCTACACTGCCGGGCAGTTGGGCATCGTGCCGGGCACGAAGGAATTCGCCGGGCCGGACATTGAGAACCAGACCCGACAGGCGTTGCAGAACCTCAGGGCGGTGTTGGAGGCAGGCGGCTCTTGCCTGGAGCACGTCGTCAAGACCACCGTCTTCCTGGCCGACATGGGGGAGTTCGCCCGGATGAACGCCGTCTACGCCGAGTTCTTCCCGGAGGACCCTCCTGCCCGCTCTGCGGTACAGGCGGCCGCGCTGCCGCTGGGAGGGCGGGTCGAGATCGAGGCGGTGGCCCAGGCGTGACAACCACGGTTGAGTGCAGCCCACCCTGACCTGAAGCGCGTGTGGTATAATCCTGGTGATGCCCACCTCACAATCCCGCACCCTTCGCAACACAGCCGTTTTCACCCTCACCCTGCTTGCTATCGAATTCCTCGACGAGTTCGTCTTCGGTGCCCGCGAGGCGGCATGGCCGCTGATTCGCGCCGACCTGGGCCTGAGTTATGCCCACGTCGGCCTGCTGCTCAGCCTGCCCAGCGTGGTCAGCAGCCTCGTCGAGCCCTTCCTCGGCATCCTGGGTGACGTGTGGAAACGGCGCGCCTTGATCCTGGGAGGCGGCGGCGTGTTCACGCTGGCGTTGCTGCTCACAGCGCTGAGCCAGAGTTTTCCCAGCCTACTCATCTCATTCATCCTCTTTTACCCCGCTTCAGGCGCGTTTGTCACCCTGTCACAGGCGACGCTGATGGACGCCAACCCCACTCGCCGCGAGCAGAACATGGCCCGCTGGACCCTCGCCGGTTCGCTGGGCGTGGTGTCCGGCTCTGCCGCACTGGGTGCGGTGGCGGCGCTGGGCATGGGCTGGCGCGGGTTGTTTCTCCTATTTGCCGGGCTGACGCTGCTCTTGCTGACAGTAGCATACCGCATTCCCACACTCCCCCACCCTCACACTCCCAGGAAACCCTTCTTCAAAACGGGCGTGGTCAATGCACTGCGCGCGCTACGGCGGGGCGAGGTACTGCGCTGGCTGACGTTGCTGGAGTTCTCCGACCTGATGCTGGACGTATTGCTGGGCTTCCTGGCACTGTACTTCGTGGACGTGGTGGATGCGACACCAGCCCAGGCAGGCGCAGCCGTGGCGGTGTGCACAGGGCTAGGGCTGCTGGGCGGCCTGTTGCTCATCCCGCTGCTGGAGCGCGTACGCGGCCTGCGTTACCTGCGTCTGAGCGCGGTGGTGGAGTTGGTGCTGTTCCCTGCCTTCCTGCTGGTGCCAGGCGTCTGGGCCAAGATTGCGCTGCTGGGGCTTTTGGGTCTCTTTAGCGCAGGCTGGTATTCCGTCCTTCAGGCGCAGTTGTACTCGGCGATGCCGGGGCAGAGCGGCACGGTGATGGCAGTGGGGAATATGTTCGGATTGGTAGGTGGGTTGATCCCACTCGGGCTGGGGCTGGTGGCCGAGCGGTTTGATTTGATGGTGACGATGTGGCTGTTGCTGTTGGGGCCGCTGGCGCTGCTGATTGGCATTACGAAGCGCGTGAGGGAGTAGACGATAGCTCTTCGAGCGCAGCCCGCATCCGCTCCAGGGCCTCGGTCAAGGTGGCACGCGGACAGCCAAAGTTCAAGCGCACAAAGCCTTCTCCCCCTGCACCGAAGGGGGTCCCGTCGTTCAACGCCACCCTGGCGCGCTCCAGGAAGAACTGGTTGGGGTTGCCTGGAATATGTGCCCCTCGACAGTCGAGCCAGGCCAGAAAGGTTCCTTCCGGCGGCTTGCACTTGATGCCGGGCATGTGGGTGGCGATGTACTCCAGTAGATAGTCACGATTAGCCTCCAGGTAGGCGAGCAGCGCGTCCAACCACACCTGTCCGTCACGGTAGGCGGCCAGGGCGGCCGTGTAGCCGAGTATGTTGACGTGAGACACCAGGCCCGCACCGACCTGCTTTAGCCTGGCAAGCAGGTCTGGGTTTTGGACCACGCCCGCCGAGCAGGAAAGCCCCGCGATGTTATAGGTCTTGCTGGGCGCGATAAGGGTGATCGTCTGCGCCCCGATCTCCGGGGCGAGGGAACCTATCGGGACGTGACGATGGTCCTGGTAAACGATATCGCAGTGAATTTCATCGGAGCAGATCACGATACCGTGGCGCAGGCAGATCTCGGCCAGACGCTCCAGTTCGGTCGTCTCAAAGACGCGTCCCACCGGGTTGTGCGGGTTGCAGAGCAGGAAAAGCGAGGTGCGCTCCGTGATTGCCTGCTCAAAACCGTCAAAGTCGTGTTTGTATCGCTCGCGTTCCTCGACTAGTGGCACGGCTTTGCAGGTGCGCCCGGCATTCCCCGGTGCAGCGAGCATCGGCGGGTAGACAGGGGTCTCCACCAGCACCTCATCGCCCGGTGCGCCGACGGCATGACAGGCCAGGTTGAATCCGGTCACCACGCCGGGAACAAAGATTATCTCGTCCGTCTCGACGCGCCAGCCGTACAACCGGGCCAGCCGTTCCTGAATCACCTCGCAAAAGCCGTCTGGTGGTAGTCCATAACCAAAGATGCCATGGGCCACACGCTCTTCCAGGGCACGGATCACCGGTTCTGGCGCGGTGAAATCCATGTCGGCCACCCAGAGGGGTAGCACATCCTCGTCGTAGCAGCGCCACTTGCCGCTATCGGTGTGACGCCGGTCAATGATTTGATCGAAATCGCAGGACACAGTTTCCCTCCAACACGCAATATGCAACACGCTACCCCAACGGGCAGACGTACCGCGCGAGTTTGCGCTATGTGGCCTTGTACGAGGCGACGGCGTACTTGGAATCGCCCACCTTGCGCTTGAACTCGGTGATAAACGATAGTTCGCCTAAGAAAATCCCCGGTGAGGATATTTTGGGAACCGCTCGACTTCCCCGATGAGCGACCACGGCCCGGTCCAGGTGATGCGCACGTGGGCCAGTCGCCCCCGCCAGTCCTGACCCCCCCCAGCCCCCCCGAGGCGGGGGGGAGTTTTGTTATCCTCGAAGAAGACCAGTTTGTCCGTGCGGGTGCGCCCCCACCAGCGCCCCTTCTTCCGCCCGACGACGAGCACCTCGACCGTCTGTCCGAGCAATCGTCCATTGATCTCGGCCACGATCCCGGCCTGCAAGTCGTCGAGCGCCTTGCGGCAGCGCTTTTTCTCCTCCGGCGGCACGTCGTCGGGGAAGCGGCGGGCGGCCAGCGTCTGCGGGCGGGGGGAATAGCGGGCGATGTGGGCCTTGTCGAGCCGCAGTTCGGCCAGCAGGTCGTAGGTGCGCCGGAACTGGGCTTCCGTCTCGCCAGGGAAGCCGACGATGACGTCGGTGGCGATGGAGACGCCAGGGATAATCTGGCGGATGCGCGCGATCAGGCTGCGGTAGTCGTCGGTGGTGTAGCCGCGTCGCATGCGGGCCAGCACCTCGTCGTCTCCGGCCTGCACCGGCACCTCAATGTGCTCACACACCTTCGGCAACTCCGCCACCGCGTCGAGCAGCCCGTCCGTCATCCAGTTGGGATGGCTGGTCAGGAAGCGGATGCGCTCCAGGCCATCGATCTCGTGGATGCGCCGCAGCAGCCCCGCCAGAGGGGTTTCAAGTTTCAATGTTTCAGGTTTCAGGTTGCAACTTGAAACCCGAAACCTGGAACCCGGAACCAGATCGTACCCGTACCGGTCCACGATCTGCCCCAGCAGCGTGACCTCTCTCACACCCTGCGCCACCAGTGCCCGTGTCTCAGCCAGGATCTCATCAGCGGGGCGGCTCCGCTCGGGGCCACGGCGGTACGGTATAATGCAGTAGGCGCAGGCATGGGAGCAGCCCAGGATGATGGGGACGTAGGCCGCGACCAGGTGACCGCGTTCGTGGGCCGGGAGGATGAGGTCGCCATCTTGCGGGCGATAGCGGTGGGCGGCCTCCGCCGTCCCTTCGGCAGACTCAGGGCAGCGCTCCAGTGCCCGGCCCTGGTCCACCAGGCCCCGCGCGGCCAGGTAGTCCAGCAGCGGCCCCGGCTCTGAAGGGGGCATAAAGACGTCCACCCAGGGGAAGCGGCGGCGCAGCGGGGCCGGGTCGTGCAGGCCCACCAGGCAGCCCATCAGCCCGATAGTCACCTGCGGCCGGCGCTTCTT
>Ga0315541_1003260_pt1 | contig 12675 bp, 11 predicted proteins | sample SalMarSW160190MG_FD_203095 | JGI IMG/M metagenome (GOLD analysis project Ga0315541, IMG submission 203095) | Salt marsh sediment microbial communities from the Plum Island Ecosystem LTER, Massachusetts, United States - Salt Marsh Sediment SW1601-190 ...
TTGAGGATCGGGAGAATGTGCCCAAGGATTTCCTCACACAGGTTGCCAAAGGGGACATTATAGTTGCCGAAGAGAACTTTGGCATTGGTTCAAGCAGGCAGCAGGCTGCGGAAACTCTGAAGTTTAAGGGTGTCCGGGCTGTAGTTGCCGACTCAATCCACAGGATATTCTTCAGGAACTTCTGGAACCTTGGCTGCCCGGCCATAGATTTGCCAGGAATTTCCGCTGAATTTGAGACCGGGCAAGAGATAGTGATCGACCTGAGACAGGGGACTATCAAGAATCTTAATACGGGCAAGGAGTTGGATTTTCACCTGATAATTCCATCCTGGTTTATAGACATGGTGGAAGCCGGGGGTCTAATTCCGTACCATAAATCGCTGAAGCCTTAAATTCTGGAGCTATCCTCCTTTGGTTTCTGCCAAACTCTATAGTTAACCGCAGAATTGGGTATAAAAACCCTCTCCTTCGAAGAAAGAAATGTAGTGGCGGAGTTTATCTCCGCCAGGATGTCCTGTCATTTTGAATGAAACTCCCATCCTGTCATTGACAGGCTGCGAAGTCAGCCAAAGCAATCGCACAGCACAACAGGAAGTGAATGGATTACAATGATGAGAAGGGGCTAAGCGACTTCAAGATGACTGTGGAAATAAAAGTTGGCGATATAGTTCGGCTGCGCAAAGCACACCCTTACGGCAGCTATGAGTGGGAAATGGTGAGGGTGGGCGCCGACATCGGCCTTAAATGCCTCAAATGCCACAGAAGGGTGCTTCTGGAGAGAAGGATATTTGAGAGAAGGGTAAAGGAATTTGTCTCCACAAGTGACTAACTAAGCAGCCTCGCGACAATAAAAAACACCCTGCAATAGTTTCTTGTGCAATACCCAAGACATACTATGGAGTTAAGGAGTCACAATCCGCTAGTTTGTTCAATTCACCGCGCGGGTTAAGGCAACAAAATGAGTTAATGTGAACTTAGACAAGCAGAAGTCACTCCAGAGCTAAGTGCTGAATCTACTTCTTTCAAACAGGCCTCATATGCCTTGGGAAAGGATATAGTATTATCACCCACTACCTGGCCCAGGCCTTCGCATAGGTTTTATATCTGGCTCGCCTCCTATCTTTGCACGTTCAGCTTGCTTATAGGCATCTGGTTCTGTATGTCTGGTCATCACCCGCCGGTGATATGATCTCGAGAGGTACAGAGCTAGGAGCGGGGCGTGGCCGAACACCCTATCTTTGGCAGCAAGCACAGTGCAAGGTGCCTTACTGTTTTTAAGGAATAAAGAATCATGCCCTACGCAGAGGCATACCATAATATTGAGCTCTGTGTTGTAGCTGTTAAGGATCGCTGCCTGAGCTACCGGATGGCACATGGGCTCAAACGTTCCAGGACTAATGTTTTCCCACTCCTCAAAGCCCAATTCCTCTTTGGGCACGGAGCCGCATTTACAGCAAACCGACACAACTTCAAATCCTCTGTTCTCCAGGATAGGTACAAGTAGACCGGCCTCATACTGAACACCTACACAATAAGCAACACCCAGTCTCTTATAACGCATTCTTTCGGCAAACTCCATGATCTCCTCAACTCTGCTCTTTGAAGGTGAAATAACTTCGGGGGTATGAGGAAGCTTGATATAGCAAGATGCCTCTTGCTTAGAGGCGTTGTAGGCGACCATGAGATTTTCAGGGCTGATGCATTTCTCGGTGGCTTTCCTGATAACCTCTGCCTTTATCTTAGAGGGACAATTGTCTGGTCCCTTGTCCCATTCCCTAGTATTGCATACACGCCGCGTACACTTGGCACAATTCACTAATACCTCTGCTTTTTGCTTTGTTTGTCTAGTCATAATCACTCTCCCGTTTTTGTTCGAATGCAAATTTCTAGTTCACTGCAATTCAATGGGCCCGAAAGACATTTACATAGGTAAAAACCTGTGTCAGTATGTGAATCCGTTGCTTACACACCTAGCATTCCCCATAATAACACTAAAGGCATCGTGAGTAAAAAGGACACACAATTCCTCGGAAGAGCAGGTCTTGTGCTTAAACTTGCTAGTTCTGCTAACGGCCGTACTAATGCCACTTAACCTGAGTGACGATAAAGGACAAACCATTGAACAAAACCGAGATGTGTTGGATAACAATCCGATGAGAACTTGGCTTGCTCAGCTCTGTGTGCTAGCTTATATACTGTTTCATGGCTCGCTGTATTTTCCATATTGATTTGGATGCCTTCTTCGTTTCTGTGGAGCAGGTGCTTAACCCAGAGCTGAAGGGGAAACCGGTAATCGTCGGCGGAGACCCTGAGCGCCGCGGCGTAGTTGCCTCGGCTTCCTATGAAGCGCGGCCTTTCGGCATCCATGCCGGTATGCCCTCATCCAAGGCACACCGCCTCGTCGCTATCTACCCCAGACTCATCACGGTCACCAATTACAGACTGAGGCCGCCGTCCAGGAATATCGCCTGTCCCGTCATGAAGTCAGAGGCTGGTGAAGCCAGGTACAGCGCCAGCAGACCAACCTCTCGCACCAGCCCTGCCCTGCCCAAAGGTATCCTTCTCAGGATTGATTCAGGTAACCTGGCTTTGTCGCCGTAGGTATGCGTATCCGGGAAAAGTCCGGGCGCAATGGAATTAATTTGAATGTTATAAGGCGCCCATTCCAGCGCTTGGGTGCGGGTGAAACCGATTACCGCAGACTTCGCTAATGTATACAAAACAAGGTCCCCACCACCTTTTCCCGCCGTAACGGAGGAGATGTTAATAATCTTTCCACTGCGCCGTGCTAGGAAATGCGGTCCCACAGCCCGGGTACAGAGTATCGTAGCGGTAAGGTTGATATCGATTATTCGTTTCAATTCCTCGTCTGTAATCGAGGCCCCTTCTTTATCCGGCAGTTTCACAAGCGGATGCCGGATAGCATCGCCCAGGCAATTGACCAAGATATCCAGATGACCAAACTCCTTCAGTACTGTGTCCAGTACTTTTTGCACACCTTCTGTTCTGGTCACATCAGCCAGCAATGGCAACACGCGCCTTCCGCTGGCAGAGGCGATTTCTCTAGCCGTTTCTTCCACATAGCGGTTCGTCAGTGCATTCAGCGCAATATCCGACCCTCCCTCTGCGAGTACCTCCGCAATCCCTCTACCAATGCCTCTGCCAGCACCTGTAATTAATGCAACTTTACCCCTGATTTCATATTCTTTCGGTAGCATAATGTCACTCCTGTAAATACCAAACTATATTTTTATATCACAAGGTAGTGATAGCAGCAATAGGCGGGGGCGGAAATAGATGAAAGATGTGCCATGTCACATTTGTCAGAATTGTTGGTTCACTTTTCGATGAAAAGTTGGCTTTATCTGCTCTGTATGCTAGTTTATATTCTATCTTATGGCTCGCTGTATTTTCCATATTGATTTGGATGCCTTCTTCGTTTCCGTGGAGCAGGTGCTTAACCCACAGCTAAAGGGAAAACCGGTAATCGTCGGCGGAGACCCTGAGCACCGCGGCGTCGTTGCCTCGGCTTCCTATGAAGCGCGGCCTTTCGGCATCCATTCCGGTATGCCGTCATCCAAGGCACGTCGACTTTGTCCCCAGGCAATTTTCATACGGGCTAACTTCTCACGCTACAGAGATGCTTCAACCAGATTTATGGAAATCCTTGCCGATTTCTCCCCTGACATCGAACCTTTAGGGCTTGACGAAGCCTACCTTGACGTCACTGGATGCGAAGAACCTTATGATTCTCCTCGCCAACTGGCACTGGCGATAAAGGAGAGAATACATAAGGAGCTCAAGATCACAGCTTCAGTGGGTATTGCTACCTGCAAGGTAGTGGCTAAGATCGCCTCAGACCTTTGTAAGCCCGATGGATTGCTGGAGATAGCCCCGGGGGAGGAACAGGCCTTCCTCAATCCACTCCCCGTAGCCAGATTACCCGGAGTGGGCAAGAAAACAGAGCAGGCATTAAAAGAGATGGGTGTAACCACAATAGGAGAATTAGCCAGCCTTCCTTTGGACATGATAAAAAGACAGTTCGGAGCAACTGGAGCAGTGCTCCATAGCTATGCCAGGGGAATAGATGACCGGGAAGTAGAAGCGCCGAGCGAAGCTAAATCTATTAGCCAGCAGCTTACTTTTGCCCGCGATACCCGGGAGCACAATTTTCTGGAGGCTAACCTTCACAATTTATGCCAGGAGGTTTGCCAGGAGCTGCGCAGTCAAAATAAAAGGGCAAAATGTGTAGCCATAAGGCTGAGGTATGCTGACTTTAAGACAATCACCCGCCAGGTCATATTAAAAGAAGCCAGCGACGTCACTCAGGTTGTTTTTGCCACAGCTCAGCAGTTGCTGACTAAAGCTCTGGCACAACAAGAAAAACCAATACGCCTGATAGGTATTAGAATATCAAGCCTAATTGGCGAGGGGAAACAAATCCCTATGTTTGATTCCGGAATGGAAAAACCGGAGCACCTGGATAAAGCTATAGACAAAATCCGAAGTAAATACGGCTCAACGGCGATAAAAACAGGCAACGGCATTTTCCCTGAGAGCAGTTAGGAGAATAGGAAAGCCTAAATCCCACGGCCTGAAGGGGAGACTCTAAATACTAATTTCTAAATCCTAAACAAATTCAAAGCACAAATGACCAAATGGTCAAAACTTAGGATTTTGAATTTCGCATTTGTTTAGTATTTAGTGCTTAGGGTTTAGTATTTGGAGCGGAGCCCTTGCGGGATTCGGAATTTAGTCAATGAGATTGCCACGCACCGATTTGTCGGGGCTCGCAATGACAAAAGAGAAATGGCTCAGAATGACACCCTCTTGTCATTGCGAGGCTAACGAAGTCAGCCGAAGCAATCCCGGTGTGAGATTGCCGCGCACCTTTCAGGTGCTCGCAATGACAAAAAGTGGGCGGGGACGAGCCCCGCCCCTACAAATGAATGCAGTGGCGAGGTTTATCCTCGCCTGATAAATCAAAAGCTTAGAATGGCGGAGGGGCTTGTTTTGGGCTTACAATACGAAGTATAATTGACTACCATTACCTATAACAGAAAGGAGAAAGATGCCGGACTATGCCTTTTTCCACAAACAATTTATGCCGCTACCTGAAGCCAAAATCGGAATCCTGACCCATGCCCTCCACTACGGCACTGCTTGTTTCGAGGGCATCCGCGGTAACTGGGATAGCGAGCAAGAAAGATTTTGCATTTTTAGAATCCAAGACCACTATAAACGCATATTTGACGGCTGTCGTATCCTGAAAATCAATCTCCCCTACTCCGTTGACAAGCTTTGCCAATTGACCAAGGAACTTTTGGAAAGAAGTGGCTACCAGGAAGACGTGTACATCCGTCCTTTAGCCTATAAAAGCTCCGAAACTGTAGGGGTCCGTCTCCACAACCTAGAGGATGATTTCTTTATTGTCGTGACCACACTCCCTACTTACCTCGATATAGAAAATGGTGTTCGTTGCTGCACCTCATCGTGGCGCCGCGTGGATGATACCATGATTCCACCTCGAGGCAAGATTTGTGGCATTTATGTAAATAGCGCTCTGGCTAAAACCGAGGCCCAGGAAAGTGGCTTTGATGAAGCCATATTGCTAACTCAAGATGGACATGTCTGCGAAGGCAGTGGTGAGAATATCTTTCTTGTTTTAGGAGGGAAACTGATAACTCCTCCGTCATCCGATAACATCCTCATGGGCATCACCAGGGACACGGTCATGAAATTAGCTAAAAATGAGTTAGGCATAGATACAATTGAGAGGCAAGTTGACAGAAGCGAACTTTATCTGGCTGAAGAATGCTTCTTTACCGGGACGGCAGCCAACATAGCGCCAATATTGGAAATCGACCATCGCCCTATAGGCACGGGCGAGATTGGTAAAACGACCGCCAAATTACAAAAGCTCTTCGCCGAAGTGATACTGGGAAGAAATCCTAAATACCATGATTGGTATTACCTAATTTCCCCTAAAGCCGTAACGGCATAAGCGAACTCCTTAAACGGGAGTTATCCCGGGATCTGCCGGTAAAGCCTTGAGCAGGTAGAGGAGGCGGCAACTCTGCTCCAAGACAACAGTATAGTAATAGGCTTCCTCTAACAACTGGCTGGCAGCGAAAGTTCCATGCCCTCTCACTAAAACCACTCTGTGCTCTCCCATCAACCTGGCTATCTCATCGGAAAGTTCTCCCGGCTTCACCCCCATTTCTGCACTTAAGATAGGCACCTTAGCCAACAAAGCCTGCCCTTCTACATCGCGGGGCACAATCTCTTTTTCCACGAAGGACAAAGCAACAGCGTAAGGCGGATGAGCGTGAACCACTGCCAATGCCGAGGTGTTTTGATAGATACAGCGATGAACTTCCAGCTCCGTTGAAGCCAGGGGTGTAGCCCGATTGTTCTTACTTATCCCAGTCTCCACCAGATCCCCTTCTTGAATGAAGCCCAACAGGCTGCCCCGATGGGTAATAACTAGATGCTCTCCAAGTTTGACGCTGAGATTACCTCCCTGGGGAGAAACCAATCCTTGAGTAAAGAGAGCTTGCCCCACCGCTTGGAATTGGAACAGCATTTTTAACACCTATGATATACGCCTTATCACAGCCACCACCCTCCCCTGAATTTCGACATTATCTGGAGTAGTATAAATAGGTTTCATCTGACTATTCGCTGGCTCCAGGCGGATACGATTTGGCTCAGCAAAAAACCTTTTAAGTGTGACCTCTTGTTCTTCCTGAAGCCAGACCGCCACCATATCGCCATTCTCAGCACTATTCCCATAGTCCATTAAAACTATGTCCCCATCCCCTATTAAAGCATCCAACATGGAATCTCCTCTTACCCGAAGGGCATAAATGTCTTGCTTGCCGCGAACTAGCTCCTCACTGACTTCCAATCCCTCATTGGGAATAATATTTCCAGTGTCAGGCACAGGAATAGGCTCACCAGCAGCTATTACCCCCACTATGGGAATATAAACAAGTTTCTCTCCTTTTTGCTGTGGGGTCAAGAACTTAATTCCCCGAGATATGTCACTGTGGCGGCGAATATATCCTGCTTGCTCTAATTTGTTCAGGTTATAAGCTACCACCGAGGTGGAGCTTATCCCACATCCAGCAGCAATATCTCTAATAGTAGGAGGATACCCTTTATCATGCAAAAATTCGGTGACAAAGTTGATGATTCGTTCCTGCTTTGGCGAAAGCGACTTAATAGCCATAGGTCACCAGTTGACTACTTCTTATTTAGCTTCTTCATTAAACGAGACTTAAGCCGGGCGCCTTTATTTCTATGAATAATCCCTTTGCTCACTGCCTTATCTATACTACTCATAGCCCGTATTGTTTTCTGATATGCCGAATCTTCCCCGGCATCGGCTGAACTTCTCGCTTTAACTAAATATGTCTTAACACTACGGCGCACTAAGCGATTCCGTAACCGTTTTCTCTCTGCTGTCCTGGCTACTTTGTTACTCTGCTTACTAGCTGACACTTATTTCCCCCTTTCTCATTACACTTACTACATTCCACACCGAATAAATTCTAGACATTATTTTGCTTAACTGAGCAGCACTTTTCACCTCTAAGGTAAAATACAGTGTGACACCATCATCACGGTGGTTGCCCATGCTTGCCTCGCTAAGGTTTACCCCCTCCTCGGCTATAATAACACTAATATCCCGAACAAGGCCAACTCTATCCCAAGCCTCAACCTGAATCATCACGGGGTAAACCTGCGCCACATCACCCCACTCTACCTTGACCAACCTTTCCTTCTCCTCTTCATGGATAATATTAGGGCAATCCTTCCGGTGCACAGTGATACCCCGACCTTGAGTAATATACCCGATAATCTTATCCCCGGGCAAGGGACGACAGCAACTAGCCAAACGAGTAAGTAAGTCCCCCACACCCAATACGTTAATACTCACAGGGCTGACCTTCCGCGGAGGCAGAACTTCAACCCCCTCTCCAGTTGGCTCCAAATCCCCGCTTAATTTAAGCATTATCTGAGAAGAATTGATGCTGCCACTGCCCAAGGCGGCAAAAAGGTCGTCTGCGCCGTCATAGTCAAGTAGACGCGCTACTTTGTCAACACTGGGCAAACCGATGCCTAACCTCTTAAGCTCCCTATCCCAAATTTGCTTGCCATCTTCAATACATTGACTTCGTTCCTGCTTTTTAAACCATTGCCGAACCTTGCTTCGCGCGTGAGACGTCTTAATATAGCCAAGCTCGGGATTAAGCCAGTCCAGACTCGGGCCTTTATCTCCCTTGCTGGCCATAATCTCCACCACATCGCCATTCTTAAGAGTATAATTAAAGGGTCCAAGCCTTCCATTCACTTTAGCTCCGATACATCTATAGCCCAAGTCCGTATGAACTCGAAAGGCGAAATCTAGAGGAGTAGCGCCCCTGGGCAACTCTTTTATCTCGCCTTTGGGGGTATAGACAAACACTCGATCCACGAGAACATCGGTTTTAATAGATTCCAGAAATTCTTCACTATCAAGCTCCTCCCTCCGATCACCAAGCTGCCGCAGCCAAGCTATTTCATCATTAAATTGCTCACCCACTTTCCCTTCTTTATAGAGCCAGTGAGCAGCCACTCCATATTCGTTGACACGATGCATATCATAAGTCCGAATTTGTATTTCTAGCGGTTTTGTATCTTGACACATTACCGTAGTATGCAAAGCTTGATAGCCATTATCCTTGGGATTAGCAATAAAGTCGTCGAACTCTTCAGGCATAGGACGCCAAAAATTATGAATTACACCTAATGCCTTATAACAATCTGAAACCGAGTCCACCAACACACGTAAGGCGAAAAGGTCATGGATATCTCCAAAATTCTTACCCTGCGCATCATACTTGCCCATCTTTTGATATATGCTGTAAATATGTTTTGGCCGGCCATAAACCTTGGCTTTTATATCGACCTTATCTAATTCCTGGCATAGTATCTGACTAACCTCAGTTACGAAGCCTTCCCTCTCGGCTCGCTTCCCAGCTACCAAACGAGCAATCCGATGGTACACCCGTGGCTTCAGATAGCGAAAAGCTAAATCCTCTAATTGCCATTTCGCATCCCTCATACCTAAACGGTGAGCCAAGGGAGCATATATCTCCATGGTCTCTTGAGCGATAGCACGCCGTTTTTCTGCGGGTAAAGCACCCAGTGTACGCATGTTATGTAACCTGTCTGCCAATTTGATAAGAACCACCCGTAGGTCTTCAGCCGTAGCCAGGAGCATTTTGCGTAAGTTTTCCGCCTGAACATTCGACTTTGTTTCTCTCGTTCGAGCTCGACTTGTAAGCTTGTTCAGCTTCGTAACTCCATCAACAAGTTTAACTACCTGTAAACCAAAGTCGGCCTCAATCTCATCTAATGACACACCACAATCCTCGGGGACATCGTGCAACAAGGCAGCAGCTAAGGTTTCAGCATCAAGGTGAAACTCAACCAAAATCATAGCTGTAGTTAAAGGATGTTCTAAGTAAGGCTCTCCTGTTTTACGCAATTGCCCTTGGTGAGCTCTCGCAGCGAATTCGTAAGCTGCTTTAACCAGAGCTACCTTATCATCAGGCAGGTAAGCGCTAGCCTGTTCTATAAGCTCATTAACTTCCATCTAATTCATAATACTGCAATAGCAAAGGTAACGCAAATTAATAAATATGGTAAACTACAAGATAGGCAAGGAGGATTTCTTTGCATAAAGCACCTCGAGGGACATTCGACATCCTACCGCAAGAGCATGTCTACTGGAAATACGTAGAGGAAAAAGCTGCTTCTCTATGCCGTCTCTATGGTTACCAACCATTGAGCACGCCGATATTCGAAGATGCCCAGATTTTCACTAAAACTGAGGCCGAGGGGACAGATATCGTCGACAAGGAAATGTATATCTTCGAAGATAAAAGTGGGCAGGAATTAGCTTTAAGGGCAGAGGGAACAGCGCCAGTTGGCCGAGCTTATCTAGAGCATGGATTATTTAACTTAGCTCAACCCGTAAAGCTTTATTACATTGGACCGGCCTTTAGGTATGAGCGCCCCCAATCTGGGAGGTACCGCCAGCATCACCAATTTGGCTTTGAGGCTTTAGGAGAGGCAGACCCCGCCCTCGATGCTGAAGTCATTGAAATGGCACAGCAATTCTTTTATTCGCTAGGGCTCCCTCGATTTTCTATTCACCTCAATAGCATTGGCTGTAAGCTTTGCCGACCCGGCTATTTAGAAGTACTGAGGCAGCACTATTCAAGTTATACAGACCGTCTTTGCCCTGACTGCAAAGCCAGGCTGGTCAAGAACCCCCTACGTTTGCTTGATTGCAAGAAAACTTCTTGCCAGGAGATAGCGAAAACCGCACCGAAGATTTCCGATTATCTATGCCCCGAATGCCAACTCCACTTCCAAAGCGTTCAAAAGTATTTAAGGGCAATGGGCATCCCCTTTCAATTGAATCATAGATTGGTCCGGGGCCTGGATTATTACACCAGGACAGTGTTCGAGGTTGAACCTCAAGATAAAGGAGGTCAAAGTACGCTTGGCGGAGGTGGTCGCTATGATGACCTCATCGAGGAATTAGGAGGAAAACCAACTCCCGCGGTGGGCTTTGCGGCCGGGCTGGAAAGAATAATATTGAACCTGAAGGAACAGAAATTAGATATTCCGGCATTGCCCAAGCCTGATGCTTTCATCGCCTACTTGGGGGAAGAAGCCAAGATTGAAGCGATGAAGATTGCCTCGGAGCTACGCAAAGCTGGGATTGCGATTATTATGGCTACAGGTGATAAGAGCCTGAGAGGGCAGATGAGACAAGCTAATTCCTTGGGCAGTGCCTACGCCCTTATTCTCGGCGAACAAGAGATCAGCGACCAGAATGTAATATTGCGAGATATGAAGAATGGGGAACAAAAAACCATCCCTTTGACTGAAATAGCCAGAATGCTTAAACAAGGTCAAAAGTAACACCTGCAATGTCAGATATGGTATAATATAGACGTATTGTCATTATTATCGACCACAAATGAAAGCCTAAATTGTTTCCTACCATTACTTACAATTTTGCATTATGCCTCAGCATGACATGAATAACCACGTAAACCAGGAATATACCGCCAAAGATATCCAAATTTTAGATGAAATCAAAGCCGTACGCCTGCGACCAGGAATGTATATTGGCGGCACCGATCGACACGGATTACACCAACTCCTCTATGAGATAGTGTATAACAGCATAGACGAAGCCATGGCTGGCTACTGTAACCAAATTGAAATAACAATCCATGAAGATAATAGCGTCACCGTAACTGATAATGGACGAGGTATCCCTACAGAAACTATCCCGGGACAAGATATCACCGCCTTGGAAGCAGTCATGACTCGCCTGCACGCCGGAGCCAAGTTCAGCAATTATGTCTATGGTGTATCCAGTGGTCTCCACGGCGTTGGTGCTTCGGTAGTAAATGCCTTATCCTCCTGGCTTAAAGTTGAGGTTAAACGCCAGGGAAAAATCTACCGCCACGAATATCACCAGGGGATTCCCCAAGGCGACATAGAAATTGCTGGCGACGCCCAGGACACAGGCACTTCAATTACCTACCTTGCTGATAAGGAAATTTTCGAGGACATTAACTGCGATTTCGACGTGGCCTGCCAGCGATTAAAGGAACTAGCATACCTGAATAAAGGAGTAGAAATAGCTATTAAAGACGAAGGAGACAATCAAGAGAAAGCGTTCTACTTCGATGGGGGTATAGCTAGTTTCATTCGCCGCCTCAATAGAAATAGAGATGTTATTCACCCCTACCCCATTTATATCTCAACCATGATAAATAGCACTATAATTGAAGCAGCTCTGCAATATAACGATAGCTTCACCGAATCCACTCTCTCCTTCGCCAACTGCGTCAATACCAGAGACGGAGGCAGCCACCTTACCGGCTTTCGTTCAGCATTAACCCGAGTTTTTAATGATTATGCCCGGAATAATAAACTCTTAAAGGATACTGACCCCAACTTAACCGGGGAAGATGTGCGCGAAGGGGCAGTGGCCGTCATCAGCGTAAAGCTGCCACAACCCCAATTTGAGGGGCAAACCAAGGCAAGGTTGGGAAATCCCGAAGTAAAAAGTCAGGTTGAATCTGCTGTCGCAAATAGCCTGTCCCTGTACCTCGAGCAACACCCCAACGAGGCAAGGGCCATTATAGAGAAGTGTCTCACCTCCGCCAAAGCCAGAGAGGCAGCGCGCAAAGCTCGTGACCTCGTTTTAAAGAGGACTGGATTCGAAACATCAACTCTACCAGGGAAGCTAGCCGATTGTTCCGAGAAAGAGCCAGCCAAATGCGAGCTTTACCTGGTTGAAGGTGACTCAGCCGGCGGCTCAGCTAAACAAGGGCGAGACCGCCGCTTTCAAGCTATTCTCCCTCTGAGAGGCAAAATACTAAATGTAGAAAAGGCTGCCAAAGATAAGATTCTAGAACATGCAGAGCTAAGAGCCATCGTCACAGCGTTAAAAGCAAGTGCTGACGAACAATTTGATAGCTCTAAACTTCGCTACCACAGAATAATCATCATGACCGATGCCGATGTTGATGGCTCACATATTCGTACTTTGCTCCTCACCTTCTTTTACCGCCATATGACAGAGTTAATTAA
>Ga0315541_1003263_pt1 | contig 12673 bp, 16 predicted proteins | sample SalMarSW160190MG_FD_203095 | JGI IMG/M metagenome (GOLD analysis project Ga0315541, IMG submission 203095) | Salt marsh sediment microbial communities from the Plum Island Ecosystem LTER, Massachusetts, United States - Salt Marsh Sediment SW1601-190 ...
TAGAGTTACCGCGGACGTTTACTGGGGCTTCACTCAGTCGGCCTTCCTCTGAGAGGAAGACTGCCAAGGTTAACCTTCCAGCACTGGTCAGGCGTCAGCCTCTATACGTCCTCTTACGAGTTAGCAGAGACCTGTGTTTTTGATAAACAGTTGCTAGAGAGTCGTTTGCTGCGCCCTGTAAATTAATACAGGGAGTTCTTATTGCGAACTTACGAACACTAATTTGCCGAGTTCCTTAACGAGATTTTACCCGTACACCTTGGCGCTCTTACGCCTACCAACTTCTGTTAGATTGCGGTACGGAATCCATTAGTTAGAATAGTTGAGATTTTTCCAGGAAGGGTGCTCGCGAAAATCCCCTCTTCCGAAGAAAAGAGTTTCTCTTAACCTTGGACGAATCCTCAGTTAATCGACCTAAATCCAATAATAGGCCCTCGTTACTACCCTTCGTCGTCTCAAGTTTAACTAATAGATGGGCGGGAATATTAACCCGCTGTCCATCGGCTACCCCTTTCGGGTTTACCTTAGGACCGCCTAACCCTTGGATGACAACCATTGCCAAGGAAACCTTCGGTTTTCGGTGTCCAGGTCTTTCACCTGAATTGTGGTTACTCGTGCCAACATTCTCACTTCCCCAAGCTCCACCATTGCTTCCGCAATGGCTTCAGTGCCGGAGGAACGCTTCCCTACCGACGGAATAAAATTCTGTCCCATATCTTCGGTATTGATCTTGAGCCCCGTTAAATCTTCGGCGCCAAATTTCTTAACTGGTAAGCTGTTACGCACTTCTTAGAGGACAGCTGCTTCTAAGCAAACCTTCCAGCTATCAAAGAAATTTGACTACCTTTCCCACTTAGATCAAATTTAGGGACCTTAGATGATGGTCTGGGCTGTTTCCCTTTTGACTATGGAGCTTAGCCCCCACAGTCTGACTGCCCAACTCATAATTTTAAGCATTCGGAGTTTGGTTGGAAAAGGCGGGCGAACCCAACCAGATCCATCCAGTGCTCTACCTCTTAAAATTAGCATTGGACGCTAGTCCTAAAACTATTTCGGGAAGAACCAGCTATTCCCAAGCTCGATTGGCTTTTCACCGCTTACCACAGCTCATCCCAGGGACTTGCCTCTCCCACGGGTTCGGGCCTCCCTCCAGGATTAACCGGAGTTCACCCTGGCCATGGTAAGATCGCTTGGCTTCGGGTCTTACCCACTCTGCTAAACGGGCTATTCACCCTCGCTTTCACTACGCCTCTCGGATTAATCCGATTCGACTTGCAAAGTAGATAAACTCGTTGGCTCGTTATGCAAAAAGCACCCCGTCACTCCCGAAGGAGCTCCGAGTCTTTGCAAGCAGATGGTTTCAGGTTCTATTTCACCGCCCTTATCGGGCTACTTTTAACCTTTCCCTCACGGTACTAGTTCACTATCGGTGATATCGAGTATTTAGCCTTGCCTGGTAGTCCAGGCTGCTTCCCACTGGGTTATCTGTTCCAATGGTACTCAAGATAAATATCGAAGAGTGCGAATTATTTTCGCTTACCGGGCTATCACCGTCTTTGGCTCCTCTTTCCAGAGGATTCAACTAATAATTCTTTTTTCTTCTTAATGATATTTTCTTTCAACCCCTTAAACGGGAAAAAATCCTCGCTTAAAGTTTAGGCTCTTCCCATTTCGCTCGCCGCTACTACGGGAATACAAAATTTGTATCTTTTCCTCCGCTTACTGAGATGTTTCACTTCAGCGGGTTCACTATCCTCGAAAGGATTACCCCGGCATGACCCAGGGTGGGTTACCCCATTCGGAAACCTCCGGATCAAAGGTTGCTACGCACCTCCCCGAAGCTTATCGCAGCTAAGCTGCGTCCTTCATCGCCTCGATATCCCAAGGCATCCACCATCCGCCTTATTTTAATTTCTAATTTACCTATCGGCTAGTAATTAACAATTATCTTATTCAATTGTAAAGATCTTTCCAATCAAAAAGCCGCTCTGGAAAGCGACTGTCAGAAGAACGAATATTCTCTGATAGAATCGCTTTAGGTTTGGTAATCCATTTCTTGAAATACTCTCATATATTAATTATCATCTTAACAAAAAGAGATTCCTTGTCAAGCAGAAAAGGGAGATCTATTTTTTTAAAAGAAAAGCGGCCCGGTTTATGGGGCCGCCTTCAAGGCTGCTTCTATTGATATAATAGTTTTTTCCAGTCTTTACCGAGGCAAGTCCTTCGTTTCTTTTTCTGCCTGATAATCTTCTGTTCCCTGAGAAGGAGAATCTTCGGGAGCAGAAAAAGGAGTCTTGGGAGAAACTTTGTCCTCTTTTTTCTTAGAAGAAAGAAGATACCAGAGGATAATAGCCAAGATAGCAGCAATGGCGATAATCCAGATAATAAGAGTAGTAGTCATAAATTGAAGAATAATTAATAAATTAACTTAGTTTAGCAGAGACTCATTTTTTTTCAAGGGTGGTTTTCCCCCAGTCGTAAATATCACCCGCTCCGATAACGGCGACTACCTCTCCCCCTTCTAATTCTTTCTGAAGATAAGAGCCTAATTTCCCCAGGGATTGGAAGACAACTGATGGAGATCGGGCTGTCTGAACTAAAGTTTCTGCCTTTATCTTTTCCTCCCCTCTTTTCTCTCGACCGGCTACTTTGTAAATATCAGTAATGATTAATTGGTCCACCCAAGCGTCTGCTTCTTTCAAAACTTGAACAAACTGGCTGAAGAGTTTCACTGTACGTTCATATTGATGCGGTTGAAAGATAGCCAGAATCTTTTCCCGAGGGAATCTTTCTCTCAAGGCCTGGAGAAAAGCTTTTAAGGCCGTCGGATGATGGGCATAATCATAAACAAGAATAAAGTCTTTTTTCCCTAATTTCCCCTGGCGCTGATCAAATCGGCGCCAGCAACCTTTATACCCGGCTAGCCCTTGAAGAATTGTTTCCTGATTAAGTTTCAAAGCGCGGCCGACATTGAAACTGGCTAAAGCGTTAGAGAGATTATATTTTCCCGGCACTTTCAAAATTTTTTCTAGTGGCAAAGCTAAAGGGTCGACTAATGAATAGTGGAAGACTTGAAGATCGGGACGAATGGTTAAGCGATGAGTGGCTGGGCTGTCATCGTTTATAATCAGAATTCCCCCCGCAGGAAGATGCTGAAGTAACTTTTGATAAGCCTGAAGAATGTCTTCCAGGTTGTGATAAAAATCCAAGTGTTCTTCCTCAATACTAGTAATAACCAATACCTGCGGATAGTAATTTAAGAAAGACGCTCGCCACTCATCAGCTTCTAAAACGAGGTACTGGCTTTTCCCGGCTCGAAAGTTTTTTTCTGGAAGTTCTTTCATCTTCGTTCCGATAACGATAGTCGGATCTAAACCAGCTTCTATTAACATCCGGCTAATCATCGCCGCGGTGGTGCTTTTGCCATGAACGCCACTAACAGCTATTGTAAAATAAGAGCGGCTGATTTTTCCTAAAGCTTGCGGATAACTTAGAATTTTCAGCTTTCCTCCCTCTTTTTGCAGTTGGAGGGCTCTTTCTCTTTCCGGATTAGTACTGGGAACAGCAACGCTATACACCACCAGATCAACATCTACCGGCAGGTGCCCTTCTTGCTGTCGCCCAATGAAAATCGAGATTCCTTTTTTCTCTAATTCTTTGGTAGTTTCATCAGCCGATAAATCAGAACCAAGAACTTCCGCTCCTTGATGAAGATAGTAGCGGGCTAAAGAAGAAATGCCAATTCCTCCGATACCAATAAAGTAAACCTTCATTCTAAATTAAGAGCAGCGGTTTCCAAAGTAATGTATTCTGGTCCCTGGCGATGCAATTTACTTTCGACCAAAGTAATTTCCTTGACCGGGATTTTTAAGGAAAGAGTCTCATTGATTTCTGGCCTTTCTTCTAACTCCAGTTGACGCCATTGCCAGCGGCGGACTCTACCTAAAGTAATATGAGGCACTTGTTTCTTAGCAGAAGAGCCAGCAGAAAAATAAAGCCCTTCTTCTTTAAGGGCAGTTTCTAAATTCTGCGTAAGTTCGGAAAAAGCAGAACTTTCTTCTCCCCGAACCCAAAGTGTCGTTGGCCGGTTAGCATTCGGTTGTAATCGGATTTGGTTAAAAGTTAAAAAGAAGGAAGAGTGGCGTTGAGCTACTTGATAGATTAATTCGCTGATTCTTCCTACTTCCTCAATCTTCTTTTGACCGAGGAAAAGCAGAGTAACATGAAAATTTTCCTTCGCCACCCAACGGATAGGAAGTTTTAACCATCGATACCGCCAAGTTGAAAGCTGCTCTTTTATCTGCGGACTAATAGGAGCGGCCAAAAAGATTCTCTTGTCCATTATTTTTTATTCTAGCACATCACTAACTTCTGAAAAGTTAGCTTTAAATTCTTCTCTTGATTTTCTCTCCTTTTAGTTTTATCTCTTTTTATCCTTTATTTTAAAAGGGGCGGTTTAGTTGCTCTGCTTATCACCTTGTTGATCTACCTTGAGATGGCTACTGCCTGGGGATGGCTCGGGAGGTTCCCGGCAGGGTTGATACTTGCTTTTGCCCTCCTGATCTGGAAAAAGCATATTGACAAAATTTCAAAGTGATGCTACCCTCAATAGTAGATCGGGATCCCACATCTTTAAGACGCGAGGACTTTTTCTGACCAGTCCTCTCGGCGTCGGCGGGATGTGAGGACCCATCATAGGGAGTGCCGGAGGGAGAAAGTAGGTGTTGTCTTCTTGTTCTTTACGCTTTCTCCTTCCCGCTCCCTTCCCTTTGTTAAGAAATCATCACGGCGTCATCAGAGGCCGCTTTTCTTTTTTTAATTTAAAAAGACTTTGTGGTAACATTCACTAATGAAAGAAGCTCTGTTGTATCAAAAACTTTCTCATCAAAGGGTAAGGTGTTTAAATTGTCCTCACTACTGCGTTCTGGAACCTGGTCAGCGCGGGCTTTGCGGGGTCCGAGAAAATATTAAAGGCCGGCTCTATGCCTTAGTCTACGGAAAAGTCGCTGCTCTCAATATTGACCCCATTGAAAAGAAGCCCCTCTTTCATTTTCTTCCCGGGACACAATCTCTTTCTTTGGGAACAGCCGGCTGTCAATTTCGCTGTCTTAACTGTCAAAATTGGGAGCTTTCCCAATCTCCCAAATTGAATCAAGAAATCAAAGGAGAAAAAATGAGCCCCGAAGAAGTCGTGGCTTTGGCTGAACGTTTTCACCTTCCCAGTCTTTCCTACACTTACAACGATCCAATTGTTTTTCTGGAATATGCGTTGGAGATAATGAAGCTAGCCCACCAGAAGCATTTAAGAAACATCTGGGTTACCAGCGGTTTTTTAACTCCCCAAGCCCTAGAAGCTATCTCCCCTTATCTGGACGCAGCCAATATTGACCTCAAGGGATTTTCCGAAAACTTCTATCAAAAATATTGCGGTGGCCGCCTGGCTCCGGTTTTAGAAATCCTTCAAGCGGTCAAAAAGCGGAAGATTTGGCTGGAAGTAACTACTTTAATTATTCCCGAAGTTAATGATTCGGAAAAAGAATTAAAAAAGATTGCCCAGTTTATTTATAAACGGTTAGGAGCGCAAACCCCTTGGCATATCTCCCGCTTCTTTGGTGATTTTTCCTGGAAACTTCAGCATTTGCCCCCTACTCCCCTAAAAACATTAGAAAGGGCTTACGAAATTGGCCAAGAAGCTGGCTTGAAATATATTTATATTGGTAATGTCCCTAGTCTAGCTAAAGAAAATACCTATTGCCCCTATTGCCATCATAAAGTTATTGAGCGTCATGATTATCAAGTTAAACGTCACGATGAAAATGGAAAGTGCCCTCGCTGTGACACCAGTTTAAACATCGTTGAATAAAACAAAAATGCTTTCTTTTGTTTCCCTTTGTCCCCATCCCCCGATTATTCTTCCCGGAGTAGCTCCGGAAGCAGAACGCCAAAAAGCCGCTTCTACTATTCAGGCAATGGAAAAATTAGGTCGGCTTTTCCAGCAAGCGGATATTCAAAGTGTTGTCCTGGTCTCTCCGCACGGGCCTTTTGACCCTCAACGAATAACTCTTCTCTTTTCTCCCGAGATAAAAGAAAATCTGCAAAATTTTAATCTTCCAGAAACTAATTTATCTTTTCCAGGGAACTTAGAATTGAGCCGTGACCTGACCCTAAGGGCAGAACAAGAATCTGTTCCCCTAAGGGTTGTTATGCCCGAAGAATTAGATAATGGAGCTTTTGTTCCCCTCTACTTTCTTACCCGAGACCAAGAAAAAAGCCCCTCCCTGGTGGAATTGATTTACTCTGCTCTTGACTTCGCCACTCATTTGAAATTAGGTCAGGTTCTCTATCAAATTATCCAGGAAAGTCCGGAGCGTATTGCCTTTATTGCTTCCGGAGATCTTTCTCACCGTCTGACCAAAGACGCTCCCGCTGGCTACTCTCCTCGGGGAAAAGTCTTTGATGAGAGCCTTCTTCGGTTTCTCCGACAAAAGGATATTTCTTCTATTTTAAAGATGGACCCCATCTTAATTGAAGAAGCGGGAGAATGCGGTTACCGCTCTATTCTTATCCTTCTGGGACTGCTCCAGGAATGGGGATTGGAAAAATGGACCCCGGAAATACTCTCTTATGAAGCCCCTTTCGGCGTTGGCTACGCCGTCGTTAATTTTCCAGCCAATCCTTTATGAATTACTGCCTCTTCCTTGCCCGCTTGGCCGTAGAAACTTTTGTCAAAACAGGAGAAGTAATAGATTCTCCAGCCGATTGTCCGCCGGCCCTGCTTTCAAAAAAATCAGGAGTTTTTGTTACTCTCAAGAAAAACAATCGGTTGCGAGGATGTATCGGCACTTATCTTCCAACAATGAACAATCTAGCTAAAGAAATTATTCGTTCTGCTGTCCGGGCCGCTACGGCTGATCCTCGCTTTCCTCGTCTTCAAACTAGAGAACTTCCCTCTCTTCACTATACTGTTTCCTTATTAAGCTCTCCCCAGCCAGTGAAAACTCTTGAAGAACTTAACCCTAAAGAATATGGTATAATAGTTCAGGATTCATCCGGAAAAACCGGCCTACTTCTGCCCAATGTAGAAGAAGTAGAAACAGTTCTTCAGCAAATTGCCATTGCTTGTCAGAAAGCAGGCATTAATCCTTCAGCGGAAAATATTTCTCTCTGGAAATTTAAAACTCAGCAATATTCAGAAGAAAATGATAAAGAAAAAGAAACCCTCTCTAAAAGAGAAGGAAAAGGAAAAGAAAAGAATTAAGCAACAGGAGGAAACAGAAATTCAGCAGGTAGTGAATCACTTTTTTATGTCTAAAGGGTTAAGCTTGAAGGAAATAAAGAAAAGTGCCAAGAAGAGAAAGATTATCTACTCTCGCTATACCCGGCCGGCCAAACAGCTTTTAGAATTAGCTGGTTCCGTTGAAAAAGCAAAACGAGCCATTACCATTGTTGCTGACTGGGCTAATTCTCGAAAACTGGATTACGCTATTGAAACTGTTTTTAAAAAATGGCTGGAGCTAGACCGCCTGAAGCCCAAAGAAATTGTCAAAAAACCTTTTTACGATGATCAGCCTTTGGTCTGGAGCAAGACTCAGCGGAAATGGTATTTGATTACCGAACATGGCGATTGGCTGGAATTCGCCGACGAAGAGTCCAAGATAGAATGGCGGATTGCTGGATAAAAGACCATCCGGTTGAGGTTAAACCTCAACCGATCAACTGCTTAGTGGGGATTTCATTTTTTGAAAAAGGTGTAGTAGGGCCTTAATAACGCTAATATCCCGATAACGACGAACCACCAAATATTAATTCCTAGAATACTCGGGATTAGCTTAGCTAATACCAAGCCGCCACAAATACCGACCAGGGGCAATAGTTTAACATCTATCCAAGTAAATTTTTTAACTTTTTGATTCGCCCATTGAAATATTGACATATTTTTTTGATTATAATTTAAGATCTCTTAAAAATATTCTAGTGGTTACAGGGCCAACTCCTCTGAATTCTTGAAGTTTTTTAGCGAGGTCTTTTCTATCCTTTGCTTTCTTAAGGAGATCCGTTAGGCAGCCATATTTTTCTTTTAGTTTCTTGCAGACAGCTAGCAGTTTTGTGGCGGTTGAAAAATCATATCTTACATAATGCCCTTTGTCTAGAACTTTGACTAATTTGTTCCAGCCAGCTTCTAAAATTTTTTCGGGGGTTATTAATCCTTCTTTTTCAAATTCAAAATAAGTTTTTTCAGCTACCTTCTGTTGAATCGGCTTTCCGAATAAAAGACAAGCTAAAAACCACTTAAAAACTTCTTTTTCTTTTCCTGACTCCAAATCAATGTCTAAACTCTTTGAGTAAATTTTCCCCATTGATATTTATTTTTGCGGTTAAGGTTTAACCCCAACCAGCCCTTGACAAAATTTCTCTTACCTGCTAATCTGGCAATGCTTCTTTTGGAACTATTGCCTTCGGGCAAAAAGCCAAGAGAAGCATTTTTTTGGAAAAACAATTCAATTAGAAAATCCTTAAAAGACTTGGGTATCCATAACGCCCAAGCCTTGTTGTCAAAAGCTTATTGAAAACCATATCACCAGTTTATCCTATTCATAGTAAACGTCCTATCTGGCTGCGGGAATTAAACTGTTGCGAACTTCCTTTATTATTTTACCTAGTTTAATTCACCAAAGCAAGAAAAAGAATCTGCACTGAACTTCTTTGCGGGCGGCGAAGCCGCCCGCAAAGAACCACTAACGTAGGGGCGTATTTCGGCTAATGCCGAAGCCACAAAACTGAAAAATTTTCTTTTTCATTTTTTATTAAAAAGGCGGACAAGAAAATTTTCAATGATGTAGAGAAAATTTTTCAGTTTTGCTCTTTTGCTTCACAAAAGAACGCCACCGCTTTCAGCCCAGCTTTGCTGGGCAATGGGCGGGCAAAAATTTCTTCTCCTCAAACTCCCCTCCATTTTTTGCCCATCTGCTTAAAGGGGATAAAAAAGTATAACAACATGCTGAAAATTATAGCGGCCAATGTCTGTCCGTCTAATTAGAAAAAAAGGGCCCGAGAAACCAAATTACGATTTCTCAGACCTATTGCCCTTGCTCTTGCCGGCCAGAGCAAAGAGTGTAGTGCCAACAATGAACAAAACAACGAAAGACAGAACCACGGTACCGTAATCCTCCTGTGCCAACCATCCATACAACTTCATCTTGGCCAAAATAAGGCCAGGGACCGAGAGAACTACTAAAACTCCTCCGATAATCCTCTTAGCAATTTCATCACTCCTTTGTTGCGCCAGAGGAGCCAAGCAAGCTTACCGATGCTCAGCTCCCCTTGGCTAACTTTTTCAGAATTCCCAGAAGTAGGGTTATCGTTAAGCTAAGCAGGAAGGCAGCTACTGTAATGTAGGCCAAAGTCCACCAATGACGGCCTAAAAAGCAATAAGCCGTGCCATAGCCCAACGCCCAGCTGACTACAAAGAGGTAAAGCGAGAAGTCAATGGAAACGAGTCTTAGTATGTCAATCAGAAGAGCTATTCTTAGTTTTTCATACCACCCTCGTGAAATTTTCCTTAAAAACTGGTCACAGGCGATATAGAAAATGTCCGCATTTCTTCGTATTGGTCGAGCAAAAATATACGCAATAGCCCCAATACCAGGTAGGGCAGTAAAAACCATTACCAGAAGACTATGAACTTCCCGAAAATATCGGTAACGAGTTTTGTTAATTTTGCCTCTCCTGTAATCTAGACGATCCTTTGTCCTCCAAACTACTGTCCAAAGGAGTCGAGCTGCGCTGCCTAATCCTAAACGCATAAAAGGAACCAGCGTTATGCCTAGATGAACGCCCAAATGCCTAAGTAAGGGTTTTGCTTCTTCGCTCTCAAGCCAATTTTTCAGTTGCTTGGCCTTTAGTAGTGAGATCCTTTTTTCTAAAAGAAAGTTCTCGATACCCTCTCTCAGAAAATCCCTCCCAAGACGAGAAGTTTCTCTTGCTAGTTTGGAGAAAGAGGCTTTTGCCTTGAGCCATACCCTAAGTGGTCGTGACCATATCCTCACCTCCCTTTCTTGCCATTTCCGGGTTGACTCCTCACAAACACACAATAGCCTTTCTAGTTTCTCGGATAAATCCTCACCCAGCTCCTCTTTTTCTTTAGCAATATAGGAACGGAGCCTAGTAAAGCAGATATCATCAAAGGGTGGGAAATATCCCTCCCGAAGACAATTCAGCCAATATCTTTTGGGTAAAAGAGGTGAAACCACATTTGACTCGAGATCAATAATCCAAAGACTGCCATCTGCTTTCCGAATAACATTTTGATAGGCCTTTGGATTAAGTGGAGTAATCGACCAAACAGGCATTCCCGTCTCTTGGAAAAAATGCTCCAACTCTTTTAGCTCTTGTCTAGCCTCATCCTGACTCCTCGGCGCTGTCCCCCTGATAAACTCTGTCTTAAAACCATATCCTGACCCCTCTTTTACCAGACCCAAAAAAGCAGCAATTGCATAATGACTACCATAGTGATAGCGAAGCAAAATATCCGCTATCTGACGACGAAAACCCGCAACCTTAAGGGCATCAATATTGGCCTTATAGGGAAAACTAGCCTGAAAGGCTAACCAATAGAGAAGCTTTATTAAAAACCTAGGCTGATAGATCTTCGTTGCTACACCTTTCTCTTTGTCAATCTCTACTTTGCTGCTACCCCGCACAAAAAGATAAACAAGACTACCGATACATCTTAGTAGGTGGTTCAATTTTTACACCTCCTCTTTTTCCTTTTGTAAAAGAGCAAACTTTTTTTAAATCTTGCCCTCCGCAAGATACTTCAATAAAAGCATATCTTATCTTAGTAGTCAAGGCCATAGCCGGTTGAGGTTTAATCTCAACCAGCTCTTGACAAATTTCACTCATCTGCTAATCTACCAATGCTCCTTTTGGAACTATTGCCTTCGGGTAAAAAGCCAAAAGGAGCATTTTTTTAAAAAACAATTCATTCAGAAAATCCTTAAAAGGCTTGGGCATCCATAACGCCCAAGCCTTCTTGTTAAAAACTTATTGAAAAGCATATTACTGATCTACCTTATTTGACAAACAGCAGCAAGTATTATAAAGTATAATTACCAAAACGATCAAAGGAGGATCTATGTCTGCGCTAACCTGGAAGGAGGTTCTCAAGAGAGATGACATCGTCGATGGGGACTGTGAGACACAAGAGGACGGTGATATCTACCGGGGACCGATTAGCAGCATTGAGCTAGAAGGAGACGCGATTGTCATCAAGTCTCCATGGGTAGCCAAGATGGTTCTTTCTGAAGGCAAGTGGAAAAAGTGGCACATTCTTCGCTTGTCTATCAATCCGAAGGAGATTTCCCCTCAGGACATTGGTCAAGGCCGGATTTCTTTCACGATGCCTCTCTTGGGAATCGCCACAATTTTCCCCAAGGGCGGAAGCAAACTGGATCCGTCCAAAGTTGAGGGACTGGAAATCTAGCTCAAGGAGGAGTAAGAAGAGTAAAAATGGAAGCCTCGGCTGCAAAACTGAGGCTTCTTCTCCAATTAGAATTCCTTTTGTGGAATTACTTTTCGATTGAACTATCTTATTCTACCTATTTTTAGTACTACATTCCCTAAAAAATAGAGTTGGCCTCATCTTTTTCTTAAAGAGCGATTAGCCAAAAATCAGTATATTGGAATAGGATTAATTATTAGCGGATTGATTTTAATGCCATTCGTTTAGACGTCAAAATTAACAATCGGAAGTTGGACTTCCGATTGTTGGCTCCGATTCTTTAACTGTCGGAAGTCCAACTTCCGATTGTTAAAACTTTTCAACTGTGGAAGTTCAACTTCCATAAAATGTTTAAAACAGAGTTGACCCTATTTTTACCCCATTTTTACCATTTTCACTACAATGTTTATCGGAGTCTATTTTATGCAATAATCACTTTGTGTTCGAAGTCATCGAGTAATACAATTTCTAAATCTTTCGCTTTTCCCTTTAGTAACTCTAATGTTTCCTGTTTCCCTTTATAATGGCAAGCTATTGCTATTGGTAATATTCCGAGTCCGTTGACGATTCTTTCTCTTATTCGAGAATAGAAATATTTAGATAACACATAAGCACCGGCAGAAGATCCGACAACCACTTTTGCTTCTATAGCTTCCGAAAATTTTGGATATAATTTTAATATTTCTAATAATTTGAATGTATCTCCTCCTCTGATGTAAATTACATCGGCATTCTTTATTTGCTCAATAAAATTATTTCTATTAGCTATCTCGAACTTTAAACTCCGATTTTCCGAATTTCTTAAAAAACTATTCTTTTCTTGTTCTAGTTTTTCTTTATATTCAGATTCTTGACTGGCAAAATAAACCAAAAGAACCTTAATTTCATTTCCTAACTTCTTAACAATTTCTTTAAAGAAGTTATTATTTAAATCATTTTTCTTCCTGCTGAATCCTCCATGCAAAACATATTTAGTCATGCCTTGATTCTAACTCAAAAATCCTCCGGAAAGAAGGGCTTTTGAGAAATTCAAGGAAATTAAAAATGCCCGGCTTATTGCCGAGCATCTCGGTTGCTTAAACTGAGCACTAGATGGTTGCGGGGCTAGGGATCGAACCTAGAGTCTTCAGGTCCAAGGCCTGACGTGTTACCGTTACACCACCCCGCATT
>Ga0315541_1003271_pt1 | contig 12644 bp, 16 predicted proteins | sample SalMarSW160190MG_FD_203095 | JGI IMG/M metagenome (GOLD analysis project Ga0315541, IMG submission 203095) | Salt marsh sediment microbial communities from the Plum Island Ecosystem LTER, Massachusetts, United States - Salt Marsh Sediment SW1601-190 ...
ATCTTTTTGAAAATATTCATGCTATAATTTTCTGAAATATAATCATAAATTCTCTAGTCTAAGTCTATGCACGGATGTTCATCAAGCTGCCGCACAACTAGTCAATAAAGTGAAAGGTAGCTTTATTTTCCTTATGTCGTTATTCATATATATTACATAGATTACCGCAAATTACTTGGATTTTCGGTAATATGCAAACTGTCCATAGGACTTTTAATCCTTGTGAGCTCGTGATTGGCAACATGCGTATATATTTGAGTGGTTTTCAAACTTGAATGGCCCAGCAGGGTTTGAATATATCTTATGTCTGTCCCTGACTCCAGAAGACGTGTTGCAAAAGTATGCCGTAATAGATGGACATTACCTTTCTTAATAATCTTGTGTTGTTTTTTAAGTCTATTGAAAATCTTCCAGATACTACTTGCTGAATATTTATCTCCAAACTGTCCTGTAAAAAGCCATTCTGCAGGTTTGTATTGCTTCATGTAATCCCTCAGAATACCTTTACAAACAACTGACAAGATGCTAATCCGATCTTTGCCTCCTTTACCTTTGACTATTAGTATTATTCCTCGCTCAAAATCAATATCCCTCACTCTAAGATTTAAGAGTTCGTTTCGGCGCAGACCAGCTGAAAATAGTAAAACCATCATGCATTTGTGCTTCAGATTTGGAATTTCAGACAATACCTTTTCTAACTCATCCGTATTCAGTACAACGGGTTTATTATGCTTTTTTACTCCTCTGGGAAGATTATAGATTTCTCTTGGTTTCCCTAATATCTTTTCATAATAGTATTTTATTGCATTTACCATTTGATTTTGAGTTGCCGGGGAGATTTTATGAGTCTCAATCTCCCAGAGTATATAGTTACATATGGCTTCTTTTGAAAGTGTTTTAATGTCCTGACCAGTAAAGAATGCCAGGAATCGCTTGAACATTGATATATAACTCTGTTTAGTACTTTTGCTAGCCCTTCTTAATTCCAACATATCCTTATAATTGCGCATAATGATCAGGTCAATTGGCTTGTCTACATACCAATTGCATTGCTGACTGGATTTTGAAGGTGATGTTTCATCTCTTCTGATTGTTCTTACTTCACAACCTTGGTCAGTGAAGTATGTTCTCAAGGCAATGTAATTAGAATTGCCACCCCTGACTAAATATCTTCTACTGTTTTCTTGTCTGCTGTCCCTGTCAATTTCCTTTATTCTTTTTATCCAGGCATCTGAATATTGCTCTGGTAAATCAATGCTTATTGTGTAACTCACTTTATCAGTATTAAAGGAGACAACAGGCTTCTTACTTATTCCGGGATTTTTGCTCTGATTAGTAAAGAAGGATGAACTATCTATCCAGACCACTCCCTTAAAGCAATCAAATATCTTTTTTAGATTATCTCTTGTATTTGGCAGGTATACATAATCTTTATTCGTGCTCCACTTACTTTCTTTCAGTTGATTAAGGATATTGAGAATAGATTCATTCTTTGTAAAAGAAATGGCTATCATATTGATTCCATTTACTTTTTTATGAAATAATTTAATCGTGTTTTGCATTTTCTAAGTTAATTTGTGATTCTACCGGTATAAAGTAGGCATTTATTGGTGAGTTAGCCTAAGAATAAACGTTTGTATACGTTTGTAAGCGTATAATTATTTTTCTACGGCTATTAAAATTTGTATTTTCACAGTAAATGACCACATGTCCAATTTGTAATAAGGAAATCATTGGCCGGACAGACAAAAGGTTTTGTTCTGACAAATGCCGGGCTGCATCTTTTTATGAGAATAAAGCCAGACTAACACAATTTAAAAAGAAAGTAAATGAAATTCTGGAAGGAAACAGGGAGATCCTTGCCCACTTAAATCCTCAGGGTAAAATTACTGTAAATAGGATCGATCTTGAAAAACGTAATTTCAATTTCAAGTTCTTTTCATCTGTGTATAGGACAAAAAGTGGTAATGTATATTGGTTCTGTTATGATCAGGGATATAGACGGTTGCAGCAGAATGAAAAGTATCTATTGATAAGATGGCAAGATTACATGTGGTAAGAGCAGCGATATATCGACTAATTAACGAATTCACTGCACATTGAAACATAAAAAACCGCCCGGAATACGGGCGGCTTTTCAATTACTAATAATTTGATTTTACATAATTTAAAGTCAAATGGATATTAATTGATGTTTTTTTGTCCATTTGTAAGTTGTTATTGTTAATTCTTTTTAGTTTGGGTCATGGGCGATATGAAAATTTATTCTGCTTACCGCAGAGGAAGTCTCTTCTTTTTTTCTATTTCCACCTAAATTGATTCCCATAACTGTTATGTTTCCGCCAAGTCCATTCTCGGTGGTATTTCCAATAGTCACAGCTACATCAAAAACAACATCATTATAGTTGTTTTTTAAAATTTTTACTCCTAGTTTTTCACTTTCAGTAATCCCATCTTTGATTCCTTTCATGGTCTGGGCGATAAATTCTTTTAGTTCCATATTGTTTATTATTAATATTCCTTAAATCATATGAAAGCGGTTCTGTCCTAAAATTGCTGGCAACAACCGAATAAACAACACTAGTGGCGTTTATTCCCATTATATTATTATCCTGTATAATATACATCTTGTAAAACTACTTTTTAGATGCAGATCTTACCCGCCGCTTCTTCCCCTTATCAGGATGCTCCTTTACCCATTCCAAATACCGATAATAAGTCGATTTACTTAACTTTAGTATTTTAAGAATATCCTGAACCGGCTTATCAGTCAACGTAAGGGCATGGGCCATATATGCTTTATTCTGCGATTCCTTGTTCAATCCCGGCTTTCTTTCACCTACACGACCTTTTTTCCGGGCAGCCTCCAGGCCTGCTTTTGTTCTTTCACTTATCAACTCCCACTCAAACTCAGCGAATGAAGCAAATATATTAAATATCAGGAGCCCATGGATAGTAGTTGTATCAATATTATCATTTAAGCTAATAAATTCAACGCCCTTCTCCCGGAATATGGTTACCAGGTTTATTAAATGCCGTAGAGATCTTCCCAGGCAATCAAGCTTCCAAACAATCACTATATCACCTTTGCGCAGTATTGAAATCATTTTGTCAAGTTCCGGACGTTCTTTAACAGCACTTATCTTTTCTGAAAATATTTCTTCGCATTCGGAATTTTTCAGAGCTTCCAATTGTAAATCGAGGTTTTGATCGCGTGTTGAAACCCTGGCGTATCCAATCTTCATTTTAAGTTCGATTAAACGTTAGTTCGTGAGACTTATTTCTGAAACGAGTTTGTGGGAGTAAGTTACGAAATAATATGAGATTCAAATTTGTTGTATATAGTTTTCATAAACGTCATTGCGAGGAGGAACGACGCGGCAATCTGGTATATAACAGGCAAGATTGCCGCGCTTCGCTCGCAATGACGGATAATCGCCGCCAGGGGGTACACTTAATCCCTCATTTAAACAAACTAACTGTTCAGATTGTAAGTTATTTCGCAAGATTAAATATTTTTCTTAATTTCACCTTAAACGAAACAATCCTACAAACATTAAAAGAAAAGCAGTGTTGCAAAACACTGCCTTTCTTTTTAATAAAGGCTTACTACTATTCAGGTACATATTCTTCCATCCTGGGAGTATCACCTCCTCTTACAACGATCATTTCCTTAATAGTTAATTCCCTTTTTTCACGTTCATTTTTTTCCTTTACAAATTTTTGTTTTTTCATGATAATTTAATTTTTAATTAAACATTTGTGAATTAATAGAATTGAACAGACTAAATGGTTAACTTTTAGCCGGTAAATACATACGTAAAATACATCCTATATGTTTAAAAAACGAATAATCGGGATAATAATATTTTGCATTATTTGTTCTCATTTTCTGAATTCTCAGACTAGTCCGGACTCTTTAACTATGCAAAATTTATATGATTCGGCAAGAAATTGTTATATGAAAGGAGATATGGATTGCGCCAGAATGAATTGTCTTAGGATCATTTCATCCACAATAAAAAATAAATCCGAAGTAAAGGCAAAAGCCTTTAACCTGTTAGGAGTATTAAAAAGAATAGAAGGCAAACTTGATCAGGCAATTGAATACTACAAAAAGGCTACTGTATACTCAAAGGACAGCATCTTTATTGCTGGCTTATGGATGAACATGGCAATTGTGTATGCATATCTTGGAGATATTCAAAAATCGATTACTTATAGCAACGATGTAATTTCTTCCGGGAAATACAATGCCGAAATGTTAAAATTAACCTATTCGAACCTTGGAGCAATGTATTTTTTGAGCGAAGAATGGGAACCTGCCCTGAACTATTCCCTGAAAAGTATTCAAATAGGAATAGATAATGAAAATTTTAATCTTGGAGATAGCTATATCAACTGTGCATTAGCTTACAATAATCTAAATTTACCGGATTCAGCGGAATTGTATTATAAAAAAGCTCTTTCATCCTATACTGTCTATTACGGTGATTCGCATTACAAAAAGGCTTTAGGATTAATCAATTATTCGGAATTTCTTCTTGAAAATTCAGAATTGAAAAGAAGCTCTTATTTACTGGAAAAATCCAAAGTGATCCTTCAAAATTCCGTAGGCCGGTCACATCCCTATCTTGCTGAATATTTTCACATAAAAGGTAAGATACTACTTAAAGAAGATCGTGTCGAAGAGGCCATACAAAATTTCCAGGAAGCGCTTTGCTATAAACTGCAGGATTTCACACCGGAATCTATTTATAATAATCCTGAAGATGTTATTTTACCTGATCCGAAACTAATTGAAATACTTAAATATAAAGCATTTTCCTTTGAAAGACTTGCTGATAAGAAATCAACGGTAAAAAACCTTAAGGCTTCTTTATCTACTTTTCAATTAATAGCCAATTATATAGAAAGGCTTCGAACAGGGTACCAATCAGAAGCCTCCAAGTTGTTCCTGGCAAACAATGAATATGAAATATACCAGGAAGGATTACGTATAGCGTACAAATTATTTACTGAGACCCGGAACCTGGAGTATGCAGATCATGCTTTCGAATTTGCTGAAAGAAGCAAATATGGCGTATTGCGTGATTTGCGGGGCGAAAATTATGCAAAAAAGCACGCGGGGATCCCGGATAGCCTATCCGTTATGGAAGACGAGCTTGAAGAACAGTTAACTGGCAAAAGGATTCTGTTGGATCAGGAAAGAGTAAAGGAAAATCCCAATAATGATCTGATTAATAAATTGAACCGGCAGATTTTCAGATTAACCCAACAAAAAGGCCAACTGATAGAATACCTGGAAACAAACTACCCGAAGTACTATAAATTAAAATATGAAAACAGCGTCGTTTCTTTAAACGAAGCCAAAAATAAAATCGGAAGAAACCAGGCATTGCTTGAGTATACTCTCACAAATAACAGACTTTACATTTTCGCTATAACAAAAGATACTACAGCACTGCATGCCTTACCTGTTGATCTAGGTTTTTATACCCAGCTAAACCGGTTAGAGAAATTCTTACGCAGCTATTATTCTATGGAATACGGTGAGTTCAGGGAACCTTCCTACTATTTGTACACCAAGCTTATTCAGCCGGCTGAATCCATCATAAAAGGGAAAGAACTGATCATCATACCCGATCCTGCGATCAGCCGGATCCCGTTTGAAGCTTTAACTACAGAACCCTTCCGGGAGAATCTTTATCATATGTATGAAAGCGAACCATACTTGCTGTACCGGTATTCCATTGGATATGGTTTTTCAGCTACTTTGGCCTTGGACCCCGGAATGAGCTCGACCGCAAAGAAACGATTTCTTGGTTTTGCCCCGGAATATCCCAACTCTCCGGGAGGGCTATCTGACATACCTGAATCCAGGCAAAATCTAAAGAAGATTTCCGCTTTACTGTTTGGCAAATCTTTTCCCGGGGAAAAATCCACGGTACGGAATTTCATGGAAAACTACAAGGACTACAGGGTGATACATTTCTATGTCCATGGTATGGAAGATTCACTAAACCCTGAGTTATCTCAAATGTATTTTTATCCTGGGATTCCGGGCGATAGTGATCCATCTCTTATGGCGTATGAAATCAGTAACCTGCAAACAAGTGGTAACATGGTAGTGCTTGCCTCCTGTTATTCCGGGTCGGGAGTGCACAGCAAGGGCGAAGGTATTCTGAGTATAGCCAGAAGTTTTATTAATGCAGGAGCCGCTTCAGAGATTGCATCCCTTTGGAGTGCATCGGCACTGCCTACAAACAAAATACTTCTGACTTTCTACTGGAATCTATTAAAAGGTAAAAATAAAGCAGATGCTCTGCAACAGGCTAAAGTAAGGTACCTAAATAAGTCAAACCCTATTATCGCAAATCCACGGTATTGGTCATCTTTAATTCTTATTGGCAATCAGGATCCTTTATTCCGGGATTTGAGAGTGATTTTTTCAGGTTTAATTTTAGGGTTTTTTGTGGCTATTCTCTTCATCTTTGGCAGAAAAAGAATCATTCGATCTTTTTCAAAATCTTCCTAGCGTCTTTATGATTGTAAGAGCTGTTTTTAACAATTTCCCGGAATGTGGCTTTGGCACTTTCTTTATTACCGGTTTGCAGGTAACATAATCCAAGATACCAGTAAGCATGTGATACATATTCAAATTTATGCATCGAAATCAGATGTTCAAATCTTTCAATTGCTTCCGGATAATATTCGAGTTCGATCAAGGCCAGGCCACAGAAAAACTCTTTTTCGGCCTGAATGTTAAGAGATTCAGGAATATTGTCAAAAATGGTCAGAACATCCTGGTAATCCTCTTCAAAATATTTTTTTCTTCCTTCCTGCAGGACATTACTAGTAAATACATAATCCTCGGCAACTTCTTTCTTTAACGGTTTGTAATAGGCCGCAAATAATTCTTTTTCCGGGATCGGTTTTGAACTAAGTTTCCAAATTAGGGATATTCCCAAAATAAGCAATACCGATGCAGCAGCTACCCAGATAATAGCAGGCCTGAGCCGGGGCCCGGTAGCTTTGTGTTTCATTATTAAGAATTCCTTTAACTCCTCTTTTTCAGCTTCTTCGCTGGCCCTGTCAAGTGCTTCAATAAAGTTTAATTTATCAATAAAATAATTTACTCTCTTTCTTAAGTTCATTTCACTCATCAGGGATGGATCTTTTAAAAGGAGCTCTTTAAATTCGTTGTTTTCGGAACCAGTCAACTCATTACTCAAATATTTTTCAATAAGGAAATATTTTCTTTCTTTCTCATATACTACCCGGGCGTACGAGTCATCTTCGAATAATTTTTCCAACTTTTCCTGGGATCCTTCAAGCATTAAATCAATAACAAGATTTCGGACAGGTTGATACATAACGTTTATTGTGTTTAACAATTCGAAAGATAATACATTTCCATTAAATTAAGAAAGGATTTTTTATACAAAATTTTCTTTATTTTTTTACCGATCATACCTTAGTTAATTATAATAGATCTTACAGTTTGATTAAACGAATTGTAATGAATTAGGTATCTATGGCCTTTAATAATTTTATTTTTTAACTTATATAAAGTTTGAATCCATTTGTTCATGATTAAAAACACTGACCATTTTTATTTTGAAAAGGAGTTATCTAAACTAAGTAGTAGAGCTAAAAATTTATTGGATGATTTGAAAATAAACGATTACTTTTCTTTCTATGAAAAAGTTATAAAAAATCAAGAGGTAATCGAATATAGAATGATTCGAAACTGCGGTAAAAAAACCGCTTCAGAATTAATAGAGTTTTCGCAGAAAATAATTGCCACTGCTCAATCGGAAAATGACTTTTTAGTTTTAAAAAAGCTCCCAATAAATTGAATCCTTAAGCAAAAATTTAATTGCCTTCTTCGAAATTGTAAACAGGGGACCATTAAAGTATTAAAATCGTATAATGCTGATTCTCTTTATGGTTTTAATAATGCTTTCATTAATATACTATTAAATGCAAACGATCATAAACTATCTTGGACATATAACGCTTAAGAGCATAGCGCTTTTCATTAGCAATGTTGTGATATTTTTTATCCTCAATAGATGATAGGATTGCCGAATGCGGAAGTATAATTGTATGATCAAACATTCTTTCTGAACCATCCTCATCGGTGTATTTTTTACCTTTACGATAAATGCCGTCAATTAAACGATAGAGTATTTCCAGATAATTGATTTCCCCCTTTTCGCCATGTATCTCCTGATTTATAATATAAGTTGTATAAAACATACGATTCAAGGAATATTTTATACGATTATAAAGACTTCCCCCAATCACAAATCCATTTTGCGATGACATTTCGTTCATAATAACTGTCTCATCCATACGATATCCCCTAAAAACCCTGCTTTTAGTATACTTTACGAATGCGATGAATGGAAAAGAAAATTATCAATAAATAACCTTGTAGCGGGAAAAGATTCTGCCGAATAAGATTTTGTAACTATCTTAGTAGTAATAAAAAAAATTGGTCTTACATATGAATGTAGTAGTCAGAATAAACGGAAGGGGACCTGCCTGGCCGGTATTGATAGAAAGCCAGCATCCTTTTTATACACCTTTTAGTGCCGAAAACCTTTCCAGTGTTTCTTTTTCTGTTATCGGAAGCAAAAGAAATCCGCCAAAAAACAAGCTTTGGGAAGTCCTTGTAGATGCCGGACACAATACAGTTCCTTACATACTTCAAAACGGGAACAGGATCCCTGAGGCCATTGTGCTCACTCATGCACACAACGATCATGTACTGGGGGTTGATTGGATTGTGCAAAGCTTTCATTATAAACACAGGAAAACAAAAAAGTACCCTTTATATTCAACTATAGGAGTCTGGAATGATTTCTTACGACTATTCCCATACCTGAAAAATGCCATTGAACATACTGAACTAATTCCAGGCCGGAAAACAACTGTTAAAGAAGCAGAAAATATGGAAATAACGGCATTCCCGGTATATCATGGCAAAAATGCAAAGGGTGCATCCATGTTGTTTTTTGAAGGAGATGGATTTCATCCGTTTATAATTACCGGTGATATGCTTTGTCCCCTGCTTCGAAAAAAAGATTATCATTGCATTGGCAGAGCTACCGTCATGTTCATTGATGCCAACAACAGATTTCCTGATCCGTTTTCAAATCACGCCAGCTTTGTGTCACATGTATTGCCATCAGAAGAGTATTCTGAAAAATTAAATGAATGGTTCAGAAAAACAAAAATTGAACAACTTATTACTCCCCATCTATACAAGAATTCGCCAAAAGAAATGAAGGAATATTTTGATGAATTTCTGACTGACTGGCAGGAAATAAAAGAGTTGCCTCACACAATCCTCGATTTAAATGAATATTTGAAAATACCGGAAGTTTATCTGATGCATTATTTTGGCTATTATGATAAAATAAATTATGATGAAGAGCTCCTGGATAGCAATTTGCTGGAAAAATGGGCCAACGAAATTGCAAAAGAAAAACACATGAAGAAAGTAATGTACAAAGTTCCCCGGGTTGGGGATGTAATTCATGTATAAAAAATATTTTTATTATGGCAGTACGCAGATTTGGAGTTTCATTGGAAGAAGATATTCTGGACATGCTGGATTCATATGTTTCAGACAATCAGTTTCCCAACCGATCTCAGGCCATCAGACATCTGATCGAGCAACATACAATTGATAAAAAATGGATGTGTAATAACGAAGTTGCAGGTGCGGTAGTATTGGTCTACGATCATCATAAAAATGATATTACTAAACAAGCCAATGAAATACAACATGATTATCATCATCTGATCTTATCATCACAGCACATACACCTCGATCATGATCTGTGCCTTGAAACTATAGCAGTGAAAGGACAGGCAAAAGAACTTACATATCTGGCAGATAAGCTCATTGCGCTGAAAGGAGTAAAACATGGAAAACTTGTGATGAGCAGAGCCTGAAAACCTGTTTTTCTATGGCAAAATCGGGTTGCTTTTCCTATTTTCGTGTTACTGTTACTGAATTTACCTGAAATCCACCCATCCTGACCTATCTTAAACTGACCGGCAAAAATGCAAAAATTATTTTCTTCAATCCTGCTGTCATACCTCATGCTTACGATGCCGGTAACAGCACAGGAATATCCCGGGACACCTGCAGACAAAAAGGAATATGAGCAAGAAATGAAAATGATTTCAAATGCAGGTATTGCGCAAAGGGATGACTGGAAATACATTATGCTGAATGGAAATGTTACATCAAACCATTGCAAAACAGGTGAAATAAGGTACGACAGAATTGGCAGAATTAAAGAAATATCCTCCTTCGATGAGAATGGTTACATCATATCAATCGTTGTATACAAATACGATTCCTGTAATTCTCTTCTCTCTGAAACAGAATTTACAGGCAGGGGGGAATTGCTTGGGAAAACTCTGTACACATACGATCATGAAGGTTTTCTGATTGAAAAAACTGTTTACAATTCATTCGAATACATTGTCTCCAAAACCACTTGTGAAGCGAATATTGAACAAAACAGATTTACAAGACGAATTATGTTTTCACCCGATAACATAAAAAAGAAAATTATGCACTGCTATACTGATCTCACAAATGGTTATGTCACTGAAGAACAAGTTTTTAAAGGTGACAATATACTGGAATATAAAAAAGTGATCCACAGAGACGATCAGCATAGAATTGAATCAGAAATATTCCTGAATGATCATAACAGGCAAATGTATTACCTGAAATTCGCTTACAACCAGAATGGAAATCTCACGACTATAGAGAAATTCTATCCTTCGGGTGTAAAAGTAAAGTATTATGATTTCAACTATACTGCCTCAGGAATTTTAACCGGAGAAATTAAATACAACGAGAACGGAGAAATAATACATTTCTACAAATACACTTACAAATAAACTATTCATGATAACAGAACAAATACTATATTTTTCAGGACTGGGAGCAAGTCTGGGATTTGTACATACATTCCTGGGGCCGGATCATTACATTCCTTTTGTTTTTATGGCCCGCGCCAGAAGCTGGAACCAGCGAAAGACTATTTTCATAACCATACTTTGCGGTCTGGGACACGTGTTAAGCTCAGTTGCTCTGGGTTTTGCAGGTATTGCTCTTGGTATTGGGGTCACCAGACTGACAAATATTGAATCTGTAAGAGGAAATTGGGCAGCATGGGCTTTTGCATTTTTTGGTATGATTTACATGCTATGGGGGTTGTATCATGCTTATAAAAACAAACCACATAAGCACCTTCATATTCATGACGGAGGAATAGTTCACGAGCATCAGCACACCCATCAGAATGAGAAAGTACATAAAAGTGAACACACTCATAAACACAAGAATAATCCAAGAAATATTACCCCCTGGGTTTTGTTTGTTATTTTCGTTCTTGGTCCCTGCGAACCGCTGATACCTGTTATTATATATCCTGCTGTAGAAGACCGAGGAAGCATTGAGGAAGCAGTTGTTGTATCCATTGTGTTTTCTGTTGTGACCATAGCTACGATGGTCGCTATGGTATTGATTTTACAAAAAGGAATAAACCTTGTCAGATTAAAAAAGCTCGAAAGATATACTCATGCCATAGCAGGAGCAATGCTTTTGCTAAGTGGAATAGGAATCTTATTTTTGGGTTTATAGAAAAGTATCGTGATGAATAAATCAGGACAACAAATGTTACAATCATGAGTTACTAGTATATACCTTAGAATTGTAAGAACTCTAATTAAAGAATTATACATATGAAAAAACTTGGAATTCTATTCCTGGCTCTTGCTTTGGTCCTTGCTTCTTCCTGTAAAAAAAGAACAAGCCAGACTGAAACAGTCGTTTCGGAGAAAGAAGGACTCGTTACTTATAGATACAAAGTCGTTGGATTGGAAGACAGTGTCATCTCAGATTCAATCTGGCGAATGATCTTTCAACTGGAAGGTATTGAGAAAATGATCCTCTCGCAGGATGATTCAACAGCCGTATTCACTGTTGAACCGGAACTTATAAACAATGAATTGTTGATGGCAGAAATAGAGAACAGGGGCGGTATACTTATTCAATAGGTTTCTTTTTTAAAATCGTACGTATCATTTCTGCAGGGATACCTGTCTTTTGTGTTGTTGCTTTGAGAGAGCCTGTTTCCTGAAATATACGATGAACAAAAGTATCCATGCTTTCACCTATCTCAATAAGATGATGGTCAGGATCAAAAAAGCGAAATGTTTTCTGACCCCAGGGTTCTGTCTTCAAATGGTGCAGAAATTCTATATTTTGTGACATAAACTTGCGAGCAGCTCCGTCAATATCTTCAGTTTCAAAATACAATTGAAACTCCTCGCCGCAAGCGACGAGGAATCTTCGATCCTTTTTTTATTATTTTTGTGTTCGCTAACCCCATAGTAAGCTACGGGGAATGCGCTCACAGGATTCAAATGTATTTCCATCAAAAGAACTTCCTTTCACTGTATAGATCTCTGAATCGGGATTTATTTCCCATAGAGAAACCTTACTCCTGAAAGTGATATTCGTTCCAAAATCATGCTCTATTTCCTGTTCCAGCATATGAATGTAAAAGTCTTTCGAAAGTTCAATGTCTTTTACAAAAAAA
>Ga0315541_1003273_pt1 | contig 12639 bp, 8 predicted proteins | sample SalMarSW160190MG_FD_203095 | JGI IMG/M metagenome (GOLD analysis project Ga0315541, IMG submission 203095) | Salt marsh sediment microbial communities from the Plum Island Ecosystem LTER, Massachusetts, United States - Salt Marsh Sediment SW1601-190 ...
ATTTGAGCATGGCGAATCTTATAACCAGCCACATTGCCCTTCTTGACCAATTGTTGCAACTGTTTTCGTTCTTCACTTGTCAATTCAACTATATACCTTTTCATTTGCGGTCTCCTTACCAAATATACCGTTTTTAGATATATCGGCAAAAAGACCTCTATCCCTGCATTTTATCTGTGACAGACTACTAGATTAGGTTGGTTCAAAACCTGGATTTGCAGGCTCTGGGGAAAGACCAATGATCTTGCAGATGTGTACACAACTGCGGAGAAAGTAATAAAAGAATCAGAGGCAGAGAGAAATGTTCGTGAGGCTGCCAAACTCGCCTCCGAGGCAGAAGAAAAAAAGGCCGAAACCGACCTTAAAAAACAGCAAGCGACTAAGCAGTTCCTTGATAATGTAGATAACATATTTAAAGACAACAGCTTGCCAACTACAGCGAAAAAGTTGAAACTTGCTAAACTATTTGAAAATGAACCCAATATTGAAAAACAGGTTGACAAGGTCAATAAAATAATTGAAAAGTTAGCTAGTATAAGCGGTTTTAGTTTTCAGATTATTGACGATTCCGAAGCTCCGCCAGAAAATCAAACCCGAACGAGAGAAAGGTCACTTACGGAGCGCATGCAGGTAACGCTGGATAACTTATTCAGCCAGATAGAAGCTGGTAAGATAAAAGAATTGAACCTTATCATTCGTGCTGATGTGCAGGAGTCGGTTGACGTTTTGAAGAAATATTTGTCTGAGTTAAGCACCAACGAAATAAAGATTAAAATTCTGCACACATCGCCTGGGGGGATTACAGAGGGTGATGTAGTACTTGCCGAGGCATCTAACGCAATTATCATCGGCTTTAATGTCGCGCCTGAAGAACGTGCAGCAAAGATTGCAGAAAGCAAAGGTGTGGAGATAAGACTGTATAATGCCATCTACCAAATAACCGAAGATTTACAAAAATCTATGGCTGGCCTGTTGGAGCCGGAAGAAACAGAAAAAAGTCTCGGCAGAGCAGTAGTGAGAGAGATATTTAAGATTTCACGAGTTGGTATAGTGGCTGGTTGTTACGTCAGCAGCGGTGTCGTGAACAAGAATGCGAAGATGCGGTTGATACGTGACAATATCGTCCTTAAAGACAACCTGAACATCGAAACGCTGAAGCATTTCAAAGATGATGTTCGTGAAGTCAAAGCTGACATGGAATGCGGCATTAAAATAGCAGGATTTGACGACGTTAAAGTCGATGATGTTTTTGACTTCTATTGAAGTCGTCAAAGTAGTAGCAAACCAAAACAATTTTTGAAACAAACGAACCAAATTAAAGCCGTGCCCACTATGGCTTAAACGATGGGAAAAGAGAGATTCAATGATCAATTCTTAGGCGATGAGACTTTTAGCTACATCTACAGCCGAAGCGGCATCGTCTGCATAACCGTGGGCGCCAATCTTGTCGGCGTAAGCCTGCGTTACCGGTGCTCCGCCTATCATAATCTTGGCCGAAACCTCTGCATCGTTCAGGGCCTTCATAGTTTTCTCCATGCCGGGCATTGTTGTAGTCAAAAGAGTGCTCATACCCACTAAATGTGCGCCTGTGGACTTGGCCTGTTCTACGAACTTTTCCGGGCTAATATCAACACCGAGGTCGATAACTTCAAAGCCGGCTCCTTTTAGCATCATTGCTACTAAATTTTTACCGATATCGTGCCAATCGCCTTGCACGGTTCCTATTAGAAACTTCCCGATTGGTTCGACACCGGCCTTGGTAAGTTCCGGCTCAAGCACCTTCATCGCCATTTTCATTGCCTGTGCGGAAATAAGCACTTCAGGTATGTAAAACTCATTCTTTTTAAAGCGTATACCAACGACATCCATACCTGCAATTAATCCGTCGTTGAGGATGCTTTTAGCTGCAGTTCCTTCTTCAAGGGCTGCCTTGGTGATTTCTACTGCTGTATTTTGGTCGCCTTTAATGACTGCATCAGCTAATGCCTTCAAGTCTGCCATCTTGACTCACCTCCATCCCGTTAGAGTCCAAATGTAAAAACTCTCTAACGGGGACTATTAAAAATGCTAATCAACCTATAGAGTTCTCATCTTCTCTTACTCAGTTAAAACCGTGATTAAACAATATTCTGCAATCCAAAACAAGTATTAAATGACCCTTTTTTCCCAACAGGAGGATTTTCTGTGAAATAACGGAATAATGGTGAAAAAGCAAGTTAGCATTATTTGAAAAAAATCCCTGAAGATGGTATATTAACTTCTTTTGTTATTCTGAGATTATTTGCCGTATGTAAATAATCCTTTAAGATGAGTAGATTGTCATTCTAAGGCATAAGTGCTGAATTTTGATTGTAATCCAATCGATGAAAAACTATAAATCCGAAATATGAGCAACTATATAGTTTTAGTAAAGCAGGTTCCTGACGTAACTCAGATTACTGATAACGCGTTTGATTCGGAAACCGGTACGCTTATCCGAACGCGCCTTGCCAGCGTCATAAACGAGCTGGATGCTCAGGCCCTGGCCTTTGCGCACTATATGAAAAAAATTAGCGGTGCTCAAAACGGCAAAATAATTGCTTTAACTATGGGGCCGCCAATGGCTGAGGAGGTATTGCGATATGCTCTGAGCAGATGTGCTGATACGGTGGTGCTGCTGACTGACAAAGCCCTTGGCGGTGCAGATACCGTGGCAACGGCAAATCCTCTGGCTTTTGCCATAAGAAAAATAATCAAAGATATTCTTAAGAGCGGCAATGATTATTATGTAGTAACCGGTATGCAGTCGGTGGACGGTGACACAGCTCAGGTACCTCCTCAAATCGCTGATGAATTGGATTTGCCCTGCATAGCTTATGTTACCGGCGCAGAATTTAAGGATAGCAGGTTTGAATTCACACGCATTATAAGCGGCGGCAGCCAGGTGGTTACACCTAAGAAAATGCTGGCTGTGATAACCGTTGCCAAGTATGAGTATCCTCTGTTTGCTACATTTGCAGGAGCCAGATGGGCAAATAAAACAGAGGTTATTCAATGGGGAAGCGCCGATATAAATGCCGCGCATATCGGTGTCAAAGGTTCCAAAACGGCTGTAATCCGGGTTTTTCCTCCGGGTAAAAGCACCAGAAAATGCCGGCAGATTAGCGACACCAAATCATTAGCCAGGGTCCTTGTTGACAGTTTTACCAGTGGCAATGGCGAGTCCGGCCTAGGCACCGAGACCCAAACATATCGCTATATTTTACCTGATAAGCGGGCAGATAAGTTTGACAGGAGCTTCGAAGGAACAAAAAAGGAACAGCAAGATTATGAAATTTTGACTAATGTGCTTGCAGAACTGGGCATTACTGATATTAGCCGCGTCGATGATGCCGATAGGAAGAAGATTCTTTCTGCTGTAGGGGGGCGATTCCACAAAAAGACATTGGAGGATATGCTCAATGGTTTTAAGTTGAATGAGCCGGCCTTTAAGGGTGAGGTTTGGGTAGTAGCCGAACACAGCGATGGCGCGGTACATCCGGCTACGTTTGAGCTTATCGGCAAGGCTCGTGAACTTGCGGATTCTCTTCAAACAAAAGTAGGTGCTGCTGTAGCCGGCTACGAGATTGAGCCGTTTGCGAAAGAGTTGATTGCTGCTGGCGCGGACAATATCTATATCATCGAGGACAAATTATTGAGTGTATTTGACCCTGCTGCGCATCGCAAAGCTATCGCCGATTGCGTTAGCACATATTGGCCTCAAATTGTTCTATATGCCGCAACTCCGCAAGGCAGAATGCTTGCACCTATGGTCTCGTATAGAGTTGGCTGTGGACTGACCGCCGATTGCACCGGCCTGGATATCAGGGATAATTCACGAAATGGCCTGATAGGTATTCTGTTACAAACCAGACCGGCTTTGGGTGGTAACGTTATGGCTACTATTCGAACGAAAAACTCGAAGTCGCAAATGGCAACTGCAAGGCCGGGCGTTATGAAGCGCCTGCCTCCGGATAGCTCGCGAACAGGCAATATCATCAGGCATAAAGTGCAGCTCTCTGATGACGATATTAGTTTGGAAATTCTAAAAACAGAGTTGGGCACAGGTGAGGTGAACTTTGGTGCTGATGTGGTTGTCAGCGGCGGTAAGGGCATGCAAAGCCGGGACAATTATGAACGCCTTATGGGCATGCTTTGTGATGGTTTAAGTAAAAAGTTGGATACGCAGGCCGAAAGAGGTGCATCACGTGCAGCGGTAGAGCAGGGCTTTATCGAACGCGTCCACCAGGTCGGCCAGACCGGAACATCAATAGGGCCGAAAATTTACATCGCTTTGGGAATATCCGGGGCCATTCAGCATATGATAGGAGTTGCAAACACCGAAACTATCATCGCTATCAACAGCGACCCTAACGCACCGATTTTTAAGCAGTGCGATTACTATATCGTCGGAACTGTGGAAGATACAATACCTCAGTTGGTTAAGGCATTGGAGATAGTGTAAAAAGTGCCAAACGAAAAAAGCTACAACAAGGTATCTGTCTTGATAGTCGGAGCTGGGCCAGCCGGGCTGGCAGCAGCAATTCAGCTCAAAACTGTAAAACCGGATATGGATATCTGTGTTGTGGAAAAAGGGGCCGATTTGGGTAACCACAATCTTTCCGGTGCCGTCCTGGAAGCCGAGCCGCTGCATACGCTGCTGGACTCGGCTGTGCCGGCATGGCAGGATAGCGATGCCGCTAAAGATGTCCTGGCAAACAAAATTGATAAAGACAACATTATGTTTTTGTTAGGCAAAAAGCTGGCGTTCAACATATTCTTTGCGCTCAAGCTCGCCAAAATCTTTCACCTCGGCTTCGGCCAAATGCTCCATAAAGGCGACTACTCTGTTTCGATAAGCAAGCTTACCAAATGGATGGGGCAGATTGCAAAGGACCTCGGCGTCGAAGTTCTGACCGGCTTCGCAGCCGAAGATATTATTCTCGATGAGTCATCTGATAAAGCCATAGGTATCAAGCTTGTTGACCAGGGTTTGGATAAAGAGGGTAACAAGCAGCCGAACTTTGTCGATGGGGAAGTTATAGAAGCAGATTTTATTGTGCTTGCTGAGGGATGCGATGGATTGGTGACTGAGAAATTTGTTGAGAAGGCAAAACTTAAGAGACAGGCAAATCAGCTTTACTCGGTGGGTGTAAAAGAGCTGATAAAAGTTAGCCCTGAGCAATACGATAAGTTCACCTCCAGCCGGGTTGTTCACGCTATGGGCTATCCAATCTGGACGCCTCTCATTGGGCCGGGTATGTTCGGCGGCGGGATTGTTTACGCCGGTGCACAGGACCATATTTCAATCGGCATGATTGTCGGTGCCGACTGGAAATACTGCGATTTTAATCCCCAGGATGCGCTTACGAATTTCAAGAATCACCGCTTTGTAAGGAAATTTATTGATGGCGGTACGGTCGTAGAGGCCGGAGCAAAAATGATTCCCGAAGGCGGCTTCTATGCTGTTCCAAGAGACCCCCAGACCGGCAGTATCGGCAAAGCCAATGTAATGATTCTGGGTGACAGCGCCGGCTTTGTGAACATGCTCAAAATCAAAGGCCTGCACAACGCCATCGATTCAGGTATCCAGGCAGCAAAGGCAATTGCTGAAGCTATAGACAATCCGGAACAGGCAGCGGTCAAATATACCGAGCTGGTTGAGCAGTCAAATATTGCTAAAGAGATGAAGTCAGCAAGGAACTTCCGCCAAACAGTAGCAAGGTTCGGGCCTTTACAGGGTATGCCGCTGTCGGTTTTGGGCGGCCTGCTGCCGAAATTCGAGGTTGAGAAAGACTATGAAGCGATGACAGTGGCTCGATATCGTCTCAAACCTAATCAAAATTTCGATAAAGACACCTTTACCGCTATGGCGGCAACAGAGCATCGCGAAGAACAGCCGTCACATCTGATAATTTTGGATTCCGATATTTGCAGAACAAAGTGTACACCAATATTCAACAGTCCCTGCATTACGTTCTGTCCGGCGGGAGTATATGAGACCATCCACGATGAGGTAAAACCGGCCAATCCGTCAAATTGTTTACACTGCAAGACCTGCCAGAGAAAATGCCCATTCGACAATATCAGATGGACCGTCCCGGAAGGCACCGGCGGACCACGCTATAAGCGAATGTAGAATCTAGCGCATAAAAAAACCTTCCTGAATCGAAACGCTTATTCGGATTGGATGGAGAATAGGTGTTGGAAAATAATATTGCTGCTGGCTGTGTGTTTTACTTGTTCTGATGTTGGTGCTGCTTTTCCGGCTGCTCCTCAGGTTGCACCTCTGGTTCTTTCTTGGCCTTTTTCTTGGCCACCTTCTTAGGCTGTTTTTGTGGCTCTTCACCGGCCTCATCCTTGGCTTTTTCCGGCGGTTGCTCTTCGGTTACCTCATCAGACTTTTCTTGGGCTTGCTCTTGTTTCTCTGCCTTTTCTTTCTCTGCCTTTTCGCGTTGAATCGCTTCGTATATTTCTATGCGATGAACCGGTATCTCCCTGGGGGCTGTTATACCCAGACGTACTTTATCTCCACGAACATCTACGATGGTAATCTTAACGTCATCGCCAATCATGATTGACTCGTCTTTTTGTCTACTTAGAACCAACATTGTCAACTCCTTTTATCAGCTGGTCTTAATATGTTTTACGAAGCAACCTAACCAACGGTTCACCCAGCTGTTTGCAAAACGCTTTTCTATGTCGTTATTTCATAGCGGTTTAATCCGAGCGTCTGGCCGACAAACCTTAAACACACCTACTATTTTCGGCTAATTTCAAGACCGAAAACAACCAATTTTGGTTTTTTGGATTGCTAAAGGTAAGTTGCTGCATTTTTTGTGTATAACAGCTTGAAATATATACACTTACGTAAAAGAGGGATTTTGGAAAAGATGTGCCGGATTAGATAAATCCTGCATATTTTGCTATTTTTCCGCCGTAAGGCGTCCTCCGTAAGGAGTCCCAAGGACTGCGGAGTGTTTTCGCCAGAAGTTATATCGCACAGCCAGCCAGTAACCGGCGATTGCGCCTAATGTCCCGAAAGCCACCATTTGTACCGGCAATATCGAGATAACTGCATTAGAGAAAAAAGCACCCGGTTGATGCTTAACGAGATGTTGTAATACATCTTGTTTGACGTAAGCAATTATAGCGAAAGCATTTACTATGGAGCTGGCAATTGTGGGCCAGATGTAGCTGACATTAAGAAATGCTTTGACTGCAAAGCTGGCAAGCCCGAACGAGACTATAACTGCGAAGGCAATTTGCCCGACTTCCGGCTGACTGACAACTGAGCCTAATTTGGGGTCGAATATTTTAACATCCTGAGCAAGTAGTCCTATAAAAAAATAAGCTATTAAAACCGAGCTGACCAGACCAATCGCCGCATTTAGATATATTCTTGGGTTAGGATTAGACTTTTCTTGTGCATCGTTAGGTTCAGGCACTGACAGTCCTCGGGACGCCTTACCGCGGATTCTCTGTCCACTCAGAACGCCGGCATATCCGGCAGCGACGATAGCCAGCCAGAGTATCGGCTCCCATTTTAATACCGCAAATAGTGCCTGGCGTTGAGCGAGGGTTGGATTTAGCTGCATTAGAGAAGCCATGCTGCCGGTACGTAGTCCCAGGACAGCTAAGCCGGATGGAGCTGCCAGGATGCCAATCTCTTGGCCATAAGGCCAGGAAAGAAAATAGGCAATAAAGCCGGCTAAAAATGCCAGCACTACAAGGATTATTGAGTTACTTGCATTTATACTACCAGTAGCTACGGAGACCGCTCCGAATGGTTCGATGTGTCCTGCTATCGGCCAGGCCAGAATACCTATCAGGATAATACCGGTGGCCATCGCGGCAGCGATTCTCAATCTCATCAGCCAGGATAATTCCATAGCGAAGCTGCCTTTCGGTTTAGTTAAATGATTACTGATTAAATAACTCGTGCTACGTAGAGCACTACTTACCAATAACCAGTTACGAATTACCAAATTGTATGTAATAGGATACAACTTAAATTATCGATGAGCAATAGTTTATTATTGACTATTTACTATTTTGAGGTTGCTTTGTCGTTGAGCTGCTCGCAATGCCAATCTCATTGTATGTGTTTTTCTGCGCTGGCCTGTGAAATCTGTGCCTGCCCCTGCCCGTTGTTGGCGGTGGGTTAAAAAACTGTCCAAAAATCACTCCTGTATTTCTTGACCCCGTTAGAAATCCTGCGATGGGGTACTTAAAGATATTTTAAAAATATGATGCAAAGTGCAAAAAAACGAAATTTCTAACGGGGTTGACATTTTACCATTTTGCAGTTAGTCTAATGCCGCTCTGCGAAGTAGCGAAGCTCCTTCGCTACGAAGCACGAGTTGCAAATATTGGACGCCGAATATTTAATAAGGTACAATACGAAATATGAACCCCGTTAGAAATTAGGCGACGGGGTACCTAAGGGTATTTAATAAGAGTTATGGTGCGAAAACGGAAAATTTCTAACGGGGTGAAAGAAACCGAGCAAATCCAGTCCACAGGACGCCCTACGGCGGAGCGATTCGAGAAGATGCGCATTCTCGATGAGCTCAAGAATTCCTACCTCAACTATGCGATGAGCGTGATTGTTTCGCGTGCTCTGCCGGACGTTCGTGATGGGCTGAAACCTTCGCAAAGACGAATATTGGTTGCAATGAACGATTTGAACCTCGGCCCGCGAAGCAAACACCGCAAATGTGCCAAAATCGTCGGCGATACCGGCGGCAACTACCATCCGCACGGCGACCAGGCGACCTACGGAACACTGGTGCGTATGGGCCAGGACTGGAATATGCGATATACATTGATTGACCCGCAGGGCAACTTCGGCAGTATCGATGCTGACCCGCCGGCAGCAATGCGATATACAGAAGCGCGAATGACTGCCCCGGCTATGGAAATGCTCGAAGATATTAACCACGATACCGTGGATTTTGTGCCGAACTATGATGAGACCCGCACTGAGCCGACTGTTTTGCCTTCGAAGTTTCCAGATCTTTTAGTCAATGGCTCGACCGGAATTGCCGTCGGAATGGCTACTAACATCCCGCCACATAATATTGCCGAAGTGTGCGATGCGCTGTTACTGCTCATTAAAGAGCCCAGCTGCGGATTCAAGGATATTATCAAGTGCCTGCCCGGCCCTGACTTTCCAACAGGCGGAATCATTTGCGGCAGAAAAGGTATTGTAAATGCCTATACTACCGGTAGAGGCCACCTGACAGTCCGTGGCAAAGTAGATATCGAAACAAGCAAAAGAGGGCGGGAGAAAATAGTCATAACCGAGATACCCTATATGGTTGTTAAGACCACGATTGTCACCAAAATCGCAGATTGTGTTCATAAGGGTACAATTGCAGAAATTGCCGATGTCAGGGATGAATCGGACCGCCACGGATTGCGGATTGTCGTGGACTTGAAGAGAGATGCCGATGCCGAAGTTGCATTGAACAAGCTGTACCGTTACACTTCACTGCAGAGCACCTTTGCTATTGCCAATATCGCGCTTGTCAATAACAGACCCGAAACGCTCAACATCAAGCAAATACTCAATTGTTTCATCGACCATCGAAAGACCGTCATCAGCAGGCGAAGCAGATACCTGTTAAAAAGATGCAGAAACAGAGCACACATCCTCGAAGGGCTTATTTTAGCCGTTAGCGATATTGATGAAATCATTGAGCTGATAAAAAAGTCGCCCGATGCACCGACCGCAAAGCTGAACCTGATAAAAAAACCGCTGAAGTTAGCTGAGGTGGCTACACTGAAGAAAATTCTGCCCAAGGCCTTCATTAGGGAGAAAACCAAAGGCAAGCATTTCCTGACCGGCCCGCAGGCCGACGCAATCCTAACGATGCAGCTGCAAAGACTGACTGGTCTGGAGATAGAAAAACTGGCTAAAGAATACGCCGGCATTATCGAGCAAATAGAAGGGTACGAAGCAATATTGGCCAATGAAAGTATCCTGATGGACATCATTCGTGAAGACATCTTCGAAATCAAAGAAAAATATGGCGATAAAAGACGGACGCAAATCGCAGCTGAGGTTGAGCAGTTGGATGTCGAAGATTTAATAGCCGAGGAGGAGGTTATCGTTACAGTCAGTCACAGCGGATACGTTAAGCGAATGCCGATTGATACTTACCGCAGGCAGGGCAGGGGCGGCAGAGGAATCATCGGCTCAGATACTAAAGAAGGTGATTTCATAAAGCACCTCTTTGTTGCTTCTACCCATGATTATCTGCTTATTTTTACAAATCGCGGCAAATGCTACTGGCTGAAGGTCTATGACATCCCAAGTATGTCCAGACAAAGCAAAGGTAGAAATATCGTCAACCTGCTCAAGCTCGGAAATCAGCAGGTTGCCTCAATAATCAACGTCAGCAGTTTTGATGGCAAAGACGAGGAGGCACAGCGACAGCTTGTTATGGCCACAAAAAATGGTATTGTAAAAAAGACAAAGCTATCAGCTTACAGCAATCCGAGGTCGACAGGGGTTATTGCCATTAATCTCGACCCTACCGATGACTTGATTGGAGTAGCGATGACCACAGGGACCGACCATATTGTGCTCGGCACGCGCGATGGCATGACGATACGCTTTGACGAAAGCCAGGTTCGCTCAATGGGCCGTGCCTCGCGGGGCGTTAAAGGCATCAGACTTCGTTCCGGCGATGCTGTAGTTGGCATGGTGATTGTCGAGGAAAAAGCCGCTCTATTTACAGTCTGCGAGAACGGATATGGCAAGCGGACGGGTCTTGAGAATTACCGGTCGCAGAGTCGAGGCGGAGTGGGTCTTAAAAACATAAAAACAACCGCTCGCAATGGTAAGGTCGTTGCCCTCAAAGCGGTTCAGAGCAACGATGATTTAATGATGATAACCGCCAATGGGATGATTATTCGTACCGGACTTGATGAAATCCGCTCGATTGGCAGAAATACGCAGGGCGTACGTTTAATAAAGCTCAAAGCCAGTGACAAGCTCGTCGCAGCCGAAAAAATAGTTGGTGAACCGGACAAAATCAAAACGAAAGTAACAAACGATACTAATCAAAAAGAAGCACCAGAACCTGAAGCTAAAACCAACTCAAAGTCGCAGGTGAAGCCAAAATCAAAACCTGAGCTGAAGACAAAACCTAAGTTAAAATCAAAAGCTGATCGAAAGCCAAAAACAAAATCTAAACCGAAAGCTAAGGCCAAGGTAAAAGTTAAGAAAAAGACTCGCAAATCGAGATAGTACTCTACCACATTTTGCCGGTATGAGCTCAAATGACCAAAAGTAAGATAGGCACAAAGAAAAGAAATGAGTTTGTTTATGTCATCGCCGGCGAAGATGAATCTCTCGTCAGTTTATACTGCCGGGAATTACTTGATAAGCTGATAGAACCGTCACAAAGAGCAACCGGCCTTTTTGATGCTGACCCGAATCAGGCTTCCATTTCCGAGATTCTGGATGAGCTCAGAACTGCCCCTTTTCTGGCAGACAAGCGGGTTGTTGTGGTAAAACGGGCCGACAAATTCATTTCTAATAATCGTGATTTACTCGAAAAATATTTCGAGAGCCCCAGCCCTACGGGCATTTTAATTCTCACTGTTAACAATTGGGACGCACGAACCAAATTAGCTAAAAAGTTACCGAGCAGCGGCAAACTCATAACGGTAACGCAACCAAGGGGAGAGCAGTTGCTGAGGCGTTTGATTGATTATGCCCGGCAGGCACACGACAAAAAATTAACCCAAAATGCCGCTGAAATCCTTGTTGAGTTTGCAGGGGATGAATTAGCAAGGTTGTATAGTGAAGTTGATAAGCTGGCGATATTTGCAGATACCGAAAAGCTTATTGATGTAAGCCATATCGAGGCCTTGATTGGGCATAATCGTATATATGGTGCTTTTGCAGTGATAGACGCCTGTTTAGCAGGCAACTCCGCTGGTGCGATTGCTCGGCTGAGAAATATGTTCGCAGAGGATAAAAACGCAGAATATACTGTCGTTGGTGCTTTTGCGTTTCATTTTCGAAGGATGTTTAACGCGAAAGTCCTGCTTGAAGAGGGACTCAATCCTTATGATATTGCAGGCAGATTGCGAATCTGGGGCAACAGAGACGGTTTTTTTGCAATGCTTCGCAGAATGAGCTTGAAGCAGATCGGTGCTGCCCTGCAGAAGTTAGCGGCTATCGATTATGCAATCAAGACCGGCCGGACAAAGGCCGAAGTGGCAATAGAACAGTTAGTAATCGGATTAACTACCAACTCCAATAAACTTTGAAACTCCATAAGCTCCTTGATTGGATTAGAATCCTGCCAAACGGCTTGCCGGGGCGTAGCTCATAAATGTTTATTTAAACTTTTAATCCCCCGGCTTCGTTTTATGAAGACTACACCGTGACGACCTTCGCTCATAAAAGATGCTGTGAGCGAAGACCGGAGAGGGCGGGATTCCGGGCTTCGCCCTTGAACCCAAATTTGCCTTTGGCAAATTTCCATAGGAGCTCTGCCCCTCTGGCGTCGCTTCGCTCCTGTCACCCCGACGACCTGGGGAAATTCTTTCCCCAGACCCCTTTAGGGTTCGAATCCTGCCAAACGGCTTGCCGGGGCG
>Ga0315541_1003277_pt1 | contig 12631 bp, 6 predicted proteins | sample SalMarSW160190MG_FD_203095 | JGI IMG/M metagenome (GOLD analysis project Ga0315541, IMG submission 203095) | Salt marsh sediment microbial communities from the Plum Island Ecosystem LTER, Massachusetts, United States - Salt Marsh Sediment SW1601-190 ...
GTCCACATCATCTATGACTGCCTGAAGGGCGTTAACGGCCTCGTCGGGACTGCCCACCACTTCATTGGTATCCACCTTGACTAATTCGACCTTGTAATACTCGCCGCCCACATTCACACCAGCGCCGTCGTTAATTTCGTCACGCGCCATTTCGGCGCCCGCCCACGCATTTTCGCCTGTGATGTCAGTCGCTGCTTGGGCTATGGCGAACGTGATAGGAAGTCTGGTGTCCTCTCCACCATTACCGTTACCGCCATTCCCACCATCACAGCCCGGTAAGACCAACCCTATCACCAAAAGGCTGGCGATAATCAGAAAAACAATCTTTTTCAATGCATCAACCTCCTTTTTGATTTAAATTGCCTAACATTTAGTGCTGGAAGAAACCGGTCGACCACCAGTTGCCTCCAGCAACTTAAACCTCCGTACACTATCCTGATAGCATCACCTCCTTTCTTGCTTCCGGTCTCCAGGTTTCTGCAAGTGCCTGGTTCAGCAGGCTTCTATTGTCCAATAAACTCTCATCCCACCAAATCATAGATTTTGTGGGGTAAAATAAATTGGGCAACTGGACTCTTATTGCCCGCCGGAGCAAGCCTAGCAAAGTGAGACCAACAAAGCTACTTGCAAACTCGACCTTTTGATTATCTCCAATTCTTGTTGTCATGCTAGCTGCCATCAAGTCAGCCAGAGGCATCAGGTTTTTCTCTTCCCGCCCGGTTGTCCACTATAATTAAACACCATTGCCAAGCCTTTGTCAAATCTTAGTGTGCTGGGTTGCCGCACGTTTTTGGCAATTGGAAATTCATATGGAGAGAGACCCAACATGCCGATCCCACAAGAAGTAAGTATCTGGTATGGTTACACCTTAATATGATGCAACAAGCTCCTATCGGCTTAGGTACTTAATAGGTACTTAATCGATTTGACCCATTTTCAGCGACCTCGCAGCCCAGGCAATTCTCTTTCTAGATTGCTTCGTCGCCTTCGGCTCCTCGCAATGACACAAGGGATTGAGGTGCTCACAGTGATACTCCGCCTGTCGTTGCCAGGCTGACGAAGTCAGCCGAAGCAATCCTGGGGTGGGGCACATGGATAAAAATAGAGTTGACCCCCGTTTTCACGCAAGCCTGAATTTGCTTTCGCCTACTACCTCGTTCAATTCTCCAGCCAATTCGGGGCAGTAATTGACTGTTGTCTCCGGTATCTCCAGCTTAGTCACTTCGTCCTCGCCAACAACAGCCAGAGAAACTCTATCCTGTCCGGGATAACTCTTGAGGATATCCATAATTTTGTGGAGGCATTCGATGTCTTTGTCAGCGTCCCCCGACTGGTTGACATCTATCATGACATGGCGACATTGGGGTTCCTTGAGCACTTCTTGCTTCACAGGGAGTAGCATCGCCTCCTGACAGTTTAGTTGCACTTCCCCGTCCCTGACCTTCACTACAGCCTTGATGGTGAGAATATTGCCTTCCTGCCATAGCCCCTGGGTGCTCTCGTATAGCCTGGGCCAGGCGATGGCCTCGATACTGGCGTCCAGGTCTTCAATTGAAGCGACAACAAAGGGGCGGTTATCTTTGGTGTGGGCCTGTCGTACCGAGACCACCATTCCCGTCACGGTCACCGTTTCATCAACCATGTCCATATTAATTTCGCCGCAGGAAACAGTACCTGGTGAGGATGATTCCCTGGCAAGGAAATCGAGGGGTTGGGAGAAGTATACCCCTAACAGCTCTCTTTCCCAGATAAGCTTTTGCTTGGCGGATACCTCTTCCCCGGCTTGCTCATAACCAATGCGGGGGGCGGTGGAGCTTTGACCCCATACATCAAACATGCTAACCTGTCCCGATTCCTTTGCTCTTTGTTTCGCTTGAGCCAGGGAGATAATTTTATTCAGGGACTCGAGTAGCGTCTTACGGCTGCCCAGGGAGTCAAAGGCACCAACTTTGACCAAGCTTTCTAATACTTTCTTATTGATGTTACGAAGGTCGGCTCGAGAGCAGAAGTCTTCTATGGACTTAAAATCGCCCCCCGAGTCCCGGCCAGACAAGATATGCTCAATTGGGGAAAAACCGACATTTTTAATAGAAGCCAGCCCAAAGCGAATGGCGGGATTATTTTCATCATCCTTCTCAATGGCGAAGGTAGCATGGCTCTTACTAATGTCCGGCGGGAGCACTTTGATGCCCAACCTTCGGCATTCAGCAATCGCCGAACGGACCTTGTCCATATTATCCGAATAAGTGCCGAGCAAGGCCACCATGTACTCAATGGGGTAGTTTGCCTTAAGATAAGCAGTGCGGTAAGCAATGAGGCCATAGCTAACGCTGTGGGCTTTGTTGAAAGCGTAACCGGCGAAAGGCTCGATTAGGGAAAATACCTCCTGAGCTAATTCCGGCGGTATGCCATTTTTTTTAGCTCCGGCGATGAAATTGCGCTCCTCTTTCCTCATCACCGCGGGTATCTTTTTACCCATAGCTTTACGAAGAATATCAGCCTGGCCCAGACTATAGCCGGCTAGAGCTTGGGCGATAAATATTACCTGCTCCTGATAAACGATAACTCCGTAGGTTTCTTCCAGAATCTCCTTTAGAATGGGATGGGGATAATGAATAGGGGCAATACCCTGCTTGGCCCTGATAAAAGTGGGAATTTGTTCCATGGGGCCAGGGCGATAGAGCGCCACCATAGCCGCGATATCGCTAAAGTTAGTGGGCTTGAGTTCCTTGATATAGCGGCGCATCCCTGAGCTTTCCAGCTGGAAGATGCCTTTGGTTTCCCCCGAGGCAAGCAACTCAAAGGTCTTAGCATCGTCGAGAGGAATGTGCTGCAAATCCAGGGAGATTCCCCGATTCTGGGAAATAATTTCTTTAACTTTAGCCAGAATGGTCAAATTAGATAGTCCCAGGAAATCCATTTTTAACAGTCCCAGGCGGGCGATATTCCCCATGTGGAACTGAGTCATGACAGTGCGCTGCTCACCCTTTCCCAGCAGTTGTAGCGGCACATATTCGATTAAGGGCTCATGCGCTATAACCACACCGGCGGCATGGGTACTCCCGTGCCTGACTATTCCCTCCAATTTCCTAGCCGAGTCAATCAGGTTACGTATTGCCGCATCCTGGTGATAAATGTCATAAAGCTCCCGACTCTGCTCCAGAGCTCTATCCAAGGTTATGGTCAGCTCCAGAGGAATAAGTCGCGCTACCCGGTCAACCTGAGCGTAAGGCATGCCTAAAGCCCGCCCCGTGTCTCTTATCGCAGCTCTGGCTCCCATGGTGCCAAAGGTAATAATTTGAGCTACGTGGTCGGAGCCATATTTCTGGTTAACGTAGGCCAAAACTTCATCACGGCGGTCGTCCTGAAAATCAAGGTCAATATCAGGGAGCTCGCGGCGCTCGACATTAAGGAATCGTTCGAAAACAAGCCCATATGCTAGCGGGTCTACATCAGTGACGCCCAGACAGTAAAGAGCCAGGCTGGCGGCAGCACTTCCCCGAACACCGAGATAGATGCCCCGCTCTCTGGTAAAGGAGATTATATCCCAAACAACGAGGAAGTAATGGGCAAACTTTGTCTTCTGGATGACATCAAGCTCGTGACTAAGTCGTTCCTTGACCTCTGTGCTGGGCTCTGGGTAATGTTTTCCCAGGCCCTGCCAGCAGAGCTCAGCCAGGAAATCATCAGCTTTCCTGCCCTGAGGCAGTTCCACCCGCGGCAGATGTAGCTTGGTGAAATCCAGCTCCAGCTGACACATATCAGCAATGGCTTGAGTATTCTCCACAGCCTGAGGTAAGTCAGCAAACAGTTGTTCCACCTCTTCAGGGCTCTTCAGGTAGAAGAAATCACCGGCCATCTTCAGCCTTTTTTCATCGTACACAGAGGTATTGGTCTGTACACACAAAAGGAGTTCATGGGCTGGGGCGTCTTTTTCATCAACGTAATGCACATCAAAGGTGGCTACCGGTGGTATATTGAGTTTAGTGGATAACGAAATAAGCTCCTGGTTAATTTGCTCCAGTTCCGGGATAGGATGCCTTTGAATCTCCAGATAGTAATCGCCGAAGACCTCCTTGTACCACGAAGCTGCTCCGGTAAGCTCGTCGTTTCGCCCTTCGAGGATAAGTCGAGACAGTTCCCCGTGAGCACACCCAGAAAGGGCAATAAGCCCATCATGATGAAGTTTGAGAAGCTCCTTATCCACCCTGGGCTTATAGTAAAATCCCTCGAGGTAGCTTTTAGTAACCAGTTGTAGCAAATTGCGATAGCCTTTTCCATTCTTGGCCAGTAAAGTAAGATGATAGGGGTTTTTATGAGCTGGCTCCCGGCTACGGCAATCGGTCTCGGCGACATAGACTTCGCAGCCAATGATTGGTTTTACACCTGCTTCCTTAGCCGCCACATAAAAATCGATGACGCCATACATGGCGCCGTGGTCGGTGATAGCAAGGCTGTCCATGCCCAACTCTTTGGTCCGGGCAATAAGCTGAGGGATGCGGCACATGCCATCGAGCAAGCTATATTCAGTGTGGACGTGAAGGTGGGCAAACTTCTGTGGCATCGGCTAGATTATAACATTTGCACCGAGAGCCCCAAACGAGGAATTTTTAACCACCAAAATTTTCTTCACCACCACAATGAGCATCTGCCGACGCCTGTCCTGAGCAAAATCGAAGGGGTATACTCCGCGTGGCAATCTCATCAGAGCCTCTGTAGGGGAGCCTCTTGTGTGCCCCTGCAAATTGAGAGGGGACAAGCCTCTCCCTTACGAGAGTGAAATATAGGGATTACCCCGCTATCTGCGACCCTTCTGCGAAGGCAGAACCACAGTCCGCTTTCTTGCTGAATGTGTAATTCGGGCTCTCATATCCACTTATTTATTTCTATGTTGTTCAACGGCGATAAATTTCGAGACTAGACGCTGCAGGAATAACGGTTTGAACGGACTGATGTCCCCTCGAAGTTCGAATCTCTTCAGGTCGAGCTTAGTCCGTCATCTATTTTGTCTCAGTTTCGTTTGGTTTTATCACTAAAATGGGGAGCCCCGATTTCCTGAGCACACTGTCGGCAACGCTACCAAAGACAACACGTCCTAACCCACTCCGTCCATGAGTAGCGATACAAATAAGGTCGATTGCATTATCCTGGGCATACTCCACGATGGCTTTACCAGCTTGCAACGGCCCCCGGACGACACACTCAGCCTCTATCCCCTTTTTCAGCAGGGACTGTGCAACGCGGCCCAGATAAGCCCTTGCCTCAACTTCCTGTCTTTCGATCTCCTTTGCTACCATATCGCCTGTCTGAGGGAGCTCGCCTGCCACCGAGGCCGTGTAGACACTGCTGGGCATAGTCACAACTTGGAGAAGCGTCAGTTTGCTATTAAATCGCAGTGCTTGCTCCGTGGCATAAGGTAGAATTTGCTCAGCAAGCTCGGAGCCATCCAGACAAACCAGAATTCTTTCACACATATTAGCCTCCCCTTTAGAAGTTGTCTAAAAACTCAACCTTGTTTAGCGATCAGGGATTGTTTGCCCCTTAGCTACCGGCAAGTCATCCGACAGCTAAGTTCTTTCTTCTTCCGTCCCTTTCGTCTCCAGGGAAGAAACCACTCCTCCTAAACAGGATTATATGCTACCTGTAACTTCTTTATCAAGTCATCCAACTCACTTCCTTTTGGCCATCATTCCGACAAGGATTTTCTTGACCTTGAGCACTAAATGGGCAGCATGGATTAGTTCTTCCTTCAAGGTGTGGACAGTGGTTTCTGGTTTTATGGTAAACTTGGAAAGCAAAAATGGGAATATGGTTATTAAATTAAATAAAGGAGGAGCCAGCGATGATTGCAGCTCGATTCAAGAAAGTTTTTGAGCCAACGAGCATAGGCCAGATGCAACTGAAGAATCGTATAGTCATGCCACCGATGGGGACCGGCTATGCCGAAGCAGGCGCTGTTAGTCAGAGAATGCTTGATTACTATGAGGCAAGGGCTAGAGGTGGAGCAGGATTGATTATTGTCGAAGGAAGCGCTCCCAGCCTGCAATGCACCACGCCCCGTGGGGCATCTCTGGGAGATGATAAGTTTATTCCCGGATGGCAGAAACTGACGGATGCCGTTCATAAATACAATGCCAGGATAGCTATCCAGATAATGCATTCCACCATGGAGAACTGGGATGGGAAGGCAGTGCAGGTAGGTCCATCCCCGGTAATAGTACCCACCAGAGTCATGGGTATCTCGGGAGAACCTCCTCATGAACTAACCCTGGAAGAAATTACTGAAAGAGTAGAGTGGTATGCCTCGGCTGCCAGACGTGCCAGGAAGGCTGGCTTTGATGGGGTAGAGATTCATGGTGCTCACCAGTACCTTGTCGCCGCTTTTCTCTCCTCGGCTACCAACCAGCGCGAAGATAAATACGGTGGCTCGGTCGAGAATAAGGTAAGATTTTTGGTAGAAATACTTCAGGCTGTCAGAGAAGAGGTGGGCCCAGATTTTCCTGTTTTGGTCAGGCTCAATGCCCAAGAATGGGGAGTAGAGAACGGGGTTACCATTGAGGAGACCAAACAAGTAGTACCGCTGGCAGTGGAGGCGGGTGCCCAAGCGATTCATGTATCGGGTTATGGCGCCGGGTCCTATATAACCACCGCTCCAATTTCGGATACCCCGGGCTTTCTGGTACCTCTGGCTGAAGAGGTCAAGAAGCTGACCAACGTGCCAGTAATTGCAGTGGGCAGACTGGATCTCGAGCTTGGCGAGAGGATTCTCGAGGAGGGCAAAGCTGACCTTATAGCCATAGGCAGGCGTCTTATAGCAGACCCCGACCTGCCTAATAAGATGGCTGAAGGAAGGCTTGATGAAATTATCCCGTGCATAGGCTGTATGGAGTGTATTGAACGGCTGGCCTTCGATGAACGCGGCGAGGGTGTAACCTGCGTCGTCAATCCCACGGTAAGCAGGGAGAAGGAATACCAAACTAAGCCTGTGGGAAAAACAAAGAATGTGGTTGTAGTTGGCGGTGGTCCGGCCGGCATGCAGGCTGCCATTGTAGCAGCACAGAGAGGTCACAAGGTTACCCTGTTTGAAAAGGATGCTGAGCTGGGTGGGCAACTGAATATAGCAGCCCTACCTCCATTTAAGAGCGATATCTTCCCATGGATAAACTACCTGGTCAGTCAGGTTGAGAAAGCTGGAGTGCAAGTTAAGCTTAATACAGATGCCACTGCTGAAATCGTTACTGAAGGGAATCCGGATGCAGTTGTGATAGCCACAGGAGGCACTCCAGCCATGCCTGACATAGCTGGCATTGATAAATCAAATGTGGTTACTGCTCAGGATGTGCTCTCCGGCAAAGCAAAGGCAGGTCAGAATGTGGTCATCATCGGTGGGGGAATGGTTGGGGGAGAGACGGGGCACTATCTGGCAGAACGGGGAAAGACGGTGACTATAATAGAAATATTGAGGCGAATTGCTAGCGACATGTTCCCCATGGCGAGACGCCGGCTCTTTGACGGGTTGAGGAGCAAAAAGGTGACCCTGCGGACCAGCTCAACCTGCGAAGAGATAAGGGAAGACAGTGTTCGCATAACTAATGCTGAAGGTAAGAAGGAAACCATTCTAGCCGACACAATCATTATTGCAGTCGGCTACAAGGCGAATGAGCACTTATACAAAGCCCTTGAAGGCAAGGTCCCTGAAATATACTGCATAGGCAATTCTTCCGAACCGCGGAGAATACTGGAAGCTACCAATGAGGGATACCGGACCGGGCTGGCTTTATGAAGGTTTCAGGCAACCCGGTGGCCCAGGCGACTAGGCGAGACAGAGGTCCAGAGTATGCCTGGAGGTGGAATTGCCCATTTGCCTGGTTTATGCCTAACAGCTAAGTTTTCCTAAAAACTGTCTGAATTGTTTTCTCGCTTATCAGCTTGCCATTATAAGGTGGTATGAGCCGGGGCCAGCGCCTATCACTCAATTTACCGACTTCTTCCCAATCCGACGAAAATCTAAAGAGAACGAAAAAACGCTTGACAGTGTGTGGAGGGGTGATACAGTATAAACTAAGATTTTGGTGAAACTAAATTATTACTAGTGCATTATATTAGTGAAGTATGCTTAGTTTTTCCCACTGGCTAATATGGATTTAAGCGAAGAAAAGGAGCTCGTCAGACAGGCACAAAAAGCCCCCGATGCTTTTACCAAGCTTTACGACCAGTATTATCCCAAAATCTTTGGCTATATCCTGAGGCGGACTGCCAATCTTGAAGCTGCTCAGGATATTACTTCAGAGACATTTTTAAAGGCATTGAAGAAGCTCTGGCAATTTCGCTGGCGCAATATCTCTTTTTCCTCGTGGCTATATAAAATCGCCACCAACGAGATTAACCAGTACTTTAGAAAAGCCGAATACAAAAAATCCGTATCACTGGAGGAATTACAGGAACAGGGTTTTGAACCCATATCACCGCATGACCCCGAAAACGAGCTAATAGAAGCGCAGGAAAAACTAAAACAACATCAGGATTTTCTGGAAATTCAGGAAAAAATTGTTCTGCTCCCTGCTAAATACCAGGAGGTCATTGCTCTCAGATTTTTTGAGCAAAAACAGATTAAAGAAATTGGTGAAATCCTGGGGAAAAAAGAGGGAACGATAAAGTCCCTGCTCCACCGGGCAGTGGAGAAATTAAGAGAAGCAGATTAAACCACCTCACGAAAATCTTGTGATTTTCTTTGAGACCCCATCCAATTAAAGTCAAATTTACTCACGGGCCCTAAAAAGCCGCAAGACTTCTTGGGTTAAATAATGCAACCTTTTTCGGCCTTGTGCATTTACAGTAATAGAAGGAGACAAAGTTTATGAAAAACGAGGACTTAATCAAGAAACTGGAAAACCTGAAAACTCCGGAAATCGAGCTTCCCGGCCATAGACAAGCATTAAAAATGGCTTTGCTTAACTCCGGGCATTTTAAGGAGAAGACTATTATGGATTGGGCAAAAATATTAGCCCCCGTCGCTACTGCCGTGCTTTTAATAGCGGTTGTGGGACTTTTGGCGGTGTATAAACCCGAGCCTCAGCCCGAGCTTCTGGGAGGGAATCAAATCAGCAGGTTCTCTTCTTATGAAGAATTGAAAGAATTTGTGAATACGAACACACAAGACAAGGGTATGCTCAACATGCCCGACCGCTTCTGGTCAGGAAGTGCCGAAGAGGATGCTCTTGCTCCCGCTCCCGCTGCGTCCGATTACTCTACCACCAATATCCAGGTAGCTGGGGTGGACGAGGCAGATATCGTTAAGACCGACGGAGATTATATTTACCTCGTTTCGGAGAACAGGACTATCATCGTGAAGGCAGATCCCCCTGAACAAGCTCAAATCCTGTCTGAAATTGAGTTAGAGGGAACGGTAATAGGAATATTCATCAACGGAGATAGGCTGGTCGTGTTTGAGCAGGAAACGCCTTATTATCTTTATTATGATGATATGCCCGTTGTAAAGGAATCTTACGTGCCTTATATATCACCAACAATAGCTATCAAAATATATGATGTCTCAGACAGGGAAAACCCCCGGTTGCAAAGGGAGCTTTCTGCCGACGGTCAATATGTCAGTTCACGGATGATAGGCGATTATGCTTACGTGGTAGTAAATGAGCCTGTGTATGAGGAAGAGGGTGAACTAAGCCTGCCCGAGATTTATGTTGGCGGCAACGAGACGGAAATACCTGCCACAGATATCTACTATTGCAATGTCTACGACTACTATTATATGTACACAACTATTATGGCCATAAACACGCAGAACGATGGCCAGGAGCCAACATATGAAACAATCCTGCTGGGAGCCAGTAGCAACCTGTATGTCTCTCTGAACAACATTTACCTGACCTTCCCGGTGTGGGGGAGGGATGTAGGGGATGTTGGAAAAACTTCTATCCATCGCATTCATATAGACGGTGACGAAATAGAGCCTGTTGCCAGTGGCGAGGTCCCCGGCATGGTGCTGAATCAGTTCTCCATGGACGAGTATGACGGCTACTTCAGGGTGGCGACCACAACCTACGGGGAAACAACCAGGAACCACGTATACATTCTGGATATGGGTCTCAATATTGTCGGCTCACTGGAAGACCTCGCTCCCGGGGAAACCATCTATTCAGCCAGGTTTATGGGTGAAAGAGGCTATCTGGTAACCTTCAAGCAGGTTGACCCGCTATTCGTGATAGACCTCAGTGACCCCTATAACCCTGAGGAGCTCGGGTACTTAAAGGTAACTGGCTACTCAGATTACCTCCATCCCTACGACGAGAACCACCTTATAGGGATAGGTAAGGAGACAACGGACGCGGGGGAGTTTGCCTGGTACCAAGGAGTCAAGATATCGCTCTTCGATGTCAGCGATGTCAGCAACCCGCGGGAGATATCAAAGCTTGAAATAGGGGACAGGGGTACCGACTCGCCGGTTTTATGGGACCACAAGGCCTTCCTATTTGATAAGTCCAAAAACTTGATGGTGATACCTGTCATGGAGGCAAAGGTAGATGTGACGAAGTATTCTGAGGCGGAGCTTGTGTGGGCTTATGGCGAGCCTGTTTGGCAGGGAGCTTACGTATTCCATGTATCCCCGGATACAGGTATTGGGCTTGATGGCAGAATCACCCATATTGAGAATCTCGGTGACCTGGAACAGGGTTATTACTACTATTACTCTCCTTTCTCAGTAGAGAGGTCCCTCTACATAGGCGATGTTCTCTACACTATCTCGCAGGCCAAGATAAAGATGAACAGCCTGGAGAATCTGGATTACATCAATGAGGTGGAGCTTCCATACTCAACCTGGACACTCCCTGAGTACCCAGAAGGGCCCCGGGAGGAATCGTCTCCGGTTGATCAATCTGAAGGCGAAGAACCCTTAGATGGCTAGATTTGAAGGGAAGAGTAAAATTGGACAGTTTAAATACTTGTAGGAGGTGAATGAGATGAATAAGAGATTGATAGCTGTATTAGCCATAGTGTTGCTGCTGCCGGTGATAGCCTCTATTCAGATGGCTCAGCCAGCAGCAGGCGAGGTGCTCAAATCAGATAAGGAGCGGATAACTTCACCGGATGTCAGCACTAGTGAACAAGCATTGCTGGTTGAAGGAAACAGCGCCTTCGCCTTTGAGCTTTATAAGGCGCTTAAAGGGGAGGAGGGTAATCTTTTCTACTCTCCCTATAGCATTTCAGTGGCGCTGGCCATGACATACGCCGGAGCGAATGGCGAAACCGCTCAGCAGATGGCCGCTACCCTTCACTACCTGCTGGAACAGGATAGGCTACACCCAGCATTTAACTGGCTTGATGCAGAACTTGCCACAAGGGGTGAAGGTGCTGCAGGCAAGGACGGGGAAGGATTCAGACTGAACATCGTTAACGCCATCTGGGGGCAAAAGGATTATGAGTTCCTTACTGACTTCCTCGACATCCTGGCCGAGAACTACGGTGCCGGGCTGAGAATACTGGATTTCATAACAGAGACTGAAAAGTCCCGCCTTGCTATCAACGATTGGGTCAGTGACCAGACGGAAGGTCGCATCGAAGACCTTATCCCGCAAGGCGCGATTGATGCACTGACCCGCCTTGTGCTGACTAATGCTATCTACTTCAATGCTGCCTGGGAGTACCCTTTCGATGAGGACATGACAGCAGACGGCCCGTTCTACCTTCTTGACGGCGGGCAGGTAACCGTGCCGATGATGAAACAGACGGAGTCATTCGGCTACACCGAGGGGGAAGGATACCAGGCAGTTGAGTTGCTCTATGACGGCGGTGAACTCTCCATGGTTGTTCTCCTGCCTGAAGCTGGACAGTTCGAGGCTTTTGAAGAAGGACTTCAGGCTCAGCAGGTCTGTACTATCATAAGCGGTCTGCAACCTACTGAGGTCGCCTTGACGATGCCCCAGTTTGAATTTGACTCAGAATTCAGCCTGAAGGACACCCTGGCCGGGATGGGCATGCCGATTGCTTTTTCTAGTGGCGCGGATTTCTCCGGAATGACTGGTAATCCTGAGCTGTTCATATCAGACGTTGTGCACAAGGCATTCGTTGCCGTGGATGAAGCTGGCACCGAGGCTGCTGCTGCCACCGCAGTGATTATGACATTAACAGCAGTACCCGAACCTCCTGTGGAGGTCACCATAGACCGCCCCTTCATCTTCCTGATTCGAGACATTGAGACGGGTGCCATTCTCTTTGTCGGGCGCGTCATGAATCCCGTTGCCTAAGTAAGTGCCGCCTGTATTGCACGAAGGCTTGGATTGTTCAATCTGGAGGTGAAATGGTTCCGAATCTGAATATTTATAGGAGGTGAATGAGATGAAGAAGGCATTGATATCAGTATTAATCGTATTATTGGTATTGCCGCTGATAGCCTGTGACCAGCCGGTAGGAGCCGCACTGGTGATGTCAGACAAACCGCGGGAGACAGCGCCGGACGTTAGCGAAGCGGACCTGGCCCTACTAATAGAAGGAAACAGCGCCTTCGCCTTTGAGCTTTATCAGGCGCTCAGAGAGGAAGAGGGTAATCTCTTCTATTCTCCTCACAGCATCTCAGTGGCCCTGGCCATGACATATGCTGGAGCCCGCAATCAGA
>Ga0315541_1003280_pt1 | contig 12623 bp, 12 predicted proteins | sample SalMarSW160190MG_FD_203095 | JGI IMG/M metagenome (GOLD analysis project Ga0315541, IMG submission 203095) | Salt marsh sediment microbial communities from the Plum Island Ecosystem LTER, Massachusetts, United States - Salt Marsh Sediment SW1601-190 ...
CAAAGTTTTCGTCAACGGCGTCGAACTCAAAGGGCCCAACGATATGTAAAAGACTGTATCGAAATTTCCTAATTCCGCTTGTATAATTTTCCCGGAAAAAGATTTCGCTAAAATGCGTATATCGTATCGACAAAGACGACTAATCCAAAAGCAGAGATAATAGTAGCATTAACGAAAAAAATAATAACGGAGCAAGTGCCACCATAAATTTAAGAATGTGCCATTATTTTCGATTCTGTAGAATGTCAGGGTGTTTTCATCGGAGGCGGCGGTTCAATGGGGATTTTTGTCCGGATTCCCAAAACGGCTTCAAAGCGTTTTCGCCAGAAGGGATTCGAGAATAGCAGGATTAAAAACGGCAGTAGGCCGGCGTAGTATATCAGGCTGCTAAAGAAAGAGGCGATAAGCAATTCGATAATCCGGGTTTTAACCGGCATATTCTGAGCCGGATAGAATACGAACATTACTATCGAAAAAATGATCAGCAATACGCTAAAGAGAGCGGCTCCGATATATATGATGAATCGAGAAATGTTGAACGGTTTTGGGGAGTTTAGTGCTGCAATAATGAAGGCGAATATAATCGCCGAAATCGAAATTGCTGCAAGAGACGCAATTGCAATCATATCTTTGCCAAACCCACTGCTAAGCAGGTTCACTCCGAGGAAGCCGAAATAAATCAGGGTTGCGAGCAGGGAGGTGACAAAGCGGTTTCGATTTCCGATGCGTTCAGTAAGTAGCCAGACCATTGAAAAGCCAAGGACCATAATCGTAAACATTACATTTAACTGGACAGTGCTTCCGGAGCCCATATGCAATACGTTCATGACTGCCGAATAGACAGTTGCCAGCAATGCGATTGGTGCGAGGATCCATGCGGCTTGTGGGGTTCGATTTTCTTTGAGGGCGACAAATGCCAATGGCAAAAGCAGCCACGGGATAATTCCCTGGGCGTGATAGAGGAAATTAAAATGACAGGTGACGGGCTCGCCGTCTGTGGGGCCGAACTCGCCGATATCGTCAGAGACTACGATTTGTAATTCGCCGGATACATTATAGGGTACTCGCCACGAGTACGAACACCATGATCCGCCTCAGCCGAACTCGAACGTGCCGTCGCCTACTTTGGCATTGTCTTGAAAGATTGAGAAAGTTGGTTTGCTTTGATCACGGATATCCCAGAGGTTATATATTTTCCCATCGATGCCGACAAGTTCGTAGTCAAGCTTTAGGATGCTGCCTGTTCTTATGATTTTGACGGTGTGATTCAACGGTGCTGCTGCTTTGTATTCCGCCCTCATTTCTGCATCCATGCCGGATTGGCGGTTTGCTCCGTGAGTTTTCTGAGTAAAGATAAGGGCAGAGAGGAGAAAAATCGGAACCGTTAACATTAAAGGCAGCTTTAATTTCATGATAATATCCCTGCCTGCTTATTGAACAGGTGATTATACATATCTATATTAGTCCGGGATTTCCCATTTACACTTCACTGAAAGACTCATAGACACTGAAGCCCCATTATATCTACATCTCATCGAGATTGGAGCAATTTTCTGGCCGCCCCAGCGAGTTGGCTCGCAAAGAACGCCTTTTACGCCGGCTTTAGGGTTGACTTTACAGCAAATCCCGCTAAAATGCGCTTTTCGTTTCTGTTGAATCGTATCTCAAGTGAGATATTTCATTGATAAACACAAAAAGATAAGGAGAAAACAGTTGGGTTACAACTGCGTAGTACTTATAAAGCAAGTGCCTGACACTAAAAGGATTACGGGCGATGTAATGAACGACGACGGGACGGTTAAACGTTCGGCGCTGCCGGCGATTTTCAACCCGGAAGACCTCAACGCCCTCGAACTGGCGATCCGGATCAAGGACAAGTTCGGCGGGCATATCACCGTAATCACCATGGGGCTGCCGGCGGCAAGCGAGGTTCTTCGCGATTCGCTGTTCCGCGGGGCCGACGAGGCAATTCTTCTGACCGACCGCCGGTGTGCGGCAAGCGATACGCTGGCGACCAGCTATATCCTGAGCTGCGCCGTTAAAAAAATACACTACGATATCGTGCTCTGCGGCAGGCAGGCGATTGACGGCGATACCGCCCAGGTCGGGCCGCAACTGGCCGAAAAATTAGGCGTTACGCAGATTACATACGTCGAGGAACTTACCGAGCTTTCGGGCAGGACCATCACGGCCAGGCGGAATATCGGCAACGGCTGGCAATTAGTCAAGGCCGCCCTGCCGGTCCTGCTGACCGTCACCGGAGATGCGAACGAGCCGAGAGTCGCAGCAGCAAAAAAAATGATGAAATACAAGAACGCCCTGGCACCCGTGGAAATCGAGCAGAAAATCAAAACGGAAAATCCGGGCGCGGACGTAATGGATATCAAAGAGCTGGCCGAGCATAAGTGCGGCAAATTGATAGAGCAAGGGCTGCTGATGAAACAATGGGACCTGGACGCGATTGAAGCCGACCTGAGCTGGTGCGGTATGAGCGGCTCGCCGACAAAAGTCCATCGCATCCAGAGCGTTGTCTTAGCGGCAAAGGAAACCAAACAGATCGAGCCGAACGAAAAGGCCGTCTCAGATATGATACACGAATTGATAGCAGACAAAATTATTGCATAAGGCAGAAATCAGAAGTCACGACATACGCAATACGATATACGAGATACGAACCATGATAGAAGTTAATAGAAAAGGTGAAGTTTGGGTTTTCACCGAGCAGCATAACGGACAGATAGAAGATACACCGGTCGAACTGATGAGCAAGGCCCGGCATCTTGCCGACACGCTGGGCGTGAAATTGGCGGCGGTCGTCCTGGGCGACGGCGTAAAGGACCTGGCGACAAAATTGACACAATACGGAGCCGACAAAGTTTACATCGCCGAGCATCCGCTGCTTCGAACGTACCAGACGAACAGCTATGCAAAAGTGATTTACGATCTGATTCACAAGCACTCCCCGCAGATTGTGCTCTATGGGGCGACGATTGCCGGGCGCGATTTGGCGCCGCGGATTGCCAGCGCAACCAAAGCGGGACTGACCGCCGACTGCACGGACCTGCAGATAGGCGACCACACCACCGTCAAAGACAAGAAGGTGCACAAGAATCTGCTGTTCCAGATAAGGCCGGCATTCGGCGGGAATATCGTCGCGACGATTATCAATCACGACCGCTGGCCGCAGATGGCGACCGTTCGCGAGGGCGTTATGCCGATGCCCGAGCCGGACGTAAAGCGAAAAGGCGAGGTCATCAAAGAAGAGGTAACACTCGCCCAGTCGGATTTGCCGCTGGAGGTTCTCGAAGAGCACAAACGCCCGAAGAAAGTGGATCTAAAGGCCGCGAGGATAATCGTTGCCGGCGGAGCGGGTGTTGGCAGCAAGGACAATTTCAGGCTCGTCTGGGACCTGGCAAACTGCCTCGGGGCAACGCCGGCGGCAACCAGAGCTGCGGTCGACCTGGGTTTTATCGACCACGACCATCAGGTCGGCCAGACGGGCACGACGGTCCGACCGAGCCTGTATATCGCAGTGGGGATCAGCGGCGCGATTCAGCACCAGGCGGGAATGTCACAGAGCCAGAAAATCGTAGCAATCAATAACGATCCCAACGCCCCGATCTTCGGAGTCGCTCATTACAAAATCATCGGCGACCTGAATAAGGTCGTGCCGATGATGATAAAAGGAATCAAGGAAAAGAGTTGAGATGCTCGATGCCCGATACTGGATACTCGTTACTCGTAGGCGGATGAAGACTTGTGGCGTATCAAAGTTATAGAGACTTGGATATTTATAAAAAAGCTCACAAACTGGCAGTAGAGATTCACGAAATGAGTCTGAAGCTACCTAAGTTTGAGCTGTACGAGGAAGGAAGCCAAATAAGAAGATCGAGCAAATCAATTAAAAGTAATATAGTTGAAGGTTTTGGAAGACGAAGATACAAGCAAGAGTTCATTAAATTTCTTTCTTATTCCTTAGCATCTTGTGATGAAACACGAGACCATTTAGATAATCTATATGAAACTAAATCACTAAGGGACAAAGTAAGATATGAGTATTTTTGCGAAGAGTATGATCACCTTGGCAAGATGATGTCTAATTTTATCAAGTCAGTGAATAGCAGTCATAAAACGAGAATCTAGTATCGAGAATCGAGAATCAAGTATGGGTAATTTTTACAGCGACAATAACGACATACAATTTTTATTCCGGCACGTGGACCTGGGCACTTCGGCGGAAATTTGCGAAGAGGGCTTCAAGTTCGCCGGCGAGTTCGACTACGCCCCTGCCGACGCCGAAGAGGCGATTCGGAATTATGAAATGGTGCTGGATTCACTGGGGAAACTCTGCGCCGAATTCATCGCACCGCGTGCCGAAGACGTGGACCGCCAGGGCAACGTCCTTAACGAAGACGGCTCGGTAACACGCGCCAAGGGCATCGCCGAAGCCATCGAAAAACTCGGCCAGGCCGAGGTCATGGGCTTTACGCTGCCCCACCGCTTTGGCGGGCTGAATTTTCCGACCATCATCTATTCAATGGCTATCGAGATTCTCTCGCGCGCCGATGCGGCCCTGATGAACATCTTCGGCCTGCAGGGAATCGCCGAGACCATCAACGCCTTCGCCTCGGAAGAGATCAAGCAGCAATACCTGCACGATTTTTCGGCAGGCAAAGTCACCGGCGCAATGGTGCTGACCGAGCCGGACGCCGGCTCCGATTTGCAGTCTGTCAAGCTCCGCGCGTTCCAGGATGCCGCCGGCAACTGGTTTCTGCACGGCGTCAAGCGTTTCATCACGAACGGATGCGGTGAGGTACTTCTGGTGCTGGCGCGCAGCGAGCCCGACCGCAGCGGCGGCCTGGGCCTGAGTTTGTTCGTCTGCGAGTCCGGCCCGACAGTGCATATCCGCCGGCTTGAAGATAAATTCGGCATTCACGGCTCGCCCACATGCGAAATATTCTTCGACAACACGCCCTGTGAAATAATCGGCGAGCGGCAGCGAGGGCTCGTGACATACGTGATGAGCCTGATGAACGGCGCGCGTATCGGGATTGCGGGCCAGTCGATGGGAATCGCCGAAGCCGCATATCGCATCGCCCGCGATTACGCCAGCACGAGAAAGCAGTTCGCTGTGGCGATCGAAAAGCTGCCCGCAGTGCGTGACATGCTGATCGATATGAAGATTGCCATCGAGTCCGGGCGGGCGCTGTTGTACGAGACATCTCGGGTGGTGGACCTGGAAATCGGATACGCCAAAAAGCTCGAAACGAACCCGCCGGAAGATAAGACCGAGGCCAAGCAGCTCAAGAACGATTCGCGAAAATACAGACGATACGCGTCGATGCTGACGCCGATGAGTAAATACTACTGCTCCGAGATGTGCAACAACGTAGCATACGATTCGATCCAGGTACTTGGCGGCAGCGGCTATATGCGGGACTACGCATGTGAACGGCACGCCCGCGATGCCCGAATCACGACCATCTATGAGGGAACGAGCCAGTTGCAGGTCGTCGCGGCGGTCCGAGGCGTGGCCAGCGGGACGGCTGAGAAATTCATGGCAGAGTTGGCCGAGCAGCAATACGACGGCGAAGTCGCGGACCTGCTGGAAGTTCTCGCCGAAGGAAGGGAGCTTTTGCAAGAAGCGACAGTCTACGTCAAGGAGCAGGGCAACGAATACATGGACCTCTACGGCCGGCCGCTGGTCGATATCGCCATCGATTTGATTAACGGCTATCTTTTCTGCGGCCAGGCCAGCACGAAAGTGGATATGGAAGTACCCGTCGCCGAGAACGGCGCCGGCAGCGGCAAAACAATCCCGATGAAAGAACGCAAGGCCACGCTCGCCCGCAGATACATAACGAAAAACGCCCCGAAGATCGCCGCCTTAGCCAAACTGATCCACTCCGGCGACAAATCCACTTTCACCGAATACGAAGCTCTCATCGGACCAGTACCGGAACTGGGATAAAATCATTGTAAAGTGTCGATTATCAATTGTATAATGAAGCCCCGGTAAAACCGCCGGGGTTTTTTGTTATCCAAAATGGATAAGGAAAATGCTATGGGACAAGCTATAAGCAAATTAACCATAAAAGGTTACAAATCAATTCGGAATCTCGAAAACTTCGAGCTTCGTAACCTCAACATCCTGATAGGCCCAAACGGCTCAGGAAAAAGTAGCTTTGTTAGCTTTTTTCTGCTACTGGGCGAAATCTTCAGAGATAAGGACGCATTAGACGGCTACATTAAGAGGATTGGTGGGGCGGACAGATTGTTCTTTCTAGGCGTAAAGGTAACACATGTAATAGAAGTGGATTTCGAGGGATCCGATACAATCGAAGGTTTTAGATTGATAGCAACATCAGACAACAAATTAAGCTACCATCATCTCACCGTAGCAGATAGTGATACTCCAAGCGAAGATGAATTCAAAAGAAAATTTAATTTATCAAAACAATTATTAAAGGCTTATAAACTATATCATTTCCATGATACGAGCGATTTTGCTGGCGTTAAAAGATCCTGCTCTAAAAGAGATTATGAGTATTTGCGTCCGGACGCGAGTAATTTGGCGGCATTTCTGCTTTTACTCAGGAAAAAGCATGAAAAGGAATATAAGTATATCCGTGAAGTAATTCAATTGGCTGCCCCATTTTTTGATGATTTCTTATTGAGAGATTCTTTAGATAATCCAGATGAAACATTACTGGAATGGCGGCAGAAAGGTTCGGATTATCCATTTCATCCCAGTCAGATATCGGATGGTACTTTAAGATTTATTTGTCTGGCAACGGCGTTGCTTCAGCCCGATCCCCCGTCAACGATTTTATTAGATGAGCCGGAATTGGGCTTGCATCCTTACGCTTTGACACTATTGGCAGGCTTAATCCAGAAGGCCTCGATTAAAACGCAGGTTATTGTGGCTACACAATCGGCGAGTTTGATTAGTCAATTCGACCCTGCTGATATTATTGTCGTTGAGCGGAAAAACGAGGAATCAGTATTCAGACGACTTCCACTGGAAAAATTAAAACAATGGATTGACGATTATTCTCTTGGCGAACTTTGGGAAATGAATCTTCTGGAGGGGAGGCCGGGGAATGAATAGGATTCGTGTCCTTGTTGAAGGCCAGACAGAACAGGCTTTCATAAGAGACATTTTAAGTCTTTATTTTGACACTCGTCAGATTTATTTACACGCGGTCAAGTTCAGGCGGCAAGGTGGAATAACCCCATACGAAAGAGCTAAAGAAGTTATTGTGAAATCTTTGAAAGAAGATGCTGCTTTGATTTGTACAACGATGGTTGATTTCTATGGAATGCCTTCGGACTGGCCCGGCAGGGATCAGGCAAATCGTTGTCAAAATTGCGCTGAAAAAGCGGATATAGTCGAAGGCAGCATTTTGGAGGATATTGCCGGGCATTTAGGAAATTCTTTTAATCCTAACCGTCTCATTCCCTATGTTCAGATGCATGAGTTTGAAGCGTTGCTATTTTCATCCCCTGCGAAATTAGCGGAGAGTCTTGGTGACGAAAAGTTATCTTCTATTTTCCTGACGATACGGAATAAATTTTCAACTCCTGAAGAGATTGATGATCATTACGACACGTGCCCTTCACGGCGGATTGAAGGAGCGTTTGAAGGTTTTAAAAAAACAATTAACGGCATATCCGCAGCAAGTCAAATTGGTTTGGAAACAATACGTCAGGAATGTCCACATTTTAACGAATGGGTTACAAAATTGGAGAATATTGGGAATCAATAAAATTTTATGCTCAAAGCTGTGATATTTGATTTTGACGGCGTTATTACCGATTCGGAGGTTCTGCACCTGCGGGCGTTCAACCAGTCGCTGGTCCCTTACGACGTGGAGATATCCACGAAGGATTATTATACGAACTATCTGGGCTTCAGCGACTTCGATTGTTACAAGACGCTGATTGACAATGGCCTGCTGAAAATCGACGAGCGGCAAATCGGCGGCATCATCAAAGAAAAAAGCAAAATATTCGAACTGCTGACAAAAACCGAAGGCCGGACAATCGAGGGCGTGCATGAATTTTTGCAAATGCTCAAGAAAAACAATATCCCTATGGCGATTTGCTCGGGCTCGCTCTTAGTGGAAATCGAAGTTATGCTGGAAGACTCCAGGCTGCGCCATTTCTTCGCCGAGATAGTTTCGGCCGAGCAGGTCAAAAAAGGCAAGCCCCACCCGGAAGGATTCCTTTTAAGTCTGCAGAAGTTGAACGAGCACTGTGCCCCCTCTATCGCCGCTAATGAATGCATTGTCATCGAGGACTCTCACTGGGGCCTGCAGGCCGGCAAGGCCGCGGGAATGCACACCATCGCCGTAACAAACTCATACGACGCCGAGCAGTTGGCCATAGCCGAAAAAATCGTCGCCCGGCTAAGCGATTTAAGCATTGAAGATTTACGGCAGCTTTGTACTTAGGAAACTGCACATGCTAAACTCCACGGCACCACGGTTTGGTTTGCGTGACAGTCACATAGTCCTTTTGACTAATCAAAAGGACTACGAGCTTTGATACATCTTCCGGATTTTGGCTCTAAACAATAAGAACGATGTGCGGGGCAGGCTGAGAAGCCCATGTCTTAGCGTACGCGGGATTGCACACCATAGCCGTAACAAACTCCTACGACGCCGAGCAGTTGACCATCGCCGAAAAAATCGTCACCCACCTGAACGATTTGACCATCAACGACCTGCAGCAACTTTGTGCTTAGGAAACTGCAATCGCTAAAATCCACGGCACCACGTTTTGGTATAAGTGACAGTCACGTAGTCTTTTTGACTAATCAAAAGGACTACGAGCTTTGATGTATCTTCCGGATTTTGGCTCGAAACAATAAGTAAGGATCCAGCCCATAGGACGTGGCCTTGGGAAGCCCCCCGAGGGGAGGGTACGAGTTTAGCCTGAATCCAATACTGATACACAGGTTTTGAAGCCGAAATCAACCGTCTTTGTCGGCAATTAACGCTTTTAACGGAAGAATTAGCTGTTAAATCGTCACTATCGATACTAATAGCAGGCTCAACACATACGAGGGGGGCTTGTATCGGTCCATTAGGGCGTCGTTTACATTATTTCAAATCCATTTCACCTTGACCCGATTCCAATAGTTCTTGCCCGCGGATATACTGCCGTATCGTCTCTTCATCTAATCCAACGGTGCTGACATAATACCCTGTGGCCCAAAACGAGAGGCCCGTCATACGACGTTCATGCAATAGCTGACGATGAATCAATACCGCACTTTTGCCTTTGAGATATCCTATCGTATGAGCAATACTAAACTTCGGGGGAACCGATAGACACATGTGAATATGGTCCGACATGGCGTTAGTTAGACGCCGAAAGCGTTTTTTAATCCGGCCCGCAGATTTTCACTGACCGCCTTACACCCTGTGAACTTTGATTCGTGATTGACTATTATTCGCACTGCTAATCGATTTATGATGGAATTCCCGCTAATTCGAAACCCAAAATCATGTGCTCAAAACTTATACTGCCGGGATATTAGGTAGAAAATGCTTGTTTTTAGGGGATTGATGTGCATAATCCAAATTATATAAACAAAGGCATTTAAGGAGATTTTTGCATAGTAGCTTCGAGCGAGATTATTCTGTTAGTAATAAAGTTCAAGGTAGCCGGGAACCTAAGGTTTCTTTCGCACGCTGAAACGCTCAATTTATTTCAGCGCGCCTGTGTTCGGGCGGGTATCGGCGTCCAATACAGCCAGGGTTTCAATCCTCGTCCGAAGATGTCCTTGCCGCTGCCGAGGCCGGTAGGGATCGAGTCGGACGAAGAATTGTTCTGTCTTAGGGTGGCTGGAGTTCCGGATGAGCTGCGAGTTACGAGTTACGAGTCACGAATTAAGGATGAGCTTTCCGCGCAACTACCTGAAGGCTGTGAGCTGCTTTCGGTAAATGTTGCCCGGGCGGGTAGATCGTTTCAGCCTTCTTCAGCTACGTACATGCTGGCGGTTAAGGCCGAATATCTCGACGATAAGTTAAAGGCAACTATTGAGCGTTTACTGGCGAGTGAGAATCTCAATATCCAGCGAAAGGCGGGAATAAAACTCTCGAAAGTCAAAAATCTGGATGTTAGAGTGTTTTTGAAATCGATTAAATTGGAAAACCGAAGTATAATTGTTGAGTGCAATATCAGCTCCGCCGGCTCGATACGCGTCGATGAGGTTTTGAGGCTGCTGGAGCTTGATGAAGGCAAACTCGCATCGCCTGTAAGGCGGACGAAGGTACAATGGCAAGTTAATGAATCGTAGTTAATGAATCGTAGTCGATGAATTGTGAATCGAGCGATAATATGCCAACTACGAAATATGAGGAAAAAAATGTCAAGAGAAATGCTCATAAATGTAGCTGAGAGAGAAGAGTGCCGGGTGGCGGTGGTCGAGGGAGGCTGCCTTGAGGAGCTTTATGTCGAAAGAGCGAGCCTGAGCAGCCATGTCGGCAATATTTATAAAGGCAAAGTAGTCAATATCGAGTCGGGTATACAGGCGGCGTTTATTGACTTTGGCGTGGGCAAAAACGGTTTTCTTCACATAAGCGACGTGCATCCCCGGTTTTTTTCCAGGGCAGGCAGCGGGCAGATTGAGAGTATCGGCAGGAGGAAATCGTTAAAGGACCGGCCGCCTATACAGGACTGCCTTCGAAAAGGCACAGAAATTGTCGTACAGGTAACAAAAGAAGGATTAAAGACCAAGGGAGCAACCCTAAGCACATATGTTGCTTTGCCGGGCAAGTACCTTGTGATGATGCCCTGGATGCGAAAGCATGGAGTCTCGCATAAGATCGATGATGAGGATGAGCGCCGGAGGCTGCGGGAGATTCTTGAGGAAAGTAATCCGCCAAAAGGGCTGGGCTTTATAATCAGGACGGCAGGCCAGGGATGCTCGAAGAGGGATATACAAGGCGACTTGAGGTATCTGAGGCGGTTGTGGAGAGCTATCGAAAAACGGATAGAAACCGAAGGTGCGCCCGGCGAGCTTTATCAGGAATCGGATTTGGTTATCAGGGCCCTGCGGGATGTCTTTACCAGTAAGATAACTAAAATTGTATGTGATTCGGAAAATGTAGTTCGTAAAATCAAGGACTTCTTTTCCATCGCGACGCCGCGTTTGAAACGAAGGGTTATTTTATATGACGGTAAAGTTCCGCTGTTTCATAAGTATCGAATCGAGGATGAGATTGCAAAGGTCCAATCCCGAAGGGTCGAGCTTAAAGGCGGCGGTTCCATTATCATCGAGCAAACCGAGGCGCTGGTCTCGATTGACGTCAACAGCGGGCGGTATCGCAAGCAGATAAACGCAGAGCAGACTGCTTACGAGAGCAACATAGAAGCGGCGACGGAAATTGCCCGCCAGCTTAGATTGCGAGACCTTGGCGGCCTGATCATATGCGATTTTATCGATATGCGCAATGCCAAGCACCGCAAAGCTGTTGAAAGAGCTTTTAGAGCTGCCGTCAAGACCGACCGCGCCCGTTCGAGAATATTGAGCATAAGCCGGTTCGGGGTCGTGGAAATGACACGGCAAAGAATGCGTCCCTCGCTGCAATCCAGCACCTACCTGGCATGTCCGAACTGCGGCGGTACGGGTTTTGTAAAAAGCCATGAGTCGCTGGCCCTCGAAATTATCCGGCTGCTGAATCTCTCTGCATCAAAGGAGCAGATAAAACGCATTGAGCTGTTTGTCTCGCCGGAGGTGGCCGACTACCTGCAGAATGTCAAAAGAGCGGCGCTTGCCCTTATCGAGCAGGTCAGCGATAAACGAGTAATCATTCATTTTGCGCCCGATTACGCCGGCGAAAAACACGATATAGTCTGCTATAACGACCGCGGCAGTGTTGTAAAATTGGAAAAATAGTCTGCGGCCCGTCATTCGATAGTAAATACTCGGCAAACGACAATTTGCCGGTCAGGGAAGAAACAGTTGGAATTTGATCTTGAATATGCAAGGAAAGTAATTGAAGTCGAAGCGGATGCTATCGTGTCCGTTACGCCGATTGTGGATGAGTCTTTTGCCCGCGCATGCAGGATGATATATGACTGCACCGGCTCGTGTATAATCAGCGGTATCGGCAAAGCGGGGATCATCGGGCAAAAAATCAGCGCGACTCTTGCTTCGACCGGCACGCCCAGCCATTTCCTTCATCCCGCCGAAGCCGTACATGGCGACCTGGGCCGGCTGCGCAATAACGATATCGTAATGGTTCTGAGCTACGGCGGCGAAACCGATGAGGTCATCAGGCTGATTAATCTGGTCAAGCAACTGGAAATAAAACTCATAGCAATAACCGGCCAGAGCGGTTCGACCCTATGCAAGTACAGTGACGTGGCGTTGTGCATGGGCAGTATGAGCGAAGCATGTCCGCTTGGTGTTGCTCCGAGTGTTTCTACCACTTGTATGCTGGCTGTCGGCGATGCCCTTGCTTTTACGGTAATGAAAGCACGTAATTTTGGCGTTGAGGATTATGTGAGGTTTCATCCAGGCGGCTCGCTCGGCGCAAAGCTGATGACGGTTGAGCAGTCAATGATGTTCAGGCCGGGCGAAAAATTGCCTGTTGTGGATCTTGCTG
>Ga0315541_1003282_pt1 | contig 12618 bp, 12 predicted proteins | sample SalMarSW160190MG_FD_203095 | JGI IMG/M metagenome (GOLD analysis project Ga0315541, IMG submission 203095) | Salt marsh sediment microbial communities from the Plum Island Ecosystem LTER, Massachusetts, United States - Salt Marsh Sediment SW1601-190 ...
GTGTAATTTTGACAATATAGCCTGAGGTTTTCTCAATGTATTAGATAAATCTCTCAAGTCTTCGTTCGTTCAAGTATCTGGGTGTCATATCCATTCATTTGCAGATAACAACCGGCAGACAGCCCTGTAACACCTGACCCTACGATTGTCTCACACTCTTCATAGTCCTTATGTCCACATGCATATAGAGTTAGTTGTATAGTAGCATAACTATTTCAGGACAGACCATCTATAACAATAGGAACGACGACGGTGATAACAACGATAATATCTAACTAGACTCAGAATAGAAGTCTGCTTGTTTTGGTGAAGGTTGAGGATGGCTTGAGACTTTATCAGAGGATTAAGCAACTTTTGGTGGTATTCTGGGGAAATAATACCTGATTTGTAGTAGACCTGGTCCTTCACCTTGTGAAGGATGGTGTCCCTGGAATTCGGCAAGTCCGATGAATGGACAGGTGATTATAATAGCGCTCTGCACCCTGCTCTCTGCCGCTGAACGCTGCACTAAAAGATTAAAACGAACCTGCCTATCCGATTGCACAAAAGTCAGTCTTGTTTAACGCAAAGAGCACCGGTCTTCGGAGGCTGAGACTGGCGTGGAATTTCCATCGTGACGTGATGAGACCCGACAGCCCGACACCACGAATGGTTACACCCGACCACAACTGCCAACACTCACGGTAAGCGAGTAGTTAAGCGTTAAAGTCCGAGAGGGGAAGCGAGCCCTATGATGCTTGAGGCCTTATCGGGTATAGTTCAACTCATAGGTGAAGAGGATTTGCCGGATAATGGCGAACTTAGTGGTGCAGCAATTTGTGACTTGGCAAGTTCTGCCCTAGCCGTTGCGATCGGTAATGAGAAGTGGCCATTATCTTAACGTATCAACTTCCTTAAACGAATCTACCAATGATAGGGGGGGCAGGATTGAATCCTGGTCCCCCTTTTTATTTTATTAGAAGTCCCGAGACTCGGTAAAATGATTAGCAGCATCCAAAAGGAACCGTAACGAATGCCATAGGTATTCGACATGCATTGACAAGAAGCAGATTGCTGATTTAGAGTGTCCTGGAAATCATCAGTCGCGGAGGTGTTAATAGCACCATGGATATCAGCAATAAGGTCTTTTCGTTTGGACAACTTACATCTTCTGACTTGATTCTTGATGCTAACTATGAGGGAGGAAGCCAGAAGAATGCTGGAGATGATCCTATTAGTAAGCTAATGGGCTGTGGCAACCAGGGAGGGTTTCGATACAAAGGTTCCTTGACCGAGGGCAACATAGAGTTGTGTGTCCTATATTCTGAGCTGTCTGATCCTGACTGGCCCGATACGCTGGATTCGGAGTCTGGGATATTCACTTACTTTGGAGATAACAAAAAGCCAGGATATAGACTGAGCGACACTAAAAAGAAAGGAAATCTTATACTCGAACACGCGTTCAGTTCACTGCATATGGGGAAGCGTGACCTTATTCCGCCGTTTTTTGTATTTACCAAAGGGGCCAAGGGACGCGATGTTATTTTTAGAGGCTTGGCGATTCCAGGGGCAAAGGCAATGAATCAGGGCAATGACTTGATTGCTTTATGGAAAACCAAAAATGGCCAAAGATTCCAAAACTACAGGGCATCTTTTACAATATTGAATGCCGGATGTATACCGCGGGCTTGGATTCGTGATCTCTGGATGAGGGACCCTTTATCTGGTAACGCACCAATTCAGTGGAAAAATTGGAGAAACACCGGCGAATACAACCCCTTGCTTGCACCGAAGGCAAAAAGGTATCGGACGAAAACTGAACAGTTGCCGTCGACCGAGTTAGAAGATAAAATTCTCAAAAGTGTCGTAAGTTACTTCAAGTCCCATCAGGATAGGGAATACGCATTTCAAAAATGCGCAGCCGAGCTTGCTCGACTGATGGACAGTAATATCATTGGATATGATTTGAGCCGCTATTGGCGTGATGGTGGAAGAGACGCCGTGGGGAAATACCGAATCGGTACCGAGGATACTTCGATCACTGTTGATTTTGCTCTGGAGGCTAAGTGTAAGGGGAAAGATAGTGGCTCAGGGGTGAAAGAGACATCGAGACTTATATCGAGGCTTCTTTATCGTCAGTTTGGCTTGTTTGTGACGACCTCTTATGTCGCTGAGCAAACTTACAAGGAGATCGTCGAAGATCTTCATCCGGTTATAATAATCACTGGCCGGGACGTTGCAAATATATTAATACGTGCGGGCTACAATACAGAGGATTCAGTACATCAGTGGCTTGAGGTGAGTTTCCCGTCGAGAGATAAGAATGGATAATCAAAGATCACTTACAAGTCATCTATCTTAAATTCATATTCTTCTACCCGCCTACTATTTACTATTTAACATTAGGAGAGTCCTCGACCCTTTTCTGTTGACTCAAAGAGCCATGAGATTCTCGCTCGTAGATGCACCATTTCTTTACTGGGCATTTTGAATGTAATGGTTTTTGAGATTTACAGATTATCGCGGCAAGGTCTAGCAATGCCCAGTTTACTCTTTCACTAGCGGCACCATCTTGGCCTACTAACTCTCTGGCCTTCTCCCAGATCTCAGGACTCCGTCTCGCCTCATAATGTGAGGGCTTTATGCCAAACATTCTCGTAATCAGGCGTGCAATATTAGTATCTACAATTGCTTCCGGGACGCCACATGCAAAGGAAAGAAATGCGCCAGCAGTATAATCACCGATTCCTGGAAGTTTAAGCAACTCTTCCTTACTGCATGGGATTTTCCCACTAAAAGATTCAACTAGAACATTAGCTAGGTTTTTAAGTTGCATTGTACGTTGTCCGGAAAGCCCTAGAGGAGAAAGCACCTTTTGTAAATCGGAGTTGGTCTCTTCATGTAAAGCGTAGATATCGGGGTAATGCTCTAAAAAAACCGGAAAGAATCGGTCAACCACCCTCGCAGTAGTTTTCTTGAGTAAGATCTCGGCTATCAGTACAATATAAGGCTTAGGGTTCCTTCTCCACGCAAAGGAACGTCCGTTCCTCTCATACCATGCCAGCAAAGCAGTCTTGATATCCTTGGTGATAATTTCTTTCAATCTTGTCTCGCTAATTGGTAATTGGGCATTCATTCAAAGAGTTAAAAATATCTTCCACTTGTCAACTGCGAACTGGTCGTCGTTTTTATCGCATACACTGTCAGTATCTATGCCTTTTCCGGAGTCATTGAAAGTCTTTTGCTAGGTTGTTTTTGGAGAATAACTGAGCTTCCCAATAATAACTCCTTTATCAAGCGTGCAATAGCTCTGGAGACGAGGTAAGGAACTCCATTACCTATCGATTGGAACATATTCGTCAGACTCATATCTGCTGGTAATTCGAAGCCCCGGGGTAGAGATTGAATTGCCATCGCCTCCGATACAGACAAACGTCTCGGTTTATATGGATGCAGATGAACCTCATTATGACCGTAAGCAGCCGAGGGGGAGTATCGCCATCTATGTAGCCTCTTAAAAGATTTTCCGCTGTCGTCACCCTCATCTATTGTTAGGAATCGCGCAAGACCAGTACGTGCTTTGAATTGATGTTTCCCGTTTGGATGGTCTGTGACATCGTTCTTTTGAAACCAGTGCTCGACCGTTAGTTCCAAAGGTAGGTTGTCCGGAGGAGGTAATATCGAGTCTTCCCGAAACTTCGAAAAACGAGGCCATACGTATTGAAATGCAGCTTTACCTGGATATTTTGCATATTTTTGCCAGTCAAACACTTCATTAGAGACGGTGTTAAAGGATGTGTCGACGTCCAGTCGTAGGTCATCTGCAAAGCTAGTATTAATTCCAAAAAGAAAGACCCTTTCTCTGCTTTGAGGCACACAATACTCTATCGAATTGACCAGCCTATCTGTGATGGAATAGTCGGCCAATTGTACTGCTCGCTTCAATTCATCATAAAAGATTCGATGTTGCCAGGTTTTCCATAAACCTTTTACATTCTCTAAGAGAAAGAAGTCTGGTTTGAATTGGCATATGATGTCGCAATAAGTCTTTGATAGAATTCCGTTTTCTCCATCACGTCCCCTGTTCTTACCGCCTATAGAAAAATCAGGACATGGTGGTCCTCCAATAAAACCAACAACGTCTCCTTTCGTTCTTGCCTCTGAAACCGAATGCAGTAAAGGCTGTTGTTTCTTCCCATATAAGAACTCGGTGACATCGTTATCATGATATCCGAATTCTGGACCAGAATAATTCATTCGTTGCCTTGCAAATTTATAGGCCTCCAAGAACGGTGTATGGTGTTCATTTACAAATACTATTTTATAGCCTTCGTCTTCGAACCCCAAATCTAGCATGCCAATTCCCGAAAAGAAGGAAAAAAGTGCTATCTTCATATTACTGTTGTTTCTAAACCTCTTTTCGCCTAACATACTATTGTCTCCACGAAGATGAGAGTTATATTGCTTTGAAGCAGCCATCGCCTTTGTATTCGAAAAGGTCTCTTCTTGTCGTCAGAATATAGTGCACTTGCCATTTGTTGAAGCTACCCATTTTCGGGGCTTTGAGTACTAGCTGCTCTGCCATATCCCAGTGCACTTCGACCCCGTGCTTTTTAAGCAATGAATGAGCGGCATTGGCTAATTCGGCTTCTGCTCGCTTCGACAAAGGTTCGTTAGGTGTGCTTTCGGATTCTGTGCATGGTTGCTGCAAAGCCCATTCTAGTCCGCGGATTAGCTCAGGGACACGGTCGATGTTGACCGAGATGCCCTTCGGCGTTGGGACCCACTCACCAGACTTTTTCTTCGCGTATATTCGGACGTCCATCACGTCATACCCTTCATAAACATGAGGGGCTATACGGACCATGTTGGACTTGTTCTTCTCGAATTCATAGTAACTCATCATCTTACTCTAGTCCTCCTGTTCAGCATCGATGTTCTCTATGGTCGGCCGGAACTGCTCAAATTTGTCACGTACATAACTGGCGCTTATTGAATCTATTATGCCATCTTCCAAATCCATGGCTCCTTCTGAGAAAAGCAGATTGGCGGTTTTTGTTATGAGCCGTGGCTTCAAAGTACCCACCGTTGAAACGCATGCTACGAGTGCCAGAACAGCATTGCTATGAATTTTACAATCAGTTCCAGACAACTTCACTTTTTCAACAAGGTCGCTTAAAAACTCTTCGGCTCCACTTTGGTTGAGGATCGGTATCATAATTACCTGCGGATCTGCTAGATCTCGCAATTCATCACTCAGATATGTTTCGACTTCTTTCGCAACGCCGAATTTGAAAGACAATACGATACTAAGACCTTTAGGACAATTGTTAAAGAAAGTCCGTATGCCGGCTTGAATATCGTTCCTTATACCGCTTCTCAATCTACCTGTTCTTTGGAATTCATCTATCATAAGTATTACGCGGGAATTGCTGATGGACAGCAATCGGACTATACTCGATACAACCGCGATTGCGTCGTCTGCGGTTCTTATTTTGTCGGGAAGCGATGCCACTGACAGTTCCTGTCGGTTTAGTGATTGATCCGCCAAGATCCACTTTCTTGCTGATTCCATAATTGCATTCGACCCTATGCTCAAGGCTTTTAGAACAGCTAAAGTAGAATTCCATTTTTCACCGATTAGCGGACCAGCGCTTAGCGTGGTTGTTTTTCTAGTGACCGTCCTATATGTCTCAACCAGCCTTTCAACTGTTATACTGCTCGCTATCGCCCTGTATACATCAACAAAAGACCGGGTTTCTTTCGGAAGGACCGCATAAATTGGAAGTATATCGGGGTTGTCGGACAACAAGATCTGTCTCAAATACAGTAGCGTATGCGTTTTGCCAGCGCCGAAATCCGCCCAGAGCAGATGCAGAGTCGAAGCCGGATTTCCTGTAAGACGACGCATCATTCTGCTTAATTGACTCAGCAGTTCACGCCTCCCTGCCCAAATCAGGATTTTTTCGGGATCAGGTACAACGCCAAAAGGCCACTCCCTGAGACACAGCGTCCGTGCAAAATCGTTCGATGATGCGTTCACGTTCTTTTTCTCTCAAGCGAACAGCGATGACTCCCAAAATAAGAATGATATTTATCTACCTTACTGGTCGATTGTTCCAGAAAAAAAGTGTGATCCAGGTTACACACCGGGCATGAGCGGCATATGATGAAATTCATTAGGTCAACGAAGATGTCGGCTCGATCCCATACGTAAAGCCCTCCCAGCCTAAGTCGGCTTTCGGTCTGTATCCTCTCTGTCTTTGTAAACGGTGGCGGCCCAGTAAGCAATCTAATGTCATAGCTGATTTGTTCGCTGACTGGATTTGCGGATTGTATTTGAACAAGTGGAAACACTATGTGAGGGCACTTTCCCAAGGCGTCGTGCAGTTCTGCGGCGTGACGCAGATAAGGTGCTTCGTACGCCCCATCCGGGAGGGACGATGAATGACCACGAGTTATGTTCCTGATATTCGTATATTCGTCAAGGAAAAACCGGCCAGCCTGCGTTAGCTTGCCATTTTCTTGGAAAAAGGACAGTTGCAGTGACTTGCCGATAGGATTTTCAGACACACTCCTGGATTGCAATAAGTCGCGTAATAGCTTGACAAAGGTCCCTATAGATGGAGGTTGTCTAAAGTCTTCGATAACGTCGAAATCGCTACTATCCGGTCTTTGTAGACTTATTGCGATAGCCCAGCTATATTTGATAAATGCCTCCCCGGCATCAAGTAGGCTGAAATAACGTCCCATATGTAGATACGCGCCTTTCTCTAGAGCGAGAGGGGTTGCTAGCGGCTCTGGATAGACATTGGCGATTGGAGAATCTGCGGCCTGCGACGTTAACCGACCTACGGCGACTTCAAGCCCTGTCAGACGTGTTTCTATTTCGTTCCACCTATTTCTTCGGAACAGCATTTCAAGCCTCAAAACCGCCATGCGGTGTAATACGCGGGCGTATCTCAGCGAACAATCCTCGTGGAGATTCTGTGGCCGTAATAAGACATTGCCCGACTTCTAGTTCCCTGATGGCCTCCTGTAACTTCAAATGCTGACGACCAAGAACGATACTTTCTGGCGGCGCGCTTTTCAAATTATTCATAATATATGAAATGTCGTTTTGAACAGTTAGCGTATGGACAACAAGAATGTCCACTTGCGACATTACTTTTTGATCTATCGCCTGCGGCTGTTGCGTGCTAATAACCATAGATAACCCAAAATTTCTGCCTTCCCTTACAAACCTTGTTAACTCTTGATTTGCTAAAGAGACTGTCTTAGATGGGATAATGTTCTGCGCCTCATCTATCAAAACCCAGGTAGGTGGCACGTAACGATTGCCTTTTACATCTTCAGCGCCGGTTATCAGTGATTCTTTCTTACGTTCGGAGGCAATTGACCGGAGTTCCCGCAATTTCCTCATGAGCAAAAAAGCCACAACCGTGCGAAGATCTTCTGGACACCGACCGAGTAATAGGACCGATGCTTGGTTTTGCTGCAGGAGGTCCGTAAGAGGAGTCCCTTTAGTAGAAAACAGTCCGATATGTTCATAAGATATCAGACGCTGGCGAACCGCCCGGCGCGTCTCGGGTGTAAAATCATTAGTGAGCTCCTTGTCTTCGCCGATACAATTGATCAAGTCCCGGATAGAATGATTGGGTATTGAATTCTTATGGACCGAATTCGACTGCCATCCAGTGTGTCTCACTTTGTCACAAGCTGACATAATCAGCTGGCCCATCGGATCCATCATTATATCAACGTCAAAGAGAAACCCCCAATCCTGGGCTGACATATCGCTTACTTGTATTAAGAAGGGGAACGAATCTTTCGTAACGGGTGCGGAACCGGCTAAATGCCACAGCTTCACTGGGAGCGGGTTCGCAACAAGACCCCAAGAGTGAGCTCTGTCCAACTGTTCTCTAGCTATCTTGCCCTTAGCGGATTCTAAAGGGATCCCTATCCACTGAAATAGATTCAAAGTATCGAGCACTAACACTGCCTTTTCTGGAGAATGTTGGCTCACAAGGGCAGATGACGAGATAAGTCCTTCGAGAACAACCCCTAGACTGTGAGTCTTACCAGATCCTCTCTTACCTACAACAGCTATGACATGTTCTTTCCCTATATCCAAGTTGATATTTTTACTGGGACCAACCTCGGCAAGCCTACCTAGCATCATATACTGGTCAATGAAGGTTGCTCCTAAGATGATTGACTTGCTTCTATGCCCTATGACTGGCATGACTTGGAATTTTTGCATATCAATTACCCTTCAGGATAAATGGTGGCTTCGATGACTGCTGTGTCTACGACAATATGTTTGTCCGACTGCCCGCGCCTTCGCCAAGCCTCTACAGCTGCCGTGCTCATGGTTGCTAGTATGAATGCGGGAGTCGCCCATTCTGGTTTGTCAGCTATATGAGTAGCAATCGCCTTTATAGCTTCATCACAAAAAGGAAAAGATTCCTTGGAGACAGGCAATCCTTCTTCTACGATAGTGGATCCTGCCTTTTCTTGGTCAACCAAGTAAGCCAGAACACGATACATGAATTGTTCTGCGCTTGGAATCTTACTTACCATTGTTGTTAAATCTATATACCCTTGGTCAAAGTCCACCCGCCGTTGGATATCTCCTCTAGTGAAAACTTCTCCGATAGGTTCCTGTCCGCTTTCCGATTGTATCGCAAGTATTAAACCAACGTAGTTGTTATTATCATCTAACAAGTCCCGGAGCATTTGTTGCAGTTCATGCAGTGAATCAGCGTTTGTTACAGATTTTAAAGCCTCTGCTTCGTCAATCAAGAACACAAGTTTCTTTGAAGTTGCATGATATAATAGCGAGCCGAGGTTCAAAAGGCAGTTCACGAAATCCGTTGCCTCAGTGATATCTTTCTGCACCCCTAGTACCGCGGCCTGTTCTGCTGAATTTTTCCTTCCTCTCATCCATTCCCATGATAGTTGAGACTGGCGACCACCAAACAGAAAGTTTCTAAGGGCATTGGCTTGAGATGCTTTCATGGTGTCATCACCAAACGGTAATATTCCGTTGTCGAGAAGACCCTTTACTTTGTCAGTCCCCGGAATCTTGTCGGCCATGATTTCCATAGAGGAACGTATCCGGTCTGGCCCAATCGAGTCCAATAATTTAGTGTGTATCCGCAACCAATGGTCTCTCGACGTCAAGGGTGGCATGGCGACATAGATAGGCTCTGATGGGTACAGCTTGTTCTGCCCGAGAGTATACTTTATGTGAGCTAGGGAATGAGTCTTCCCACACCCGTAAGCTCCAAAAAGGAAAAACTTGGGGACAGCCCGGCGTTTCGCGAAATCACTATCGATACGGTCGGAAATTCGTTTCAGTAATTCGGCCTCTCCAAAGTAGACTTCGCTGTCTCTCCATGGGTCTATGGAAAAAGATTCCCATTTACGCAAATAGTAATAATCCTTTAACGCAGTCGTCTCGTAAGCCATTTTTCCACCTCATTCTTGACATTTTTTTAGCCACCTGTGATTCAGGCCTGGTTCTCATATAATCCAGACCGAAATTGGCGAGTTCTTTGATAATTCCTTCACCGCCACCGGCGGCCAAGACAAGTAATCCTATCTCGTAGAGCGTGTCCGAATTGACTGTCATGTTCGCAGAACCCAAGATTGCAAAACCGTATGGATACGGTGCAATACATACGTAAAGCTTAGCGTGCAAGTGTGGATTGTAAACTAACTCCACTGTCGGACACTCCATTAACATCTGTTGCCCCAAGAGCTCGGATGCCGTTTGCGGCGGCCTAGAAAATACATAAGTCGGGATGTTCTTTTCCGTGATGACACGCAAGATTTGAGTCAACGGGCTGTTTCTTTCGTTCTGGGCTATGATCCAAGGTGACGCAATGACAATCGATTTCACAGCATTACGGGCTGTTTTCAGCCTGGCTGCGAATACTCGCTGTACTCCATTGCGGACTACAGCCGTTTTAGCTTCCCTCACCAAACCTGTTGCGATACTATTCTGGCCCATTGATAGCATACAAACTCTCTGCTAGCTCTCTGTCAATTCGAACCAAGGCAATATATCCCTGCCTATCCTTTGTGAAACGCACTTTATTTCCATATTCTTTATATAGCGACATCAATTCCTGCTCGACATCATCGATCTCAAAACAATCATGCTTGTTAACCGCGCATGCAACTGCCAGCATGGCAAGTTCTCTTATAGAACAATATCCAAGCCCAGATCTCATTCTCAAGTAGCTGTCGGCAAGGTAGTGCCGGAGCCGTTCAGTTGACGTGCGGGATTGGATGCCAAGCAGACCGATACTGGCTTTTGCAAGTCCTTTCTCAAGGAAGTCATCGATTTTATCGAATTCACTCAAGAATCCTAAGAACGAACCCACGTTATCACACAGCCTATAGGTATAGTATTGCCGATGGACTCTCCTCACTAACCCGCAATCAACATAAGGTTCTAACCTTGGTATCACAATTTGGTCGCTATCGCGTTCCAACGTCTTGATCATGTTAGAAACATGTGTTTCGGTTAATGACGGCTGTCTATCAAAACGTGATGTCAGTTTAGCACTTAGCTCCTTGAGGACATCGAGCATCAATCCGCGTACTGTTCCCACGGTAAATTCTTCATTCTGCTCTCGAAGTTTACTGTACAACCTGTTTATAATGTCGCCATCAGCTTCTAACAAACAATATAGAAACAGAAACTTCTCGCCATCAGATATAACAAACGGGTTCGCTTCCTTTTTAGCATTCTCAGGTACAACCCTACCGCTTGACATTGTGGGAACCAGTAATGTTTTTCCCCTATCTGTAAGGGTGTAATTGCCTTCTCTCAGTAGTTTGAGACGAACCGCCCATGCTGGAATTTCCACATATTCCATGTGAAGATAATCCACTCCACGCCTTTTTCCAGTGAGCGCGCCAACTTGCGAAGGCAGCCTGGAGTCTGCTAAGTAGTAATCTTGAAGTTCAATCTTATCAGGTAATCCTTTTTTCAGGTCATATTCATTGTACCGATGTTTCTTGATGTATTCAACGACTTGTTCGCTCAAGTTAGAAGGTATAGATACCAGGTTGCAAATCGAAGCCTGAAACCGCGATGTGATTCCTTCTAGATTCACGCTGTTAGAAGGGCTTGCAACCGCACAAAGCATCTTAAGATGCCCCAAGCGCTGCCAAGATCCACGTGCATAAGTCAAGATGTGCAGCGTTGAAGGACGAACGCCAAATCGTGATCTAAACCCCATGCACTCCACACCAAACGATATCTGCCCCCATTTTATGCCATCACACCAGAGTTTTCAAGGGGATTCATTACAAAGTGATTTTTAAACCGGCTAGATTGCCAAGCTCAGATATAATTGCCAAGATGGCCGAAAGACTACCGTTAGAATCGTGATAATCTCTGCGTAGATCAGTTCTCTCTTGCGGACGGAAGTAGTTGCTGCAAAAGGGGAATTAGCTGCTTCTTTTCAAACAGGAGTTCGGGAACTGTTCCGAGTGGCCCACCTTACGGGACTCGAACTTTTTCCGAAAAAGAATTAAAAAGACAGACTAAAAATCACATCGAAGTCCTTGCTGGTACTACCTATTGATACCTCAGCTCCACCTGAGGGGATTCGAACCAGTTCAGTAGCGTATGCTGAAAGCTATTCAAATGTCCGAGTTCTGTCTATCGTAAAGTACCGCCCACGTTACTGGACTTGAACCGGACGGGTAGCCAATCTACAGCAGCGGTCTCCCAGACCGGTGTCCATATAGGCGACCAGATACACAGCCGCTATCTATCTCTGCGGCTCGATAAGCACGTTTAGGAAACTAGTAGACAGTAGTCAGGAGACAGGAGTCGGTAATCAGTCGCTACCCGTCAACCGACGGTAGACAGCCTCCAATCTCCAATCTCCAGTCTCCAGTCTCCAGTCTCCAGTCTCCAGTCTCTAATCTCCATTCGGGGAAGAAGTGACATTTTCCCCTTGTTCGAATAAAGAATTCCTGCTAATCTCTGCTTGGAACTCATGTGCTACCCTGATAAATCAAATCCCGCAGGTGAGGCTTCACAGAACCTGGTTGTAAACCCAACACCGGTTAAGAGGAAGCGCGGTGGCCAGAAAGGCAACCGGAATGCCCATAAACATGGCTTCTATTCCGGTACCCTTAGCCCTGCCGAAACATCCCAACTGTGGAACATTACGAATCTGGAAGGCGTTGACCCTGAAATAGCCTTCATTCGCGTCAAGTTACAGTCTTCCCTTCAGTACGACCCTGGCAATCGGCGCGTAATCAGAGAAGCCTCCAGATTACTTGTAAAATGGTATTCTGCAAATTACCGGTTGGACCCGACCGACCGCAACTACCTGAAAACTGTTGTCGAGAATCTTTTGGAAATTGCCTCCATGCGTCAGTCCGCCAGCCCTCACGGCTCGCAAATATAAAGGGCGAACCGACGAAACGAATCGTACGTACTTTAACAACTGAATCTTCCGGAGGTAGTCGCCTTACGTATGAAAAAGGTCTGCTGAACTCCAGGGGAAATAGCCATTTCTGCAAAACGAATCTGCCCGGCTTCCCCCATGTTCTTCCCCCTATGACCCAAATGACAACGTTTTTTGCATATATGCCCGGAATGAC
>Ga0315541_1003283_pt1 | contig 12613 bp, 13 predicted proteins | sample SalMarSW160190MG_FD_203095 | JGI IMG/M metagenome (GOLD analysis project Ga0315541, IMG submission 203095) | Salt marsh sediment microbial communities from the Plum Island Ecosystem LTER, Massachusetts, United States - Salt Marsh Sediment SW1601-190 ...
GCTACTCTGGAGGTCACCCACCGTTCCGGAACCCTCATGAAATCAAGGATTGAGAGTAGGCGGACCACCTTGACAGATCACACAGGGCAGGTTCTAACCCCTCATAAGTAGGAAAGTCACGCTAGAGCCTATTACGCTGTTTTTCATGCAGCCAAAGCCGCCCTACTAGCCAGGGATATCGTCGCGGAGAGCCATGCCGCGGTGAGGCGTCTCGTTGGAAAAGAACTGGTCAAGCAAGGACTTCTAGAGAAGGAGTGGGCGATGATCCTGGCCCAAGAGCAGGATGAGCGAGCTCTAGCTGATTACGATGTGGAGCTCACCTTCTCGCAGGAGATCGCGCAAAAGCGGGTGGAGGAGGCCCGGCGCTTCCTTGACCGGGTCCGCAAAGTGCTGAAGGAAGATGCGGAAAAGGAAGAAGAAAAGGAAAAATCCGCCTAACGCCTTTCCACTTAGGTGCCCCTTTAAGCTGCGCCACGAGCCGCTCCGCTGTAGCCAGCGCTTTCCACCACATATCACCGCAGGGGAATCTGATCCGCTCTTGCTTATGCCGGAGCCGTCGCTCTCCTTATAGCTTTGCTTCTTTGCCTTCGAGGGTTCTCTTGCGTGGGAGGCCAGGCTTAACTGAGCGAGTCTAGCGTTCTGCTGACCGCTGACTCCCATTGGAAGAAGATCCACCTCTTTATCGTGGCTCTCGATCGATCCTTGCGCTTGGTGGCGATCCCTCGGCGCGGCGAGACGCCTCTTCTCCTCCCTTGCAGTGAGTCAGTGCGCGATCTTGACCAACGATGTGATTAACACCATAATGTTTTAATGAAGTTATCAAGAAGACTGCCATGCTGCGACCGTGCAGAGGGGCTGCTGTGAATACCGCATGGAGCCCAATAGAAACGGAGGAACACTAATACAAGACACGGCTTTCAAGTACAAGCTGGAGGTCCAAGAGGGCGGCAAAGTGGAACTGAGCGTTCCCCTGCCCAAGGGGACGCGAGTCGCTGTGTTTGTTGTGGAAGAGAGCGAAGACGACTTCAGTGATCTTGTGTTGGCCGCCCAGAGCAATCTTGACTTCTGGAACAATCCAATTGACGATGAAGTCTGGAACAATGCCTAATCAACGTGATATCGTCCTTGTTCCGATTCCGTTCACTGACCTGACATCAAAGCGCCGCCGGCCCGTTGTTATAATCTCCAATGACAAGTACAACCATAATACAGACGACGTAATCGTGGTAGCGATGACGTCGAATCTTAAAGCAGCGGACTACAGCTTCACCACTACCTCTGCGGATTTGACTATCGGCTCTCTTGAGCGCCCGAGTCGAATCCGAGTGGACAGGATCTATACATTGGCCCAGTCCATCGTTGCAAAGAAGTTTGGGCAGATAAGCGAAGCAGCCTTCGACAGGATTCGCCAATTACTGAGTGAACTCGTAGTGAAGACGCCATAAGAAAAACGGTTCACAAGCAACAGGAAGGAACGCGGGATCGACGTTCTCTTTCCGGAGCGTTCCTACTGCACCGATAACGATGCAGCGAAAGCTGCGAGACGTGATCCGCTTTTCCCAACCAGATTGTCCTCTGATATCGATACCTCCTGTCTTGATGATGGGCTTCTTCCATTCGCCCATCGATTTGACAAGAGTTGCTTTTTATGCTATATTGATTTCAATAAACGCTATAAGGAGTTGCGTTTTTGGCTACAGGAGACGCGAAAATCCTAGCAAAAGGGCTTAACCTCCTCGAAGAGCTGGCTCAGAGTGCCGACGGAATGACCGCCGCCGAACTGGCAAACGGTATCGGCATTCACAAGACGAGCGTGTATCGTTACCTAAACACCCTTCTTCAAGCAGGCTACATCCAGACCAATGGCGATGGCCGATATCACTTGGGAAACAAGATCCTAGAGCTCGGAAGCCAGCTGTTGCGTCGCATGCCGCTACGCGAAACCGCGCACCCGTTCCTCGTCAAACTGAGCGCTGAAACTGAGAAAACCGTTCACCTCTGTGTGCTGGATGGGCAGGACGTGATCTATATCGACAAAGTCGAGAGCCAACAAAGCCTTCCAATTATCTCCCGCATCGGGAGCCGGGCTCCGGCGTACTGTACCAGTGTAGGCAAAGCACTTCTGAGCAGTTTGCCCACAGATCAAGTTGTCTCGCTGCTGCAAGGAATCGCCTTGGAAAAGCGGACCGCAACGACGATTACGGATCGAATACAATTGTTAGAGGAACTGAAAGTAACCGCCGAGCGCGGCTACGCGATCGACGACGGCGAGCACGAAGAGGGAATCAAGTGTTTTGCGGCTCCAGTTAGAGGATACGGTGGGGGTGTTGTGGGAGCGATCAGTCTGACCGGCCTCAAGCGCGAGTTTGACGGTCTAAAGGAGTCCGAGAAGATGCTCACTACGGTTAGGAAAACTGCAACGGAGATATCGCGAGCACTGGGATATGTGGGGAACTGAACAGGTTAGAGGACGTAATAACAGATCCTTTCTATTCCATGATGTACTCAAAGGAGCCTGAAAAGGACATGATTATTGTAGGGAGCTATGTTCGTAGATATATATAAAGGACTCTGGAATATTGTCACATATTTAGGAGAATATGTTTTCAGAGGAAGGAATAGGAATGATAAAAAAGGTACAGGTGCGCGTAAGGCAACAGATTCATAAGGTGCTTCCTCCAATTTTGTTCTTTGCTGGACTGTTAGGTATCTGGCAATTAATCGTCTCTGTAACAAACATCAAACCTTTCTTGCTTCCTAGCCCGATCTCAGTAGTTCAAACCTTGACAGAGACAAAGTGGCAGTGGGGAAGTCAATTGTTGACCACGTCTATAGAGGTTTGCGGAGGGTTTGCTCTTGCCGTGTTTGTCGGAATTTTCCTTGGCGTGATAATTACATGGTCTAACTGGGCACGTAGGTCCATCTTACCATTCTTGGTGTTTTTAAATTCCTTACCCAAAATCGCGATGGCGCCGCTGTTTATTGTTTGGTTAGGGTATGGCATTCTCCCTAACATATTCATCGCGTTTATCACTGCTTTTTTTCCTGTTGTAATTAACACTTCTGTGGGCATTACTGAAATAGAACCTGATATGATTGATTTAGCAAGAGTATGGCAAGCACCACAATGGAAAGTTTTCATCAAAATAAAAATACCCAATGCACAGCCATACATCTTTACAGGAATCAAGATTGCTACAACAATGGCAGTCATAGGCGCTATTGTAGGAGAGTTCATTGCTTCATCACGGGGGTTGGCGTCGGTAATCATGAACGCACAGGCCACGCTTGCAACCGAAGCGATTTTGGCGGCTCTAGTCTGGATCTCCGTGCTAGGATTAGGTCTATATGGAGTTGTAGTGCTAATCCAATGGCTTTTCATGCCTTGGTCACATAAGAAAAGTAACGAGGAGGTGGTGTGATGGGTAAACCCAGGACGATCGCTGCCGTTTAGGAAACCAAGATAAAAAGGGAAAACCAAGATAAAAAGGGAGGTATAGGGTAATGAGACGTCATGTAAAAGCAGTAGTGGGAGTAGTGTTGTGTGCTTTGTTACTAGTAGCAGGCACATCAGTACTAGGAGCAGATAACTTAGAGAAGGTAACATTTCGTCTGAATTGGATTTCAGCCGGGGAAGGCGATCATGCTCCGTTCTTTGTAGCTCAGGAGCACGGTTACTACGAGGATGTAGGTCTCGATGTAACCATCCAGCAGGGATCAGGAGCAGGACCTGCAGCCATTGCACTAGAAGCTGGTCAAGTGGATATTGCCATATCTGATTTTCCTACGATCGCCATTGCTCGCGCGAAAGGGGCAGACATCAAGATTGTGGCTGTATATCATGTGAATAGCCCAAACTCGACTTGGACCCGTAAAGATACGGGAATAAAAGAACCTAAGGATTTAGCAGGACATACCATTGGTGCGCCAGCTGGCGATGCACAGAGGATTGCCTTTCCAGCCTTCGCGCAAGCGGTCGGTCTAGATCCCAACAGTGTTGAATGGATCAATATCCATCCAGCCGCAAAAATTCAGTCCCTGGCAGCTGGGAAAATTGATGCAACGGTCCACTTCATCGATCAACTGTTTGTGTATAGGGAAGCAATAGGAGAGGAAAACCTCGTTTTCTGGCGCTGGGCTGATTTGGGCGTCAATCCTTATGGATTGGCTATTATCACTACGGAAAAAATGCTGAATGAACGTCCCGATGTGATTAGACGCTTCCTAGAAGCCACATTCCGCGCTATGCGCGAGACGATCATTCATCCACGAGAAGCAGTTATTACCATGCAGAAGTTTATCCCGGAAATAGACGTGGAAAAAGTGTTAAGCATGTTAGACGTCGCGATTAAGTTCCAGTTTTTCTCTCAAAACAGTTTAGCCCATGGTCTTGGATGGATTGATCAAGATCGAATGAAGGCAAGTGTTGACCTTATCAACACCTATTTCGATATACCGCGAGAACTTACCCCCGAGGAGATGTATACGCTTGATCTCCTACCTCAATACTCGTGGCCATATCCTGATGAGTTCGAGAATCCATCCACATGGCCCTACCCACGGGAGTTCAACTTCTAGGTAGCTCTATTAAGGAAGGGGAGGGGCAGTACTGCCTAAATCTTTTGGGCAGGTTCTGCCCCTCTGACTTTGCAGTTGCAGCCAATTACAAAATATGAATAGCAGCTTAATTGAAATAAAAGATTTATACAAACGGTATAAGAGCAGCCGAGGTGATACAGTCGCTATCGAAAACATCACTTTCAGTGTGAAAAACAGCGAGTTTATTTCAATCGTTGGTCCCAGTGGATGTGGCAAGTCGACTTTGTTGAAAATCATTGCTGGCCTGCTTCCATTTGACAAAGGATGGGTAAATATTGGTGGGAAAAAGATCCATGGTCCTGTTCGAGATATTGGCTTCGTCTTTCAAAGCCCAATCCTTTTTCGTTGGAAAACTGTTTTAGCTAATGTGCTAGCGCCAATTGATTTGATGGGGCTTGGAAAGAAGAAGTACCTCCACAAAGCTCATGAATTACTGGAATTAGCGAAACTGACAGGTTTTGAAAGAAGCTATCCCATGGAACTTTCAGGAGGGATGCAGCAACGTGTATCGATTTGCCGCGCGTTGATTTATGACCCAAAAGTGATCTTAATGGATGAGCCATTTGGGGCGTTAGATGCGATGACGCGAGATAAAATGAATCTCGAAATTTTGCGCATCTGGCGAGAAAAGAGGAAGACCATTCTATTTGTCACTCATAGTATATATGAAGCAGCATTTTTGGCTGATCGAATTGTTGTTTTGAGCGATCGGCCTTCCCAAGTTCGTCAGATTATTACTGTGCAATTACCACGCCCCAGACAACTCGAAATGAAGACGACTGATGCATATGGGCAATACGTTTCAAAACTCTATGAGCTGATGAAAGAAGAATTGGACAAAGTGGAAGACTCCTATGAATCCTCTTGAGCGTTTATCCCTGGTGTTGGCTGGCCAGCGAGCAGACCGAATCCCCTTTATTCCGGCTATTTATGAACATAAGGCAGCTTTGATTAATGAATCTCCGTCTATGGTCTGCCGGGATCAAACTCTGTTGGTTCGCGCTTTAGAGGAAGAATATAAGACATACCACGCGGACTTGCTCGTAGTGGGAATTGATGTGTACAACGTTGAGGCTGAAGCGCTAGGAGCAGGAGTTAAATACTTTACATCAAACGGAGTCCCATCAATTAGCCAGCGCCCCTTGGAGCACAAAGGAAGGATTGACGACCTGAAGGTGCCAAACCCTGAACGTGACGGCCGGATGCCATTGATGATCAATGCGGGACGTGAGATCATGCGCCGCGTAGGCCAAGACGTGATGGTATGGGGAGCGGTGTCTGGTCCCTTCTCCTTAGCGTCTAACCTGGTTCGTGCCGACAAGCTGTTATTTATGACAATCACTGAACCAGCTTTTATTCACGCTTTAATGGAATTCAGTACTAAAGTCACGATTACCTATGCAAAGGCATGGATGGATGCCGGCTTGGGAATCATCGTTTTCGATTCCTTTTGTTCTCCTCCTTTAATATCTCCACAAACTTACCGTCAACTTGTCTTGCCTTATCAAACGAAGGTTATGAATTTCTTCAAGCAAGAGGGTATACGACATCGTGCTTTGATCATTGGTGGGGATACCACTGAAATTGCTGAAGATATTGCCAAAACTGGTGCTAATCTTATCCTTTGCGATTACAACGCGGATCTGGAACACTACTTAAAGGTCTCAGAACAAGCTGAGATTGCCCTTCGGGGTAATGTAGATTCTGCGTTGGTCTGTCAGGGCTCAATTGCAGAGATCACCCACGCAGGAGACAAGGTCGTTAGCAGGGGTAAGGTACACTCCAGGTTCATGCTTGGCACAGGAGTCTTGCCTTATAACACTCCCCGAGAACATGTATTAGCTCTTAAGGCGTGTGTTCAAGACTTAATAGAATGAGGAACGCAGGGTATGAGAGAGGTTTCTCCCCAAGAACGATTGAAAGGTTAGTTCCGCTTCCTGCACAGTAATCAAAGGAGCAGATGATGACGGAGCAAAGCAGCAATTTGATGTTTCAAATGAATCGCGAAAGGACTACTCTTATCGTCGTGGATATGCAAAATGACTTCGTGCGTAAAGGGGGCGCCCTGGAGCTCCCGGACGCGCGGAACCGAATTCCGCACGTGAATAGGCTTATCCAAGGGTGCCGGGATCTCAGTATTCCGATCGTGTTTGTAAGGTTTATCTCTGGTCCAAAACGAACGCTGGTTTGGACTTGGTCTCCGATGATTGCCCCTCCTGTTAAATGCTGCTGGCGAAATCATCGGCGCTATTATCCTGACATTGGGAAAGAAGTTGAGGTTATAGAAGTCATCGATGAAATCATAGTGAACCCCGAGGATTATATCATCGACAAATATAGCTATGGAGCTTTCTATAATACTCCGTTAGAGGACATTCTAAAAGCTCATGACACCGAGTATGTAATCATTTGTGGCGCTGCCATGCCGGTATGCATCAACGATACAGTGTCCGGTGCTTTTGACCGTCAGTTTAAAGTAGCTGTGGCTGCAGATGCAACGGCTTCATTTACGGAGGAATTTCGGCGCTATTCCCTGACTTTGTTTAAGGCAAAGTATGCACGCGTTCTTAATGTTGGAGACATTCTCTCAGAGCTTAGAAACGAACCAGGTAGCTAGTGTGTATCAATTAGCAAAAGAGATGGACATTCTGAATAGAAACCTGTGTGTAGTTTGGAGTAAGGAGTTGGACATCAAAAGACATGGCCACTCTCTAAATGGAGAGCTGCTATTACCATCATGAAGAACAGAAACGTGTTTTCCTACAGAACCCTCGCTGAACTCACAGAGGAGATACATCGCAAAGGGCTAGAGATCACTATGACTGATAAAGTCCAATGCCTTGATGAGAGCATGCATCTCCATGGCAAGAAAGTACCAAATCGTTTGTGCTTAAATCCATTAGAGGGGTGCGATGCTGAAAGTAATGGCAGCCCTGGCAAACTAACATATCGCCGATACAAGCGATTTGCTTCCGGTGGTGCAGGGATGATCTGGATAGAGGCTACTGCTGTTACGCCAGAAGGGCGAGCAAACCCTCGACAACTATGGATCAACAATCAGTCCGCGGAAGGCTTTAAGGAAGTTAGAAGGGTAATAACTGCAAATGCAGCGAATCACAACAGTGACGAACAACAGCCGTTTATGGTTCTTCAGCTTACTCATTCTGGGAGGCAGAGCAACCCGCGAGGAACCCCAATCCCGATTATCACGCACCACTCAGAAATATTGGACCCCAACGACCATTTGGAACCGAGCTACCCCATCATCAGCGACAAGGAGATCGACGCTTTGCAAGGTAGGTACGTACAGGCTGCCCAACTCGCATATGATTGTGGTTTTGATGCAGTAGATATTAAGGCTTGCCATGGGTATCTCATCCATGAACTTCTCTTTTCCTATACTCGTGTGAATAGCAAGTATGGAGGATTTTTTGAGAACAGGACCCGTTTCTTGCGAGAGGTTGTCGACAAGATAAAACACGAGGTCCCAGAGATTATCGTTACCACCCGGCTGAATATCTACGATGGGATCCCTTATCCGTGGGGATGGGGAATGAAGACTGATGGAAGCCTGAAAGCAGACCCATCTGAGCCGGTCCGGTTAATCAGTATGCTTCATGATGCAGGAGTGGAGTTGATCAGCATCGCCTTGGGTAATCCTTATTACAATCCTCATCTAGAGCGACCCTATGATCGCCCCGCCGCTGGCGGGTATGTCCCAAAGGAACACCCTCTGGAAACGATTGCTAGAACAATACGACTTACCGCAAATATTCATGATCAGACTCCGGGAGTTCACCTAGTTGGGACTGGACTTTCCTGGCTTCGGCAATTCTTTCCGAATGTGGGAGCAGCGATGGTACAAGAAGGGTGGATCAGCTTTCTGGGCGTAGGACGAGGTGCTCTTGCCCATCCCAGTTTTGCCAATGAATTGTTAAAAAACGGCACTTTAGCACCCGAAAAGCTATGTATCACTTGTTCTTCATGTACTCAGATCATGAGAGATGGCGGTCGGACAGGCTGCGTGATCCGTGATCCTGAGGTATACGGACCAATATATAAGGCAGGTCGTGCGAGAGCTTTGAAGCAGGAACAAAAAGCAGAAAGGAATATATAAGGTTTGCTCGCATGCGCTGAGAGCAAAGACAGAACTCGCCAGGAGGAACGGAAGTTGTCAGAGAGAAGGAGTGCTCTAATCACAGGATCTGCCAGAGGGATTGGCCAGGCAATCGCAAAACGACTTGCTAAAGAGAGAATCAACATCGCAGTAAACGACATCTGCCCGAAAGAGAACGCACAGGAAACGGTTGATCTCTGCAGGAAAGAAGGCGTCGAGGCCTACTTTTTTGAGGCTGATATCTCGGACGCTGTATCGCGAAAAGAGTTGGTGACATCGATCAAGCGCCAATTCGGTAGATTGGACATCTTAGTGAACAATGCGGGTGTTGCTCCAAAAGAGAGAAAGGATATTCTCGAGGCAGCTGAAGATAGTTTTGATAGAGTGTTAAACATCAATCTGAAAGGGCCCTACTTCTTGACTCAGCTCGTAAGTCGCTGGATGATCGAACAAAAGCGAGATCATCCTGATCGAGAGCCTTTCATCGTCAATATTTCTTCGGTGTCTGCATTCACCTCCTCTCCCAATCGGGGAGAATACTGTATCAGTAAGGCGGGAGTTAGCATGACAACTAAACTTTACGCAGATCGACTAGCTGAGTATGGCATTCATGTGTATGAGGTGAGACCTGGAATTATCAATACCGATATGACCACGGCTGTGAAAGACAAGTATGATCAGTTATTCAATGAGGGCATTACTCCAATTGCACGCTGGGGACAGCCTGAAGATGTCGCAGACGTTGTTGCCGGGTTTGCGAAGGGGCTTTACAAGTACTCCACCGGCGAGGTAATTCATGTAGATGGAGGATTCCACCTTAGGAGGTTGTAGTCCGCACATAAGAGCGAACGGCCTTGCTCAGAGGTCCACTTCAAGGCTAGGGAAAGGCCGGTATAGAAGGGGGAGAAGTGGAAGACTATCGGTGTGATGTTTTAGTCATCGGAGCAGGAGGAGCCGGGCTCCGAGCCGCTATTGCAGCGTCAGACAGAGGGGCCAAGATCCTATTAGTAACCAAAGGAACCTTGGGCAAGAGTGGGGTAACTGCCAAGGCTTGCTCCGATAGGATGGCATTCCACGCCACCTTGGCCCAAACAGAGCCGGGAGGAAGTGAGAACTGGAGATACCACGCTGAGGACATATATCGGATTGGTGGCTACGTATCCGATGAAGATCTGGCTCAGATTTTAGCCAAAGGTTCTAAAGAAGCCTTTCATTATCTCGATCAGTTGGGGGTACCGTGGGTCAAGAACGAGGATGGGGAGCCCGACCAGTTCGTTACAGATGGGTCTAGATTTGCCCGTGCTTGTTACACCGGTCCCCGAACAGCCAACCATATCGAGGACGCTTTAGTCTCTCGGTTGAGATCAAGTAGCGTTCAAGTCCTTGAGCATGTGATGCTGGCGGATCTCGTTTTGGATGAGAGACAGACTAGAATAGAAGGGGCTATCGGAGTTAGCGAGAAATCGGGCGAGACGGTCACGGTGCAGGCCAAGGCTGTGGTATTGGCAACGGGAGGCGGTGGTCAGACGTTTAAGATCACGGTCTTTCCGGAAGAGATGACCGGGGATGGATATGCAATGGCGTACCGAGCTGGGGCCCAACTAGTTAATATGGAGTTCATCCAGATCGGTCTATCATCGGTAAAGACAAAACTGGCTTGTTCGGGCAGCATGATGCGTGCCCTTCCGCGGATTGTTAATGAACGAGATGAGGAGATTTTACCTCACTATTTTCCTAAAGGGACCCCGAGTGAAGAAATGTACAATATCCTTTTTGATAAAGGGGCAAGTTGGCCCCTCTCGCTGGAAAACCCATCCCACGTGATCGATATTGCAATCACCCGGGAGATGTCCAAAGGGCATACAGTCTTTCTTGATTACAGCCGGGATCCTCAAGAGTTCCAGGTAGACAAGCTGGGGGAGGAGCTCAAGTCCTGGTACCAGCATAAGGGAATCCACCTTCAAGATGGATCGCTCAACAGTCCAGTAAAGCGGCTTCAAGCCATCAATAAAGAAGCAATTGAATGGCTCAAGAAGGACGGAATTGATCTTAAGGCAGGAGAAAGTATCGAAGTGGCTCCTGCAATTCAACATTTCCAAGGAGGGGTAAAGATCAGAGAAAAAGGACAAACGACCGTTCAAGGACTTTATGCTGCGGGTGAGTGCGCCGGGGGGCAACATGGTGCCAATCGCCCGGGCGGTAACTCTCTGTTGGATGGTCAGGTCTTTGGCAAGATTACAGGTGAAGAGGCGGCGGTCTATACAGGGAGAAGAGGGCCGGCGCGGGTGAGTAAGCAGGCTATCCGGGATTTCGATAGTCTACTCAAGGGATTTGAACGGGACAGAGGGCTACCTGCATCTACAGCCCGACGGAAAGCGCAAGAGGTAACGTATACTGCAGCCAGCGTCATCCGAACAGCCAAGGGCCTTGAGGATGGGCTCAACCAACTGAAAACGTTGGAGAAGGAGAGTTTGAGACGTGGCAAGGAAAGCAGTGCCTTTGCGCTGGAAACGCGGAATATCCTGATAGTAGGCCAATTGGTGCTCTCCGCGGCTAGACTGAGACAGGAAAGTCGTGGTCCCCATCTCTTCTTTGCTCACCCGGATGATGCCACTCCGGTAGCCAGGGATGACAAGCATTGGAGAAAGTACATTGTTATTCAGCAACAAGACGCTCATCTCTCGCTGACTCCTGCACAACCGGTAAGGCTAGGCGATTGATACAACACTCACTTAATCCTTAGAAAGGACATCTGAAATGGCCGTAAATAAAAAGCAAGAAGAGCTGCAATTGATGCTGAACTCAGGGGGTATCGGGGTGGTGAGGGCGGAAAAATCCACGCAATTATTACAGGTTGCTGAAGCAATCTGTAAAGGCGGTATCCGCTGTGTCGAGATCACGATGACTACACCAGGAGCACTGCGGACAATCGAGGAGGCGTCCGAAAAATTAACCGGTGCCCTTATGGGAGCCGGCACAGTGCTTGATGCAACTACAGCTCGCCAAGCAATCCTCGCCGGGGCGAAGTTCCTCGTCACGCCGACGGTGGAGCTTGATGTAATCGAGACCGCTCGTCGCTACGGTGTTGTTGTTATTCCTGGCGCGATGACGCCGACTGAGATCCTGACCGCGTGGGAGGCCGGAGCAGATATGGTGAAGGTGTTTCCGGCAAGTGTACTAGGGCCAAGTTATCTCAAGGCAGTGCGGGGACCTCTCCCGCAGATCCCGCTTGTTCCCACTGGTGGAATTACCGCTGATAATGCGGGCGAGTTCATCCATGCCGGTGCTGTGATGGTCTGCGCTGGCGGTTGGCTCGTGGATAAGAAGGCGGTGGCCGAGGGACGCTATGAGTTTCTCACGGAACGGGCCCGTCAACTCCTAAACGCTGTCCGAAAAGCGAGATTGGAGGTTTCCTGATGCGCCACCATGACCTTGTAACCTTTGGTGAGACGATGATCCGCCTCTCACCACCGAATTTCAGACGGCTGGAACAGACGAGCCTTCTCGATGTGAATGTCGGAGGCTCGGAGTTAAACGTGGCCGTTGCTGCGCAACGACTGGGGCTTGGAGTGGCCTACGTCACTCGCCTCACCAACAATCCTCTGGGCCGGATGATCGCGAACAAGGCCCGCGAGCACGGAGTGGATACCTCCTACATTGTCTGGACCGATGATGATCGGGTAGGAACTTACTTTGTGGAGTTCGGGGCAAGCCCCCGTCCCAACTCCGTGGTATATGACCGCCGTGATTCAGCGATCGCACGCATTCGCCCTGGAGAAGTCGATTGGGATGCGATCTTTAAAGGGGTAAAGATGTTCCACACATCCGGGATCACCCCAGCTCTCTCGCCAACTGCGGCCGAGGCGACAAAAGAGGCGGTTCGTGTAGCGAGGAAGG
>Ga0315541_1003293_pt1 | contig 12584 bp, 10 predicted proteins | sample SalMarSW160190MG_FD_203095 | JGI IMG/M metagenome (GOLD analysis project Ga0315541, IMG submission 203095) | Salt marsh sediment microbial communities from the Plum Island Ecosystem LTER, Massachusetts, United States - Salt Marsh Sediment SW1601-190 ...
TCTTGGCGTTCCTCGTCGGTCAAGTGTACACAGATCATGGCGGGCCTCCCTTCCAGGCGACACGTCGTCAGGAGAAGTATACCCGCCTTGGCCCAAAAGTGAAATGAACTTTTGTGAACCTACTTAGTGCTTTGTCAAGACTGTTATGATGGCCGTCATTCTGAGGAGATATTCTAAGTCCTGTCCATGCCTCACAACTTAAGGCCCATTTTGGGCTTTCAAGGGGCATATTTCCTGCGGTCCGGGGCAAATCTCGCCAGCCAGACCTAGATTTCTGACTAAATCAGACGTTCGGTTCACTCCAGGCACGAAAACAGGCTGTTCAATTGCCCATTTGACGCTATTCTGACCACTGACAGACATCATTTCATTAAGTTGTGACGGATGGTCCTGTCAAGTATCTGAACCTTAAAATCTCGAATAGCGATTACCCCCGCAGCAGTGACCCACTAGGGAGTGAGGTTGAAAAACTCTCGCAGCAGGTCGGGATGCCGCTTGGCGCGCATGTCCAGTTCGGTGAGGGCCCAGAACTCGTAGGCCAGGCCATGCTGCTCGCAGTAGGCCCCGATCTCTTCCCGCACCCTGGCGGACATGGCACAACTGACGACAAAGACCACGCCAGCGGGCCGCAGATGGGGCCTCTCCTGCGCCAGCCGCAGGTACTTGTCCACCTCGTCCTTCAACGTCCTGGCGTTGATCGAACGGTATCGCTTACACTGGAAGTACCAGAGTTCCTCTCCCTGCGGGGTGGACCTGTAAGCGACCACGTCGCGCCCCTGCTCGCTGCCGGCCAATCCCAGGTGCTCGGCCCTTGCGTATCCCTCGCACTCCACCAGCCACAGGCAGAACCGCTCGAAGTCCGCTGGGGAGAGCCGATCGAACGAGAGTACGTGCGTCGTCGCAGCGAGAGATGGATATGCTGGTTTGCCGGATTCAGCGGCAGCAACCATGCGATCACCGGGTCTGACACCGCCCTGCACATCCCCACCCACGGCCACACCTCCTGCACCGGCCGCGACCGCGCCCTCGCCCACCGCGACCGCACCGCTGCCGGCGACGAAGACGTTGATCATTTGCCCCTCGCGGCGCATGGCCTTGCTGCGGGCCACGGCGATGTAAATGGTGTGCTCGCAGGAGCGCGACTCTCCGGCGTAATCCTCGTACTCCACCCGCACCCGCAGCGGGACGCTTTTACCGTGTGCGCGGGGGCGGACGTCGAGCCAGTCGGTGCGCTCGTGCCCGGCCCGCAGCGTGGCAATCTGGCGGGTGGCTGTCATCTGCCTCTCGAACTGGTCGCCGCTGGCGTGGATGGTGAGGTTGCGCGCCGGGCCGTACCCATCGTTGCGCACGATGAACTGCAGGCGCGACCAGGCATCCAGCACCAATCCCTCGTGCTTGACGTCCAGGGTGATGACCGGTTGCCGGAGGTGCCGGGCCACCTCCCGTCGGCAGGCGGCCGCGCGCTCGGTCTCCCCCTCGGCCTCAAGTACCCGCACAGCGGCGTCCCAGGCGGCCGCCCATTCCTCATCGTCGCAAGGCTCACCCTCCAACGACCGGGCATACCCCTCCAACGCCCCGGCCTGCTTGAGCGGCCGGCCCAGGGCGGACCACAGTTCGGCCGCCTGCTGCCAGGCCCCGGCCGCCTCGTACTGCACGGCCGCGCGCCCCCGCTCGCCCGCCGCCTCCCACAGTTCGGCTGCTTTGAACGGTTCGCCGTGGGCCTCCAGCAATGCGGCCCCGCGGGCGAACTGGCCCAGACCGGCGTAGGCGGACGCGGCCTCGGCCCAGTGCCCGGCGGCCTCGTGCTCGGCCGCGCTGAGGGGGCGTGCGATGGCGGTCAGGACGCCGCCCTGGTGGACGATGAGGACGCACGGTGTGGGGGGCTTGCCACAGGTCGCCACGACCGGAGGGACCTCAATGCGTCGCCCGACCTGGTACCGCCACAGTTCCCGACCGGTAGCCCCGTCGAGGGCGTAGAGGTGGTGGTCGTGGCAGGCGGCGTAGACCACGCCGCCGGATACGACGGGCGCGGCGGTGATCCTGCGCGGGGTGGGGAAGGCCCACACTTCGCGGCCATCGGCCAGGCCGAGGGCATGGAGGCCGTCGCGACCGCCGACGTAAGCCCTCTCGTCGTCGGTCGCGGGGGCGCCGAGCCGCTTGCCCGCCGGTCCCACGTCCACCCGCCAGGCCAGCGAGCCGTCCTCCGCCCGCAGCGCCAGGGCAGCGCCGGTGCTGAGCACAGCAAAGATGTGCTCCCCGGCCACGACAGGGGTCTGGTCCAGCCAGGAAGCGGGGGCATCTTCGGCGTCGAACCGCCAGCGCGTCCCGCCATCCAGGCCCACCGCCAGGAGGTACGGGCCACGGCAGGGAATGTAGGCCACGCCGTCCACCAGCGCAGTGGCGGCCAGGGAAGCGCTCGCTTCCAGCCCCACCCTGGCCCGTTCCGCGCCGGTGGCGGGGTCGAGGACGATCAGCGTCCGGGCGTCGGCAGTGATGCATGCTAGATCCCCCGCCAGTGCCGGGGCGGAGACGCGCTGCACGCCCGGCGCCCAGCGCCATCGTTCCTCCCCCGCCGTGTCCAGGGCCACGAGCACCCCCTCGCCGCGCAGCAGATCGGTGCTGGAGATGGCGACGAGCGCCAAGACCTCCGCGGTTTCCGAAACCTCGGAGGTCTGAACAGCCGCCAATCCGCTCACCAGCGCATACTCAAAGGACCGCTGCCAGCGCGGGCTCCCGTCTGCCAGGCTGAGGGCGTGGAGTGTGGAGCGCTGGGAGGGCGGGCCGGGCTCCTGCGTGGGCACCAGCACCAGATCACCAACGACCAGCGGCAGCCCGGCAGGTGGCTCGCCCAACCCCGCGGACCAGGCCGCGTCTGGGGCGGGATAGGTGTCACATTGGGTTGAGTTCACGGAGACCTCCGAGGGGTTTTGAAACACGAAGGACCGAAAGGACGAAGGGCGCGAAGAGATGTATTGGTGTGCCTTTCGTGTCCTTCGTGCTTCATGCTTCGTGTCCTTCGTGCTTCATGCACAGAAGCCCAGAAAATCACCTTCCTGGCGCACCCCTAGCACACCGAAACCCGAAGTTGCCGGAGCGGGAGCTCGGGTAGTCGTCGCCGCGGTCGGCCGCGAAGACGCCGCTCGGAAAGTCGAGGAAGGAGCCACCGCGCAACACCTCGGAATCTCCACTATCGGGACCTAGCAGGCTGTCGGAGTGAAAATGCTGTCCCTAAATTCGCGGCTTTTTGCGGCAAAAGTGGTGCGCGAGACCCTGATTCAGGCTCAGAATCGTGCCTGAGTGGGGCTTCTCTCAGCAACACAGTGTTCTCTCCGACAGCCTGCTAGTGGGTTGCTGTCTGGTGAGACGTCATAATAGTCACCATCATACCAGTCATTGACCCACTCCCACACATTGCCCGTCATATCCAGTGCCTCGCACCAACTGACTCCCGCTGGGTAACTTCCCACTGGCGCAGTTTCGGCATACCCATCGTCAACCGTCTCGTCGGCCCAGTCACGCTCGCAGTTAGTATCGCAGTAGTTCAGTCGTGTCCCGTCGAACGCGTCCCCCCAGGGAAATACCCGTCCCTCTGGTCCTCGCGCCGCGTACTCCCACTCTGCCTCCGTCGGCAGCCGTGCCCCCATCCATTCGCAGTATGCCTGCGCTCCGTGCCAGTCTACACACACCACTGGATGATCTGACTTCGACGCATCCCCATAAGTCGGCTCCCCCCAGTCGCACGTCGTCGGTGCCTGGCACACCTCCGTCTCCACGCACTGCTGGTACTGCGCGTTGGTCACCTCGGTCCGGTCTATCCAGAAGCCGTCCAGCACCACGGTGTGCACCGGTTGCTCGTCTTCGAACCACTCTCGCCGGCAATCGCCACGGTATGCGTTGCACAATTGCAGTGCGTAGTCCACATCGTCGTCGTCGCTCCCCATCTCGAACTCCCCTGCCGGCACGTAGACCATCACCACTCCGTCAGTGGGACGAGTCCAGGTGTCGCCCAGGGAGGGTACTGGTTTCTCAGTTGGTACTGGGGTCGGCTCCGGGGTTGGCTCCTTGATGTGCTCCTCGGTCGGCGCTTCGGTAGGTATCTCCGTTGGCCGTTCGGTCGGCACCTCTGTTGGCACCATGCCGAGCTCTTCCATTGGCTCCTCCGCAGACCACCATCCAAGTTCCAATCCGCCCAGCCCCACCAGGAGCGCCAGCACCACCACTCCGCCCACAGCCCAGGCCCAGGCCGGCACCTGCCTGCGTTGCGAGCGGCGCAATCGCTCGCGCGCCTGGGCCATCAACTGCACCACGTCCCGGTAGGCGGGGGCCAGCGCCCGGATCCGCCCGCCCAGCGCCAGCACCTCGGCCCAATCCCCCTCCGCAGCGGCGGCCTGCAACTGCTCATAGAGCGGCGCCAGTTGCGCATCCCGTTGCCCTTCACGCAGCCGGCCGATAAAGGCGCGGGCGGAGGCGAAGCGGTCGGCAGGGGCTTTGGCCAGCATCTTCACGAGCACTACCTCCACCGGTTCGGCCAGGTCCGGCCGCAGGGAGCGCGGCGGTGGCACCGGCTTGTGCTCGTGCGCATTGAGCGTGGCGGGGGTGTTGCCAGGGAACGGCACCCGCCCGGTAAGCATCTGGTAGGCCACGATGCCCAGGGCGTACCGGTCGGCGGCGGGGCCGACCCCGGCAGCCCGCTCCGGGTCGGCCTGCTCGGGGGCCATGTACTCCGGCGAGCCCAGCAGTGTCCCCTGGGAGGTGAGGGCCGCACTCCCCTCCATCGCCTTCACCAGGCCGAAATCCATCAGGGTGGCCTGAACACCGCGTGTGGTCTCTTCCACGATGACGTTGCCGGGCTTGACGTCCCGGTGGACCACATCCCGCCCGTGAGCGTAGTCCAGCGCCTCGGCGATCTGTTCCAGGATGGGCAGCACCCGCTCCAGCGATAAAGCGCCCTCGGCCTCCAGTAACCCCCGCAGGGTGCGGCTGGGCAGATACTCCATGGCGATGTACAGTTGGCCCTCGGCCTCGCCCGCCTCGTAGATAGTGACGATGCTGGAATGGCGCAGATTGGCAGCGGCGCGCGCCTCCTGGCGGAAGCGGGCCGCGAAGCCCGGGTCCGCGGTCCAATAGGGGTGCAGCACCTTGAGCGCGACGACGCGGTCCAACTCGGCATCGCGCGCCCTGTAGACGACGGCGAAGCCCCCACGGCCGATCTCTTCGATGATTTCGTATTTGCCGAGGCGCTTGGGTTCCGTCATTGTCCCCTCCCCCTTTCTACCAGGGCCAATCTTCTGCTGCGATCCTGTGAAGAAGGCCGCCCCCTGCGTGGGACGGCCTTTTGTGATACATCTGGGTGCGCCCGGTCACGCCCACGCCCTGGCCATCGCCTCGGGCTCCCGGAAAGACACGCAGCACTCTCATCTTTCTGCCACGGCCTCAGTATAGTGCAACTTGGCGCGGAGGTCAATCGCCGCTACGGTTGGATGAGCACCCCGCCCACCCTCATTCGCTCTAACGCCTCTTCCGCGTAATAAGTTACGATGGCGCTGGGGTCGTCGAGCGCGGCGCAGAGGGCAGGGACGGCCTCTTCGGGCTGGATGACGCTCAGCGCGCGGGCCGCACCCGCCCGGGCCAGCGTCTCCCCCTCCTGCAGCGCAGCGACGAGGGCCGGGACGGCGGGCGGGCCGATGCGGCCCAGGCTGTCGGCGGCGATGCGGGAGACGAAGGGGCTGGAGTCGGCCAGGCGGCGCACCAGTCCGTCCACGGCTTCCACGGCCTGCAGTTCTCCCAGCCCTTGCGCGGCACAGGCGCGCACGTCGGCATCGGCGTCAGCCAGAGCGGTGATAAGCAGTTGCCGGGCGGCGGGGATGGCGACGGCGGCCAGGGCGCGGGCGGCCCACCAGCGACGATCTGGGTCGGCGTCAGACAGGAGGTCGCGCAACGCGGGCAGCACCGCGTCGCCCAGGCTTCGCCGTGAGCGCTCAGCCGAACGGTGGCCCAGGGACAGCGCGGCTTCCTCGGTGCGGACGTCGTCACCAGCGGCGATACCGTCCAGAAACGGCTGCCAGAGGTTGTGGAAGTCGTCAGACATTCAACGTCTCCTGTGATATTGGTTCACCCACGGCGCGAGCGAAGACCGCCCGGTCAGGTGGCGCGGCAAAGTGGGTTAAATGGGCCGGACAGTGGCAATCGGATGCGCCGAAGCGAGGTACGAGGATGGAAGCGCCGGGGAGCGTGGACAGTGCCGCGGCCCAGGCACATTCCCGCCGCCGGTGGCCCTCTACGTACCACACCTCGACGGGCTGAGCGTGAGCCCGCAGGTAGTCCACGTGCCAGCGCAGGAGTTTGGGCTCCCGCAGGTGGCGGGCGACGCGGGCAGCCAGCCCGCCCGGCCCGCGGGCACTGCCAGCGTAGGCGTACCAACCAGCCAGGAATTGAAAGCAACCCAGTCGCCCGACGGTGATAGCCACAGGACGCGGCAGTCTCAGAATTAGCACGTAACTCCCAGGCCGGTCAGGAAGCATGCATCCGTCGCTGCCATACGATACCGGCGCTCCAGGCCACGGCGCACCCCAGCGCCAGCAGCACCACTCCCAGAACATCAAAGGCGCGGATGGCGTGCTCCGAGTCGAGGGGATAGAGTACCGGGCCCTCGTAGGGATCGGGCAGGATGAGAGCAACCAGCCCGGCCAACAGCAGCAGCACGGCCAGCGCTGCCAACAGGATCACCCGCCACTGAAACATTTTTCTTTCAGTATCCTCCATCGGATCGAGCCCATTGCAGCCGCTACTAGCCGGGCTGGTGGCCCCGATCCCGCCCATCTCTATGGGACTACTCGGCTGGCGGCGGGATTGGCAGATCCTCGACAGCCACGCCAATCCATTTATCACCCTCTTCGATGAGCATCACGGGGATGTCATCGCGGATGGGATACTTGCGGCCGCAATCGGGCTCCTGGCAGATGAGCCAGCAGTCGTGGACCAGTTCCAGCCGGCCCGGGTCAGGGCCGGGCTTGCGGGTCTCGCCGCTGACACAGTAAGGGCAGCGCAGGATCTCCAGCAGATCTTCGCTCATCATCGTATCGGTCTCCTCGAATGGATTTTGCCTGCATAGTATAGCACAAGTGAAAATAGCGTCAATATGCCAAACGTAGAGCGTAAAACGTGAATGACGTTTGACGTTTCACGTTTCACGTCCTCGCAGGGGTGCCCATTGGCGCGGCAGCCTCTGATCATTTCATAGGTTTCAGCCTCCCCACGGCGTCACAGTGGGGTAGGGCGTGGCGGTGGGAGTAGGAGTCTGGCAGAGGTGCGTTTCCTTCAGCGCGGCGGCATACTCAGAGGCCGGAGCGCCGACGGAAATGGCGTACTCCAGCATCGTCTCAGCGTCCACGCAGCGCCCGGCACCCAGGTAGGCCCGCCCCAGCGCGCCGAAGAGGTCGGCGATGGGCCGGTCCGAGTGGACGACCATGCTGGTATCGCCGGCCTGCACCAAGGCACGGGCGGCCTCGGACGAAGTGACCGCCTCCTGCCAGGAGCCGTTCTCCGCGTAAGCCCGGCCCAGCGCGAACCAGAGCAGGGCGGGCGGGTCGGGGGCGGCCCCGATCCCCTCGACCAGCGTGTTGATGGCGACGCCGGGTGTGCCCAATTCGATGAACGCCCAGCCACGGTAGTAGTGGCGCAGCGGGTCGTCGGGGTGCGCGGCGGCGTACTCACGACTAAGGGCCAGCATGCGGCTGGCGTCGCAAGCCGCGCGGGCGGTCAGCCAACGGGAGCGGAAGGTATCCGCCTTCAGGTCGGGGTCCAGGGCCAGGGCATGGTCGAAGGCTTCCAGCGCCGACCGGGCGCGGCCTAGCAGGCGCAGCGTCTCGCCGCGCAGCGCGTAGGCCGGGGCGCTGGTCGGGTCAGCCTCCAGCGCAGCGTCGGCGTCGGTCAGTGCCGAGCGAGGTTTCCCCTGCGCCAGGTAGACAGTGCCGCGCGCGACGTAGGCCGGCGCAAAGTCGGGCGCCAGTTGGATGGCCCAGGTGATGGATTGCAACGCCCCTTCGGCATCGCCCTCTTCCTGGCGGGCCACTCCCTCCTCGTAGTAAGTCCGCGCAGCAATGGAAAAAGGGGTGGGGGTGAGAGTGGGCGTGGCGGCGCGAGTGGGAAGTCGCTGGGGCGTGGGTGTAGTGGTAGTGGGCGGGGAAGCACAGGTGACCAACAACAGCGGCAGTGCACAGAATAGGATCAGGTGTGCTGGACGCATCAGTGTCCCGCCTCACTATGGAGATCGCGATAGGCCGGCAGCCCTCCAGCGCTCTCAGCAGCCCGCACACCACGCGCGATGGCCTCGGCAACGACCTCGGCAGCGTAGGCTCCCACCAGGTTGACGTCGGCACGCTTGTCGCCGGTGGCCAAAGCGAAGAACGTGTCCCCGTCAAACATCGTGTGGGCCGGGCGGACCGCCCGTGCCACGCCGTCCTGCGCCATCTGCGCCACCTTGTTGGCCTCCTCCTTGGTCAGCCGTGCGTTGGTCGCCACGACGCCTATGACGGTGCTGGACGTTGTCCTGAGCCTGTCGAAGGAGGCGAAACGCAGGACGGCCTTGCCGACGAAGGTCTTCATCGTCGCCAGCGTATCCGCCAGTTCCTCAGACCTCAGTTTGCGCGCCCCGGCCATGATCTCACCCGTGGCCGGGTTCACCACGTCGCCGAAGGCATTGACCGCGATGAGCGCCCCGATCACCAGCCCGCCCCCCAGCGCGGCTGAAGCGCTCCCCAGGCCCGATTTCATCGCCCGCTTCGGCCCCAGGACCTTGCCGACCGAGGCCCCGGTGCCCGCCCCCACGCAGCCCTCGACCACGGGCCCGTCGGCAGCGGACTGGCAGGCCGCGTAGCCCATCGCTGCGCCGGGGCGCGCGCTGGGGTCGCCCAGGTCCAAGTCAAAGAGGATGGCGGCGGGGACGATGGGCACCTTCGCCACGCGGGTGTCGAACCCCACGCCCCGCTCCTCCAGATAGCGCATCACCCCCTCGGCAGCGGCCAGGCCGAAGGCGGAGCCACCGGAGAGGAGCACGGCGTGGACGCACTGTATCAGGTGCAGTGGGCGGAGGAGGTCGGTCTCGCGGGTGCCGGGCGCGCCGCCCCGCTGGTCCACCCCGCCCACGGCCCCCTTCTCGCAAAGGACGACGGTGCAGCCAGTCAGCCCCACCGGATCGGTGGCGTGGCCCACGCGGATGCCCGGCACGTCGGTGATACTTCCAGGTATTGTCCTCATCTTTGCTCTCCTTCCATAGACACCAGCAGGCCGACGACCCGCTCCAGTACGGCCTCGGCCACGGCGGCCTTGCTCATCAGCGGCAGTTCCTCCACGCCCCCTTCCCGATCCAGGATCACCACCCGGTTGGTCTCCACACCGAAGCCAGTGTCCTGGGCGGTGACGTCATTGGCGACGATCAAGTCCAGGTTCTTGGCCGCCAACTTGGCGCGGGCGTTCTCCACCAGATCCTCGCTCTCGGCGGCGAAGCCAGCCACGACGCGCGGGTAGCCTATCTTGGCCCGCCGGGCGGTAACGGCAGAGAGGATGTCTGGCGTGCGAACCAGGCGCAGGGTCAGGTCTTGCTCTCCCTTCTTGATCTTCTGCGGAGCGACGGCAGCCGGGCGAAAGTCGGCCATGGCTGCGACCATCAGCAACACGTCAGCCCGCTCGGCGGCGGAGAGTACAACGTCGTACATCTCCTGGGCGGTGGTGGCGGCTACGCGCTCTGCGCCGACGGGGGTGGGAAGATGTGTGGGGCCGGTGATGAGCGTGACCGCCGCTCCCCGGTCCAGCGCCGCCTGGGCCAGCGCGAAGCCCTGCCGCCCGGAGGAGGGGTTGCTGATGAAGCGCACCAGGTCCAGTGGTTCTCGGGTCGGGCCGGCGGTGACGACGACCCGCCGCCCGCTCAGGGGGCCGTCGCGCCCCAGCACCCGGCGGACGTGGCCCAGGATTTCATCGGGCTCCATCATCCGACCCTCTCCTTCCAGTCCCGAGGCCATCCGCCCACGAACCGGTCCGGCGAAGTGCACGCCCCACGCTCGCAGCGTGGCGACGTTGGCCTGGGTGGCGGGGTGAGTCCACATCCTGGCATCCATCGCCGGGGCCAGCAGGAGGGGGCAGCGGGCCGCCAGCGCGGTGGCGGTCAGCAGGTTATCGGCCAGGCCCGCTGCCAATTTCGCCATCGTGTGGGCGGTGGCGGGCGCGATGACCAGCAGGTCGGCCGCCTCGGCCAGGCCGATGTGGGCGATGCGGGTAGGGGCGAGGCATTCCGTGTGCAGAGAACGCTGGATGGACATTCTGCCTCCGCCCGACGCTTCATCTCCCTCAATCTGCTGTTGGGAATGCCTCGCCCCCCCGCCGAGGGCATGCCACATATCGGTGTAGGCGGGCCGGCCGGTCAACGCCTCGAAGGTCAGCGATGCCACGAAGCGCGTCGCCGCCTCCGTCATCACCACGTCCACCTGTGCCCCTGCCTGGGTCAGGTGACTGGACAGTGTAGCAACCTTGTAGGCGGCAATGCCGCCGGTGACGCCCAGGATGACACGCTTGTCGCGCAGCAAGGGGATTTGTTCCATAATGCTTTTCTCCTGACAACCTCTCATTTTCGAGTTTAGACAAAATGCTTGACATAACAACCCTGGTATTTGACATAAAAGTGAGAAATGCCGGTTTTTGGGGCAAAATGACACCTGCATGGTATTTTCGGCGAGTTTGCAAGCCTACGCTGCTGGGCCAAACTGTCGAAAAGTCGGCAGAAGCGAAAAATAGACCTGAAAACCGCTGTTTTTCCACAGTTATGTCAATTGCTGGCTCCTTATGTCTACTGAATTAGTCTAAACTCGAATCTCATTGCCCGGCGACTGAAGTCGCGGGCTACACCCAGGCGAAGGCCACCTACGTGGCCTCCAGCAGCCGCCGAAGGACATCTTTATATGATGTGGCAATGGCTTTAGCCACCGTGCAAGGTAAGGAGCCCCCAATTTTCCCGAGCACTGATGGTCTCTGCGCCCTCCGCGTCTCTGCGGTGAGTTCTATCAGCGGTTCAGTTCGTAGATGATGCGCAGGCCGTGCAGCGTCAGCCACGGGTCCACCACGTCTATGACCTCCGTCTCCCTGGCGATGACCTCCGCCAGGCCTCCCGTGGCGACGACGCAGGTCTGGGGTCCCAACTCAGCCTTGAAACGAGCCACCATCCCCTCCACCAGGCCGACGTAGCCGAACAGAAGGCCGGACTGGATGCTGTGGACGGTGTTGCGCCCGATGGCCGACGGTGGCCGGGTCAGTTCCACGCGGGGCAGTTTGGCGGTCCGCTCAAACAGGGCCTGGGCGGCGATGCCAACGCCAGGGGCGATGGCCCCGCCCAGGTAGTCCCCCTCCGCCGACACGGCATCGAAGGTGGTGGCGGTGCCGAAGTCCACCACGCAGGCGGGCACGCCGTAGAGAGCCTGCACGGCGGCGGCGTCCACCACCCGGTCGGCTCCCACCTCCCGTGGGTTGTCGTAACGGATGCGCACGCCGGTCCGCACCCCCGCGTCCACCACCAGCACCGTCTGCCCCAGGTAGTCCTGGCAGGCCTGCTGGAAGACCGGAGTCAGGGGCGGCACGACGCTGGCGACCGCGACGCCGGTCACCTGCTCGGCCCGGCAGCCCCGGTGGCGGAACAGTTGATCCAGCAGGATGCCATACTCGTCAGGCATTTTCTCGTGGATCGTGCGGATGCGCCAGCGGGGACCCAGGTTCTCGCCCTCGTACAGTCCAAAAGTGATGTTGGTGTTGCCGATGTCTATCGCCAAGAACATTTTGCCCCTCTTAGTCGCTCCTCGGCCCTTCCCCTGAGGGGGGAAGGGGAGCTGTATTACACACTGGCCCCGCCGGGGCGCAGGGTGATCCGCCGCCAGGTGGCGACGACGGTGACGGTGATGATGACGGCCACGATGATCTCCGGGATACCGTGGGTGATGGCAATGGTAGCCGCCAGGCCGATGTCCACGTAGCCGCGCAAGACCGCTATGCCGAGGACAAGAACAGTGTTCGTGGCCGTTCCGACAGCCGCGCCCACGCCGATGGCCAGGATCTCATTGAGTCGCTTCAGACCGGCGTAGGCGAAGTAAGCCGTCACGCCGATGAATAAGCGGGGAATAATGGCCACCAGCGGGTCCTTGAAGAGCGGGGTGGTTGCCCGCAGGAAACTGAATAGGCCGAAGAACAGCCCGATCAGCCCCCCGACCAGCCAGCCCTCCAGGATACCACCGATAATGGCTGGGATATGTAACGTGGTGGCATTGACGCCGGTGGGGAAGGGAATGAACCCGCCAACGGGTAACATTCCGAGCAGCACCGTGATGGCTACCAGGATGCCAGTGACGACGATCCTGCGCACGAGAACAGTTGTCGTTTGCTGAGTGGTCTCCATGATAGATAGTCCTCACTTATGGTATAGTCGTATCTTCTCAATAAGTTACGTAAGAGGGGGTTTACCCCTCTATCTGGCACAGGGAAGCCTCCACCACCTCGAATCTCTCATCGAGGCTGGCTCCCAAGCTCAACCACTCCTCTTCCGAGGCAGG
>Ga0315541_1003298_pt1 | contig 12557 bp, 6 predicted proteins | sample SalMarSW160190MG_FD_203095 | JGI IMG/M metagenome (GOLD analysis project Ga0315541, IMG submission 203095) | Salt marsh sediment microbial communities from the Plum Island Ecosystem LTER, Massachusetts, United States - Salt Marsh Sediment SW1601-190 ...
GGAAGGTTGGAAGATTCAGACTTAATCGCAAATTCGAACAGAACGTAAACGAAAATGAGATGACACTTCGGCCTGAAGACTTCCTCAATACAATGAAATATATAATGGCGCTGCGAAACAATGAGGGAGAGGTGGATGATATCGACCATCTGGGTAACAGAAGACTGCGTACAATTGAGGAACTGGCTGCCGATGAAATCAGAAAAGGTCTGCTGAAGCTGCGAAAGACTGTTCAGGAACGAATGAGCTTAAGACAAAGATCAGAGGAGCCGTTACGCGTTGCAGATTTGATAAATTCCAAAAGTGTGTCGAGCAGTATTAACTATTTCTTTGGTCGTGGCGAGCTGAGCCAGGTTGTTGACCAAACGAACGCTTTAAGCCAACTGACTCACGAGAGACGGCTATCTGCTCTTGGGCCTGGTGGTTTGAACAGGAGACGCGCAGGCTTCGAAGTCCGAGATGTTCATATCAGTCATTACGGCAGAGTTTGTCCAATTGAAACGCCTGAAGGTACAAATATCGGTTTAATTTCCTCAATAGCAGTATTTGCGACCATCGACAAATATGGTTTTCTGCTTACACCATACAGCAAAGTCAAGAACGGCAAAGTTACTGATGAGGTTGACTATTTGCGAGCAGATGAAGAGATGAAAGCAATATTTGCCCCACCGAGCGAGGTCGACCCAGAGACGGGTAAAATCAAGAAGGGTATGGTCCTGGCCAGGCAAGGAGGCGAGTTATCCCATGTACCCAACGATGAGGTTGACTATGTTGATATTTCACCGAAACAAACCGTTGGTGTTTCAGCTTCGCTTATACCATTTCTTGAGCACGATGATGCAAACCGAGCTTTAATGGGCTCGAATATGCAGCGACAGGCAGTTCCACTTTTGAAGACAGAGCTGGCCTTGGTTGGTACGGGAATGGAAAAAGTAGTTGGTCAAAACTCGAGTATGGTCGTTCGTTCCGAAAGAAGCGGGGTCGTTACCGCAGTAGATGCGACCAAGATAATTATAAACGAGACAGATGAATACAAACTCGAGAAATTTGAAGGATTAAATGAAAGAACGTGTCTTAATCAAAAGCCCATAGTCCATCTTGGCGACAGGGTTAAGACCGGCCAAATCATAGCAGACGGCGGCGGCACCGCTAACGGCGTCCTTGCTCTTGGTAAAAATGTGCTTGTCGGTTTTGTATCATTTGATGGTTTTAATTTTGAAGATGCGATTATTGTCAGTGAAAAACTCTGCAAGGACGATAGCTTCACCAGTATTCATATCGACGAATTTACGGCCGAGGTCCGCGAGACGCGGCTCGGTAAAGAAGAATTTACGCGCGATATTCCCAATGTCAGCGAAAGGGCGCTGCGAAATCTTGATGAATATGGGGCAGTCCGCCCAGGTACAAGAATCTGCACCGGTGATATCCTTGTAGGCAAAGTGGTACCCAAGAGTAAGACGGAACTTACTCCCGAGGAAAAGCTTCTGCACGCAATATTCGGCAGAGCCGGCGAGGACGTCAAGAATGACTCTCTTGAGCTTCCGAGCGGATATGAAGGTGTGGTAATAAAAACGGAACGATTCACGAGGCGTGGTGCCGGCAGCGAAGAGGAAAAGAAGCAATTGGCGGCCCAGATAAAACAGTATGAAAAAGATATGCGTGCTAAAGAATGTACGATATTCAGGCAAATGCTCGAAGCTATCCAAAAGAAGCTGGAGGTCAATATAGTCGACCCAAATACCCGTCAAAAAGTCGGCGCCAGTACGGATGACGATGTTATTTATGAGCAAATAGAGAACTTTGATATTAAGTGGGTCAGGCCCGCAGCTGCCCGTGATGATGTTCAGAAAATTGCAGACAAATACTTTGCCAAGATTACCGAGATACAAGAAGAAAAGAAGCAGAAAGTCGAGAGTATGAAACACGGCGATGAGCTTCCGAGCGGCGTGTTACAGATGGTAAGGATATATGTTGCAGTTAAACGGATGCTATCAATTGGAGATAAAATGGCAGGGCGCCACGGCAATAAGGGAGTCATCGCCAAGATTATGCCTGAGGAGGACATGCCATTTCTCGAAGACGGCACACCTCTTGATATATTGCTGAATCCTCTCGGAGTTCCGAGCCGCATGAATGTCGGCCAGATTCTCGAAACGCATCTTGGGTGGGTTGCCAAGGTTCTTGGGTTTCAGGCAATTAGCCCGGTTTTCGATGGAGCCAACGAAGAGGACATCAAGAAATTGACCGCAGACGCAAACGAACTTATGATACAACGAAAAAAAGAGCTTGAAGAGAACAAGCAGCCCCCATCGCATAACGAGTTCTTTATAAACGTCCAAAACAATCTTAAAACTCAATTGTATGATGGAAGGACAGGCGAACCATTCGACCAATGTGGTACTATCGGATACATCTATATGATGAAACTGCATCATCTTGTCGATGACAAGATTCACGCCAGAGCGACCGGGCCTTACAGTCTGATTACACAGCAGCCATTGGGCGGCAAGGCCCGAACAGGTGGGCAAAGGTTTGGCGAAATGGAGGTTTGGGCCCTCGAAGGATATGGGGCCGCATATACGCTTCAGGAAATGCTTACGGTCAAAAGTGATGATGTGGAGGGCAGGACAAAAATCTATGAATCGATGGTCAAGGGAAAAAACACCCTCGAAGCTGGAACGCCACTGTCATTTGATGTCTTATGCAATGAAATAAGAGGATTAGGATTGAATATTCAGCTTGAAAAGAAACGGCTTGGAAACACAGCTCTATAAAACTGACTACCAAGAAAAACAAAATGTAAGGGGCTTTAAATGTCACAAAATATATACGATCGCATAAATGATTACGGCTCGGTCAAGATATCTTTGGCCAGTCCAAATGATATCCGAAGCTGGTCCTTCGGTGAGGTTCGTAAACCCGAGACAATAAACTACAGAACCTATCGGCCTGAAAAAGATGGCCTGTTCTGTGAGCGAATCTTTGGCCCAGAGCGGGACTGGGAATGTGCTTGTGGAAAATATAAAGGGACCAAGTATAAGGGGATAATTTGTGACCGCTGCGGTGTGAAAGTTACACATAGTCGAGTTCGGAGAAAGCGAATGGGACATATCAATCTCGCGGCTCCGGTGGCCCACATCTGGTTCTTCAAGTCTATCCCGAATCGGATAGGAACTCTGCTGGCAATGAAATCAACTGACATAGAGAAAATCGGTTATTTCCAGGACTACGTCGTTACCGACCCCGGCCAAAGCCCACTCAAATTAGGTCAACTGCTAAGCGAAGATGAATTCAAAACCGCAACTGAAAAATACGGTAATCAATTTAAGGCCATGATGGGGGCTGATGCTCTCAGAGAACTGCTACAAAAATTAGATTTAGAAAAAGTATCTATACAGCTCAAACAAGGGATTAATAAAACCAACAGCAAACAAAAAATCAAAGAACTAACCAAAAGACTCAAAACCGTAAACGAAGTAAAATCCTCTAAAAATAAACCTGAATGGATGGTCCTTGACGTTATTCCCGTAATACCTCCGGAACTAAGACCGCTTGTACTGCTCGAAAGAGATAACTTCGCTACCAGCGACTTAAACGACCTCTATCGACGAATAATCAATCGGAATAACAGACTCAAAAAACTCATCGACCTCAATGCTCCGGAGGTCATTATCCGAAATGAAAAACGTATGCTACAACAGGCGGTCGATTCTCTGCTCGATAACGGTCGATGCCGACGGCCGGTCCTGGGAAGTAATAATCGGCCACTAAAGTCGTTGACAGATATGATAAAAGGGAAACAGGGACGGTTCCGTGAGAACCTTCTTGGAAAACGCGTAGATTACTCAGCCCGGTCCGTAATCGTGGTCGGACCGAATCTAAAGCTTTATCAATGCGGTCTTCCGAAGAAAATAGCTCTGGAATTGTACCAGCCATTTATTATTCGAAAACTCAAGCAACACGGCCTTGCCGATACGATAAAAAGCGCCAAGAGAATGATTGAGCGACGTGACGAACATGTTTGGGATGTTCTGGAAGAAGTGATTCATCAACATCCCGTCTTGCTCAACCGCGCTCCGACGCTGCATCGAATGGGTATTCAGGCCTTTGAGCCGGTACTTGTAGAAGGCAACGCCATTATGCTCCACCCATTAGCCTGCAAAGGTTTCAACGCCGACTTCGACGGGGACCAAATGGCCGTACATCTGCCACTAAGTGTAGAGGCGCAAGCGGAAACTAATATCCTGATGATGACTACAGCAAATATCTTTTCTCCGGCAAATGGGTCGCCTATGGTTGGCCCTTCACAGGATATGGTCATGGGTAACTATTATTTGACATATATAAAAACAAAAGAACCAGAACACACTCAAAAGAAATTCAGAAATCCTTTTGAAGCTATTATGGCTTACGAATCGGGAAAGATTGTTTTGCAAACCAAGATTAAAGTCAGGATTGATAACATGCCGCTTGACGAGCTCCAGTTATCAAGCGAAAGACAACAATATAATGCTACTGAACAAAAATATACAATTGATACTACAGTTGGTCGATGCATATTCAATGATATTCTGCCTGCGGGGATGCCATTTTACAACATGATAATGTCCCAGAAGAGATTGAGTCGTGTCATTAGTGACTGTTTCGAATTCGCAGGTTCAGCTGAAACGATCGATCTTCTTGATAAAATCAAAGATTTAGGCTTCAAATATGCCACTCTTGCCGGCTTGAGCTTTGGATTGATGGATTTGAAAATACCGGCACGAAAACAGGAGATTATCGAAGAGACGGAAAAGAAAGTCAGCAAGATATACAAGAACTACAACGAAGGAGTTTTGACAGAGGGCGAGAGATATAATCAGGTTATCGATGCCTGGACCAATGCTCGCGTCGAGGTTACCAGTGAAATGATGCGTGGACTAAAAGAAGATACTACCGAAGACGGCTTACCGTATCTGAATCCCATTTTCCTAATGAGTGACTCCGGGGCCAGAGGTTCTGTGGACCAGATTCAGCAGCTTGCAGGTATGAGAGCTTTAATGGCAAAGCCAAGCGGCGAGATTATTGAAACACCTATCAAATCAAACTTCCGAGAGGGACTGACCGTGCTCGAGTACTTTAGCTCAACTCACGGTGCAAGAAAGGGATTAGCTGATACAGCATTAAAGACTGCGAACTCCGGATATCTTACCAGAAAACTGATTGATGTGGCACAGAATGTGATTATCATAGAATGGGACTGCGGAACATTACAGGGAATTAGTAAAAGCACTGTCAATCGGGGTGAACAAGCAGATATACCTTTTTCTGAACTAATCATCGGACGAACTGCAAGAGATAATATCAAAAATCCGATTACCGATGAAATGATTGTTAAAGAAAACGAGGTCATAAATCAGCAACAGGCGGAAAAAATAGAAGCAATAGGCATAGATGCTATCAGAGTAAGAAGCACACTAACTTGTGACAGCCCTTTCGGTGTATGCGCCAAGTGCTACGGTTGGGATATGAGTACCAGTAAATCAGTCGAAGAAGGAGCGGCCGTCGGTATAGTCGCCGCTCAATCAATAGGCGAACCAGGCACTCAATTGACTCTAAGAACTTTTCATACCGGCGGGGTTGCTGAAAGAGCTATACTCGAAAGAGAACAAAAAGCTACATACAATGGAAAAGTACAGTATCGGGATATTAATGCTGTCCAATTAGAGCTGCAAGACGGGAATACGCAGACGATCGCTCTTAAACGGAATGGGGAAATTGTGATTATTGATGCAAAGGAGCGGGAGCTCGACAGGTTCAAAGTCCCGTATGGAGCCACAGTGCTGGTTGAGGACGGACAAACGGTTAAAACCAACGAAGTTCTGTTCAGATGGGACCCTCACCGCACTCCAATTTTAGCTGATGTCAATGGTAATATAAGATTTGTGGACATCATTGAGGGGGAAACGATTGGGGTTGCAGAAGAGAGAAAAGGACAGGCAGGAAAACCCGTGGTGATCGAACATAAAGGCGATAAACACCCACAAATCATCATAGAAGATACCGGCGGTAAAATACTCGACGTTCATTATTTACCGGCAGGGGCGAGAATTGAAGTTGACGAGGGTCAGCAGGTTCAGGCAGGTCAATTGCTTGCTCATCAGCCAAGAGCCACCGGCGGTACTCAGGATATAACCGGAGGTCTGCCCAGAGTTACGGAAGTATTTGAAGCCCGCAAGCCCAAAGACCCGGCAGCAATGGCCGAGATTTCAGGACGCATCGAGTTGCGAAGCGATAAACGTAAGGGCAAGATGACGATTACGATTCGCTCAGAATCCGGAATGGAGAAGGAGCACCACGTTGCGCGCGACAGACACCTAAATGTGCACACCGGCGACTTCGTTGAAGCTGGAGACGCCTTGACGGACGGCCCGTTGGTTCCGCACGATATTTTACGAATTAAGGGAGAAGAAGCGTTGCAAAGATATCTGATTTTAGAGATTCAAAACGTCTACCGCAGCCAAAATGTCGGTATCAACGACAAACATATTGAAATTATTTGCGCTCAAATGATGCGAAAAGTTGAAATTGAATCTGTTGGCGACAGTTCATTTTTGCCAGGTGAGGTGGCTGATAAATTCGTGTTCAGAAGAGAAAATGAGCGATTAACCAACAGTGTCAAGGTCACAGAAGTTAATGATGCAGGTGAAGTAGAAGAAGGGCAAATTATCGAGAAGAGAGAATTTGCCAATATAAACGAAAAGGTTGAGTCTTTGGGCGGTACAGGTGCAAAGGGACGAAAACCAAAGCCCGCAACCGCAAAGACCCTGCTCTTAGGGATAACAAAAGCTTCGCTTTGGTCGGACAGCTTTATCGCAGCAGCGAGCTTTCAGGAAACAACAAAAGTCTTGACTGAAGCATCTTTAGCAGCTAAAGTTGATGAACTTCACGGCTTGAAGGAAAATGTCATTCTTGGTCATTTAATACCAGCCGGTACGGCATTTAAGCCGTATCTGGAAATGAAAGTCAAGCACCTTGTGGAAGCTCCGTTGCCGAAGGAGTTCGAAGAAGTTAAAGAAGTTAAAGAGGCCGAAGCAAAAGCAGAAGCCGCTATCAAGGAAGCCCTGGGGCTGAACGAGTAATTTAGTAAATATACGATAAGAGACAAGAATTATGCCTACAATAAACCAATTAGTCAGACGACCAAGAGCGACTCGACTGAGCTCGCCGAAGTCAAAATCGAAGCGTTCTAAGCGTGTATCTGATATCAGCGGTTCACCGCAGAAAAGAGGTGTTTGCCTAATCGTAAGGACCCAGACACCCAAGAAGCCGAACTCTGCCTTACGGAAAGTCGCACGTGTCAGGTTGACCAACGGCAAAGAAGTTACAGCTTATATCCCCGGTATTGACCACAACCTTCAAGAGCACAGCACAGTCCTGATTCGTGGAGGCCGGGTCAGGGACCTGCCAGGTGTTCGGTATCACATCATCCGTGGCGTGCTTGATAGTGCAGGAGTGGCTAACCGCAAACAAGGCAGAAGTAAATACGGTGCAAAAAAAGTAAAATAGTTCACTGTTTATCGTCGAGTGTTCCTCGATAAGCTATGAACCAAGGACTAATAAGATATGAAAAAATTTACTGCATCAAGTGAGCAATTAAAGCCCGACCCGAAATACAACAACAAGCTGGTATCAAAGTTTATTAACTCTCTTATGTGGGACGGCAAAAAAAGCACTGCACAGATGGTTTTTTATGATGCTATGGACATTATATCTAAAAAAGTAAGCGATGTTGAACCAGTTGAGGTATTTGAGAAGGCAGTAAATAATGTAAAGCCGCTGATTGAAGTTCGTAGCAGACGTATTGGCGGAGCAAGCTATCAGGTGCCGACGCAAATAAGTTCAAAACGCCAACAATCACTTGCCTTTAGATGGATAATCCAGTCGGTCAGGGGCAAGAAGGGTAAGCCTATATGCGAGCGTCTGGCCTCCGAGCTGATAGATGCCTACAACAAACACGGCGGTGCAATGACCACGCGTGAGAATATTCATAGGATGGCTGATGCAAATAAGGCATTTGCTCACTTTGCCTGGTAAAAGCAGTCGTTAATAACTGCCATGGTGCGTTTAAAAAATTACCGTGGCAGTTTTTTTATATGCTGATGGTTTCCATTTTGCCCGCCGCCCCGACTTGCTCGGAAGACGCGGGGGCAGGCAATACGTCGCAAAATGGGGCCCTTGATAATAGTAAATGGTGAGTGGTTAATTGGTGAATGTTGAGTAGCTGGTCATCATATCATTAATAATTAACCAAATCGATAATGACGAGAAATCTGAAAAACCTTCGAAATATTGGAATTATGGCTCATATCGATGCCGGCAAAACAACGATAACCGAGCGCATACTCTATTATACAGGCAAGACCTACAAAATGGGAGAAGTCCATGAAGGTACGGCTGTTATGGACTTTATGGAAGAGGAGCAAAAAAGAGGCATTACCATAACCAGCGCAGCAACAAAATGTCCCTGCAAGGACTTTGAAATAAATCTTATCGACACTCCGGGGCATATCGACTTTACCGCTGAGGTTGAACGCTCTTTACGTGTTCTGGATGGCGCCGTAGCCGTATTTGATGGTAGTGAAGGGGTACAAGCTCAAAGTGAAACAGTCTGGAGGCAGGGACAAAAATATGATTTACCTTGTCTTTGCTTTGTGAACAAGATGGACAAAATCGGCGCTGATTTCGAGATGTCCGTTCAAAGCATTCGTGATAAACTCATTGCCAATCCAATATTAATGCAACTTCCTATCGGAGCGGGAGAAACTTTTACCGGAATAATCGATTTGATTACAATGAAGGCCGTCTTCTACAAGACCGAAAAACTGGGAGCAACTTTCGAAGAGACCGAGATTCCACGTGTGCTGCAACAAGTCGCAGAAAAACACAGACACCAGCTGATTGAGCTTGCAGCAGAACACGATGAAGAGATGCTAGACCTCTATGTCCACGACAAGCCGATAAGCGTCGAAATGATTAATAGAGTTGTTAGAAAAGCAACATTAGCAAACAAGCTTCATCCGGTTTTCGCAGGCTCGGCCTTGAAGTATATTGGCGTGCAAAGATTGCTTGACGGTGTCATGGCATATTTGCCCTCTCCGCTGGATAAACCCGCTTTAGTGGGACATAAGCCCTCCGATAAAGATAAAAAAATGTCAATCAAATGCGACCGAAATGCCAGCCTTGCGGCACTTGCATTTAAAATTACCAGTGACATGCACGGCGATTTGACCTTTCTCAGGATTTATCAGGGTACACTCAAGCCGGGTAAGAGAGTATTAAATTCAAATCGCGATAAGCGAGAAAATATTACCAGAATATTTGAGATGCACGCCAAAGAGCGACAGATTCTGGACTCAGCCAGCGCCGGCGATATCGTTGCAGTTGTGGGATTAAAGCAAACACTTACAGGCGACACGATTTGTGATACAAAAAATCCTGTTTGTTTGCCGAGTATTACGTTCCCACAAACAGTTATGAGTATGTCGATAGAACCCAGAACATCAGCAGAAAAGGCCAAATTGGCAGATGCACTGGCTAACTTGAGACGCGAAGACCCAACCTTTGAGTGTAAAGTAGACAGCGAAACCGGTCAGACAATAATCAGCGGGATGGGTGAACTGCATTTGGAAATCCTACAGCATAAACTGATAAGAGAAAAGGGCGTTGATGTTAGGATAGGCAAGCCAAGGGTAGCCTATAAGGAAGCTATCACAAAATCAGTTCAGGCTGAGGGCAAATTCATACGTCAAACTGGTGGTCGAGGCCAATACGGCCATGTTATTTTGAAGGTCGAGCCATTGTTTACAGAACAAGGCCACTGGAGTCGCAATATTGAATTCGAGAGCAAAGTAGGAGCCGATATTGTGCCGAGAGAATATTTACCAGCGGTGCAAGAAGGTGCCAAGGATGCTCTGAGCAGCGGTGTTCTGGGAGGATTTCCTGTTATGGGGGTCAAAATTACGCTGATAGATGGATCATTCCATTCGGTGGATTCATCGGCGTTAGCTTTTGAACAAGCTGCTGCAATCGCAGTAGAAAAGGCGGTCAAAGATGCTGGGCCGATTTTGCTTGAACCAATAATGCGGCTTCAAGTGTTAGTTCCGGAAGCCACTTTCGGGGCAGTCCAGGGCAATTTGCTTGGAAAAAGGGGTTTAATTACAGATTGTCGTATCCACGGTAATATGCGGGTAATTGACGCTAATGTGCCCCTGGCTGAGATGTCCGGGTATTCCAGTGAAATAAGAAGTCTCACCGCAGGCAGAGGAAATTTCACGATAGAGCCCCTTACCTACGAGAAGGTCCCGGAGCAAAAAGCCGAGCAAATTATCTTTTAAACGGGGCAGAATGGGTAATTTAGGGTTATTAATTATAAAAAACCGATATTTCTTGGTATTTTTTTCTATAAAATTAAAAATTTTTTCCTAAATTTTATTGAAATTATCAAATTAAGCTGATAGACTTCAAGGTTTTCAGCCGTAGCGAGCATTGTCAAGGACGACTTTGCGTAATCCAGTAGGGCTGTGGCACATCTGTGATTAGATAGTCAAGGATGGTTTATTAAGCAGTTTTTTGTAAGCAAAGGGGTACACCAAAGCCGTCAAACGGTTTTGGAAGGGCTGAAGTGTTCACATTTTGCAGCTTATTGCCTGCCCCCGCGTCTTCCGACGTGAGTCGGGGCGGCGGGCAAAATGGGTGTCCTGCAAAACGGTCCGAACCCAAAAATCACTAAGGAAGGCGAAGTTTTATTGTTAATTGAAGAAATCATTATCGATTATCAATAAAAAGGCCTTTCCTGCCCAAAATCAAACAATATAGATTTTGCGGATAGGAGAAGTACTATCCGTTAAGGTGAATTTTTTATTTTGATTTTGGTTTGTAAGTTGATATATTGCAAGCTCTTATAAGTGTTAAGTTTGTATAAATGAGCCAAAACGTTATACGTTTCCTATTTTTGCAGTGATTATATCTGCAAAATTAAGGGCGTAGAGAGAAGCTATGGCTACAGAAACCGAACGAATAAGAATAAGAATGGAGGCCTACGACCACAGGGCTCTCGATGCTTCTGCTAAGGAAATAGTAGAACATGCCCGAAAGACGAATGCCCGTGTCAGCGGTCCGGTTCCTCTGCCAACGCGCATAGAGAGATACACGGTTTTGCGAAGTCCCCATATCGACAAAAAATCGCGTGAGCAGTTTGAACTGAGAACTCACAAACGCCTGATTGAAATTCATGAGGCCAACGCACGGACAGTCGAAGTGCTAAATCGTTTGGTAGTACCTGCGGGAGTATTTGTACGTATTAAGGCCTAAGATAAGCAAAGCATATACTTTGTAGTTGTCAGGGTTTCAGCTTAATGGCAATGTTATTGGGAAAAAAAGTTGGAATGACCCAGGTCTATGACGAATCGGACAACTTATTGCCCGTAACGGTCATACAGGCCGGCCCCTGTACTGTTATGCAGGTCAAAACAGCCAAGACAGACGGCTACAATTCAATTCAATTGGGTTTTGAAGATGTTAAACATTCTCGGAGAAAAAATTCGCAGATAGGGCATTCCAAGAAAGCAAAAACAGAACCAAAGAAATTTATCAGAGAACTACGACTGCCGAATGACATCGAGCCAGAGTATAAAATCGGCGATTCTGTTACCGTATCAGTCTTTTCGGAGAACGAGTATGTAGATGTCGCAGGAACAAGTAAAGGCAAGGGTTTCGCAGGAGTAATGAAGCGGCATGGTTTTGGAGGTTTCCCGGCCTCGCACGGCACGGAGCGAAAGCACCGAGCGCCCGGCTCAATCGCAAGTTTTGCCAGTGATGCCGGCCATGGCGCTAGTCCCAAGAAAGGCAAGAAAATGGCGGGACATATGGGCAACTGCCGCATTACAACAAAAAACCATCGGCTTGTATCAATAGACAAAGAGAACCATTTATTAGTTGTCAAGGGTTCTGTACCAGGCCCCGCTGGCGGCTACTGTGTCGTCCGCAGCGCCAAAACCCAAAGGACGAGCAGTGAAGGACGAGAGACGAAGTAATGATTGATTTGGCTGTTTACAACAAAGAAGGTCAGGAAGTCGACAGCTTAAAAGTCGATGAGTCGGTCTTTGGCAGCTTGGTCAGGTATCCTCTGCTTAAGCAGGCGATTATTATGTATCACGACAACAAGCGTGTCGGAACAGCCACAACCAAAGGCAGAAGTATGGTATCCGGCTCTGGAAAAAAGCTTTTTAGGCAAAAAGGTACTGGTAATGCCAGGGTTGGTAACATCAGAACCGGCAAGCGTGTCGGCGGCGGTGTTACTTTTGCCAAAATAACAAGAGACTTCAGAAAGAGTATGCCTAAAAAACAAAGAAGACTGGCCAGAGACTCAGCAATATTGGCAAAACTTTTGAGCAACAACGTTGTGGTAGTTGACGAGCTGAATTTCGAAAAACCCAAAACCAAGGATTTTGTAAGCATCCTTAATCATTTGAAGATAGACCGCAGCTGCCTCGTGACGATTAGTGATTATAACGAAG